>Ga0306925_10005290_pt1 | contig 11823 bp, 8 predicted proteins | sample flu12Cox44000176_FD_203755 | JGI IMG/M metagenome (GOLD analysis project Ga0306925, IMG submission 203755) | Lab enrichment of tropical soil microbial communities from Luquillo Experimental Forest, Puerto Rico - flux8day.12C.oxic.44.000.176 (v2)... | ecosystem: Environmental > Terrestrial > Soil...
CCGTTCATGTCTACACCAGACCCCTTCGTGTCAGCGTCAATCATGTTCGCCGCAAGGATCATGTGTGACCAATTCTGGCAGGTTATGCCTGTGTCCAGCGGGTAGTTCCAGCTCCCACTGTTGAAAGATCCTGGGGACGAGCCCAAAGCGTAAGTGAAGGTATTCGTTCCAGTACGCGTGCAGCTGACTCGCTGTGCGCCCGTCCCGTCCGGCGTCCACCCGGGCGGATCTGTGACCAGGACAAGCTCGTCACTGAATCCGCCCGCAAGATTGTGGTTGTTCGACGTCGTGACCGTCGCTGTGCCGCCTGACCATGTGATGTTCTGGATCGTTGCGGGTGTAAGGGGGCCAGTCGTTCCAGTGACGCGGTTGGCGCCGATAAACCCCCAACCAATTCCGCAGAGGATCCCATAGGTGCAGCGGTCGAAAATATTGGAGACGAAAAATCCCCTGCCGCCATCGCCGGTCGTCCCCTGGATGCCTCCGAGTCCAAATGGTTCCTGCCCTGAGTTCTCTAAATTGTAACTCCCCTCTATCAGGCCGCCCCACAGACCGATGCCGCACCTCGACGCCGAGCATCCGATCATCACCGTCGGCACGTGCGCAGCAGCGAAGCCAACATCGAAGCCGCGTGCGTGGCAGTTCACCAGCCGACCTTGCGAGAAGAACAACCCGGTCGAGCCGTTGAACTGCTCGAGGGTGAACGGCGGACTGGCAGAGGAGCCACGGCCCGAAACGTAGTTACTGTCCTTGAACAGAGGGCTCGGTGTGGCAGCGTCCGCCGCCGTGATGCTCCTGCTGCACGTGAACAGGCAGTCGATGATTGAGATGCCGAAGTTGGTCTGGCAGGCGGCTAGGCCCACCACGGCCTTGAAGTGGCAATTCCTGATCTCGAACTTCGCCGACGTGAGGCTCTCGATCTCCAGCGCGCCGCTATTCGACAGGACGCTCTCGTTGTAGATCGTAAGGTCGCGGATGCCGACGACTTGCTCACCCCAGCGAGCCATCTTGACTAGGAAGCCGTTATTGACGTCAGGGGTCTGGTTCCCAGTCCAGTAATTGCCGACGATCGTCGTCACGTCTCGACCAGAGCCCTCTACAGTAATCCCTGCCGAGAAACCGAGAGCATGGTAGTTACGATCTAAAAAGAGCTGACCGGTCACCCGGTATGCGCCAGGAGGAAAAAAGAGGATTCTCCCCTGGATGTTGGATGGTGAATTGAGCGTGTAGATGTAGTCAATCGCGGCGTTGATAGCTGCAGTATCGTCGGTGAAGTTATCGCCTTTCGCTCCGAAATCCTTCACGCTGATGCGGAAGTCACTCAGGCGCGTCTGCAGGGAGCGACGAGACTCGTTCGCATCGTTAGGACTGGCCTTAAAAGTGTAGCTCAGGAACGGCGAAGTCATCTCGAACTGCTATCCCACGCGCTGCCAGTTGGTACCGTTGTAGCGAGCCTTGTAGTGACCGGAACCTCCCCCCTGCAAGTTATCCCCAAACGCTGCTGCTCCGCCTCCGGCTTTCGCCCCGTCGATGATGTCGTATTCCTGCCCCTCGATCGGTCCCCATTGGTAGGCGGTGCCCTGGCCGGGCAAGTCAGCGAATACCATCACCCCAGTCGGGGTGCGCGTCGAGCCAAATTCCGAGTTGATTTGCTGAGAGTCGCCACCGGTGATCGCCCCGCACTGAATAAATTTCCAGCCCGCGAGGTTGCCGCGGTTAGTTGGTAATTTCCACCCTGACGTATCGGAAACTACGCCAAACATCACGTTATTGATGTGCTGCGCGTTACCATCGTAGTCAAGATCAACTCCAGCGATAGCAGCTTTTATGCCGGCCTCCATCCCCATGACCACGCAGTCAGTGCAGATACGAAAGCGTATGCTATACAAGAGCGGGTACTGCCAGGACCCGCCGGTCCACGTACCCGGATTGCTAGAAAGCTGATAGGTGAAGTGCGTTGGGTCCGTCGCTGTGACGATCTGGAACCAGGTCTCTTTGAAGGCCGGATTATTGACAAATAAGAAAACGCGAGTGGGCGTGCCTATCGGGAGATCGTGCGGGGCGGATGACGTCACTGTTACCAGATTACTGCCGTTGACCGACACCCCGGATATAGAAACTCCGTGAAGCGCGCTGACAGTACCGGTGATCATGTTTCCTTGTACGAGGCACGCTGTCGCGTTGTAGAGATCGATAGGCGTGTTTACCGCCTCGGTCTGGAATCCCTGTATAGTGCAACTGTCGGCCGCCGTCTCCCCACTCGGACCCCAGCCTACGCGAACACCTGTAGCTCCGCCCTCTGCAGAGCACCCGATGCAGCTAGGACCTGAGCCACTGAGCGCGTAGGCGATGAGGTACCCGCCAACGCAGCGACAGGACATCGCAGTGCAGGTTTGTCCGAGGTAGAAGCACACGCCGCTCCACGTTGCGAACGAAGCATCATCGTTTGACGATAAACCCGACGCCCAAATGTCGATGATAGTCGCACCGATCGCGGCTGACGCGTCGACGCAGACATTCCCGTTAATACTGCACTGGCGAACTCCGACGAGAGAGCGTGTGAGCTTTACGCATCCCGCCCCCGCCGAGGTCGAACCGTTCGCTAGATTGAACCCCTCAACCCAGGCGAGGCAGTCGTTGGTCCGCGAGCCTTTAGATAGGATGAAGTTCGCACCAGTATAAGAGATCGAGCAGCCTATGCCGGCCTGGCCGTAAGCACCAATGCCGACGAGCATGACAGGCACGTCGACGGTGTTCGAGCCGATTTCCAACGGACTCGAAAGAATGTAATTCCCCGGCGGAAACACGACTTTGCCGCCGCCGCGAGAGATCGCAAAGTCTATGGCTTTCTGGATAGCCGGAGCGTCGTTCGCGCTCCCATTACCAAGCGCACCCCAGTCCTTGACGTTGACCACGTCGCTTAGACGGTCCGGCATCGTCCGCGGGAACGTGCTGCCCGTTGCCGCAAAACTGAAGTCTGTAAAAGCCGTGTCGGCTTGCGCTATGCGCGACGGCCTTAATGCTAAGGCGCCAACCGCGCTACCTAAGAATAGCCTGCGTGGAATGTCTAGCGCCTTCATAGTGCATCTCGCCTTTCCGCTAGCTAATCGTCCGAGAGGGACAATTTCCGAGACGGGCGGTGGTCATCGACAGTTCGCCAGCAGGTAAAGCGGCTCATTCAAATATGTCGAGCCCATCTTGTCCACTCTTCGATCAGTTCCATTCCCCTTTTCGAGGTCGATCTGAGGTCGAGAACCCCAACTCGCGTTTTGCTTTTTCCTACGCTGTATCAGGAAGAATTTTTACAGGGATTTTCCGTTGCACTGCCCTGGATAAAGCCCGCAGCATTCGTGATACGAATTACTTTCATGAGCTCGATTGGGACTTTTATACTTTTTCAGAAATATCAGCCGCATCTCAATGGTTCGGTCGCCAGTTGTCCAAGACCGGTAGTCGTGGTCGCTGCTTGACTGTTGCTTGTCGAAGTCTTGGCGATGAGATATCGATCAAGAATCAGCGCATCGAGTCCCGATGTGTAGAATGTCCTGATGGCGTCAAATGGTGAATTGACGATAGGCTCGCCTTTGAGATTAAAGCTCGTGTTCAACACCGCCGGTACGCCCGTCTTTGCAGCGAAGACTTTGATGAGATCGTAATACCGTTCATTTTGGTCGCGCCTCACAGATTGGACACGAGCGCTACCATCCACATGCACCGCGGCAGCAATCGCTGCCTTCTTCTCCGGCCTGACCTGAAAGGTGAGCGTCATAAACGGTGTCGTGTGATAGTTCTCGAATAGCGAGGTCCCCGCTTCTTCAAGAGCTGAGGGCGCGAAAGGACGCCAGTCTTCTCGAAATTTGACCGCATTGTTCACGCGGTCGCGGTTACGGACATCGCGAGGATCAGCAAGTATGGAACGGTTTCCAAGCGCCCTCGGTCCAAACTCTTCCCGGCCCTGGTACCATCCAATGAGCTGATCCCTGGCAAGTAGATCCGCCGCCGTCTCAGCGGGATCATCCAAGCGTTGATAGCTAAGCTTGTAGGTGCGCAAAACAGCCTCGATTTCCTCAGGCGTCGATCGCGACCCAAAATAGGCCTTCGTCATCTCTCGGCAACGAAGCCCCGCCGCCACGGGTGCAGCCAGCGCAGCCCCGATAGCCACTCCATCATCAGTTGCAGCGGGCTGGATGAAGATTCGATCAACGAGCCCCCTGCTGAGGATTAGACCGTTGGCTTTGGAGTTGAGAGCTACACCGCCTGCAAGGCACAAATTGCGTGATCCCGTGAGCGAGATGGCCCGGGTGATCACTGCAAGCTCCGCCCGTTCACACGCATCCTGCACCGCCCACGCAACATCGCGATGCCGATCCAAAAGTGGTTCATCGGGCTTTCGCGATAGGCCAAGTCCGTTCTCGATGCCGAATAGATCGGGCGTCTTCAGAAGCAGCCGCGAATTGACCGCATATCTCCCGTTGGAGACACTAATAAAGCTTCCCAGGTCGACGCCCGGCCCGCCATAGGGAGCAAGTCCCATCACCTTCCACTCATCTTGAAATCGCTCGAAACCAAGCCAACCCGTGAACTGGGCATAGAACAAGCCAATCGAATTCGGCCATCGGACCATATCAATTAGTTTGAGCTCGGTCCCTTTGCCGTGCCAGATCGAGGTTGCCTCCCACGCCCCTCGGCCGTCAATGACCACCACAGTCGCGTCATCAAACCCGGAAACAGGATACGCGCTCAAGGCATGAGCAAAATGGTGGTCAATTCTCTTAAAGCCGTTTTTCGGTGACCCAATATGTCGGCGGAAGAGGCGTTCGCCATCCCTCTGGTACTCCTCAATTCGGCCGATGCTTTGCGCCCGCAGAGCTTGCCACCATCCCATCGGGTGCGCGCCCGTAAGATAGTTGCGCAGATCGACTGCGCGGGTCGCGGCCGCCGGCTGCCACCCAAACGCCACCTCGTCAAGGTCCGACAGCTCAGCCCTGACATGTGCAAGACAAGCCCTTATGGCGTGCAACGGGAAGGCGCCGTCGTGCTTCTTGCGGCTAAGCCGCTCCTCCGCAGTTGCGAACAGGATCTCGCCATCCTGGGCGATGGCCGCAGCCGAATCATGGGAGCCGTAGTTAATTCCAAGTGTCAGCATTTTCTAGGTCCACAGCTACTTCAAAAATTGTGATCGGACGCTTTCAGCGCAGTCACTACTGCGCAGTCAGAAATCCAGACGAGGCGTCAATAGCCCTCCGGCTTAAGGACATAGGCAGCTGAGTAACAACGTTTTCTCTTCGCCTTGAGCTTGCAGCCCGAAAGCTAATTCCCAGAACACTCACGGTGCGGGCCTCACTCCTCGCGCGGTTAGGCTCAAATACGAACTGCGATTTTTCGTAAGATGCCATAATGACGGCGCAGTCGATAGAAAAGCTTGGGGGGAAGCACCACCGCCAGCAGCAGCATGACTGCTTTGACTGGCCACCGATGCAAGGACCACTGTTCTGGGTACGCCCGCCTGGCGGCCCACTCGACTGGAAATGCCATGCCGATATGGCCACCATCAGTCTGCAAGCCAAGCCGCCGGGCGTCGAGTACAGTGTTCTCGACGGCCTTGTCTGCGCTTTCCTCAGACATCCCAAGCGCCCTGAGCCTAGTCGGGAGCGTGTCCGCCAACGCCGCCACAGCTAAGTGCTTTCGTTTGAGGCGCACTGGGTCGTCATCGCCGAATTGATACAGGTTCTGACCGTGAAGGCGGTAGTAGCATAGTGGCTCATCAAGTACCGCGACTTCCGCGACGGCGCCGCCTAGGGTGAAGAGATATTCATCCGCCTCTATCACCAGCGCCTCAGGGATGGGCAGCAATCGCTCGAGCACGCTACGACGACACGTCAGGCGGCTCGTCCCGAGGAAACAAGCCACCTGATTCAAAGTAGCGGGTCCACTTTCGGACTTCAGGTCGAAGCGGATCAGCTCCCCAGGCCCCAGCGCACGCTTATTACCGTCCGCGACTTCGACAATCCCGTGCCCCACCATCCCCACAGCGGGATTTCGCAAGAGGTAGCTGACCACTGCCTGCAACTTTCGTGGGTGCCACCAGTCGTCTCCATCCAGAAACGCGATAATGTCTCCTTTTGCCAGGGTGATACCGAGATTCAGAGCTGATGCCTGTCCGCCGTTCTCTTTTCGCACGATCCGCACCCGGTCTGTGAAGGCCGACAGCTGCTTCGCGGTCCCGTCTCGTGAGCCGTCGTCGACCACAAGAACTTCGACAGCGCCGAGTTGATATTCCTGCTGGAGAACGCTTTCGATCGCTTCCCCTATGAATGCTTCGTGGTTGTAGGTATCAACCACCACAGAAACGAGAGGCGCGCTCTCGCGTTTTTCTCGCAAATTACAATGCTCGTTCATACTCGCCCCGCCAGCCGCAAGATTCTGCAGTGACTCGCTCAAATCTTTCGCTCGTTATCCTCAAGCCCACTACCCCAGCTCGCGCGTGCATTCACAGCCGAGTAGTCGCCGTGGCATGTACTGCCAGAGTTCCGACGGTCATTTATTGTATCTCGCAACGCCAGACTCGTACCAGGAACCGTTCAATGCAAAGAAAGCCATGACACATTGCATCATCTCTATGCCCGGAACCATTTGGTGCCCGAAGGGACCCTTACATCTCGAAGAGCTAATTCCTTGCTCGGTCTTTATCTACAACAGATGGGATCACTTACCGGCATCGTAATTTCAATTATCAGCCTTCAGGACGGCCGGCGACCGCTTGCTCTAGCCATCGGCATGACCGGCTAAAGGTTTGTTGTTTGCTTTAGAAAATTGTTTTGCCTTTGGACCAATCTAGGACCCGAGCGACTAAACTGGAGCTTGCCTTGCTCAGGCCATTCCACAACGGCCGTGTGAACATTTCTGCACTTAAAGCTGTTTCCGAGATTGTGGCAGGAAGATTGATATGACCGCCCTTCCTTGAGACCTGGAATCCACCCTGCTCAACGAACTTTCACGACAGCCGGCGTTAATAGTCCAACGATGAAGGTTATACCGGTCCAAAGGAAGCTGAAGCCGTGAATGACAACTAGCAAAACCCATGCACTCGCTGAGTCGTGAAATGACCAATGCGAGGCGAGTATAAAAATGACAACCGCTTGACATGCGGCGGTCACAGACTCCAGCCGTACCCATCCCCGCAGCCGATTAGTCATAGCAAGAAACGCAGTGAGCAGGTCAAAAGACACCGCGGCGATCGCCAAAACCACCTCCCTGTCTAGATGGACGTATTTCGGCCCGATCAGTAGCAGAAGAGCCGAAGGAGCCACATAGGCGATCATTGTAGCCCCTACACACAGAAGCACCAAAGCCAGCAGGAACAGCCCCACCGTGCGTGCGAAATGCGCGTCATCGCTTATGCGCGCAAGTCTCGGTCCGATAACAGCGCCGACGAAAACACTTATCAACCCGTAGATGGCACCAATGCGCCCCACCGCGAACGTTTCCGCAAGGACCGCTTTTCCGCCGAAGGTCAATGCGAGCCAAAGAACAAGGGGAAGCTGCATTATGTAGACTAACGTTGTGAAAACTGGAGGTATTATATAAGCCCGCACCTTGCGCCAGGTTTCGCTCTCGACCGATTGCGATTTGCTCCTCGGAGTGCCCGCGAGGCCCCGCACAGCCGCCAACATCGAAAGGGACCCGAGTAGCCCGCCGGCAAGACCGAACAAAGCTGTGGTGATCCCCGTTACGATCATGCCAACGGCAACCAAAAGGCGAGTGATGCTGTCTGCAGCTTCGCAGTAATAAGACTCCCGTTGCAGGCCCTCGAGGCGCATTAGTTGAATATCGAGGGTGGCAGGCAACCGCGCTGAAACAGTCGCGACGACCAGACCGAAACAGGCAAACACGCTGATCACCGAAAGATTCTGCTCACTGGTTGTTTTTAGCAAAAACGCAACACAGACAAAGCTCACCAAGACGAGAAACACCGACCTAAGCCTTTGGACAGCAGCGATTATTGGTTCAATACCGCATCGATCTTTGCCGCTCTCGCGCCAAAAATAGTTGAGCGAGCTAGTGAGCCCAAGGTCGCTACCGGTCGAGATGAACGCCAAGGAGGTCAAACCCATCGCGTAGAGTGCGTATTGATCGACCGGCATTAGGCGCACATATATCAAGCCCGAAATCAGGCTCGCCGATTGGCCAAGCGCCTGGCTTAAGCCAAATTCTACAGATACCTGGCTCCATCGTGCAAACCGATCGCTTACGACAAGCGACATAAATCGGCTCGTAACCCGTTTCTATTCGCCTGTGATCGTCGCCTTTTTAGCGATTTCGTGGTTATAGGTAACAACCACCAGAGGGGGGCGCTCTCGCGTTTTGTCTTGCAAATTACGATGCGCGTTCATACTTGGTCCCGCCAGTCACAAAATTCTGCAGTGACTCGCTCAAATCTTTCGCTCGTTAACCTCAAACTCTCACCCAGCTCGCATGCGTCCCCGGAGACGGTTCCCACATCTCGAAGAGCTAATTCTTCGTTCAGTCTTTATCTACAAAGCATCAGTTTTCGACATTATATTCCAATTATCAGCCTTCAGAATGAACGGCGACGGACTGCTCCAGCCATTGGCATGGCCCGCTGAAGGTTTGTTGTTTGGTCGGTTCCCCGCACAACAACTGTTCCGAACTCGGTGGCCGCGGACTGCTCCAACTGCCGCATGGCGAGCACAAGGCCGAGCCCTCCCCAGTAGTAGAGACCCGCAGTAACATTGAGCATGATGGGAAGATAGAGGAAACCCAGTGCTAGATAAATCGCCAAAACAATTCCCAAAGCGCGATAAGCTGGATCTTTAAACGACCTCGCGCAACGCAAGGCAAACGCAGCTATTAGGAATCGCAAGAGGAGATAATAGACCACCAAACCTATCGGCCCAAGCTCCACCGTAACCCGCGCCATTTCCGCTTCAGTTAATAGGTCGTTAAGCCACGAGGGGAACGTGGCCCCCATTATGCTTAAGGCAGCAGGATGCGTGGTTCCTATACCCATGCCCAACACAGGCCCATACGATAGTATCCCTATCGTCTCATCGAGCGGCCCAGTTAATCGCTCAAGCATATCGGAATCGGATTGCTCCGCGCGCTCCGTGAATGCTTGGAACGCTCGAGGCGACACACTCGTCGCCAAAATCGTAATGATCGGCAGAACAATGACCAGGCGCATAGCGGTCCCAAGAGAGAGGATCCGGCTTTTAGCAGCCAACCAGAGGATAACCGGACCCGTTGCAACCAGCATATAGACAGGAGCCCGCGAACCAGTTGTGAACATCGCGCCGACGATAAGGCTCAATGCAAGCATCGGGGTGATATTATTCTTAATTCGCCAGCCGTAGGCCATGTTATAGCCTATGGCGAGAAAGGCAACGAAAGTCAGAAAGGCTGTGTAACCAGAAATGTATGAAAAAGTGCCAGAGGTTCGGATAAAATCGTATGTGCTGCCAAAATGCGCAAGCATTGCCGGCGCGTCCTCTGAGCGGTTGACGTAGACGTTAAGGCTACTCTCGGGTCCGCCCATGATCTGAATAAAACCAAGAACTGCAACGGGGATAGCCATAATGAGGTAACGTCTGATCAAAACTAACAAATGCTCCCGTGATTTGATCGCATAGGGCAAGATGAATGCAACAGGCGCATACAGGAAATACGTCTTTAGCCCCATGAGTCCAACCAGAATGGAGGGGCTATTCGGATTATAAACCTCGATGACGCCCCATAGAAAACTTACCACTAAGACAATTGTGATCAACCCTATGCCTTTTTCCGCTGGTAGTTTTCTCCGGCCATCCAAGATAAACCCCAAGTAGGCAGCTAAAAGGATCGCGTCCTTAACAAGGTATATTTGCGCCTCGGCCCAAGGAAATGCCCACTTGCGTAATGCCCCTTCGAACACGAGCAGCACGAAAACTCCGAAAAGCGAACCTCGCCAGTACCTAATAGCTAGAAGTGCGCACGGGGCAACAAGTGCTACAAAGAACCATACCGCCGGATTGTCAAAAGCCATCAGATGAGACACTTTGATGTATCTATGAATGCCAGCAAGGCGTTCATAGGGAAGAAGATAACATTCGGTGAACCCCTGAGTTCGGGGTCGGCGGCCTGCGGAAGCACCCTCAGCAAACCTCTATCATCAAGCCTAAATAGCAAGCGGGTCAAGTCGGCGCCACACTTCCGCAAGCAACCCGCCGCGATTCGCATCGTTAATCTCGATAGGCAGAATTGGTAGCTACACACATCCAACTCATGCCCTCGGCGTCGGTCTTTACCAACCCTATATCGCCGATGGCCATTGATCGGGACGACGAGTGAGCCAGAAGATGACCTTTTACCGCACTCCGTCAAGGAGTTCAGAGTACGGATTGCGTGGCTCGTGAAGAGAGCCTAGTCGCTGATTCCAGGACGCTTAGGTACCCGCGCGCGACGTTCGAGCTCAAATGACGAGCGAGATGGACCGCAGCACCGGAGCGATAGCCTGCACGCAGGCTGTCATCCTCGAGCACCGATCTGAGTGCTCGCGCCATCGCAGACGTGTCTCCGTTGGGTACGGTAACCCCACACGGACCGATCGCCTCCGGGAGGCCACCGAGGTTGGTACCAACGACCACGCATCCGCAGGCAATGCCTTCAAGCGCGACAATGCCGAATGGCTCTGCCCATCTCGACGGAATTGCTAAAACCCGATGCCTCGCGACAAATCTCGCCAAGTCGGAGCCGAGCTTAGTACCAGTGAAAGTCACTTGCGATCCAAGGTCAAGCTCCCCGACTCTTGTTAAAATGGCCTGGCGTTCCGGGCCGTCACCGACGATTGACAATCGTGGTCGGAAGCCTGCTTGGCCGAGTTGCCCCAATGCATCGATCAGATCAGTTACCCCTTTGTCAGAGACAAGGCGACCGACAAAGACTATGTCGAGATCCCTAGTGACATCGCAATGTTCTTTAAAGATTTCGATGCGATAACTATTGGGAATCACAGCCGATCGCCCCGGAAGGCATGACTGTACTGCTTGGCTGCAACAGATGTTGCGGCTGAACCGAGTCACGATTTTCTTAAGCTTCGGCACGATGCCGGGTGAGTCGTACGTGCCATGGTGACTGATAACCAAAGGTGTGCGGGTAACTATTACTGGCAGCAAGCCGCGCAAGGTCACATTTGCACTAAGACAGACATCGCACCACCGCAACAATTGCAGATACGAATTCAGAGGCGGCAAGCGAATGACTTCGTAATCGCAATTACGCTCCACTTCACTGGCAACCCGTGTTGCTACCTTCACCTGGTGACCTGCGGCCGTAAACTCCTCCGCAAGTATTTCCATCATCACTTCCAGACCACCAATACTCGGCCAAAACACGCGCGAATAAATTAGAATCTTCATGCAATGCTCATGGTATTCAGCTGCCCCGAGTTAGATAAAGTCCGCGCCTGAACATTCAGTGAGTGGGACGCGTACCAGGTAAACAATACACGTTGGATCGAAGCGAGGCCCTGGGCGCCAGCGTCTTGAGTCGTAGCCCATCAACGAAATGCCGCGCAGGCTGCTACCATCATGCGGTTATTGTAGAGGTCGGTCGGAGTTTGTCACCGAGCTCAGATTCAGAAAGCTGCGCGCGATCTGCTTCTGAAGCGGGGATGCCCCAAGGTCGCCCGGTCGCGTACAGCTCATGGACCATGTGAGGAGCGGCGTGGCGCTGGCAGAACGGCTCCAGATTGGGCTTGACCAGCCATACCGGGGACACCTCGCTTCTGGTAGCCGTTTGTAACTTTAGAGCGTTGGTTTCAGCCGA
>Ga0306925_10005294_pt1 | contig 11822 bp, 13 predicted proteins | sample flu12Cox44000176_FD_203755 | JGI IMG/M metagenome (GOLD analysis project Ga0306925, IMG submission 203755) | Lab enrichment of tropical soil microbial communities from Luquillo Experimental Forest, Puerto Rico - flux8day.12C.oxic.44.000.176 (v2)... | ecosystem: Environmental > Terrestrial >...
CCGCAAGAAGGATACCTTGTGGAAGGAGTAGCGCCGAGGCCAAAGAAACGGTGACCACGGCCGCGGCAAGGATGAAAGAATTCCGCAGGGCGCGCGAATACGCAGAATCGGCACGTGCCGAGGTAGAGGCAAGGTTGCGCCCAGCGTCCATATACACCCTGCAGGCGTGCGATGGGGGCAAATGACCTGCAAAATCAAATCTCGCCAGCCAACGGGGACAGAGAAGGCCGAGCGAGAAAGGCCGTATTCCTTCATTGTTAGGCAATTCCGGGGCGTGACGGGGACAAATCTCCAAGGGTGTGTGGCGAAGGTTACGCTGACTTGCTATGAGAGAGACCGGGGCGAGAGGGGTAGGTGGACCGCATCCTCGCCGGAGATCCAAGAGATCTGCATTTGTACTACCAGCATTCGATTGCAATGGAATACAGCGGAAAGCCACCGGTTCGCCCAGAGGTTTTGGAAAGGGTGGAGGCCCGGAACTTTTTTTTGGGGAGAGCCGGGTCGACGAGTCATCCAGAAGGGTATGGCCGAAGGCCGCAAATACCTGAGTTACGTGCCGTGCAATTTCTCCCAGATTCCGCGAGCATTGACGGAGCACATCCGCCGCGCTGCTTGGCACTTTCCACCAGTCGCAAACCATGGTTGTAGGCGTCTCTTTTCTCACGCACCAGATCGCAGTAGCGGGCGGAGGTAACCATGCTTCGGACTCATACACTTCAACCGCGCTAGGGGTAACGATGTACCCTTCCAAATTCCAGGACTTCAGTTTTCCTTGACAGAGAAGCCTGGCGGGATTACAAGTAAGGCTCCGACGCGGTGTTTCATGCACGAAGCCCAGGGGGGCACTCATGAATCCTTCACGCCGTGATTTCCTGAAATTAGCAACTGTGGGTGGAACCGCCGCTGCGGTATTTGGTTTTGACTTGCAGCCGGCCTACGCGCAGCTCCGCGCGCTCAAGATAGCTCGAGCGAGTGAGACGCGCTCCACTTGCCCGTACTGTTCGGTAAGCTGCGGCGTCATCATTTACACCATTGGCGACCGCGCAAAGAACGTGACGGCGCAGGTGGTGCACGTCGAGGGCGACCCGGACCACCCCATCAATCGCGGGACGCTTTGCCCGAAGGGGGCTTCTCTCGAGCAGGACATCCTGAACGAGCGACGTCTGTTGAAGCCTCAGGTACGCCGCCCGGGTGGAACCGAGTGGGAGGATATATCGTGGGACAATGCGCTGAATGAGATCGCAGGGCACGTCAAGAAAACCCGGGACGACACGTTCATCGGGAAGGACGCGGGCGGCCACACCGTCAATCGCTGCGAGTCCATCGCTTGGACCGGCGGCTGCACGGACACGAATGAGTTCAACTACCTCGTCGTAAAAGCGATGCGCGCCCTGGGGGTCGTGCATATCGAAAACCAGGCCAGAGTCTGACACGGCCCTACGGTCTCAAGTTTGGGACCAACGTTCGGACGCGGGGCAATGACCAACGGCTGGGTGGACATCAAGAATACCGACATGATGCTGATCATGGGCGGTAATCCGGCGGAAAACCATCCCTGTGGCTTCAAGTGGCCCGTCGAAGCCAAGCGCACTCGTAACGCAAAAATGATCGTGGTGGATCCGCGTTTCACGCGCACCGCGGCCGTCGCCGACCTGTTTTGCCAGATTCGTGCAGGATCGGATATCGCCTTTCTTGGCGGGCTGATCCGCTACGCCATCGAGAACAACCGGATTGCCAAGGACTACCTGGTGAATTACACGAACGCGGCCTTCGTAGTGAAGGACAGCTTTAGATTGCCGATAGAAGATGGCCTGTTTTCTGGTTTTGACGCGAAGACACTGAGCTACGACAAGTCCACCTGGAATTACGCAACTGGCGATGCTTCCGGGAAAGCCATGCCGGAAGCCCATGTCGCCGCGGCTGCTGCGGGGGGAACGCCGCCACCGGCTCCTTCCCTTCCCGAAAAGCCAGCCTATGACCTGACCTTGCAGAACCCGAATTGCGTATACCAGCTATTGCGAAAACAATACGCCCGTTACACCCCGGAAACGGTGGAGCGAATCACTGGCATACCCAAGGATCAGTTCCTGAATGCCGCGGACCTCTTCACATCGATCCGCAAAGACGGCGATACCAAGAAGGCTGCGACCATCATTTATGCCGTTGGCTGGACGCAACACAGTTTTGGGACACAAATCATCCGTACGGCGGCGATGTTGCAGTTGTTGATGGGTAACGTCGGACGCGCCGGTGGAGGCGTTAACGCGTTGCGCGGGCACTCGAACATTCAGGGCGCAACGGACATGGCAGGAATTTTTGAGAGCTTGCCCGGCTACTTAAAGGTACCGGTGCCGACAGACGGCTCCTTTGACGGCTGGATGAAGAGGCTTACGCCAAAGCCCTCCAAACCCGGCCAGTGGGAATCGTTCAACTACTGGGGAAATACGCCCAAGTTTGCTGTGAGCTACTTGAAGGCAATGTATGGCGACGCCGCTACGAAGCAAACCGACTGGGCCTACGATTACCTGCCCAAGGTGGACCGGAACTATTCCTGGTTGAACCTCTGGGACAATATGTACAACGGCATCGTCAAGGGCCTCTTCGCTTTTGGTATGAATGGCGTGGCGATTGGTCCGGACTCAAGGAAGAACATCGACGCACTCAAGAAGGCCGACTGGGTCGTTGTGGGCGAGATCTATCCGGACGAGACCAGCGAATTCTGGAAGTCTCCCGGCATCACCACCGACGAGATGAAAACAATCCAGACCACCGTGTACCGCCTCCCTTGTGCGGGCTTCGCCGAAAAGGATGGATCCTTCACCAATTCAGCGCGCTGGCTCCAATGGAAGAACACGGCGATGCCCATGCCCGGCGACGCCCGCCTCGATCAAGGAATCGTCGCGCAGATTTTCTTTAAGGTCCGCGATCTCTACAAAAAAGATCCGGGGAAATTCCCCGATCCGATCTTGAAGCTGACTTGGGCCTACACCGAACCGTTGAACCCGTCGCTCGCCGAGGTTCTAAAAGAAATCAACGGCAAAGCCCTTGCCGATCTCGAAGATCCTGCCACCAAGCAGCAAATCAAAATGGGCCAGCAACTTCCGGGTTTTGCCTGGCTGAAAGACGATGGCTCGACGTCCTGCGGGAACTGGATTTACTCCGGCGCGTATACGGAAGCCGGAAATCAAACCGCGCGTCGCGATCCTTCCGACCCATCCAACATGGGTGTGCACCAAAATTGGGCATGGTCCTGGCCAGCCAATCGCCGAGTACTTTATAACCGAGCCTCCTGTGATCTGGACGGCAAGCCATGGGATTCGTCCCGCCGTCAAGTCTGGTGGAACGAAGCCGCGCAAAAATGGGTTGGCAACGACGTTCCCGACTTCAAAGCCGATTCCAAACCCAAAGACCACATGGGTCCGTTCATTATGAATGCCGAAGGCGTCGGCCGCATCTTCGCGCCACTTACCGCGTTCGCTGACGGCCCCTTCCCTGAGCACTACGAGCCGATCGAGAGCCCGATCGAAAATCCGCTGCACCCTCAGCAAACGCACAATCCCGTTGTTAAGCGCTACAGGACTCCCGACGACAAGTACGGCTCGGTGAAAGACGGCTACACAATAATTTGTACGACCTATCGCCTCACCGAGATGTACCACTACTGGACCAAGAACAATCCGATGAACGTCCAGCTCGTGCCCGAACCCTTCATCGAAGTCTCCGCCGAGATGGCCGACGAGATGGGCATCCGAGGCGGTGAAAAGCTAAAGGTCTCGAGCGCCCGCGGCTACCACATCGCGAAAGCGATGGTCACCAAACGCATCAAGCCGATGATGATCGACGGTAAGAAAACTTATCAGATCGGCGTGCCGATTCACTGGGGCTATCGCGGCATCGCCGAGGACGAAGGCAAAACCTCTAAAACACTCGCGAACGCGTTGACTCCGACAGTCATCGATCCCAACGCCTATACGCCGGAATTCAAGGGCTTCCTCGTGAAGGTTGAGAAAGCGTAGGAGAGCAGCGATGAGCCAAGCGACACTACGCGTTCAAAAAAGTTCCGGGCATGCCGGAAGCATTCCAGGCAAAGACACGCAACGGCAATTCCAGGTCTGCAAGCTGGTGGACACAACGACGTGCATCGGCTGCAAGGCTTGCGAGGTCGCGTGCATCGAGTGGAACGACTTGCCGTTCTCGCCGACCACGTTTGATAACACCTATCAGACCATGCCGGAAACGCGCTGGAATTACTGGAACCTGATCCTCTTCAACGAGCACGAGCGGGAAGATGGATCTCTGCAGTGGCTCATGCGCAAGCACCAGTGCATGCACTGCGCCGATCCAGGTTGCCTGGAAGCTTGCCCGGCCGACGGCGCGATCGTTCAGTACTCCAACGGAATCGTGGATTTCCAGCAGGCCAATTGCATTGGCTGTGGCTATTGCATCACCGGGTGCCCCTTCAACATTCCGAAACTGAATACAGTGACCAAGCGGGTGTACAAGTGTTCCTTGTGCTCGGATCGCGTAAGCGAAGGGCTGGAACCAGCTTGCATCAAGTCTTGCCCGACGGGCTGCCTGCATTTTGGTTCCAAGGACGACATGAAGGACCTGGCCGAACAGCGCGCCAAGCAGCTTCGCGAACAGTATGGCTTTACACAAGCTGGCGTGTATGATCCCCCGGGCGTGGGCGGAACTGGCGTGATCTATGTGCTCCACGACACATCCAAGCCTGAACTCTACGGCGGCTTGCCGGGCAATCCGACTGTTCCCACGGTGGTCAAGCTCTGGAAGAACCCGTTGAAGTGGCTGGGGAATCTTGCGATTGTCGGAGGATTGGTGGGCTTGTTCGTCCATTACATTCGCTTTGGGCCGAAAGCGCGCGAGGACGAAGACATCAAGCCTGCGGGGGCGAAACCATGAGCCATCCAGAACAGATTGTTCCGCACGGCCACGTGCTGCGATACACCTTGCGGGAACGGCTCACGCACTGGGTGGCTGCGGGCTCCTACCTTTATCTGCTCTTCACAGGCCTGGCGTTCTGGTCTCCGTGGTGCTTTTGGATCGCGGTGGTACTCGGCGGCGGCCAGATCTCGCGGATGTTGCATCCCTGGGTGGGACTGGTGTTCACCGGTTCCGTCATCTTGATGTACGAAATGTGGTCTAAACAGATGCGATTTGAGCCGGTGGACCGCGAATGGTGGAAGTCGCTGCAGTACTACATCCGGAATGAAGACGACAAAATGCCTCCCGCGGGGCGCTACAACGCCGGGCAAAAAATGTTGTTCTGGAGCTTCTTCTACGGCGCGCTGGTGCTGTTTCTCACTGGCCTGGTGCTCTGGTTTACCGATTCGATTCCCTGGAACCTCCGATGGCTGCGTTACATTGCGGTGATTCTGCATCCCATCGCGGCGCTGATCACCATCGGCAATTTCATGATCCACATCTACATGGGTGTCTTCGCCGAGCGTGGCGCATTCGGATCCGTAATCCGCGGCGATGTGTCCATGGCCTTCGCCAAGCGGTATCATCCGGGCTGGTATGAAGAGATCGTCGGAGAGTCTGAACCCCGGAAATGACCCTTCTTGCAACCGGGAAAGTGAATTACCGCGCGCGGATCGAGCGCGCGGAGTTGCTAGCTAAACGGTTCCCTTTCGCTAACGAAGTTCTCACTTTCTACGCAGCGGTCGCCACCTTCCAAAAAGAACTCTACGAACTTTTGCCGAAAGCATGGGGCAAGCGACCCGTTGCGCCTCCCAACGGCTTACTGCGATCGGAACTGAACGTCGCGATCCTGATGGAGCCGTTTACAAAATACCTGCGACTCGTGGAAACGCATGCTCCGGGACCTTTGGCCGCGCACGCCCGCATGCTTGCGGCCACGGGAGAGCGCACCCAGGCCCGCACACTGCAAGAATATTGGGAAAATGGTTTGCAGGAAGCGGAAAAGGCTGAAAATTCGGAAGAGGAATTCAACACAGATCCCTTGAAGGAATTTCTGAGCCGAGCGTTTTTGCAACCCTATGCGGAGGTTGTTGTTAGCGCGATGTTGCCGCCCAGCTTGCCGATGACGACGGGCCGCTGCCCCCGCTGTAATTCGCTTCCGCTGCTCGGCGTCTTGCGTCCGGAAGGCGACGGCGGGAAGCGCTTCCTGATGTGCGCTTTCTGCTCGCAGGAATGGGAGTTCCGCCGGATTTTCTGTGCCTTGTGCGGTGAAGAAAGAGAAGAGAAGCTGCCCATCTATGTAGCCGAAGAATTTCCCCATATCCGTGTGGAATCGTGCGAGACCTGCAAGCAGTTTCTGCGTACGATTGATCTGACCAAGGACGGGAATGCCGTGCCCATTGTGGACGACCTGGCGGCCATTCCCTTGAGCTTGTGGGCCGAAGAACAGGGTTACAGCCGGGTCCAGGCGAATTTGCTGGGAACTTGACCTGCAAATTTCTGCTTCACAATTGTCAAAACTGGAGGAACGGGAAATGGGTAAGATAAGCGCCTTTTTTTTAGCACTCATCCTTTGGGCAAGCGTAGCCCGAGCGCAATCACAAACCACAGGCTCGTCGGGCTTGGTCGTGATCCGCGCTGGAGTGCTCATTGATGGGCAGAGCAATGCGCCAAAAAAGAACCAACTGATTTTTGTGCGAGGGGATCGCATTGAAAAAGTCGTTGAGGGGAGCGCCACTGTTCCGGCCGATGCGAAGGTAATCGATCTCTCAAGCGCCACTGTGCTTCCCGGGCTTATTGACTCTCACACGCATATCTTTTTGTGGGGTGAGGATCCAGCAAAGGGCGGATACGACGCGAACATCCTGCAGGCTGGTGTGGCGTTGCGAGCGGCGCGCGCAACCTACGCGACAAAACGAGCGCTGGAACAGGGATTTACCACCATCCGCGACGTCGAAACCGAAGGCGCCGGTTACGGAGACCTCGGCATCCGGCAGGCGATCGAAGAAGGAACGATTCCTGGACCGCGCATTTTCGCTTCGACGCGTGGAATCTCGACCACAGGGGGTTATCCCCTGGAGGGGTACGCGCCGGAACTGCAGATGCCGAAAGGCGTGCAGATCATTGATGGCCCCGTGGAGGCGCGAAAAACCGCGCGCGAACAACTGGACCATGGCGCGGACTGGATCAAGGTCTACATGACGCACCGGTCCTGGGTGGACAAGCAAGGTAATCTCGTTTCGCAGCCGACGCTGACCGTGGAGGAGTTAAGAGCCATTGTGGAGGAAGCGCACGGCTGGGGGAAAAAAGTGGCGTGCCACGCCTACAACGGAATTGGCTTGCAGCGCGCGCTGGATGGTGGCTGTGATTCGATCGAACATGGTCTTGAAATAACGGATGGGCAGATTGCACAGATGGCAAAGCAAGGAACGTGGTACTGCCCCACGATTGCCGTGTACTACCTGGACTGGGCGCCGGAAAACACCGAGGACGGAAAACGCGATCGTGCCCGGGCAAACGTGCACGAAACATCGTTTCGCAAGGCGATGAAGGCACACCTGCAGATTGTGTTTGGCACGGACATGGGAGGCATCCCATGGCAGGAACCGATCGCGCAAGAGTTTGATCAGATGGTCAAGCTGGGAATGCCAGCGATGGACGCGATTCAATCGGCGACCTCACGCCCGGCGGAAATGCTGGGGCACAAGGGCGAACTGGGTGTGATCGTTCCCGGGGCCTATGCGGATATCATCGCGCTGACGGGTGACCCATTGCTGAGCATTCATGAATTGGAGAACGTGAAATTCGTGATGAAGGCAGGCCAGACTTTCAAGGATGAATATCATCCGAAGTGAAACTTGCATCCTCAAACCAAGCGAACGCCTGTCTAGCGTTTTGGGGAGAGTGTAAGCCACGCCCGGCGAAACAACTCTTGCAGATAGGCCGGAGCGAAAGACAAATCGCTGCTCAACGGAAGGGCTGCCGCGAGTTGCGCCTCGACCCTCCGGTGATCCTCGCTGGTTCCATACATGATTCTGGCAAAACTGAGATTGCGCATGGCGGCCTTTCTTCGAACCCGACGGGTGGACCGGGCATTTTCTCATTCTGCGCCTCGCCACCCAAAGAACGAACAAGAATCGGTCGGAAACATCGGGTTGGTAACCGGCCATATGGTCAGGTCTGTTAGAATGTCCTCGCTCGAAAGGAGAAAACCAGATGGCTGAACAGAATTTTGCCAATCACGTGAAGTGGGTGCCCTTGTTCCACTGGTTTGTATTGCCAGTACTGATCATCAACTTTGCGCGCTCGATTTACCAGTGGAAGCTGAGCGGGTTCTCGATTGGCGGCTTCATCGTCGTGCTGACGGCCGCAGCGCTGTTCCTCCTGGCTTTTTATGCGCGGGTGTTCGCGATGAAGGTGCAAGACCGGGTGATCCGGTTGGAAGAGCGTCAGCGCTTTGAGAAGGTGTTACCGGAAGATTTGAAGCCCCGGATCGGGGAGTTCACGGCGGTTCAGTTCGTTGCGCTGCGCTTCGCGAGTGACGCGGAGCTTCCGGCGCTGGCTCGTAAGGTTCTCAACGACAAACAGACGGATGGCAAAGCCATCAAGCAGCAGGTCCAAAACTGGCGAGCAGATCACCTGCGCGCTTAGTCTGGGTTGAACCTAAAGAATACTGCGAATCACCCCGCCTTCCGCGCGAACCGCGGCGCCATTGATAGCATTTGAAGGCTCGCCTGCAAGAAAGGCTACGACAGCCGCAACCTCCTCAGGAGTTTCGAATCGCTTGAGTAGTGACGTGGGTCGAACCGATGCAAAAAACTGCTTTTCGACTTCCGCAGGAGTGATTCCCTGTTGGCGAGCCACGCTTTTCACAAAATCACCGGCTCCTTCCGATGCCGTTGTTCCAACAAGAACGGAATTGACGGTGACCCTGGTCCCGGAAATGGATTCCGCAATCCCACGCGCGATGGCCACCTGCGCGGTTTTGGTCATTCCGTAGTGAATCATTTCCGCTGGAATATGTTGGGCAGACTCGCTGGAAATGAAAATCACGCGGCCCCAGTTCTTGCCAAGCATCCCGGGAAGAAAATGCCGGGTCAGGCGAACGCCGCTGAGCACGTTCACCTCGAAAAAGCGCAGCCAATCGACGTCAGGAATATTGTCGGCCATAGGAACCTGTTGCAGGAACGCCGAAACTCCCGTGGAATTTCCCAGATCCGCAGCGACTCCTCGCACGTCTGCATCCTTTTTTTTGCCGGCGAATCCTTTCAACGGCTGCGGACACGCGGGCTTCCGTCCGGCCATTGACAATAACTGCGGCGCCTTCCTCGGCCAAAGCTGTGGCGATCGCCAACCCGATGCCAGCGGTCGATCCGATAACGACGGCAAGCTTCCCTTGCAAACGCAGATTCATTGTCCGTTTCCTTGTCGAGCGAATTTGTTGCAACAATTCAACTAGAGCGCGGCTTTGGCTTTTGCGATGTTGCCAGAGAAAGCCTCGATTTCCACGATTTCCTGGGGAGTCAAACGAAATTCACCTGCGCGCATCACTCCCTCTGCCTGCTCCGCACTGCGCGCCCCAACAATGGCTCCGGTCACGGGGGGATGTCGCACCGTCCAGGCGACGGCCACCTCCCCGGGTGTGCGCCCGTGCCGCGCACCGATCTCCTTCAATTTCTCGACCAGTTCGAGATTGCGGGAGAGTTTCGGTTCCTGAAACTCGGGATTACGGCTTCGAAAGTCATCCGGCGGTAGAGCGGCGGCACGCTCGCGCGTCATCCCGCCGGTGAGCATGCCCGAGAACATCGGGGAATACACGATCACTCCAATTCCCTGCTGCTCGCAATAGGGCTGGACAGCTTGCTCAATCTGCCTTCGTAGAATGGAATAGGGTGGCTGAAGGGACGTAACCTGAGCGATTTTCTGCGCGCGCTTGATTTGTGACACATCAAAATTGGAGACGCCAATCCAACGGACTTTGCCTTCCTTCTGCAAAGCAGCAACCGTCGCCCACGCATCCTCAAGGCCAGGGCCATTGTCCGGAGGCGGCCAGTGCATTTGATAGAGATCGATGGCGCTCACTTGCAAGCGGCGTAGACTGTCTTCGCATTCGCGACGGATCGATTCACTCTTGAAATCCATACTGATTTTTCCATTTGCATCCCAACGCAGGACGCACTTGGTAAAAACATGAGGGCGCGGACCCCGCCATTCCTTCAAAGCACGCGCAACCACGTCTTCGGAATGGCCCATGCCATACACGGGAGCGGTATCAATCCAGTTGACTCCGAGTTCGAGGGCGCGGTGAATGGCTGCGATGGAGTCCGTGTCTTCCTGAGGTCCCCAGGCATATTCCCAGCCGCTGCCACCAATAGCCCAGGCGCCGAATCCTATCGGCGTGATTTGCAGATCCGAATTCCCGAGTTTGCGCGTCTCCATAAATTCCCCTCTTCGCATAAGAAAAGCGGCCCGAACATTTGGCTGTGGGAAATGGGCGGGTGCAATTCTTGGATGAAGGAACGCCAGTGAAGGTTAACAGCGATTCATTGCCCGAGGAAGGCACTATCGAGCGAAACCGTCTCGCCGTCGGAGTTTGAGAGAGTGAGTCGCAGGCGCCCGTTATGAGTGTCGCGAATGTCGATTCGGCCGCGAATCCCTTTTGCGGGAGGCGCGTCTGGCGGAGGGCCGTCGAGAAAGGGCTCGTAAATCAGCGCCGGAAGGGTGCATGGCCACGCCCGGTACGGCCACACGATTGGGGATCGTTTCGAGTTCGGCCTCTGCGGGAGTGGAAACGAGGGTGAGGTCTGCACCGCGAATCTCAGTGGCATTGTTGGAGCGCATGGCGAACATCGTGCCGCCTGCCGCGGTGGTGAGGTCCGACGAAGAGTCATTCGCCGGAGAAACGTCAAAAACGTTGGGCGCCGAGGAAATCCAGCTGGCAATTGGCCCGCCGGGCGCAGCGCCGAAAGCGAGATACACGGTGTCTCCGCTTGCGTCCGCTGACGTGACTCCTGTAACCTGCGGACCAACAACGAAAAACCCGGCTCGCAGGGCGCACCGAAAAGTAAAACGGCGCCCGGTTTGGCCGAGGCGCCGTTTTTTTCAGAGGGTTTGAAAAAAACTTCCGTGCTTAGATGGTCTTTGGGCCAGCGCCAGCCGTTGCAGGAGCTGCCACCGTCCGCGAGAACGAACCCGCACCGGATTCCTTCTCGGCCGACTTGTCAATTTCGATGGAACCTTTGAAGTAGGCGCCGTCTTCGATCATGATGCGGGCGGTGGTAAGGTCCCCGTTGACGGACCCGTCCTTCTTGATTTCGATGCGGTCCTTGGCGCGCAGATTTCCCTTCACGCTGCCGTAGACCACAACTTCCCGTGCGATAATGTCCGCGGTCAACTTCGCCGTGGCGCCAACGGTCAGTTTGCGCTCGTCGAGCTGCACGAGACCCTCGACCGAACCTTCGATCAACAGGTCTTCGTTGCCGCTGATTTCGCCTTTCACATGCAGGCTTGGCCCGAGCCGCGCCGTAGCGCGATCCGCGGTTGCACCCATCGGACGCATTGCATCTGTACTCATGGCGGTAGTTCCCTCCCAAGTAGCCGAAGCTGGCTTCGGCGACTGAATCGCTGGTAAATTTTTGATTTCCGGCTGCGCCGATTGGGGCGTTTCCGGCTTCTTGTTACTCCACATCGGACCTCCCAAGGGACGGCACACCCAACGCAGATTTCCGCCTTGGGGTATTGCAAACAATAGTCCGCGGAGGAGCGCGCCGCAAATACAGTATCCTAATTGGGTTCCTGAGAGTAACTAGACTGACGAACAGGGGAAGGGCTGTACGAAGGGCAGGCCGTGCGGGCTGGCAGCGCTAAATTTCTCTCATCGG
>Ga0306925_10005296_pt1 | contig 11816 bp, 12 predicted proteins | sample flu12Cox44000176_FD_203755 | JGI IMG/M metagenome (GOLD analysis project Ga0306925, IMG submission 203755) | Lab enrichment of tropical soil microbial communities from Luquillo Experimental Forest, Puerto Rico - flux8day.12C.oxic.44.000.176 (v2)... | ecosystem: Environmental > Terrestrial >...
GCGCGGCGACGCTGACCTGGTGCTCGACACCTCCCGGCTCAACGTCCACCAGCTGCGCGCCAGGATCAGGGACTTCTTCGGCGGCGGGACCGCGGCCGGGCTGCGCCTGTCCCTCATCTCGTTCGGTTACAAGTACGGCCTGCCGGTGGATGCCGACATGGTGGCGGACTGCCGCTTCCTGCCGAACCCGCACTGGATCCCCGAGCTCGCCCCGATGACCGGGCAGGATGCGCCGGTGCGGGACTACGTGCTCGCCCAGCCCGGCGCCGAGGAACTGCTGCGGCACTATACGGAGCTGCTGGGCGTGGTGCTGCCCGGCTACGAACGCGAGGGAAAGCGGTTCGTAACCTTTGCGGTCGGCTGCACCGGCGGCAAGCACCGCAGCGTCGCGATCGCCGACGAACTCGCGGCGCGCCTGGCCGCGGCCGGGGACCCGGCCGCGGCGGCCGGCATGGACGTCCAGGTCGTGCACCGGGACCTGGGGCGGGAGTGACGTTGGCCGGCGTGCGGACGGTGGCGCTCGGCGGCGGGCACGGCCTGGCGGCCTCGCTCGGTGCGCTGCGCCGGGTGACTGACGACCTCACCGCGATCGTGACGGTGGCCGACGACGGCGGGTCAAGCGGCAGACTGCGCCGTGACTACGGCGTCCTGCCCCCCGGGGACCTGCGGATGGCGCTGGCCGCGCTGTGCCGGGACGACGAGTGGGGTAACACCTGGAGCAAGGTGGTCCAGCATCGGTTCGGCGGGGACCGCGAGCTGGCCGGTCATGCCGTCGGCAACCTGCTGATCGTGGCGCTGTGGGACCTGCTCGGCGATACGGTCGCCGGGCTGGACTGGGTGGGCAGGCTGCTCGGCACCGGCGGCCGGGTGCTGCCGATGGCCGCCGTGCCGCTGGATATCGTCGCCGAGGTGGTGGGGGCCGACCCGGCCCGGCCAACCGAGGTCAGTACCGTCCGGGGCCAGGCAGAGTGCGCCACCACACCAGGTCAGGTCCGTGCGATCACGCTGCTGCCGCCTGACCCGCCCGCGGTACCGGAAGCGGTACAGGCCGTGCTGGACGCCGACTGGGTGGTGTTCGGCCCCGGCTCGTGGTTCACCAGCGTGCTGCCGCACCTACTGGTTCCCGAGCTCGCGGCCGCGCTGCACGCCACCGCCGCGAGGCGGCTGGTCGTGCTCAACCTCGCGCCGCAACCTGGGGAGACCGACGGTTTTTCGCCGCACAAGCACCTGGAAGTCCTCGCCGGGCACGCGCCGGCCCTTAGTGTGGATGTAGTCCTTGCGGACGCCAAGGCCGCGGGTACCGGTAATCTGGCCGACCTGGAGAAGGCAGCGAGCATGCTCGGAGCGCGGCTGGTGACGGCCGACGTGGCGGCCGCCGACGGCACGCCCCGCCACGAGCCCAAGCTGCTAGCAGGCGCGTACGCGCAGATTATCGGGGCCAGCCAGCACGGATGGGGGGAATGACGCCGATGGCGATGACCAGCGTGGTGAAGGACGAGCTCAGCCGGGTGCCGGTGATCAAGCCGTGCTGCCGTAAGGCTGAGGCCGCCACGCTGCTCAGATTCGCCGGCGGACTGCACCTGGCCGAGGGCCGGGTAGTGATCGAAGCCGAACTCGACACCGGCGCGGCGGCACGGCGGCTGCGGGCCAGCATTACCGAGGTGTTCGGGCATCCGGCCGACTTCCTGGTGCTCGCCCCGAGCGGCCTGCGCAAGGGTAACCGGTACCTGGTCCGGGTGGACAAGGGTCAGGCCGGCGAGACCCTGGCCCGCCAGGCCGGGTTGATCGACAGCCACGGCCGCCCGATACGTGGCCTGCCCCGGCAGGTGGTGTCCGGTGCCACCTGCGACTGCGAGGCGGCCTGGCGCGGCGCCTTCCTGGCCCACGGGTCGCTCACCGAGCCCGGCCGGTCGATGGCGCTCGAGATCACCTGCCCCGGCTCCGAGGCGGCGCTCGCTCTGGTCGGCGCGGCGCGGCGGCTGAAGGTGCACGCCAAGGCGCGCGACGTGCGCGGCGTGGATCGCGTGGTGATCAGGGACGGCGAGGCGATCGCCGCCATGCTGACCCGGCTCGGGGCCCACCAGGCCGTCCTGGCCTGGGAGGAGCGCCGGATGCGCCGCGAGGTCCGGGCCACGGCGAACCGGCTGGCCAACTTCGACGACGCCAACCTGCGGCGCAGCGCGCGGGCCGCGGTCGCCGCCGGAGCGCGGGTGGAGCGGGCCCTGGAGATCCTCGGCCCGGATGCCCCGCAGCATCTGACCATGGCGGGCATGCTGCGGATGGCCCATCGCCAGGCCAGCCTCGAGGAACTTGGCCAGCTGGCCGATCCGCCGCTGACCAAGGATGCCATCGCGGGCCGCATCCGCCGCCTGCTGGCCATGGCCGACCGGCGCGCCGCCGATCAGGGCATCCCCAGCACCGAAGCCTGCCTGACCGCCGACATGCTCCCCTGACCCGCCGTCTAGACCCTAGCCCTAGCCCACCCCACCCGTCACACCGGCCCCACCGGCCCCGCGCCTCCATCATCGTGTGTCGTTAGCTTCAAAATCCGGAGCTAACGACACACGATCACAGATTTCGCTCGTGGTAGGCGATCACGGCTGCGGCCAGGGCCAGGAGGGAGAGGGTGGTTAGGCCCGCGCGCAAGCCGAACGCGCTGGCCAGGAAGCCGATCGCGGGCGGGCCCAGCAGGAACCCGCTGTAGCCGAGCATCGAGGTCAGCGCGACCCCGGCCGGTCCGGCCAGCAGGCCGGCCCGCGCGATGGCGGCCGGGAACAGGTTGGCCAGCCCGAGGCCGGTGGCCGCGAAGCCGGCCACCGCCAGCCACACGTCAGGGGCGAGCGACGCGACGAGCATCCCGGCACACGCGGTCAGGCCGCTCAGCACGAGCACGCGCGTCCGGTCCAGGTGCTCAAACAGCCAGGTGCCCGACAGCCGCCCGGTCGCCTCGGCAAGCGCGAAGGCCGCGTAGCCCGCCGCGGCCAGGCCTGCGGCAGCACCCAGATCCTGCCGCAGGTGCAGCGCGCCCCAGTCACCGATGGCGCCCTCGTCGTAGGCGGCGCACAGCGCGATCAGCCCGAACACGCCCACTGCCCGTCCCGTTTCACGCACCCGCCGCCGGGCCGGAGCCTTCGGGTCCGCTGGCGCTTCGTGGTCCGCTGAGGCGTGCCGGTCCGGCCCGGACATCGTGGTCCTGGCCGCGTCGGGCAGCCACGATGCGGAGGCCAGCAGTGCACGCCCGGCCAGCACGGTGACAAGCAGGCCGGCCAGCGCGACCAGCAGCAGGTGCCTGACCGGGGACAGATGCGGCGCGAGCAGCCCGCCCAGGGCGGCACCGGCTAGGCCGCCGAAGCTCCACGCGGCATGGAAGGAGGGCATGACCGGCCGGCGCAGCGCGGCCACCAGGTCTACGGCGACGCTGTTCATGGCCACGTTGACGCAGCCGTATGCGGCTCCGAAGACCAGCAGCGCGAGGCCGAGAGTGACGACCGAATGGGCGAGCGCGGGAAGCACCAGGGTCGCCGACAACAGGAGGCAGGAGATCACCGTGACGCGGCCGCTGCCGAACCGGCGGCACAGCGCCCCGGCCACCGCCATCGTGGCCACCGCGCCGGCCGACAGGCCCAGCAGCGCCAGACCCAAGGTCGCGGTGGAGGCGCCCGTCTGCTCCTTGACGGCGGGGATCCGGACCGCCCAGCTGGCGAAGATGAACCCGTGAACCGCGAACACCGCGCATAGGGCGACCCGAACCGCGCCAAGCCGGGAGAGATCGCCGGGCCCGCCGCGCGCCGCGGACCCGAGGTGCTGGACTTTGTTTACCAGCGGCACAAAATAAGACTATGCATGTGACCGAGACGACGGCAAGGCCGCCGGGAGGCTCGCGGGGCCGCACCCAGCTCGGCCCGGCGCTGGCGCTGATCCACGGCGGCCGGGCCCCCACCCGGGCGGCGCTGGGCGCGGGCCTCGGCGTCACCCGGGCGACCGCGGGAGCGGTGGCCGCCGAACTCCAGGCGCTGGGACTAATCCAGGTGGATACCACGCCGGGCGGCGGAACGCTCGGGCGCCCCTCGCACCGGCTCTCCATCGACCCGGACGGCCCGGTGGCACTCGCCGCCCAGATTCATCCCGACGGCTTCCAGGTCGCGTTGATCGGCCTGGGCGGCCGGGTCGTCGCGGCCAGCGACCGGACCATGAACGTCGTCGACGACCCCGAGCAGGCCCTAGCCCCGGTCGCCGAGGCCGGCGCACGGCTGCTGCGGCTGGCCAGGCCCCAGAGCCCCCAGATACCCTCGAACCGGGCCTGCGTCGGGGCCGGCCTGGCCGTCCCCTCGGCCGTGGCCGAGCCGGCGGGCGTCGCGGTCAGCCCGCTCTACCTCAGCTGGCCGACCGGCACCCCGATCCGGGATATCTTCGCGGACCAGATCCGGCGGGCCGGGATCACCGGAGCCGGCGGCGGTCCGTGTGCGTGCTCGGCGGCCAACGACATCAACCTGGCCGCGCTGGCCGAGCACCGGCACGGCGCCGGCCGCGACGCCAGGCACCTGCTGGTCGTGGCGACCGGCCACCGCGGCGTGGGCGGCGCGCTCGTCCTCGGCGGCGCGCTGTACACGGGCAGCACCGGCCTGGGCATGGAGGTCGGGCACGTCAGCATCGACCCGCAGGGCCGTGCGTGCCGGTGCGGCAGCCGCGGCTGCCTGGACGTGGAGACCGACGCGCTGAGCTTCCTGGACGCCGCGGGCCGGATGCCGCGCGCCGGGGTTCCCGTCATCGAGCAGGCCATCGCCGTGCTGCGCGGCGACTACGCCACGGACCCGGCGGTTCGGTCCGCCGCCACCCTGGTCATTGAGCGGCTCGGTCTGGGGCTGGCCGACCTGATCAATGTGCTCAACCCCGACCGGATTCTCCTCGGCAGCCTGCACGGCGACCTGCTGGCGGCCGATCCGGAGCGGCTGCGGGCCATCGTGGCGGCCCGCAGCCCCTGGGGCCGGGGCAGCAGCGTTCCCGTGCTCGGCTGTGTCTTGGACAACGGCAGCCTCATCGGCGCAGCCGAACTTGCCTGGCAACCGGTCCTCGACGATCCGTCTATTCTCGAGGGCTAGCCTCCGCCAGGCGCGCGGTCAGGTAGCCGCGCTCGGCCGCGTTCCCGGTCCGGGCGAGCGCGGCCGTGTAGGCCCGGGCCGCCTCGCCGGGCCGCCCCAGGCGGCGCAGCAGGTCGGCGCGGATGGCGTGGTACAGGTAGTAGCGGTCCAGGTCGAGCCCGTCGACCAGGGTGAGCGCCGCGGCCGGGCCGTGCACCTCGGCCACCGCGACGGCGCGGTTGAGCGCCACCACCGGGCTGGGCGCGATCACCATGAGCTGGTCGTAAAGCTGCAGGATCTGATCCCAGTCGGTGGCGGCCGCCACGGCCGCATCGCTGTGCACCGCGTTGATCGCCGCCTGGATCTGGTACGGGCCTGGCTGGCGGCGGCGCAGGCAGCGCCGCACCAGGTCCTGCCCCTCGGCGATCAGTGCCCGGTCCCAGCGGGTCCGGTCCTGGTCGGCGAGCAGCACCAGGATGCCGTTCGTGCCGGTCCGAGCCGCCCGGCGAGACTCGGTGAGCAGCATCAGCGCGAGCAGGCCCATGGTCTCGGGCTCGTCCGGCATGAGCTCTACGAGCAGCCGGCCGAGCCGGATCGCCTCGACGCATAGGTCACCGCGGGCCAGCCGGTCTCCCGAGCTCGCCGTATATCCCTCGTTGAAGATCAGGTAGACCACGGCGAGCACCGCCGCCAGCCGTCCGGGCAGGTCGGCCTCGACGGGGATGCGGTAGGGGATTCCGGCGTCCCGGATCTTGCCCTTGGCCCGGACCAGGCGCTGAGCCATGGTCGGCTCCGGCACCAGGAACGCGTGCGCGATCTCCGCCGTGCTCAGCCCGCCCAGCAGCCGCAGCGTCAGCGCCACCTGGGCGCCGGTGCCCAGTGCCGGATGGCAGCAGGTGAACATGAGCCGCAGCCGGTCATCGCGCACTGGCCCCTCCTCGGGAGGCTCGCTGTGCTGGCCCGGCTGGACGACCCCCCCGTGCCCCCCCGCCGGGCCGTGCAGCAGCGCCGCCTGGGCGTGCTTGTCCGCGCGGGCTGCCTCGCGCCGTAGCCGGTCGATGGCCCGGTTGCGCGCGGTGGTGATGATCCATCCGGCAGGGCTTGGTGGCAGCCCGGCCTCGAGCCAGCGCCGGGCCGCCTCGGCGAAGGCGTCCTGGACCGCGTCCTCGGCAGTATCGATGTCACCGAAGACGCGGGTCAGGACGGCCACCGCCCGGCCGTATTCGTCGCGGAAGACGCGCTCGACATCGGCCAGCGCGACCCCGGGCCCGATCCCGGTTATTCCGGGGCCTCTTCCTGCAACGGCCGCACCTCAATGGGGACGGTGCAGGCGCGGGTAGCCTTGCGCGCCCATCCCAGCGCGGCGTCGAGATCGGGCGCCTTGACGACCCAGAAGCCGCCGATGTGCTCCTTGCCCTCGACGAACGGGCCGTCGGTGATCAGCACATCGCTGCCTTCGACCCGGACCACGGTCGCCGTGCTGGACGGATGCAGCCCGCCGGCGAACACCCAGGCGCCGGCCTGCTGGAGTTCCGCGTTCAGCGCCGCGACGTCCGCGGTGATCTTCTCTATGACCTCGGGCTCGGGGGGGTCAGTCTCGGCATGGTACACGCTGAGCAGGTACTGCTTCATCCTTGTTCCCTCCTAGAGGGTCCAGCCTCTCACTCGCTACCCGAACGCCCGGGGCCGGAATCGACACGATCCGCAATTCGTTATCCGGATGACTGGCGCACGCACCCGGATCGTTCGGGAAAGGATCTTGTCTCTTTGATAAGGTCTAGACCTCAGGAGTCTGTGCATGCCTGCCCGGTACAGGGGCCCAGACAGGCTCCGCACGCGCGGATCTGGCACCGCCTTCCGGGTCACCCCCGGAGGGCGGCGTCCGATAGTCTCTGAGCGCTGGCGATCACGGGGATCGACGAGGAGATTTAGTACTGTGACCATTCGCGTGGGAATCAACGGGTTCGGCCGCATCGGCCGTAACTTCTGGCGGGCCGTCAACGCCGCGGACGGCGACCGGGGTTTCGAGATCGTCGCGGCGAACGACCTGGGCGACATCGCCACCATGGCGCACCTGCTCAAGTACGACACTGTGCTCGGCACCCTGCCGGTCGACGTATCCGTATCCGGAGACGTCATCCGGGCCGGCGACAAGACGATCAAGATCCTGGCCGAGCGCGAGCCCGCCAAGTTGCCGTGGCGTGACCTCGGCGTGGACATCGTGATCGAGTCGACCGGCCGGTTCACCACTGGGCCGACGGCCCGGGCGCACCTCGAGGCGGGCGCGAAGAAGGTCATCATCTCCGCGCCGGCCAAGGAAGAGGACATCACGATCGTGATGGGGGTCAACGATGACGCCTACGACCCCGCCACGCATGACGTGCTGTCCAACGCGTCGTGCACCACCAACTGCGTGGCGCCGCTGGCCAAGGTGCTGCTGGACAACTTCGGCATCGTCAAGGGCCTGATGACCACCATTCACGCCTACACCAACGACCAGGTCATCCTGGACTTCCCGCACAAGGACCTGCGCCGGGCGCGCGCCGCGGCGCAGAACATCATCCCGACCACGACCGGCGCGGCGAAGGCGACCGCGCTGGTCCTGCCCGAACTGAAGGGCAAGCTGGACGGGATGGCCATGCGCGTGCCGGTCCCCGACGGCTCGGTGACCGACCTGGTGGTCGAGCTGAACCGCGAGGTGACCAAGGACGAGGTGAACGCCGCGTACCGGGCCGCCGCCGAGGGACCGCTCAAGGGCTACCTGTACTACACCGAGGACGCCATCGTGTCCTCCGACATCGTCGGCTCGCCCGCTTCGTGCACCTTCGACGCCTCGCTGACCATGACGTTCGGTAACCAGGTCAAGGTCATCGGCTGGTACGACAACGAGTGGGGTTACTCGTGCCGGCTCGTTGACCTGACCGCGCTCGTCGCCTCCCGGCTGCGGTAATGCAATCCGTTGACGACCTGGCGGTCCTCGGCCGGCGCGTGCTGCTGCGGTCGGATCTGAACGTCCCCCTCGACCTGACCGGCACCGGGGAGATCACCGACGACGGCCGGATCCGGGCCAGCCTGCCGGTGATCAGCAAGCTGTCTGACCGGGGTGCACGGGTGATCGTCCTCGCCCATCTCGGCCGGCCGAAGGGCGACTCGTTTGCCGAGCGTGCGGCGGGCGGGCCGTCGCTGCGGCCGGTGGCCGAGCGGCTGGGCGTATTGCTCGGACGGCCGGTGGCGTTCGCCACCGACGTGGTCGGCGAGTCGGCGGAGAAAACCGCGTTCAGCCTGGGCGACGAGGACGTCGCCGTGCTGGAGAACGTGCGCTTCGAGCCGGCCGAGACCAGCAAGGACGAGGCCGAGCGGGTCGCGTTCGCCCAGCGGCTGGCCCGCTTCGGCGAGCTGTACGTGGACGACGCGTTCGGCGCCGTGCACCGCAAGCACGCCTCGGTCTACGACCTGCCCGCGCTGCTCCCGCACGCCGCCGGTGACCTGGTGCGAGACGAGGTGGCTGTGCTGCGCCAGCTCACCACAGATCCGGCTCGCCCGTTCGTGGTCGTGCTCGGCGGAAAGAAGCCGTCGGACAAGCTGGCCGTGATCGGGAACCTGCTCGGCCTGGCCGATCGCATCCTCATCGGCGGCGGCATGGGGTATACGTTCCTCGCCGCGCAAGGCTACGAGGTCGGGCACTCGGTGCTCGAGGCCGACCAGATCCCCGCGGTCAAGGCGGTGATGGAGGAGGCGAAGCGGCGCGGCGTGGAACTGGTGCTGCCCGTGGACCTGGTCGCGGCGACGCACTTCGCTCCCGACGCCGAGCACTCGGTGGTGCCGGTGACCGCCTTCCCGGCTGACCGGGAAGGTATGGACGCCGGCCCGCAGACTCGCGCCCTGTTCGCGGAGAAGCTGGCCGACGCCAAGACGGTGTTCTGGAACGGGCCGGTCGGGGTGTTCGAGTTCCCCGCCTTCTCCGGCGGCACCCGCGCCGTGGCGGAGGCGATCAGCCGCGTGGACGGGCTCACCGTGGTGGGCGGCGGCGACTCGGCCGCCGCTATCCGCGCGCTCGGCCTGGACGAAGGCGCGTTCGGCCACATCTCGACCGGCGGCGGGGCCAGCCTGGAGTACCTCGAGGGCAAGACGCTGCCCGGCCTCACTGCGCTTGATGACTCTGGGGGGACCACCCCCCCAGGCCCCCCGGCTAAGGATGGTTCGTGAGCTCCAGGCCCCGCGCGGCCGGGGGCAAGCTCCCGCTGATGGCGGGCAACTGGAAGATGAACGAGAACCACCTCGAGGCGATCGCGCTGGTGCAAAAGCTCGCGTTCACGCTGACCGACCGGGATTACGACTTCGTCGACGTGGCGGTGCTGCCGCCGTTTACCGCGCTGCGCAGCGTGCAGACGCTGATCGACGGGGACAAGCTGCGCATCTGCTACGGCGCGCAGGACCTATCCCCGTTTGATTCCGGCGCGTACACGGGCGACGTGTCCGGGCCGATGCTGGCCAAGCTGGGCTGCGACTACGTGCTGGCCGGGCACTCCGAACGGCGCCGGTACCACCACGAGACCGACGAGGTGGTCAACGCCAAGGTGCAGGCGGCGCTGCGGTCCGGGCTAACGCCGATCTTGGCCGTGGGCGAGACGCTGGCGGACCGCCAGGCGGGTCGTCAGATCGCGTGCTGCGTTGGTCAGATCGAAGGATCGCTGGACAAGGTCCCGGCCGCCGAGGTGGCCGGGATGGTGATTGCCTACGAGCCGGTCTGGGCCATCGGGACCGGGGAAGTGGCCACGCCAGCGGACGCGCAGGAGATGACCTCGGCAATCAGGTCGCGTATTTCGGAGATTCATGACGCCGAGACGGCCGCGAGTGTGCGTATCCTGTATGGCGGGTCCGTTAAGCCCGGCAACATCGCGCCCATCATGGCGCAGCCGGACGTCGACGGCGCCCTGGTCGGCGGCGCCAGCCTCGACGCCGGCCAGTTCGCACAGATCTGCCGGTATCGTGAGCTGGCAGCATAGGTAATCCGTGGCAGGAGATGGATAACAAAGATGATCATCGGGCTTTCCGTTATCCTGATCATCACGAGTCTGGTGATGATCCTGCTGGTCCTGCTGCACAAGGGTAAGGGCGGCGGCCTGTCGGACCTGTTCGGCGGCGGGGTGACCTCAACCCTTGGTTCCTCCTCCGTCGTCGAGCGGAACCTGGACCGGATCACCATCTTCTTTGGTGTGCTCTGGTTCGTGGACATCATCGTGCTCGGCTGGCTGGTCAATCACTAAACGCGTACGTCTTCCCGCACCGAAGTTCTGGGTTTTACAGCTCTATGGCCTTCAAGGGGTGATCTGTGAGCAGTGGTAATGCCATCCGCGGCAGCAGGGTCGGCGCGGGACCCATGGGAGAAGCCGAGCGCGGCGAGTCCGCGCCTCGTGTCTGGGTGTCGTTCTGGTGCGCTAACAAGCACGAGACGCGGCCGAGTTTCGCCACCGACGCCGCGATACCCGAGACCTGGGAGTGCCCTCGGTGCGGCAACCCGGCCGGCCAGAACGAGCAGCAGCCCCCGGATCCGCCGCGCGTGGAGCCCTACAAGACGCACCTGGCCTACGTGAAGGAGCGCCGCAGCGACTCCGATGGCGAGGCCATCCTGGCCGAGGCCCTGGCCCGCTTGCGCGGCGCCGCCACCGCCTGAGCCGCGCCTCGGCCCGGGTCCGCCTGCTCCGCTCAGCCCCGGACCCGCTTAGCCCGGACCCGCTTAGCCCGGACCCGCTTAGCCCGGACCCGCTTAGCCCGGACCCGCTTAGCCCGGACCCGCTTAGCCCGGACCCGCCCCATCCTGCCAGCCCCGGGTCCGCCGCAGCCCGATCCAGGGTGATGAAACCCCTGGTTCACCCCGTTCCAGCGTGGTGAACCAGGGTTTCATCATGTTCCGGGCGGGGCGAGGCGCCGATCCCGGTGGGGTGTGGCCACCGAGACGGTGCGGATGGGGACTGGGGGACGGAAGTGAGGCGCGGCGAGCGCGGACTTGATCGCGGCTACTACCTGAGCCGGTTGGGTGCGGATCTGCCGCGGGGTGAAGTGCAGCACGTTGATGTCGTACATCCTCATACGCGCATCGCGGGCCAGCGGCGCGAACTGCCGTGGACCGCTGGAGAGCACCGCCCCCGGCATCCGCGCCGTCGGCCGGATGCGCACGAACCCCGCGCTCTGGCGCCGTTTCGATTCCGGAATCAGCACGTCAGTCAGGCTGGTGTACGGCGCCCGCACACGCCACAGGCGCAGCGCGGCGCTTCCGGTGAGGACGCTCCCGGGACCGGCGTACAGCAGCGCCGCGACGTCGCGCTGGTCACTGGTGGGAGCGCCGGTCACGGCCAGAAACACTCCGGGCAGCAGTCGCTGCCACGGACCCCCCGCCCTGAGCCGGTGGTCGAGGGCACTGTCCGTCATCCCGCTCGCCAGGGCCTGGCGTCGGCTGATGACCTGATACTGCCGGGCCAGGAAGGCATCCAGGGCCGCGCGGTCGAGCTGTGTGGAATGGGACATGTCCGCAGCTTGACACCTGCCGCTGACATTCCTGGGTAGCTAACCGATCGCTGAAGGTGTCCGAAGCCTGCGCAAGCGGCGCCGTGACGGGGTGAACCGCGGGGTTCAGCCCGTTCTGGCGAGGTGAACCCCGCGGTTCACCCCAGCGTGGAGGATGCTACGGGCGGGACGGGACGGGACGGGGGGCTAGAGGCCTTCGTTGATCAGGCGACC
>Ga0306925_10005298_pt1 | contig 11814 bp, 13 predicted proteins | sample flu12Cox44000176_FD_203755 | JGI IMG/M metagenome (GOLD analysis project Ga0306925, IMG submission 203755) | Lab enrichment of tropical soil microbial communities from Luquillo Experimental Forest, Puerto Rico - flux8day.12C.oxic.44.000.176 (v2)... | ecosystem: Environmental > Terrestrial >...
TTGTCACGAGGCTCCGGTCCCGCCAGTTACCCAGCGAAACCGCTCGTCAGCTTCCGGACCTATCGACAATTATCCGGGTGAAACCCTCCTCCACTGATGATTCGCGCCTTCAGGGCGCACTGCCATCATCCGATTTGCGCAGGTCGAATGTGGCAATTGAGTAGTGATCGGTCCACCAATCTTTGGCGCGCCAAGCCTGGACAATTCTCTGGCCGGGTTGAAGAACTAAGTTGAACCCGGAAATATGCTCTCCCCACGCGTTAAACGCGCCTCCGATTTCCCTGCTGATATTTGCTTTCTCGCCCGACAGCGATTCGTGCTTTTGGGAATCCATGAGCACCTCGTAAACCGCCTCTGGGGAAGCATTGAACTTGACGGTCTGCCTGATCGTCGTGGTGTCGCGCTCATGTATTATGTTCATGACGTTCTCCTCACATGCTTTATCAGAACTGCGCATTGCTGTTTGAGCCGCACGAGGTAGTTCGCCCATCGCTTCGCGTGGTCCTCTGGCGTGAATGGCGCCTCCGCCGCTTTCGGAAGACCGCTATGTCGAAGCCGGAGCAAGGTGCCGCCCTTTTCGGGCACGAGTCCGATTTCGACCAGGGAATGGCCGGGCAGCAGATCGGTCCGGCCCTCCCATCCCCAAGTGAACGCGATGCGGCGAGGCGGTATGACTTCTGTATAAGTACCATGCGCAACGTTCCCGGCGCTGACGTCGACGCGAAAAATTCCCCCGGGGCGGGGATCAAGAGTGTGCTGCTCGCCGAACCAGCGCGCCATTAGGGCGGGCTCGACGAAAAATCTGAAAACCGTTTCCGGTGATGCGGCAATGAATATCTCGCGTTCAATATTGGCCACCCGGTTCATCGCCGCCTCGGCCGCCGTTCTTCTTGTTCTGCCGCCCGCTTCAACCGCGACAACCCACGATCCCAGAACGCCGCGAGTTCGGCTTGCAGGCTGGCAATTGCCAATTGATTGACGCGGTAGAAACGCCGAGTGCCCGAGCGGCGCAACAAGACGAGATCACTGTCGAGAAGTACCTTGAGGTGCTGCGAAATCGCCGGGCCTGTTATCGAGAATTTGGACGCGATTTCGCTCGCCGTGCGCTCCTCGCGCCAGATCAAGGCAAGGATGTGCCGGCGCGTGCTGTCCGCCAGAGCTCGTAACGCAGAATCCATTCGCACATATAAGATACTTCTTACGAAAGAGTCAACTTAAATAAACAGTGAGCACATGTCCCTTGTCAGCCTGAGAAACATGGAGACTGGCAGGAGGCTGGTCTTCCCATACAGGCTGATGCCGCGCCCGGCCGATTTCGGTAGATTCATTCGACAATAGAGCGCAGAGGGTCAGGCCTAGATAGTTACGACCTCCCCGGCTCCTGATTGATCAGCCGGACACGATAATGCCGAGGCGAACTGCCGAACCAACGTCTGGTCGCGCGGAAGAAGGTGCTCTGGTCGCTAAAGCCGAGCAGATAGGCGGTGTCGGCCAGCGACACCTCCCTCTGACCAAGGTAATGCTGGGCCAGCCCGCGACGGGTATCATCCAATAAACGCTGGAACGAGGTTCCTTCTGCGGCCAGCCGCCTATGCAACGTGCGTTCGCTCATGCCCAATATGGCGGCGATTTTGGTGCGCCGCGGTTCGCCATCTGGCAAGTGTCGGATAATCATGGCACGTACTCGATGGCACGTCTGAGCAGGGTCCAGCCGCTGGAGGTGTTCGCAGGCTATCCGCTCATGCACCTCGGCGAGCTCTGCATGGGCCGTCGGTAGCGGCAGGGTCATGTCAGCGCGCGCGAACACCAGGGCATTCGCCTGAGCATTAAAGCGCAACGGACATTTGAACGCGTCCTGGAACGGGCGAAGATCGGCAGGCGGCGGAAACCTCAGCTCGAGCGCCAGCGGACGCAAGTCTCGATTGGTAACCCATCGGCAAAAGGAGAGCACCGTCATGAGGTCGAACTCGAAACGCTGCCTCGGCACGGGGTGCTTACCCCCGAACAACTCGAGGATCAGGCGGCGTCCTTCATGGTCGTCTGCGAGGGTGAGAGTGGCTGCGTCGCTGAGGACGTCGACATAGCGGACACACCGCTCGAGGGTACCGAGCAGGTTCGGGGACGACATCATCACGTAGGCGATCACATCGAAGCTTCCCGGTTTCACCACGCTCGAATTCGTCACACCAATTGCCGGGTTGCCGGAGCGCGTCATAGCGAGTTGCCACAGGAGGCTGATCCCTTCGGTGGGAAAGCGTGCATCGGGATCGCTCAACGCCGCCAATTCGAGCCCTGCCTCTTCAAACAGCGCATGTATATCGAGCCCCGCCGCCTCAAGCGTGTCGGCGATGCCCTTGACCCAAAAAGCCGCACAGGTCGTTTGATCAGCACTGCTTCTGCTCATCGCCGCCGTCCTTTGCGTCGATCCCGGCGCTCATGCTGCGGCATCGCGGGGCGTCCCCACGAATGCGAGTTGGCCGCCAGGGCCACTAAATTGGCCGCTTGGGTCACTGACACGCGCCAGCGTAAAGCCTACCGTTTTAACCTAAGATTTGGGGGGTCACGTGATCGCAACAAGCGATCGGCGTCAAGAACGCGCTGGCACGCGACCCGTCCGGTCGAAAGAAATGCAAGCAGACGCACCGGGGAGGGATCTGCACAGCGGCACCACGAACAAACATTTGATCACGCCGTCCGAATCGCACAGCGCACGGCTCCCACGGGTTGCGCGGTTATTGGACAAAGTGGGAGTGCCTGAACGTGAAGGAGGGAATAGTGCCTGTTTGCCGAATCGAAGCGCCGCCGGGCATCGGTATCGCCGCCAAGAAGAAAATGGTTGAGCAGATTACCGCCGCCATTGATGAGGCTTACCACATCGGTGACACCCTGGTTTTCCTTCAGGAGTGCGCGCCGGAAAATGTTGCGATGGAAGGGCGACTGCTGTCGGAAAATCCCAGAATCCGGGGGATCTTACAGAAGATTAGTTCCTGAACCGGCGCAAATGGTTGCTCGCGGTATCGTGAGCCGTTTTCCGCGGTTCACGACACGCTGGGCGGAACGGTCGTGCAGTTCGTGAACACATTTCAGAAAAGTTGACGTGAGGTGAGGGGGCCGTCCGTGACGCGCCGTGACGGCGAAAAAAGCGTCGCGCTGCACTGCACAGGACACGACTCATGAATAAGAAATCGCCTGCCCGCATGTCGGAAAGCGAATACGACAAACAGATCGCTCTGGTACTTCAGGGCGGCGGAGCGCTCGGCGCATATCAGGCGGGTGTTTACGAAGCAATGGCGGAACGCGGCTACCAACCGGACTGGGTCGCCGGCATCTCGATCGGGGCGATCAACTCGGCCATAATCGCGAGAAACGAGCCTGAAAATCGTGTCGCAAGACTTCGCGAATTCTGGGACCAGGTTTCGTCCCCTTCGGCGAGCTGGCTCGATCTGCCTCACGACGCTTGGCGGGACATGATGCGGCGGCTGAGCGCGATGTCCGCGTTGATGTTCGGCCAGCCGGGTTTTTTCCGGCCCAACCTGCTGCGTTGCTGGGCCACGGGGCAATTACCGACCAGCTACTACGATACGTCCGACCTGAAGGACACACTGGATCGGCTGGTCGATTTCGACCGCATCAACGCGCGGGGGACCCGGTTCAGCGTCGGCGCCGTGAACGTGCGAACCGGCAACTTCGCCTATTTCGACAATGCCCGGCAAACCATCCGGCCCGAGCACGTCATGGCCAGCGGCGCGTTACCGCCCGGGTTTCCCGCGATCGAAATCGATGGTGAATTCTATTGGGATGGCGGTCTCGTCTCGAACACGCCGCTGCGATACATTTTGGAAACCTTGCCGCGGCACAGCACGCTGGCTTTTCAAGTCGACGTGTTCGCTGCGCAAGGCGAACTTCCCTGGTGCCTCGACGCAGTTTCGGAGCGAGAGAAGGATATTCGGTATTCCAGCCGCACCCGGATGGGTGTCGAGACATTCCGCTACGCTCACACTCTGCGGCGGAACATCGCCAAGCTTCTCGCGAAGCTTCCGGATGCCCTTAAGAACGAACCTGAAGTCGAATTCCTGAACCGAGCAGCCTGTCAGACGACAATGGACATCGTCGAGTTGATCTACTGTCCCATGGTCACCCAGGGGCCGTCCAAGGATTATGAGTTTCTGCATGCCACAATGCTGCGCCGCTGGAACCAAGGGCTCAGCGATGCCCGCGCTTCCATTGCGAGCGCCCCTTGGCTCGAACCGGCGCCCCCGGAAGTTGCCGTGCGCACATTCGACGTGGTCTCGAAAGAAAGAGCCACAGGAGCCGGCCTGACCGGCCTAAAGTCGTTACCCCGAGAATCGATCCGATAGGGAGCCACCACTGATGGATGAGGCAATGCTCCGCGAGGCGGCATATGCAATGCCGCTGAACAACCCTTCCTACCCGCCCGGGCCGTACCGGTTCATCGACCGGGAATACATGATCATCAGCTATCGGACCGATATCGATGCTTTGCAGCGCCTTATTCCCAAGCCGCTCGAGGTGACAGAGCCGATCGTCAAGTACGAATTCATCCGCATGCCGGACAGTACCGGTTTTGGCGATTACACGGAGTCGGGTCAGGTGATTCCTGTCCGATTGGGCGCTGAGGTAGGCGGCTATGTCCACGCCATGTTTTTGAACGACCACCCGCCGATTGCCGGCGGACGTGAACTCTGGGGCTTTCCAAAGAAGCTCGCACGGCCCAGTTTGGAAGTCGATCGGGACACCCTCGTCGGCACGTTGGATTACGGACGCATCCGCATTGCGACCGGCACGATGGGCTACAAACACCGCAAGCTCGATCGAGCCATCGTCACAAAGTCGCTCAACGAGCCGGGTTTTCTGCTGAAGATCATTCCCCATGTCGACGGCTCGCCGCGCGTTTGCGAGCTGGTTCGCTACAATCTCACGGACATCGTCTTCAAGGGAGCGTGGAGTGGACCGGCGGCGCTCGAGCTCCATCCACACGCCCTGGCGCCGGTCGCGGATCTTCCGGTCCGGGAAATCATCTCCGCCACGCACATGATCGGCGATCTCACGCTCGGGCTTGGCGAAGTCGTGCACGACTACCTCGCCTGAGGTTCGCCGCCGCCTGCGCGGGGAATCCGTTCACTCCGACCAACAGGGATTCGGTCCATGACACAACTGAGCGGCAAAGTTGCCATCATAACCGGTGCGGCGAGCGGCATCGGCAAGGAGATCGCCAAGCGCTTCGCTTCCGAGGGCGCAAGAGTCGTAATCGCCGACCTGCAATTGCTGTCAGCAGAGGCAACTGCGGCCGAGATCAATCGAGCCGGGGGCATCGCGTCCGAAGTCGCGATGGATGTCAGCGACGAGGCGGCCGTCGATGCCGGTATTGCCACTACACTGGAACGGTTCGGCAGGCTGGATATCCTAGTCAGCAATGCCGGCATTCAGATCGTCAAGCCGATAGACGAGCTCCCGTTCGCCGAATGGAAGAGGATGCTCGCGATCCACTTGGACGGCGCCTTCCTGACAACAAAGGCCTGTCTTAGGCACATGTACCAGGGTGCGAGCGGCGCAATAATTTATATCGGCTCGGTGCACTCCAAGGAAGCCTCCCTCCTCAAAGCACCCTACGTCACGGCTAAGCACGGCATCATCGGCCTCTGCAAGGTCGTCGCGAAGGAGGGTGCCAAGCATGGAGTCCGTGCGAACGTTGTCTGCCCTGGTTATGTGCGGACCCCTCTGGTCGATAAACAGATCCCGGAACAGGCGAAGGCGCTTGGAATTTCCGAGGAGGAGATGGTCCATAATGTGATGCTGCGCGAGACGGTCGACGGCGAGTTCACGACGAGCGAGGATGTCGCCGCGGCCGCTCTTTTCTTTGCTGCGGCAAAAACGAATGCATTGACCGGTCAATCGCTGATCGTCAGCCACGGTTGGTTCATGGATTAGAGGCCCGAGTTTCACGACAGGCGGGCTTTCAGATCAACTGTCGCAACTGCAGGAGCGATGCCCATGCCCGAGCTCTCGATAGACGTGAGCTCTTTTACCAGTGCTCTGCCTCGGGCGATCATTGGAGGCTTAGCCGGGACAGTCGTCTTCACGCTGATGATGAAGTTCCTTGCACCGGAAATGATTGGTCATCCGATGGACATTGGGGCGGTGCTCGGGACATTCACGGGGCTCGGCACGTCGGCCGGAGTGGCCATGCATTTCCTGCTCGGCACCCTCGGCTTCGCAATCGGGTTTGTGATTGTCGGTCCCTACCTGCCAGGTCCGGGTTGGCTGCGCGGTGTTATCTTCATGACCGCGATCTGGTTCTTGGCGGGTCTGATCGCCATGCCGATTCTTGGTGTCGGATTGTTTTTCGGAGGGGCCAAGGAAGCCATAGCGGCGCTTTTCGGGCACATCGTTCTCGGCGCCATCCTGGGCATGGTCGCACGGCTGCCCGACCGATCCATCCAGCAACGGCCGTTATGACATCCATCGATAGACCACGCGTCGTCATTCTGGGTGGCGGTTTCGGGGGATTGTCGGCGGCACGCGCCCTCGCCCGGGTTGCGGTTGACGTCACCCTGATTGACCGGCACAACTACCACCTGTTCCAGCCACTGCTCTATCAGGTGGCCACCGCTGCACTGGCGCCCAACACCATCGCGGCCCCGATCCGCGCGATCCTGCGGGCGCAGCACAATGCGACCGTTTTAATGGAAACCGTGACCGGGATCGACACTGCCGGCCGGGCTGTGCTGATCGGCGAGCAACGTGTGGCTTACGATTTCCTGATCGTCGCCACCGGTGCTCACCACTCATATTTCGGCCACGATGAATGGGAGAAATTCGCACCTGGCATCAAGACGCTCTTCGATGCGCTGGCCATTCGCCAGCAGATCCTTTCGGCGTTCGAGGCCGCGGAAGTTTGCGACGATCCGCGTGAACGCCACAGGTTGCTCAACTTCGTTCTGATTGGAGCCGGACCGACCGGTGTGGAGCTCGCGGGCGCCATTGCGGAACTCGCGAAGGCTTCCCTGGTCCATGATTTTCGCCACATCGACCCGTCCAGCGCTCGCATCATCCTGATCGAAGCTGGATCGAGGGTGCTGCCAAATTTCTCGGAGAGATCGTCTGCCGCCGCCCGCCGGGCGCTCGAAAGGCTCGGCGTCGAGATATCGACAGGCAAGGCAGTCACCGTTTGTGATGCCGATGGTGTCGAAGTCGGTGGCGAGCGGATTGCAGCGCGTACCATCTTATGGGCAGCCGGGGTTGCGGCGTCCCCCATCGCGCAGTGGCTGGACGTGCCAGCCGACCGCGCGGGACGCGTGATGGTGCACGAAGATCTTTCGGTTCCGGGCCACCCCGAGATATTCGCCATTGGCGACACCTGCGCTTCGCTGAGCTGGGACGGAAAGCTCGCGCCGGGTGTCGCTCCGCCAGCGAAGCAAATGGGGGTGTACGCTGCGAGCGTGATCAGGGCGCGCGTCAAGAGGGCTTCTGCGCCGCCGCCATTCCGCTACCGACATTACGGCAGCCTCGCAACGATCGGCCGCAACAGTGCAGTGGCAGATTTCGGCTGGATGACCCTCTCTGGCCGGCCTGCTTGGCTGGTCTGGAGCGTCGCCCATATTTTCTTCCTGATCGGCTTCCGCTCGCGCATCGTTGTCGCGCTCGACTGGTTGTGGGCCTACGCCACCTTCCGCCGTGGGGCTCGCATCATTCTCGCGGAGACCGCTGGCGCCACTGCGCATCCCCGGTCGGTGCCGCAGGCGATGCGAGCGTGAAACTGGAAGATAATCCAACGGGGCTTTGTCACGTTACCGGTCAGCGGTGAGGAGGGGGCACGGGCTGATTTCGGCTCAGGCCTCCGCGGCCGCAGCCTGCCAGTGCGCCCCGCTTCGGCTCGGAACTTTCGCAAGGTTGATCGGGAGATGAGATGGCGCTGGAGGTAGAAGGTGTTGTGGACGGTGGCGTGGACGCTGAGAAACCGTTGCGCGGAGCCGGCCGATCTGAAACGCGGCATTTTCCGCTCCTGCCGTCGCACGACCTGGTGCGAGTTCTCGGCGCGATTGTTCATCCTCAGCCCCTGCTCATGACGGTAGGTCAGGCCAAGGGCCTGGAACGCGACGGCATGCGAGCGCAGCTTGTCATTAACCGCCAGCTTGGGCCCAAAGCCCCGCTTCTTGAGCAGTTTGCGCATCAGCCCCACGGCCGCCCGTTTATCCCGGCGAGGCTGGATCAGCAGATCGAGGATTTCGCCCTCCTGATCGACGGCACGCCAGAGGTACATGCGCCTGCCGGCGATCCGCACGACCATCTCGTCGAGGTGCCATCGGTCGCCCGGCCGGGGCCGCCGCTGTCGCAGGCCTCGCGCGATCGCGGGACCGAATTTTAGCACCCAGCGGCGGACGTTTCATAGGACAGGTCGAGCCCGCTTTCGGCAAACAGTTCCTCGACGTCTCGGTAGCTCAGGGTGAAGCGGAGATAGAGCAAAATTGCGTGCTGGATGATACACGCCGGGAAGCGGTGGCCGCGGTACGAGAGCGATCTCATACAGCAGCATAACCCATGCCGGGCCTTGGATCAGCATCACCGTGACAATGCCGCCACGGGCGCTGCGTGACCTTCCAGATGGCCGAGGTCGCGGTGCCGCAGCAGATTTCGCCGACATCCTGGCGCTGATCACCCGACTGCGGGCACTGCCTGTCCTGCCACGATGGGCGCAGGGGCCATGTACGGCAAGCGACTAGGGGAGAAGTATGCCTTGGTGCAAACAAAGTGGTGCGTGTCAGCGTTCCGGTCCCGCCAACCGCCAGCTTCGACCACCTTTTGCCCGTGCTGGGCGCGATTTGCCGTTGCACAAGCCGATCAAAGGGGCGATTGTGGTCTCAAAACCGCCGGGAATCTGCCGAATGTCGGTTAAATACCCGGCGATGCCGGCACGATCCCTTGTCTTGGCGCTGCTGCTTGTGCTCTGGGCGCCGCCACCCGGCCATGCCGCCGAGCCGGCTGGCACGACGGTCGTGCTGCAGGTTCCCGCGTCGATGTCGCCCGAGGCGGTCAAAGGGCTGATCGCCGACCTAGCCGCCAAAGGCGCGCGGCCTGCGGCGAATTCTCCTGATCGGGATGCCGCGACGTCTCCGAGCTTGATGACCGGCGCCAAGATGACGGTGCGGATATGGGACGCGACCAAACTGGCAGTGCGGGCGGTGCCGGTGCTGTTTCAGGCGCCGCAGGTTTGGGTGCAGCGCGTCGAGGCCGCAGGTGGCACGCGCGATGCCGCGCTGCGGTTTTGGGCGATCGCGTTAGCCGGTCTCATAGCGGCGCCGTTCATCGGGTCGGCGGCCCGGACGCTATTCGACCGCCGGCCCGTTGTCGAGCCCGCGCTGGCGCCCCGCTTGCGTGCAGCCTTTATCAAGTTTCTGGTGGCGGCGGTCGGCCTCGCCGTTTTCGCTTTCCTGTTCGGCGCGGCGCTGATGGCAATTTCGATGGGCCGGCCGATCCTCGCCGAGACTGCCGACCGACTGGTCTGGGCGGCACTCCAATGGCGGCTGTCAATCATTCTGCTGTCGATCGTCCTGTCGCCGCACCGGTCGGACTTCCGGCTGCTGGCGATGGACGATGCCGATGCCCGGACCTGTTCGCGTTGGTTCTTGGTCTATCTGATGGTCGCCCCGTTCAATTTCTTTGTCGTTTGGCTGATCGAACGGCTCGGCTTCGGCCACGACGCAGTATTCGGTGCGGCGCTGATCTTGGGGCTCATAATAACCGCCTACAAAATCGCCATGTTCTGGGCGACCCGTCGCCCGATTGCTCGCGCCATCCTGGCCGCGACCGGTGGCGAGCCGGGCCCGGTCCGGCGAGCGGTGGCAGCCTCCTGGCACTGGTTCTTCATCGCTCTGGCGCTCGGCATATTCTTCGGGGCGGGGATCGAATTCGCCCTGGGCAAGGGCGCCTGGGTCGCACGCGCCGCGACGACGACCCAAGGCATTGTCGTCGCCCTGGCGGTGGTGGGTCAGGCGAGCCACAATTTGATCGCACGGCTCTGCGCCTGCGACGCGACGGACATCAGACGGTCCCTGCGCCGTGCGCGGCTTCACCGTGCCCTCAGCCGGTTGGTCGATGCGCTCCTGTGGATCCTGGGAGCGGCTTGGCTCGGCGCGACTTGGGGTCTCGACCTTGTCGATCCGGCTCCGGGCAGCATTGATCGACTGTTCGTGCGGCCGGCTCTCGAAGCCGCAGCGACGGTCGTCGTGGCCTGGATCCTGTGGACCGCCCTCAGCGCGGTCATCGACGAAAAGATGCCCCCGGCCGCGGCACCGGGCGATGAAGACGAAATCCCCGGCTCGGCCTCGCGGCTCGACACCTTGCTGCCGCTGTTGCGCAACACCCTGCTGATCGTACTCGCTGTCGTCGCGGTCATCGTCTCCCTTGCAACCCTCGGTCTCGACATCGGTCCGCTTCTCGCCGGGCTCGGTGTCGTCGGCATCGCCGTCGGCTTTGGCGCGCAAAGCCTGGTGCGTGACGTGATCTCGGGCATCTTCTTCCTGATGGAGGACGCCTTCCGAGTTGGCGAGTATATCGACACCGGCCGGCTGCGCGGTACAGTCGAAGGGATGTCATTGCGCTCGGTGCGGTTGCGTCACCAGAACGGTCAGGTGCACACGATCCCGTTCGGGCAGGTCCAGTCGGTCACCAATTACAGCCGCGACTGGTCGGTCATAAAGTTCAACCTTCACCTCGAACCGACCGCCGACATCGAGACGGTGCGCAAGACCATCAAACGCGTCGGCGAAGAACTGCTCGACGACCCCGATATCGGCGCCGAATTCATGCAACCGCTCAAGATGCAAGGTGTCGTCGACGTATTGCAGACGGCACTCGTGGTGCGCTGCAAATTCACCGCAACACCATTGCGCCCGACCTATCTGCAGCGTCAGGCGTTGCGTCGCCTGATTGACGCCTTCGCCGCCAGTCAAATCCGGTTTGCGGCACCGAATGTCACGGTCCAACTGACGAGTGCCGCCGGCTGATCCGGACAGGCGCGGGCAGCAAGCAGCGCCGCGTTTAACCAGACGATTACGACGATCCCGAAATGTCCGATGACCTGGCCGGACAGCACCAAGTCCAGAGCAAAGTCAGCTGAGCCGCACCCGCGCAGCCAACCGTAGTGGATGACCGCGCCGGCCGGACCCAGCGGGAGCCGCGGCACCGAGGGCGAGCTGTCGCTGAGTGGCGGAAGCGGCACCAGTGCCGCCAAGTGCAACACGCCGACCACGATCAGCAACCATGCGCCTTGACGCCGCCGCGGTCGTGCAAAGCGCCAGGAAGACTTTAGGAGCATCCAAACGATCTGCCAGCCGAGCTACCATCAACCGCATCGCCGTACCAGCGGTCAGCGCCAGGCTGAGGAGAGAGGGTGCCACATCTTGCCTATAATTCTTAGCCCATGTCGATTTTTGAGGACTCCATCCCTTTCTGAATTTCAAGGAGCCAACTCAGCGTCCCGCCCATTAACCGCCATGACTATTCATCAACGAGAGGCGCTATTTGTGAGAGTAACGGCCTCGGAGCGCGCAGCTGGAACTCCGGTGCCTACAGCCCGAAAACCGGGCTCTGGTACACCGATGCAATGGAGTTCTGCGGCGGTCTTACGCCGGCTGAGCAAAAGACCGATCCAAAAGATTACGGCGCTCCTCACATCGTGTCGGAAGACTTTGGCAAGTTCCAGAGGGTGGCAGGCCATGCTCCGGGCCGGCTTGACGCCCGCGATCCGATCACCGGACGGCGCAAATGGACCTATGAGATGGACATTCCCACCTT
>Ga0306925_10005304_pt1 | contig 11808 bp, 11 predicted proteins | sample flu12Cox44000176_FD_203755 | JGI IMG/M metagenome (GOLD analysis project Ga0306925, IMG submission 203755) | Lab enrichment of tropical soil microbial communities from Luquillo Experimental Forest, Puerto Rico - flux8day.12C.oxic.44.000.176 (v2)... | ecosystem: Environmental > Terrestrial >...
CCGAGGCGGCGACGAAGACCCCCGGCGTCGGCTTCGCCGCGGCGAGCGCCGTCGCCAGGGCCCTGGTGGCGAGGACCCGGCTGGCCCTGATCTCCGCCTTGTAAGCTCGCGTCCAGCGATGATCGCCGACCCCGGCGCCGGCCAGGTGCACGCAGGCGTCGGCGCCGTCCAGGGCCGGGTCCCCGGCGTCGGCGGCGCGAGGATCCCAGCGCACCTCGTCGCTGCCCCGCGGCGGCCGCCTGACCAGGCGGACGACCTGGTGGCCGTCCGCCCGCAGGCTCGTCACCAGCGCGGTACCGATCAGCCCGGTCGAGCCGGTGACCGCTACCTTCATGGGTGCTAAAGCCCCAGTTCGGCCTCGAACGCGCCCTCCTCGAGACGGCTCTTCACCGTGACGAGGAACCGGGCCGCGTCGGCCCCGTCGACCAGCCGGTGGTCGTAGGTGAGCGCCAGGTACACCACGGACCGGACCGCGATCACTTCGCCGAGCGCCGGGTCCTCCACGACCACCGGGCGCTTGACCACGGTGCCGACGCCGAGGATGCCGACCTGCGGCTGGTTGATGATCGGCGTGTCGAACAGCGCGCCGCGGCTGCCGGTGTTGGTCAGCGTGAACGTCCCGCCGGACAGCTCGTCAGGGCCGACCTGCCCGGACCGCGTCCGGGCGGCGACGTCGCTGATCTTCCTGGCGAGGCCGCCGATGTTGAGGTCGCCCGCGTTGTGCACCACCGGGACCATCAGCCCGCGCTCGGTGTCCACCGCGATGCCCAGGTGCTCGGCGTCATGGTAGGTGACCTGCGCGTGCTCCGCGTCGATGACCGCGTTCAGCTTCGGGTGCACCTTGAGCGCCTCGACGGCCGCCTGGGCGAAGAACGGGAGGAACGTCAGCTTGACGCCCTCCCGGGCCTCGAAGCCGGCCTTGGCCCGGTCCCGCAGCCGGGCGATGTTCGTGACGTCGGCCTCGACCACGGTGGTCAGCTGCGCCGAGGTCTGCAGCGACTCGACCATCCGCTTGGCGATGACCTGCCGCGGCCGCGACATCCGCTGCGTGGTCCCGCGCAGCGCCGACGGCACGACCACCGGCCGGCCTGGCGCGGCCGGCGCGGCGGGCGCCTCCTCCGGCGCTATCGACGCGGGCGCGGCGGCGGCCGGCGCTGGCGCGGGCGCGGGCGGGGCGGCGGCCTGCGCGGCCGCGGCTTCCGCCGCCCGCTGGCTGCGGGCCGCCTCCAGCACGTCCTGCTTGCGGATCCGGCCGCCGACCCCGGTCCCGGCGATCGACTCCAGCGGCACCGAATGCTCGGCCGCGAGCTTACGCACCAGCGGCGTGACGTACGGGGATTCACCGGACGGCAGCGGCGTGGGCTCCGGGTAGCCGTCGGCGGCCGCGGGCTCGGCGGCGGGGGCCGGTGCCGGTGCCGGCGTCCACGCGGGGGAGGCGGGCGGCGCGTACCCCGGGGCCGGCGCCGGAGCGGCGGGCGGCGCGTACGAGGGCGGCGGGGCGGCGGGCGGCGCGTACGAGGGCGGCGCGGCCGCGGCGGGTGCGGGAGCCGGCGGCGGCATGTAGCCGGGCGTCGGCGCCGTGGGCGGCTCCTGTGCCGGGGTCCAGGCCCAGGAGCTCGCCGGGGCGGGCGCCTCGCCGTTGACCGGCGCGGGAGCAGGCTCGGCCGCGGGCGGCGCGGCGGGCTCCGGCGCCGGCGGGGCGGCCGCCGCGGGGGCGGCCGGCTCGGCCGCGGGCGCGCCGCCGCCAGCGGACTCGTCGGCGTCTTCGATCATGGCGAGCGGGGCGCCGACCGCGACCGTCTCGTCCTCGTCGACGACGATGCCGCGCAAGATACCGGAGGCGGGCGCCGGGATCTCGGTGTCCACCTTGTCCGTCGACACTTCCAGCAACGGCTCGTCAGCCGTCACGTGCTCGCCTTCCTTCTTCAGCCAGCGCGTGACGGTGCCCTCGGTAACGCTCTCGCCGAGCTGGGGCATTGTTACGGAGACCGACATGTCCGGTGTAACTCCTTATGCGTGAAAGTGCAGGGGTTTGCCGGCGAGCGCCAAGTGCGCTTCGCCGATGATCTCGGACTGCGTGGGGTGCGGGTGGATCAGTGCCGCTACGTCGGCCGGTTCCGCGTCCCAGTTGTAGATGAGCTGGCCTTCGGCGATCAGCTCGCCGACCCGGCTGCCGACGAGGTGGATACCGAGCACCCGGCCTGGGCCGTCCGGGGTCGCTTCGGCGATCACCTTCGCCTGGCCCTGCGTCTGCAGGATGACGCTCCTCCCGTTGCCGCCGAGCGGGTAATTCACCTCGGCCACGGTGATGCCGCGCTCCGTGGCCTGCGCGGAGGTGATGCCCACCGACGCGACCTCCGGATCGCTGTACGTGATCCGCGGCACTCCGTCGTAGTCGATCGGCCGGACGTCCAGGCCGCCGATGCGCTCGGCGACCAGGATGCCCTCGGCAAAGCCCACGTGCGCGAGCTGCGGGGTCGCGATGAGGTCGCCGACGGCCGAGATGGTCGGCACCGACGTCCGGCATAGCGGGTCCACGTCCACGTAGCCGCGGGTCATCGCGACGCCGTTGTCCTCGTAGCCGAGGCCGGCCGAGACCGGGCCGCGGCCGACCGCGACGAGCAGCAGCTCGGCCTCCAGCGTCTTGCCGTTGGCCAGCGAAACCGCCACGCCGGTGTCGGTGTACTTGACGGACTCGAACGCCACGCCGAGCTCGGCCCCGATCTTGCGGCGCCGGAAAGCGCGCTGCAGGTGCTTCGCGCTCGCCTCGTCTTCCAGGGGCAGCAGCTGCGGCAGCATCTCGACGATCGTCACCTCGGCGCCGAACGACTGCCACACGCTCGCGAACTCCACGCCGATCACGCCGCCGCCGAGGATGACCGCCGAGGCCGGCACCCTGTCCAGCCGCAGCGCCTCGTCGGAGGAGATGATCCGCTCACCGTCGATCGACAGGCCGGGCAGCGACTTCGGCACCGACCCGGTGGCGAGCACGATGTGATCGCCGGTGTAGAGGCTGTCCCCGACCACCACCGACGTGGGTGACGCCAGCCGCCCGTCGCCGATGATCGTGTCGATCTTGCGGCTGGCGATGGTGGACTGCAGGCCCTTCCACAGCCGGTCGACGACCGACTGCTGGTAAGACAGCACGCCGGGCATGTCCACGCCCTCGAACGACGTCCGGATGCCGAACTTCTCGCTCTCCCGCGAGGCATCGGCGATCTCGGCCGCGTGCAGCAGTGCCTTCGTAGGGATGCACCCGCGGTGCAGGCAGGTCCCGCCGACTTTGTCCTTCTCGATCAGGGCCACGCGCTTGCCGAGTTCGGCCGCGCGGAGCGCGCAGGCGTACCCGCCGCTGCCGCCGCCGAGCACGACGATGTCGTAATGGCCGCCCTCTGCCACTGTTTTCCCCTTTTCCGCCTACGCTCAGTTTCTCATCATGTCATTGGCGAGCGCTCACGCGCCGGGCAGCCGGCCGGCTGCCGTCTCGGCCGCGATCTGCACGAGCGCCCGTACCGCCGCGCCGGTGCCGCCCTTGGGCGTATACCCGTAGGCGGAGGCTTCATTGAAGGCCGGCCCGGCGATGTCCAGGTGCGCCCAGGCGACCCCCTCCGGCACGAACTCGCGCAGGAACAGCCCGGCCACGAGCATGCCGCCGTTGCGGTCGCCGGACACGTTGGCGAGGTCGGCGACGGAGGAGTCGAGCCCCTTGCGGAGTTCCTCGGGCAGCGGCATCGCCCATGCGGGCTCGCCGGCCTCCCGCATCACCGCGGCGACCTCCGCCGCCACCGGCTCGCTGCTGCCCATGACGCCCGCGGTGCGGCGGCCGAGCGCGACCGTCGCGGCGCCGGTGAGGGTGGCGATGTCGATGACCAGGTCCGGGTTGTCGGCGCCGGAGCGGGCCAGCCCATCCGCCATCACCAGGCGGCCCTCGGCGTCGGTGTTGAGCACTTCGACGGTCTTGCCGCCGTAGATGGTGATGATGTCAGAGGGCCGCTGCGCGGCGCCGCCGGGCATGTTCTCCGCCATGCACATGTAGCCGACCACGTTGACGGGCAGCCCGAGCTCGGCGATCGCGGCGGTGGCGGCCAGCGTGGCCGCCGCGCCGCTCATGTCGCACTTCATCGTCTCCATGGATTTCGGCGGCGTGAGCGAGAGCCCCCCGGAGTCGAACGTGATGCCCTTGCCGACGAACACCACGGTCTTGGTCGCCTCGGGGTGGGTGTACTCGAGCCGGGCCAGCCGTGGCGGACGGCTGGAGCCCTGGCCGACGGCGGTGATGCCGCCGTACCCGCCGGCCTTGAGCTCGGCCTCGTCGAGCACCTGTACCGCGATGCCCTTGCCGGCCCCGACCCGCTCCGCCTCGGCGGCGAGCACGGCGGGCGGCAGGTCACCGGGCGCGGTGTTGACCAGGTCCCTGGCCAGGTTGACGGCGGCCGCGATCACCTGCCCGCGCTTCACGGCGGCGGCGTTATCGTCGCTGGTGAGCAGCGTGACCGCGATGTCCGGGGACGGCGTGGCACGGTACCGGCGGAAGCTGTAGCCGCCGAGCAGCGCGCCGATGGCGACGGCCTCCGCCTCGGCGCGAGCGGCCGCGGGAAGCGCGAGCGTGACGATCTTCCCCTCGCCCTTGTCCCGGACGGGCAGCTTGTTTCCGGTCAGGTCGCGCAGCGCCGCCCCCGCCGCGCGGCGCAGTCTCTCGGTGTCGAACGCGGCGCCGTCCTCCGGTGCCGCGCCGAGCCCCGTGGCCAGGATGACCGAGGCCGGCAGCTTCCCGCCGCCCGGTATCTTGACGAGTTCTTCGAGTTCTCCTGTCGCGCCGAGCGCGGTGAGCGCGTCGGCAAGGGTGCTGCCGAGCGCTTCGTCGACCCCGTCCGCGCCGGGTGCGGCGCTAGGGCCGTCCGGGGTCTGGATCACCCCGATGACAAGGACATCGGCCTCGGCAGTACCGGGCGCCGATTCGCTGGTGGAAAGGGAGACAGTCACCCTGCCGATGTTAGAGCACCCCGCCCAGCCGCATGCTCGGCTAATCCGTCCCGTGACCCACCGCACACGCCCCGGCCCGGCTACCCGGTGACGGCGGCTTTCTCCTCGAGGGAGCCGTTCTCCGGCGCGGTCGCGGCGGGGTCCGCGCCGGAGCCGGCCGGGCCGGCGGAGAACAGGTGGCAGCCGTCCGGCTCCAGCCGCAGGCCCACCTCCTCACCGCGAACGGTCACAATCTGGGAATGACTTTGGTTAGTCTCTGGTTCTAACAGTCGTTACAATGGAGTCACGACGGGCTCAGCGGGTATGAGATCGATGCACCCGGAAACCCCGCGGTAAGGGAGGTGACACGCATGATCCAGGCGATTACCACGTTGTCACTGCCCCTCCGCCTCCTCGGCGTAGACGCGGGCCGCGTACGCCTCCAGCGACTGCTCGCACGCGTCGAGCGCCTGCTCGGTGGCCGCTCTGCCGTCGGCGCCGAAGACGTCGCGCTCGACGACCTTCGCGAACCAGTTCCGCAGCTTCACCAGGTCGACCTCGTTCTCTTCAAGCTCGGCGTAGGTGAAGTGGTTCTCGTCGTACTCCTTCTGCACCTGGCGCAGGAAGTCCTGGCACTTGTCGACGATCTCCTCGTACTCGTCGTTCCGCGCCGTCTGGAAGGCCCCCCGCACTTCGCTCTCGCCGGCCAGCACCGCCGCCGACAGGAGCACCGCGGTGCCGGACATCTCGAGGATCTCCCGCCGCAGTTTGCGCAGCGACCGCTCCGCGACGGGGCCCGCCGGCAGCGCGGCGACCGAGTTCTGCAAGTAAATGGCGCCCAGGCTCTTGATGCGGCGCCATACCGTCGACCGCAGCCTGGTCGGTTCCGGCGGAACCCGGTAGATAAGCAGCAGCCATCCGTTGCCCCCGTTGGCTCCGCTGGTCCCGTTGTCTGTCTCGGCGTGATCCGTCACCCGTCCATTGTCCCTGAGAGCTGATGGAGATTCATTGAACGCGCTCCCGCTGATCCTCACCGTCTTCGTCGCCTGCGTGGTCGAAGCGGTCGAGGCGCTCACCATCGTCCTGGCGGCGGGCCTTACCCGGGACTGGAAATCCACGTTCCAGGGCATGGGTGTCGCCCTCGTGGTGCTCGCCGTGGTCACGGCCGCGATCGGGCCCGCGCTCACGCTGCTGCCGCTGTCCGCGCTGCGGCTGGTGGTCGGCGCCCTGCTGGCGATCTTCGGCCTGCAGTGGCTCCGCAAGGCAGTGCTCCGGGCCACCGGCTATAAGGCGCTGCACGACGAGGCGAGCGCCTACCTGCGCGAGGTCGCCGCCGCCAAGGCCGCCCCCGTGGAGGCCAAGCGCGGCGTCCGCGACTGGTACGCGTTCACCCTCTCGTTCAAGGGTGTGCTGCTCGAAGGCCTCGAGGTCGTGTTCATCGTGCTCACATTCGGCGCCAACCAGAAAAACGTCGGCGCCGCGGCGATCGGCGCCGCGGCGGCCGTCGTGCTGGTCGCCCTCACCGGCATCGCCGTCAAGGCGCCGCTGGCGAAGGTCCCGGAGAACTGGATGAAGTTCGCGGTAGGCGTGATGCTCACGTCGTTCGGCACGTTCTGGGGGGCCGAGGGCGCGGGCGTCTCCTGGCCGGGCAACGACGCGGCCCTGCTGGTGATCGTCCCGGCGGTCGCCCTGATGGCCGCCGGGTACGTCTTCTGGCTGCGCTCCCGTAAGGCCACCGTCAGCGCCCCCGCTCCCGAATCGGAGGTTGTCAGCTCATGAACCGGCTCAAGTCGTTCGGCGCGTTCTGGTACGACTTCGTGATCGGCGACGACTGGCACGTCGCCGCCCTTGTGGTCGTCGGCCTGGCGCTCACCGCGATCCTCGTGCACGTGGCCCACGTCAACGCGTGGTGGCTGCTCCCGCTGTTCGTCGTCGCCGCCCTCGGCTGGTCACTGCACAAGGCGACAAGCGGCAAATCCTTACCCAATCGGCAATTGCGCCGCAAGGACTAGACACGGCGGTCATGGTCGACGCAAGGCTAGTTAAGATCTAGTTAAGCTGCTGTTCTTCTCCGCGCAACCTTCACGTAAACTCAAAGTCACTCTTATGTCGCAAGCGGAGTGCACCCTGGTGAACAATGGTCCCCTATCTATGGGCGTGATTATCGATCTATTGTAGTCAGCATGGGGGCATGGCGATGGACAAAAAAGAAATAAGTCGTAAGTAACTCACTCCCGTCATTTCAGCCTAACCTGCGCCTCGGTCGCGCACGTTCAGCTAGGCATCGTCGTTGGTCCCCCGCCGCCAACGAAAGAAGCAAGCCATGACCGACACTCCGCCCGTCGTACAAACCCAGCCGGAAGGGCAGGGCCCCCAGCCAGAAGACAAGAGCGCGGCCGCCGCCCCGGGCGGCGGCTTCGGCTTGCCGGTGGCGATCGCCCTGATCATGGGCAGCATCATCGGTGTCGGGATCTTCAACCTGCCGACGTCGCTGGCCTCCATCGGGCCGATCACGCTGGTGTCGATGGGGCTCACGACCGTCGGCGCCATCGCTCTGGCCCTGATGTTCGCGGCGCTGTCGCGCCGGCTGCCGGCCGACGGCGGGCCGTACGCGTACGCCCGGGTCGCGTTCGGCAACCGGCTCGGCTTCTTCAACGCCTGGTCGTACTGGATCAGCGCGTGGGCCGGCAACGCGGGGATCGCCGTGGGCTGGGTCCTGTACGTCGAGGTGTTCATCAACAAGAGCCACAACAAGCTGATCACGGTCCTGCTCGTGCTGGTCGGCCTGTGGGTCCCGGCCGCCATCAACATATCGGGCGTGAAGAACATGGGCTCGGTCCAGATGGTCACCACGGTCCTCAAGTTCGTGGCGCTGGCCTTCATGTCCATCGTCGGCTTGTTCTACATCAAGAGCGCCAACTTCACGCCGTGGAACGTCAGCGGCCAGAGCGCGATCGGGGCGATCGGCTCCGGCATGGCGATCGCGCTGTTCAGCTACATCGGCGTCGAGGTCGCCTCGGTCGCCGCGGGCAAGGTGCGTGACCCCGACCGCAACGTGCCCAAGTCCACGGTCTTCGGCACCCTCGCCACCGCCGTGGTCTACATGCTGTCGCTGACGGCGGTGTTCGGCATCGTGCCCTCATCTGAGCTCTCGAAGTCGGACGCGCCGTTCTCGACAGCGATCAACACCATGTTCGGCGGTACCTGGGCGGGCAACGTCATGGCCGTCGTGGTCATCATCTCCGGCTTCGGCGCGCTGAACGGCTGGACCATGATCGTCGCCGAGATGCCCCTGGCGGCGGCCAGGGACGGGCTTTTCCCCGATCGCTTCAAGAGCTTGTCCAAGAATGGGGTGCCGGTCTTCGGCATCATCTCGGGCACCGCGCTGGCCTCGATCGCGATGGCCGTCAACTACATTGGCTCCGGCGGTGCCACCGTCTTCACCACGCTGATACTCATGACCGGCATCACCGTCGCCATCCCGTACGGGTTCTCGGCGCTGGCCCAGCTCAAATGGCGCATTGCCGACAACCGGGCCATGCATACCCCGCGATTCGTGCGCGACATGGTCGTCGCCGTGCTGTCGCTGGTGTTCTCGATCCTCTTCATCGTGTATTCGCGCAACACCGGCCACCCCTTCTTTACGTACTGGGCCCCGTTCTTCCTGGCGGGTGGCGCCCTCCTGCTCGGCATTCCCGTATACGCCGCCCAGCGGCGAAAGATGACCGAACCTCAAGCGGTTCCGGAATACCGCTGAGGGGAAGAAAGCCAGCGGAATGGGCCGCTCCTGCGGCTTATACCGCTCGCCGTGCGCGGACCAGGCCGCTTTCATAGGCCAGCACCACCGCCTGCACCCGGTCGCGCAGCTGGAGCTTGGCCAGGATCCTGCCAACGTGGGTCTTCACCGTGGCCTCGGAGACGTAAAGCCGGGCGGCGATCTCGGCGTTGGACAGGCCGGCCGCGACCTGGATGAGGACCTCACGCTCGCGTTCGGTGAGCTCGGCCAGGCCGGCCGGCCGAGCGGCGTCGGCCGCCCCCTCAGTGGGGAGCAGCGGCACGAACTTGTCGATCAGCCGCCGCGTCGTGGACGGCGCGACCACCGAGTCGCCGGAGTGCACGGCCCGGATAGCGAACAGGAGCTCGTGCGGGGGCACGTCCTTCAGCAGGAAACCGCTGGCCCCCGCCTTGAGCGCGGCGAAGGCGTACTCGTCGAGGTCGAACGTGGTGAGCATCAGCACCCGGGGGCGCGGGCCGAGCGCGCAGATCCGGCGGGCGGCCGCCACCCCGTCCAGTCGCGGCATCCGCACGTCCATCACCATCACGTCGGCCTCGCCGCGCGCCGCCAGGGCCACCGCGCCCACGCCGTCGGCGGCCTCGCCCACCACGGTCATGTCCTGCTGCGCGTCCAGCATCATCCGGAACCCGGCGCGGACCAGTTCCTGATCGTCGACCAGGGCCACCCGGATCATGCCGCCACCGCCGGCGCCAGCGGCAGCGTGGCGGTCACCCGCCAGCCGCCGCCCGGCTGCGGGCCCGCGGCGACCGTACCGCCGTACACGTCCACCCGCTGCCGCATGCCGATCAGGCCGTGCCCCTGGCCATCGCCCTTCGCGGAACCGCCCGAGGAGCCGCCCGCGGCGCCCTCCTCGCGCCTGGCGGCTTCGCGGCGGCCGTCGTCGGTCACCTTGATCACCAGCTGGTCCTCGCAGAACCGCAGCGTGACCCCGGCCGTGACGGCCGGCCCGCCGTGCTTGCGGGCGTTGGTCAGCGACTCCTGGACGATCCGGTAGGCGGTCAGCGCCGCGCCCCGGGGGAGCGGCCGCGGCACGCCCTCGATGGCGAACGAGACGGGCACCCCAGCGGCCCGGGTCTGCTCGAGCAGGCCGGCGAGCTGCTCCACTCCCGGCTGCGGCGCGAGTTCGGCGCCCGAACCATCGGCGGTGCGCAGCACGCCGAGCAGGTCGCGCATCTCGGCGAGCGCCTGCCGCCCGGTGCGGGAGATCGCGGTCAGCGCCTGCCGCGCCCGCTCCGGTGACGCCTCGAGCGCGAACGCCGCCCCGTCGGCCTGCACCACCATGACGCTGACGTTGTGGGCGACGACATCGTGCAGCTCGCGCGCGATCCGCGCGCGCTCCGCCGCCACGGCGATCTGCGCCTGCGCGTCCCGTTCGCGCTCCAGCCTGGCGGCGCGCTCCTCCAGCCCGCGGTAGTAGCTTCGCCGCCACTGCATCGAGTCGCCGAGCAGCCAGGCGAGCAGCGCCGGGCCGGCGAACACCGCGGCCGTCGCGCCGAGGGTGTACAGCGAGTGGATGGTGTGCTCGGGCGTCCACTTCGCGATCGCGACTGCGGAGCCGCCCAGGCAGATGGCCAGGCCGGCCAGCGAGATCCGGCGCGGCCGGTAGGCGGCGAGCGTGTACAGCATGACGATGACCGCCAGGTCCGAGCCGAACGGCCGCGGCAGCAGCAGCACCTCGAGCCCGCCGACGACGATCACGGCGGCGAACGCCCCGACCGGGTACCGCCGCCGCACCGCTACCGGGACGCACAGGGCGGCGACGAACAGCAGTCGCCCCGGCACAGAGATGAGCCCGACACCGAACACGCTCAGGCCGAGCAGCAACACCAGCAGGGCCAGCATGCTGTCTACCACGAGCGGGTGGCCGCGCAGCCAGTCATAGAACGAGCGCACGCGCTCAGCGTACGCGTCGGCCCCGCGCCAGGTCGTCAGCCAGCAGACCGATCCCGCCCCGAGAACCTACGCCGTCAGGATGATCCCGCTAGGCGCCGAGGAACCGCACGTCAAGCACTGTCTCGAACGCGCCGCCGGCACCATCGGCCGCCACCCGGTAGGCGTTCGCCTCCGGCCGGTCCGCGACGAGCTCGGCCAGCGTCTCGTCGACGTAGTGCGCCCCCGCGCCGTCGTCGCAGGCGACCCCGTCGGGCAGCGTCCCGTCCGCGACCAGCCGCCGGTAGAGAGGCCGCCGCTCCTGTTCGGAGTTGTAGTGCGGGCAGAAGCTGCCCGGCAGCATTCCCAGCCCGTCGGTGAACGGCCGCAGCCGCATCCCGAACGAGTCCGTGGTTCCTCCCTCGAACCAGCAGATCCCGCCCGCGCTCGAGCCGGCCAGCACGATCCCCGCGTGCCAGGCCTTGCGCAGGATCTCGTCGATCCCGTGCACCCGCCAGACCGCGACCATGTTCGCCACGCTGCCGCCGCCGACGAAGATCACGTCCTGCGACATCAGGAGGTCTTCGGGATCGGTGACGTTCGGCATCGGGAAGAGCGCGAGGTGCCGCACCCGCGCGGGCGTCTCCGCCAGCCGGTCGTAGAAGCGGAGGTAAGCGTTCGGGTCGTCGCCGACGGCGGTGTTCAGCACGCACAGCCTCGGCCGCGCCTGACCGGTCAGTTCTATCGCGTACTTCACCTGCAACGGGACCGCGTCGCGCGGCATCAGCATGCCGCCCCCGACCGCGAGCACGTGCCGCTGTCCGTCTGCTGCCACACCGTGACCGTAGCGGCGTTTCGTTGCCGCTGCAAACAGTGTCGTGGCGTAACCGAGTCGCCACCTTCCGTTCGGTATATATAACGATTTGTCCGTGATGAGCAGAGGCTCGTGAGCCGCCAGAGGGCGCCTTTCCTGGCGTCGGCAAAAGACGTAGTATCTTGATTTACACGCTCGACTCCACAACAAGACGGGTAGCCAAACATGGCTGAGTGGTGGTCAATCGAGGTCTTCCACGGCGACAAGCTCCCGGCGAGCCGGTGGAAAGACGCCTACGAGGACGAGCTGACCGAGGCGGCGGTGACGAACGGCGCGCTGTACTGGGAGTGGCACGAGTTCTCTTACG
>Ga0306925_10005307_pt1 | contig 11805 bp, 10 predicted proteins | sample flu12Cox44000176_FD_203755 | JGI IMG/M metagenome (GOLD analysis project Ga0306925, IMG submission 203755) | Lab enrichment of tropical soil microbial communities from Luquillo Experimental Forest, Puerto Rico - flux8day.12C.oxic.44.000.176 (v2)... | ecosystem: Environmental > Terrestrial >...
CAGATTGCCGTAGCGCTCGTGAATCACGTGTGGTCCCAGGCGGGCGATCGCGTCGCGAAAGTCGAGGTACACCGCCAGGCTGGTCTCGCCCACGCCCCGGCCTTCGTCGCACACGGCCTTGGCGTTGCGGGAGGCAACGTCGCGCGGAACCAGGTTGCCGAAACTGGGATACCGGCGTTCCAGGTAATAGTCTCGCTCGTCGTCGGGAATCTTGCTGGGCGGCCGGCGATCACCCTTGTGGAGCGGGACCCAGACACGGCCGTCATTGCGCAAAGACTCGCTCATCAGTGTGAGCTTCGATTGATAGTGGCCGGAAACCGGAATGCAGGTGGGATGGATCTGCGTGAAGCATGGGTTGGCGAACAGCGCGCCGCGCTTGTGAGCACGCCAGATGGCGGTGGCGTTTGACCCTTTGGCGTTGGTCGACAGGTAATACACGTTGCCGTATCCGCCCGTGCCCAGCACGACCGCATCGCCGAGGTGCGACGCGATCTTTCCGGTGATCAGGTTACGCGCTACGATGCCGCGCGCCTTGCCGTCAATCACGATCAGGTCGAGCATTTCGGTGCGCGGGAACATCGCGACAGCTCCGGCGCCGACCTGCCGTTCGAGCGCCTGGTAAGCGCCCAGCAGCAGCTGTTGGCCGGTCTGGCCGCGCGCGTAGAACGTGCGCGAGACCTGCGCGCCGCCGAATGAGCGGTTATCGAGGTATCCGGAGTACTCGCGCGCAAACGGCACGCCTTGCGCCACGCACTGATCGATTATCGCGACGCTGATCTGCGCCAGGCGGTAGACGTTGGATTCGCGCGAGCGGAAATCGCCGCCCTTGACGGTGTCGTAGAAAAGCCGGTAGATGCTGTCGCCGTCGTTGTGGTAATTCTTGGCGGCGTTGATGCCTCCCTGCGCAGCAATGCTGTGCGCGCGGCGCGGCGAATCCTGGAAGCAAAAGCACTGCACTTGATAGCCCAGTTCGGCCAGCGACGCGGCCGCGGACGCTCCCGCCAGCCCGGAGCCTACGACCAGGATGGTGTGTTTTCGTTTGTTGGCCGGATTCACCAGCTTAAGGCTGAACCGATGGCGGTCCCATCGGGTCTCGATGGGACCGGAAGGTGCTTTGGAAATCAAGTCCATTCGGATTTCATCGGGTCAGCCACCCCGCCAGCACCGCAACCGGGATCGAAATGTTCGCGAACGCGATCGCGAGCGCGCTAGCGGCCGAGAACCGCTTCAGCCAGAGCGTATACCGAGGATGGCTCACGCCGACCGACTGAAACATGCTCCACACGCCGTGGTGCAGATGCAGGCACAATAGCAGCATCGCCAGGATGTAAAACCCGGCTACTGCGGGATGCTGAAAGCCGCCGATGAGGTTGGCGCGCACGTTCGGCCGGTTCGGCCCCAGTTCTTCGAGCGGCAGGACAGTGCCCGCGGTGAGGTGCAGAATGTGGAAAATGACGAACGCCAGAATGATCGAGCCGCTCCAGATCATGGTGCGGGCGGCGTAGGCGGCGGGTACATCATCTTTCTTGACGTATCCTATGGGCCGCGCGATGCGCTTGAGGTTCCACAGCTGAAGGGCCGCGATGATGTGCAGCGCGACGGCCAATAGCAGCATCGCGCGCACACCCCACAACAATACGGCAACACTCGGGTTGTGCAGCGCCGCGGCGTAGCGGTTGATCTGCTGGTGATCCGCCGAATAGACTTGCAGGTTCCCGGCGAGGTGCGCGACCACGTAGCCGAACAGAATCATGCCCGTGACGGCCATCACTACTTTTTTGCCGAGAGGCGCTTCATAGAAGCGCGCCGCCCGGCGAACGGAAGGAACGGCAACAGAACTCATCCGGCAACCCTAGTATAACCGCGGGCAGTTGCGGTGTGGCGGACGGCTAAGTAGGCGAGGATTCGAGGAGGGTGCGATGCTCACAGGATCGAGGAAGGTCCTAAGATTTAATCGAATTCATACATTTTTGTTCCGTTCACGAACTGGAATCTGCTGGCATGTACACGGTGTAAGGTGAGCAGCCCCGCGTTTTCGAAGGCTTATCTCACCCCTCTTAGTCGAATCGACCGGAAATCCCGATGGCTACCCCCACTTGGTCCACGGCCAACATCGGCCTGCCCGATCGCTTGTGCGATCTTACCCTCGGCGCACCGCTGAATCGTGCGCGGCAAGACCGTTCGTCCAACGCCGGCCGCGCTGGAATTCAGCCGCGATATCGCGAGCGAGGGGTCAGAACGGCTGGACGAGCGGGTTGTACGCATCGGCCGTGTAATCTCGTATCAGGAATTGAATGCCGACCAGCAAGCTCAACCGCCCGGCGGTGTCATGGGCGGCCGAGCACCCCCATCCTCGCCTCTGAAATTGGAGACCGCGGCGGACGGGGGCGGCAGCAACGATACAATAGAGCTTGATTTCGAGCATCCATGGTTTTGGACCCTGAGATCAGCCTGATTCTCCCCGCCTACAACGAAGCGCGCGTGATTCCAGAGACCATCGCCGAAGCAGTGCGTTATTTCGGTGGGCGGGGCCTTCGCTATCAGATCCTGGTTGCCGCTGACGGCACTGATGGCACGCGCGAGACGGTTCAAGAGATGGCCCGCGGCAACCCGGGGCTCGAAGTGATCGGCCAAGATGCGCGCCGCGGCAAAGGCCGCAGCATCCGCGAGGCGGTCGCTTTGGCGACCGGCGCGATCATCGGTTACGCGGATGCTGATAACAAAGTGCCGATTCAGGAATTTGATAAATTCCGGCCGTGGCTTGACGAGGGTATCGAGGTGGTGATCGGGACGCGCCGGAGTGGCGCCGTCATCGAGCGGTCGCAACCCCTCTATCGCCGGGCTGGCTCGCGCGCGTTTCTATGGTTTATGCAGATGACGGTCGGGCTTCCCGGCGTCAACGACAGCCAGTGCGGGTTCAAGTTCTTTCAACGCGCGGCGGCAAAGGAGCTGTTTCGGCGCCAAAAGATCGACAGCTACATGGCGGACGTGGAGATCCTGGCCATCGCGCAGAGACTGGGTTACCGGATCCGGCAGGTTCCGGTCCGCTGGCGCGACGATGCCGATAGCCGTCTGGATCTGGTGGCCGGCAACCTGCGCAACGTGCGCGATATTTTCCGGATCTCGCTCGCCCACCGTTTCGGCGGGAGGCTGTCATGAAGGTGTTGGTGACGGGGGCGGCCGGCTTCATTGGAAGCCACCTGGTGGACCGGCTTCTTGCGGCTGGCGATGAGGTGATCGGCTTCGACAACCTCTCGACTGGATGCGTGCCATTCCTGGAGGCGGCGCATCGATGTCCGCGCTTCCGCCTCGTTGAAGGCGATCTACTCGAGTTCGACCCACTGGCGCGCGCCATGGCGGGGGCGGAGCTGGTCTTCCACCTCGCAGCCAACGCCGACGTGCGTCACGGCCCCGATCATCCTCGCAAGGACCTCGAGCAGAACGCCGTTGCCAGCTCCCATGTGCTCGAGGCGATGCGCGCTCAAGGCGTGTCGAGAATTGTATTTGCCTCCACTGGCTCGATCTACGGCGAGCCGGAAACCTTTCCCACGCCGGAGTCGGCGCCATTTCCGGTGCAGACCTCCTTTTATGGCGCTTCGAAGGTGGCTGCCGAGGGTTTGATTTCGGCGTACTCGGCGGCCTTCGGGTTCCAGGCATGGATTTTCCGCTTCGTCTCAATTCTTGGCGAAAGATACACCCACGGGCACGTCATTGATTTCTATCGGCAGCTGCTGGCCCATCCGGACCGGCTGGAGGTGTGCGGCGACGGTCACCAGCGGAAATCTTACTTGTACGTTCAAGATTGTATTAACGCGATGCTGCTGGCCATCGTAAGGGCCGTCGAACCCGTCAATATTCTGAACTTGGGGACCGATGAATTCTGCGAAGTCAACGATTCCATCCGCTGGATCACAGAGCGGCTGGGCGTCTCGCCGGCCGTTGGCTATGCGGGTGGCCGCCGCGGTTGGGTGGGCGACAGCCCCTTCATCTTTCTTGATTGCCGCCGCATGCGCGCCTTGGGCTGGAAGCCGGCACTCACGATTCGCGAGGCGATCCACAGGACGCTCGATTTTCTCGTTCATAACCGTTGGGTTTTGGAGAAATGCGCGTGAACCCCTCTCAAGACCCAGACGGGCGCTGACCACGCCGTGGTGAAGGGGCGGGCCTAAACGACGCGTGGCGGACGGTGGGTTGCCCGCTTCGCTAGACGTGGATTCCAGACGACGCGACAACCGCAACCGAAGTTTCGTTACGCCGCGTCGCAGTCGGCGTCCGGACAGCCTTTGAGAATGTCGCAGCCAAGCCCAAACTGTCCGCTAACTCACAACGCTGTGATTTGGTTACAGGCGTAACCGGAATAGGGGACTCTCGGTTTGGTCTGGAGCGTCGAAAGGCGATCCGCTCATGCGTACACACTTCGTTCACCTCATTCTCGGCTCTGGCCTGCTCCTCGCGCTGGCGATCGGCGCCGATGAGTCCCTAACCGAAGCTCCTGCCGGATTCGATACGCCCACGCTCGCGGCGCGGCCGGGTTCTGAGAGCTCCAGCAACGGAATCGCAGAGCCTCCGGGCGACTCGTTTGCTCAGGATCAAAAGGCTTTCGAGACACCGCATGACGCCACGACCGGTCTGGGGCCGGTCTATAACGCCACCTCCTGCTCGGGATGCCATCAGAATCCGGTGACGGGCGGTTCCAGCCAGATTACCGAGATCCGCGCCGGCCACCGGGATGAGAATGGAAGCTTTGTCAATCCGAGTGTTTCCATCAACGACGGGGCGAACGTGATCAGCGGTCGCTCGATCGTCAACGATCGAGCGATCTGCCCTCAAGCCCAGGAACACCTGCCGGAATCAGAGAATGTCCGAAGCTTGCGGGCCGTGTTGAACACGCTGGGCGATGGTTTTGTGGAGGCGGTCGATGACTCCACGCTGCTCGCGATTGCGGGCAGCCAGCCCGACCAGAGCCATGGCTTGATTCGTGGCGAGGCCATCCAGGTGCCGATATTGGAGGCTCCGGGCCAAACTCGCGTGGGCCGGTTCGGCTGGAAGGACCAGCACGGGAGCCTGCTTTCCTTTGCCGCGGATGCCTACGTGAATGAGATGGGTGTGACGAGCCGGTTGCGGATGGTGGACCCCACTTCCGTTTGCAAGGTCACCTCCGATCCCGAAGATCGCCCCGATGCACTGGGATTGGCCGATATCGACCACTTCGCGCAGTTCGTCCGCGGCACCAAGGTGCCTCCCCGCGACACGCTCCTGGCGATTACGCCGGATGCGATGGCGGGGCAAAAGGTCTTTGAATCCATCGGCTGCAACATTTGCCACGTGGAATCGATGACGACGGCCCCTCAACGAACGCCCGTCAATGGCGGAATGTTTTTGGTGCCAGAAGCCCTGGGCAACAAGATTATCCATCCCTTCGGTGATTTCTTGCTGCACCAGATCGGCACTGGCGACGGGATTGTGCAAGTCGGTCCCGAGGATACCGCCGCCAAGCTGCGCACGGCGCCGCTGTGGGGGCTGCGCACGAAATCCCGATTCATGCACGACCTGGCGTCGCTGACGCTCGAAGACGCGATTTACCGGCACAGGGGGGAGGCGCGTCGCGTCGCACACGATTTCCGGGAATTGCCCTCGGTTCAACAGCAGCAGCTGATTACGTTTCTCAAGTCGCTCTAGGACTCGGGATGTAGCGCCTGGTAACAGGCTTTGACGATCTCCACCGCGCCGGGCGTGTCACCATGAACGCAGATCGTTTGCGCTTTAGCTTCGCGCGCGAAACGCCCCGCTTGGGCGGCGGCTTCCTCGGGATCGGTAATCAGAGCGTCGGCGAATTGGCGCGACCGCAACGAGCCGTCGAGTTCGTAGCGCCGGTCGGCGAACGCTTCGGCCGCCACGTTCAATCTCATCCCGCGCCACACCTCAAGCGCGATCGAACCAAGTAGGCCGAACAAGGTCACTGCGGGGTCCCACGCCGCCACCGCCCGGCCGATCGCCCGAGCGATCCTTTCGTCGCGAGCGGCTACGTTATAGAGGGCGCCGTGCGGCTTCACATGGGTGATGCGCGCGCCTAACCTAGCGACGACCGCTTCCAGCCGCGCAATCTGTTGCTGGACGGTGGTCTCAATTTCGGCTGTGGTCAGAGTCATTTCCAGGCGTCCGAAGTTCGCCCGGTCGGGGTAGCTGGGATGGGCGCCGATCCGCACACCGCGCATCTGCGCCAGGCGCGCCGTGCGCTCCATGGTGGCTTCGTCGCCGGCATGGCCGCCACACGCAATGTTGGCCGAAGTAACGTACGCCATCAGCGCCGCCTCGTGCGCGGCGTCTTCTAACTCGCCCATGTCGCAGTTGAGATCCACCGTCATATCAACGTGTATATCGTACCGCCGCAGCTCGTTGATTTCTCGTTGAACCTGCGGTGCTTACGAGTGCCATTTGGTGCGTGCGAAGCGCCAATTGTCCATTTGTTGTCCATTCGAGACGAAAAAACCTAGACAAAAATAGAGACGCTTGCAGAACAACACAGATTGAAAGTCACACGAGACGAGTGCAACGCCCAAACCATTCCGGGGCGTCGAGGCCATCTGTACTTCGACGGCGCCGAGCTTTGTCCCATGGTGCTAGACTAGAACGGCGCTGATGACGCTTGAGATAATCTTCACTCCCATGGATGACCAGAACTTTAGTAAGAACGTTCGCGATCCCAGCCTCTTAGGATAGCGGGGTCGCAGCCAGAAGTGCTCACACTCGGTCACTAAGTTGGACGCCAGCACGGGCAAGTACAGGTGGAGGTTAGTGATTCATGGAACATCGACGGAAATGGTCATGAGACACAGATCGTTTTTCCTATCGCTGGCGATTGGTTCCCTGGGCGCAAGGCTGTGCGCCATTCCCACGGATTACCATTTGCAGAAAAGGGTAGATGTCGGCGGCACGGGAGCATGGGACTATCTAATCTACGACCCAGCCGGCCGTCGGGTCTTTGTGTCGCGTGCAACTCATGTGATAGTGCTGAATGGAGAATCGGGAGCCACGCTGGGCGACATTCCCGGCACGTTGGGCGTCCATGGCATCGCGTTGGCTCCTGAGCTAGGGAAAGGGTTCACCAGCAATGGGCGAATCAATAACGTAACGATCTTCGATTTGAAGACGCTGCGGCCCATCGGCCAAGCGAAAACAGGAAGTAACCCGGATGCGATCATCTATGATCCGGCTTCCAAGCGAGTTTTCACTTTTAACGGCGGCAGCGATAACGCTACGGCTGTCGATGCCGAAAGCGGTCAGCCGGCGGGAACAATTCCTCTCGCCGGGCGCCCTGAGTTCGCCGTTGCGGACGGCCAGGGTACGGTGTTTGTGAACATTGAAAGCAAAAACTCCCTGACTGCGATCGACTCGCGGTCACTTTCGGTCAAGGCGAATTGGAACATGCCGGGCTGCGACGGGCCCAGCGGCCTCTCCATGGATCGCCAGCACCGGCGGTTATTCTCCGTGTGCGGAAACAAAGTGATGGCAATCATGGACGCCGACTCAGGCAAGCTCGTTACCACAGTTCCGATCGGCGACGGGCCGGATGCCAGCACATTCAGCCCGAGACTGGGTATGGCATTCAGCTCCAATGGCGGTGACGGCACCCTAACGCTGGTGCATGAAGACTCCCCCGATAAATTCACGGTCGCGCAAAACGTACCGACCGAAGCCGGAGCCCGCACCATGGCCCTAGACGAAGAGACGGGAACCGTTTACTTGGTTAGCGCGACCGGCGGGCCCACCCTGATCTTGTCTTTTATTCTCGAAATATTCCATTCTATTTTGAGGCTCGCCTTAAGCGTGTTGGGCGTGATCCTGCTGCTGCTTTCGTTACTACTTCTCTTGCGCGCCCGAAAGCGAGGCTGGGCGCGAAAGCCCGCGTGGTGGGGCGGAATCCTCCTGATCCTGAGCCTCGTTTTCGTTGTATGGTCGTGGCAGTACGACGCCGTGCTAATGGCGCTGTCCCCAAAAGACTTCCACTTGACCATCTGGCAGTCAAACAACGCGCGTTAATACCAGCTGTGCCTGCAGGGGTCACAGCAGAGCCTTCAGCATTACCTAAGCGAGCTTCAGTCCCGCCCCTACGTTTACGGTACTGACTGCCTTCCCTGGGACGGTGGTACGCCGTCTCTACAGAACGGTGGTACGCCGTCTCTACAGACAGGGCGGAGTATTCGCGATCAGATGATACAGCGCCGTCATATACGCTAAGCGGATCCTCTTCAGTAACGGGTGCCTAACCGATTTGGGGAATTGCCGGTTGGCAGATTATGCGGTAAAGTCGTCTTAACCTGGCAAGCCCACAGTCAGCGGCCGCCGTCTTTAGAGAGGTGGATTATAAACAGTCGCATTGCTGGAATCCTCGGAATAGTCGGCTGTGTCATCTTCTGGGTTGGAATGCTCATCCTTGGTTCGTTGCGGGAGTCGTATTCTCAAGCCATTAATGACATTAGCGAATTGGGTGCGATTGGAACGCCGAATGCAGGTCTGTGGAACGTTCTGGGGTTCATCGTCCCTGGGCTCTGCTTAGCTGTCGTCGGCAGAGCCATTGCCGACACGACCGACAGAAAGCCAGGACGATCAGGACGGGTTGCGGCTTGGTTGCTCCCTCTATTTGGCCTCGGAGTCGCTGGCCAAGGACTATTCCCAGCCCTGATGGCAAACGGCGTTCCCGTGATTACGTCGTGGCACACCAGAACGCATTTGATCATCAGCCTCATCAGCGGATTTGCTTGGCTGGTCGGCGTCCTTTTTCTCATCGCTCCGATGAGACGCAATGCTGAATGGGGTCGCTGGTATTTGATCAACATCGCTGCTGTTCTGCTCGCAATTATCGGGTCCCTTGGTCGCGGCGGTCTGCCAGACGGCTTGGTTCAACGAGTTGTGGACGCTATCGTTTTTGCTTGGTTCGTCATAATTTCGATCAAGCTTATTCGGGATGGAGGAAACCCACTGCGCTTTGCCATGTGAGCAAGACCTACTCTTGCTTCGACGGTTCGTGACTCTTGACCCACCGCATCGCCTCATCGTGCGGGGACCTCGCGGAAAATTCTTCGCCCGCCTACTGCACGTGGCCGAAGGCGTAGCTGATACCCGCAGTTGTCGAAAGCCACTGCCCTGTGGGACGGCCAAGGTCGCGCCATGTGCGGACCGCGAAAGTAAAGCGGGTGCGTCCTAGACGGTCGAGTGCGAACGCTATCTTGCCTGAGTACTGGAAGAGAGCTTGGTTTGGACGGTCCAGAAAATCTATAGACGGATGCCAGATGTGCCGCCTCCCAAGCCAACCGAGAGTTCAAGGCGGCCGCCCGCGACCGGAGCCATTCCGCGAATGCCGTAATCCAGCAATTTTAAACTGTGCCGGGAATACGTGCACCCCGTACCTACCCTGTTGCAGGTATCGAGGCCAGACGGCCATCCCTCTGTGAACCCAGCTTCCGCGCCCAGATGCTTGATAAGGCGGAGTTCAGAACCACCACGCCAGCCGGGCCCGCCGAATCGCTGAAGGTTCGGAAGCCGCTCAACGGAAACACACCAGTAGGTCCGAAATCGAGGCGGTACCGTGTGGGGCCACTTTGCGCCGCCGAAATTCCCACAAGCGTAGTGACGACAAAGCAATAAAAGTACTCTCTTCATCCTTAGAGTTCCTGTTACTTTTGAAGACCCTCCGCGCCTTAAGGTAGCTGTCATCCAAATTCTGGCAGCTCGGCCCTCAGCGGTAAACAAATAGTCTCCCTCAAGCAATCGTCCGGCCAAATTACTTTAATTAAAGCTTTCGGCCGACACGACGCTTTTTCGGAAGCGTGACGCCGGGGAAAAACCAGTCAGCGGCATTTCAGCGGTTTTCTGCGTTGCCTAGCCTGGCTCAGGGAATTCCCTGCACACTTTCCATCTCTCGCCCCATCGAGCCCAGGGGGAAACGAGTTTCTGACGGAAACCCGTTTTTCTGCTCTGCCGGATGAATCGATTTTTGCCTTCTTTAGAAACCGTAGAAACCGTGTTGAGCCAAGGGCGAAACTACTATTGTCTTGCCGTGTTTATTAGCGAAGCAGGCTGTCGGGTTCAGCCTGGCGCGTGGCCGCCGCTAAAAGCGGGACCTCTTGGCGGCCCAGGGGCCGCCCCGCTTAGGCGGCCCCATCCCCCGCGCAAAACCACAAAAGTGTTAGGTCTGGCTTCCTTGGAGTGGGCATCCAGCAGGCATCTGAGAAGGCACAGTGGCTCGGGCCGGTGGGAAAAATCGCCTCTCGTCTCCTAATTCGGCTTTCGACTGCGGGTCCTTCTCGCCTTCTACCCGAGCCCACCAGTAATTCAGAGATGCCGTTCTTCCTTATCGCGCCGAGCCACTGCTCATGATCGCGCCGAGCCACTGCTCATGCTTGGGGCCTACCCACGAATTCTGCTATAGAGCCATTTTTCTTGGGTGGTAACTCCGTGGTGTCATCGAATACGAAAGCCTCATGGTCAAAGAACTGGTAACGGGTGGCCCGTTCAATCACGACAACACCATCACAATCACTTTTAAGAGGGACGATTGCAGAAGCGTAGCAGGGGGGCCCCATGATTTGGCTCGCTGAACGGATTGCTGCGCTGGTCGTAGTCATCATCGGCAACCAGATTCTTTTTAATCCTCTCCGGGGTAGCCGTTCTAAACGGGCGCATGGCACATACTCTGCGCGCTCGCTCTGTTCTCGCTTTGTTGATCCCGATAGGATGGATGCCCTTGCTCCTGGACTGGCGAAAACGGCACATGGTCCGATAGTTTCATTCTGCGATACCGTTTCCCCTCGGTGCGAGCCTCACAATGAAAACACTGTTGTTAACCTTGGCTGCGCTATACCAGAAGCCCATTGCGGCTCGGCGAAAGGCCTCCGTCGAAGGGCTGGAGGCGCGCTTGAGCGGTAAGGTTGTCACTATGCCGGCAAGGGAGAGCGCGTGAAATCCTCCATTTGCTTCCAAATGGGCATTGATAAGAAGGGATTTAATGGTGTTTCGCTATATCAACCTATACAGCCATTCCTCTTGCGCGCGCAATAGAGTGAGCGCGTCGTCGACGGTGACGCGCTCGAATCGCACCTCATCACGCGGGCGGAGCTGCCCGATCCGCGAGAGGTCGGCGGAGATCACGTTCGCCGGCTTGGGGTAGCCGCCGGTGGTCTGGTGTTCGACAAACAGGATGATCGGCTGCCCGCCCGGCGGAATCTGCACCGCTCCGAGCGACACGCCTTCGGTGAGCATGTGGCCGGCGGGGCCGGGGATGGCGGGGCCGCGCAGCCGCAGGCCCATGCGGTTGGATTCTTCGGTGACTTGGTACGGCGCCCGATACAACTCATCGGAAAACCAATCGGCCTGCGGTCCCGCCGTGACCCGTAACGGCCCGCGCGAAAACTCCGGGGGCCGCGCCGCCTCTCGCCGTGCACGACGGACGGCGGCATCGCCGATCGGCAGCACATCGCCGGCTTCGAGCGCCTTCGGTCCCAACCCAGTCAGCAGATGCGCCGACCGACTGCCCAGAACCAATGGCACGTCGATGCCGCCTCGCACCGCCAGATAGCAGCGGGCGCCTGAGTTCGAGGCGCCGCAGCGCACCACATCGCCGGCCTGCACTTCCACGGCGCGCCAGACCGGCATCCCGGCGTTGAAGTCGGACCCGGTCAACGCCACCACGGCGGCGGCATCGAAGGCGAAGGCGCCGCCCACCAAGGTCATCTCGAGCGCCGCCGCGTTCTCCGCGTTGCCGACTAGGAGGTTCGCCGCCCGCAGCGCGAGCGCGTCGGCGGCGCC
>Ga0306925_10005312_pt1 | contig 11800 bp, 12 predicted proteins | sample flu12Cox44000176_FD_203755 | JGI IMG/M metagenome (GOLD analysis project Ga0306925, IMG submission 203755) | Lab enrichment of tropical soil microbial communities from Luquillo Experimental Forest, Puerto Rico - flux8day.12C.oxic.44.000.176 (v2)... | ecosystem: Environmental > Terrestrial >...
GGACCTGACCTCGGCCAGCGGTGCCCGGCCGCCCTCGCGGACCCCGAGCACGCGCGCCAGTTCGCCGTAGCGCACCGGCGCGGACAACGGCGACCGCTCCAGCCGGAAGGTCACGCCGAGCACCACGAAGCGGCCGGTCACCGGGCCGGGCAGGCCGGGCTGGGCGCCGCCGCCCGACCGTAGCGACCGCTTGAAGGCGCTGGTCCGGTAGCCGAAACCGCAGTCGGCGGCGGGCAGGTGGGCCACCTCGCGCCGGTCCCGGTCGTAGGCGCGGACCGTTACCAGCGTCTGGGCGACCTCCTGGCCGTAAGCGCCCACGTTCTGGATTGGCGTGGCGCCGGTCAGCCCGGGGATCCCGGCCAGGCACTCCAGGCCGGCCAGGCCATCCGCGACGGCCCCGGCGACGACCGCGTCCCAGTCCTCTCCGGCCGCCACGGTCAGCAGCACCGACTCGCCGTCCGGCTGGTGGCGGATGCCGCGCGTGGCGACGTGCACGACGATGCCGGGGAAGCCCTCATCGGCGACCACCAGGTTGCTGCCCCCGCCGAGCACGAGCAACGGCTCGCCGCGCCCGTCGGCGGCGCGGACCCGGGCGATGAGTTCCGTGTCGTCGGGCGCCTCGGCGAACCGCCGCGCCGGGCCGCCGAGGCCCAGCGTGGTGTGCCCCGCGAGCGGAACCTGGGCCGTGCCCGGTTCAGGCGGCATCGCGGTCAGGGCAGGCGCACGACCGCGCGGGCCCGGCTCAGCACCTTGGCGTCCCCCGACCGCGCGGTCAGCGCCACCGCCACCAGGTTGCCGTCCAGCTTCTCCTCGACCGTGCCGCTGACGTCGATGGTCGCGCCGGTGTCGTCGTCGGGGACGACCACCATCGCGGAGAACCGGACGCCGAAGTCCACCAGGGCCCCGGCATCGCCGGCCCAGTCGGTCACGTACCGGCCCGCCTGCGCCATGGTGAACATGCCGTGCGCGATCACGTTGGGCAGGCCGACCGAGCGGGCGATCCGCTCGTTCCAGTGGATGACGTTGAAGTCACCGGAGGCGCCGCAGTACTTCACCAGGCTGAGCCGGTTGACCGGGTAGGACACCAGCGGCAGTTCCGCGCCGACGGTCACGTCCGCGAACTTGGTCATTCGCTCCCCCGTTCCACCAGGGTGCCGTAACCGGTGCAGACCAGTTCGCCGTCCAGGGTCTTGATCTCGGTCTCGGTGGTCACCATGGTCATGCTGCCCACCTCGCGGATCGCCGAGATCGTGGACTGCGCGACCACCACGTCACCGGCGTGCAGCGGGCGGGAGTAGGTGAACCGCTGCTCCCCGTGGACCACCATGGCGTAGTTGATGCCGAAGCCCGGGTCGCCGATCGCGGACCGGCTCGCGGCCATGGTGATCACGATCGGGAACGTGGGCGGGGCGATCACGTCGGGGTAGCCGGCCGCCTTCGCGGCGCCGGCATCGGTGCACAGGGGATTGCGATCCCCGATCGCCTCGGCGAAGTCCGCGATCTTGACCCGGCTCACCTCGTAGGGCTCGGTGGCGGGGAAGGTGCGGCCGAGGTAGTCGGCGTTGACGCCCACCGTTGTTAGCGAGTCTCGCGGTGCGGCCGGTGGCAGCGGCAGTTCGGGCAGTACTTCATCAGCTCGAGCCGGTCCGGGTCGTTGCGCCGGTTCTTCCTGGTGATGTAGTTGCGGTGCTTGCACTCCTGGCAGGCCAGGGTGATCTTGGGCCTCACATCGGTGGCAGCCACGAGGGAGTGCCTTTCTCTTGCGAAGTTCCCGGGCCCACATCTCGGACCCGGGTCCAGGGGGTCGCCCCCTGGAACCAACACTGTGCGGGCCTCGGCGCTTCCGCGTCAGCGGAAGCAGCGTGAGCCGCGCGTAGCGGAGGCCGGACTTGAACCGGCGACACAGCGATTATGAGCCGCTTGCTCTGCCTGACTGAGCTACTCCGCCGCCCTGACCGGCCATCAACGGGCCGCGGCGAAGCGGCTCGGCGTACCGGGAGCGCACCTAGCTTACCGGGATCCGCCGCCGGCGCATATCGCGGCGGATTCAGCATCGCACTTGACATGCAGCCAAAAGGCTGCCTATTGTTGACATGCAGCCAGATGGCTGCCTATTAAGGGAGTCACGGAAGGGAGCAGGGCCATGCCAGACATCAGGCACCGGGTGCGGATCGCGGCAGCACCGGAGCGGGTGTACCAGGACCTGACCACAAAGGACGGGTTCGCCCGCTGGTGGACCCGGGCCGACGGCGAGGAGGGCACCGGCGGCAAACTGGAGTTCTTCTTCGGCGCGCCCGAGCCGGGCCTCATTGCCGAGGTCACCGAGCAGACCCCCGACAGCCACGTCGTGCTGCACTGCCTCGAGGGCCCGCAGGAATGGGCCGGCACCGACCTGAACTTCCGGCTCAGCCCCGGCGACGACGGCGGCACGGTGGTGCTGTTCTCCCACGAAGGCTGGCAGGAGCCGGTCGAGTTCATGTACCACTGCAGCACGAAGTGGGCGTACCACCTGCTCAGCCTCAAGAGCGGCCTGGAGGGGCGGCAGTACTCCCCGTTCCCCCACGGCCAGGACATCTAGCACCTGGGGGTGAATCCCCGTTGGACGACGTGTTCCGCGCGCTGGCCGACCCCGGCCGCCGGCGCCTGCTGGACAGCCTGAACGAGCGCAACGGCCAGACGCTGCGCGAATTGACCGCGTGCCTGGACATGGCCAGGCAGTCGGTGAGCAAGCACCTGGCGATCCTGGAAGAGGCCAACCTGGTGACCACGGTTCGCCGCGGCCGGGAGAAGTACCACTACCTCAACGCGGCGCCCATCAGCGAAATCGCCCAGCGCTGGATCGGCCAGTACCACCAGCAGCGGGTGGACGCCCTGTCAGACCTGAAACGTGCCCTGGAGGACACTCCCATGGACAAGCCCGAGTTCGTCTACACCACCTATATCCGCACGACCCCCAAGCAGCTGTGGCAGGCGCTGACCGAGCCGGCCTTCACCACGCGCTACTGGGGCGGCATGGCCCTGGAGTCGGACTGGCAGACCGGTTCGGTGTTCACGGTCACGCTCGCGGACGGGACCAGGATCGCCGACCCGGCCCAGGTCGTCGTCGAGGCCGACCCGTACCGGCGGCTGGCCTACACCTGGCACACGTTCACGCCCGAGTGGGCCGCCCACTACAACTTCACCGAAGAGGACCGGGCGGCGTGGGCCAGCGAGCCCCGGTCCACGGTCACCTTCGACATCGAGGACCAGGGGTCGCTGTGCAAGCTGACCGTGCTGCACGGCGGCTTCGAGGCAGGCAGCGGCGTGCTGGCCGGGATCACCGAGGGCTGGCCGCGCGTGATGGCCGACCTCAAGACGCTGCTGGAGACCGGCGACGTGCCGGCCGGCTGACGATCATGCGGGCAGGTCGGGCCTGCGGGCCTGGTAGAGCAGCAGGCCCGCGGCCACGGCCAGGTTCAGCGACTCCGCCGTGCCGGTCATCGGGATCCGCACCTGCTGATCACCGGCGGCGAGCACGTCGTCCGGCAGCCCGGCCCCTTCCGTCCCGAGCAGCAGGGCGAGGGGCCGGGGGTAGCCGGCGTCCCAGAAGCTGGTCCGCGCCTTGGCCGAGGTGGTGACGACGGTGACCGCGGAACCCGCCGCCCAGGCGAAGAACTCCGCCGGGTCCGCGGCGCGGGCGACCGGCACGGCGAACAGCGCCCCCATCGACGCCTTGACCGCCGCCGGGTCGAACGGGTCGGCGGCGGCGCCGATCAGCAGGACCCCGCTCCCCCCGGCCGCGTCCGCGGTCCTGATGATCGTGCCCAGGTTGCCCGGGTTGCCGACCTCGTGCAGCGCGACGAACACCGCGCCGGGGGTCACCGGCAGGCTGGCCAGCCCCGGGACCCGTGCGCGGACGATCGCCGCCAGCCCCGACGGCCCGTCCCGCGCCGAGACCCGGGCGAACAGTTCCCCGGTCAGCCGGGCCACCCTGACCCCCGCCGCCTCCTGCGCGGCGACCATGCCCGCGGCCGGAGTTCCGAGCAGGTCCGGCGCCACCACGAGGACCTCCACGTCGGCGCCGGCCTCGACGGCCTGCCAGACCGGCTGGATCCCCTCCACCACGAAGGCGCCCTCGCGCCGCCGGTGCTTGCGGTCACCGAGCAGCCGCATCCGCTTGACCAGGGGGTTCGCGGCGCTGGAGATAAGTTCCGTCATGGGCGGGCCACGTCGAGTACGACCTTGAGCTGCGCGGGGTCATCGCTCGCGGCCAGGGCCGCGGCCGCCTCGGGCAGCGGGAACCGGGCGGTGACCAGCGGCGTGACGTCGAGCCGCCGCTCCGCGCAGAGCCGGATCGCGGTGTCGAAGTCCCTGGGCCGCGACGCGCGCGGGCAGCGGATCGTGAGCTCCTTGAGATATGCCTCGTAGGCAGGCAGCCCGTCGGCGGCCCGCACCGTGCCGAACATGATCACGGTCGCCCCGGGGCCGGCCAGCCGGATGGCCTGGGCCAGCGTGGCGGCGGTGCCGGCGCACTCGATCACGATGTCGGCGCCCTGTCCCCCGGTTGCCCCGGCGACCGCCGCCGCCGCGCCGCCGGGGGTCACCACGGCGCTGGCACCGCAGGCCAGGGCCAGGTCACGCTTCCAGGCCGCGCGGGTGACCCCGACGATCGCCCGCACCCCCATGGCGCGCAGCAGTTGCACGTGCAGCAGGCCGGTCACGCCGAGGCCGGTCACCACGGCGCTGGCCTCCGGTGACACCGTCACCCCGGACAGCGCGTGCACGCAGGTGGACAGCACCTGGATCAGCGCCGCCTCGTCCGCGGTGACCTCGGCGGGCAGCCGGTGCAGCAGCGTTTCCGGTACCGCCACGTACTCGGCGAAGCAGCCATCGAGGTCCCGGCCGAGCAGCCCGCCGCGGGCACACAGGTGCGGCAGGTCCCTGCGGCACTCCCGGCACAGGCCACAGAAGGCGGCCGGGTTCACCACGACCCGGGCGCCCGCGGGCACGGCGCCTCCGGGACCGGGTACCTCCACCCACCCGGTCATCTCGTGCCCGAGCACCCGGCGCGCGGTCACCGGGAACACGCCAGCGGCGAGCTTGCGGTCGGTGCCGCAGATGCCGGCCACGCCCACCCGCACCAGCGCGAGCCCGGCTGCCTGGGGCGCCGGGACATCCCGCACCGTCACGGCGCCGGGCCGCTCGATGACCGCTGCCAGCATGGTGCAATGCTCTCACCGGCCGGCATGAGGAGGCGTCCGTGGCAGCACAGGACACAGTCGCAGGCTTCGTCGGTCTTGGCACGATGGGCTCCGCGCTGAGCGCGCACCTGCTCGCCGCGGGCTGGCGGGTGGCCGGCTACGACATCGACCCTGCCCGGCTGGCCGCGCACACCGGGCGGGGCGGCGAGGCGGCCGCCGGCCCGGGCGGCGCCGCGATCGGCGACGTCGTGGTCACCTCGCTGCCCACCGCGCAGGCACTGCTCGACGTCGCGGCGGGCGCGGCCGGGCTGGCCTCCGCCGCCCGGCCGGGCCTGGTGGTCATCGAGACCTCCACGCTGCCGCTCGCGGTGAAGGACCAGGCCCGCGGCGCACTCGCCGCGGGCGGCGCCGTGCTGCTCGACTGCCCGCTGTCGGGCACCGGCGGCCAGGCGCTGGCCAAGAACGTGGTTGCCTACCTGAGCGGCCCGGACGAGGCCAAGGCCCGCGCGCTGCCGGTGCTGCACGCCATGACCCGGGCCGTCCACGACGTCGGCGGCTTCGGCAACGGGTCGGCGGTCAAGTTCATCGCGAACCTGCTGGTCGCCATCCACAACGTGGCCGCCGCCGAGGCCCTGGTGCTCGCCGAGCGGGCCGGCCTGGACCTGGCGGCGGTGCTCACCGCGGTCGCCGACGGGGCGGGCTCGTCGGACATGTTCGAGGTCCGCGGCCCCGCCATGGCCGCCGCCGACTACGGCGGCCCCGGCGTCACCACCACGGTGTTCGCCAAGGACCTGGAGATCATCGCCGGGTTCGCCAAGGACACCGGCACCCCCACTCCGCTGTTCGCGCTGGCGTCCACCTTCTATGCCGCGGCACTGGCCCAGGGCCACGCCGGCGACGACACCGCCTGCGTGCATGCGGTCCTGCGCGGCCTGGCGGGGGGCTGACCGCCGTGCTGACCGTGGACGTCCATACGCACTTCCTGCCGATCGACGTCCTGGCGGCGGCCCGCCGCGGGCAAGGATTCGACGGGATGACGGCCGAGCGCGACGCCGGCCAGGAGTGGCTGGTCCACCGGCAGGGATTCCGCTGGCCGGTCCCCCCGGTGTTCTACGACCTCGCCGCGCGGCTGGAGTCCATGGACCAGCGCGGCATCGACCATGCCGTGCTCTCGGCCGCCCCGCAGTTGTTCATGTACTGGGCGGACGCCAGCGAGGCGGCCGGCTTCTGCCGGGCGGTGAACGACGAGCTTGCCGCGTTCGCCGCCGGGTCGGGCGGCCGGATCACCGCGGTGGCCACGCTGCCCATGCAGGACCCCGGGGCAGCGGTCACCGAACTACGCCGAACCGTTACGGGCCTGCGCATGCGCGGCGCCGAGATCGGCCCGGACGTGGCCGGCGCGCCGCTGGATGATCCGGGCCCGCGCACCGTGCTCGCCGCCGCGGCGGACCTCGGGGTTCCGCTGATCCTGCACCCGTACTACGTCGGCGCCCGCCCCGGGCTCGCGGACTTCTACCTGACCAACCTGATCGGCAACCCGCTGGCCACCACGGTCTGCGCGGCCAGGCTGATCTTCAGCGGGGCGCTGGACGAGCTCGCCGGGCTGCGGCTCGTGCTGACCCACGGCGGCGGTTACCTGCCGTACCAGATCGGCAGGCTGGACCACGGGCACCGGGTCCGGTCCGAGGCGCAAGGCTGCGCGCATCCCCCGTCGGCGTACCTGCCGGCGTTCTGGTTCGACACGGTGACACACGCGCCTGGCCCGCTGCGGTTCCTGGCCGATTCGGTGGGCACGGACCACGTCGTGTACGGCACCGACTTCCCGTTCGACATGGCCGCCGGGCCGCTCGCGGACCAGCTCGCCGGCACCGGGATCAGCGACGCCGCGGCGATCGCCGGGCGCAATGCCAGCGACCTCTTCGGCCTCGGCCTGTAGTGCCGTCATGAGCGGGACCACGGCGATCTCGGCGCACCGGGGCGGCAGCGAATTCGCCAAGGCGGACAGCAACGAGGCGTACCGCCGTCCCTATTCCGGCCTCATGTCCGGATCACGGCGGCGCACCCGTGGCCGGTGCCAGGGCGGGCGGCCCGTACCCGCACGTAGAGTCATCGGGTGCGATTCCGGCTCGGTGCGACTTTGCTCGGGAACCGCGACATGCGCCTGTTCCTCGCCGCGCAGGGGCTGGACTCCCTGGCGATCGGCGTCGCCGGCGTGGCGCTGCCCTGGCTCCTCCTCAGCGAGGGCCACTCCGTCGGTCTCGCCGGCCTGGTCTACCCGGTGACGATCGTGCCGTTCGTCGTGTTCGGGCTGCCCGCCGGTGCGCTCGGGGACCGGCTCCCCTGGCGCCGGGTCATGTACGCCAGTCACGCCGTCCAGGCAACCGCCAGCGCGGCTATTCCGTTGTGGGCGCTCGCGGGCGCCCCGCCCGTCGCACTCGTCCTCACGGCGGCTTTCGTGGTCGGGTCCGGTCGCGTGTTCGCCGACGCGGCGGCCTTCGGCGCGGTCGCCTCGGTGGTCGGCCCGGAAAACTTCACCCGCGGCCAGTCCGCGCTTTCCGCGTTCTGGTCCATCGGGTTCCTCGCTGGTCCCGCGCTCGCCGGCCTGCTGGTCGCGGCGATCGGGCCGTCGTTCGCCATCGCGGCAGAAGCCAGCGCGCTGGTCCTCGCTGCGGCGCTGATCGCGGCCGTGCGCACCGGCAGGGCCGTCTCCGTCACCAGCCCGGACCAGCCTCAGGACGTCGCGGCTGGCCTGCGGTTCATCCGCCGTGACCCCGCGGTACGGATCTTCACCGCGACCGCCTTCTGTTTCGCCCTTGTCACCGCGGGCGCCGTCGGCCTGGAAGTCCCCCTGCTCAGGAACACCATCGGCCTGAGCTCAACACAGACCGGCTGGACCCTGGCCCTGGGCGCGCTCTCCGGCACGGCGACGTCCCTGGCCACCAGCAAGCTGGCCCAGCGGATCCGGCCATCGGTCCTCTGCCTCGCCGGCATGGTGCTGGCGGCGGCCGCCCTCGCTGGCCTCGCAACGGCCATGGCGCTGCCCGCCGCCGTCCTCACCTTCATGTTGTACAGCGGGCTGAGCTGGCTGTTGTCCACGATGTTCATCAGCGAGCGGCAGCGCCGCGCCCCGGCGGATCTCCAGGCCCGCGTCGGCATCGCTGGCCGGATGCTGCTGCTCGGCGCGGTGGCGGCCGGCTCGGCTGTTGCCACGGCGCTGGCGGGGAAGGCCGGGATCCGCGCCACCTACCTCGCCATGGCCGTCTCGGCGGCCGTGATCGCCGTCGCGGTAAGTTCCCCGCTCGTCCGCCGCGCGAGCCTGCGATAAGCGCGGGCAGGACCGGCTGAAGTCACCACAAACGGTTGTGCCTGTCGCTACCGCGGGCATCGGGCCGCTGTTATGGTCCGGCCATGGTGGTCGAATGGGACGTTCCGATCACGATGGACGACGGACTGGTGCTCCGCGCCGACGTGTTCCGTCCCGGCGGGCCCGGGCAGTACCCGGTGATCCTCACCTACGGCCCGTACGCCAAGGGCCTGGCGTTCCAGGAGGGCTACGCCGACCAGTGGCGGCACATGGTCGCCGAGCACCCCGACGTCGCGCGCGGGTCGAGCAACCGGTATCAGAACTGGGAGACTGTGGACCCGGAGAAGTGGGTCCCCGACGGGTACGCCTGCGTGCGGGCGGACTCGCGCGGCGCGGGCCGCTCCCCCGGCTTCCTCGACCCGTTCTCCCCCCGCGAGGCCCGCGACCTCTACGAGTGCGTCGAGTGGGCCGCCGCCCAGCCGTGGAGCACCGGCAAGGTCGGCATCAACGGCATCTCCTACTACGCGATGAACGCCTGGCACGTGGCCGGCCTGCAGCCGCCGCACCTGGCCGCGATCTGCGTCTGGGAGGGCGCCGCGGACCTCTACCGCGACGCCACCCACCACGGCGGCATCCTGTCCACATTCTTCCGCCACTGGTACGACAAGCAGGTCACCGTGGTCCAGCACGGGATTGGCGGCCCGCGCAGCGCGGTCACCGGGGAGCCGGTGGCCGGACCGGAAACCCGCACCACCGACGAGCTGGCGGCCGCGCGGGTGCGGTTTGGCGAACTGTTCGCCGGGCACCCGCTGGACGGCGAGTTCTACCGCGACCGGTCCGCGCACTGGGACCGGATCACCGTGCCGCTGCTGACCGCCGCCAACTGGGGCGGCCAGGGCCTGCACACCAGGGGCAACTTCGAGGGATTCACCCGCGCCGCCTCGGCGCGCAAGTGGCTGGAGGTCCACGGCCTCGAGCACTGGACGCACTTCTACACCGACTACGGCGTCGGCCTGCAGAAACGGTTCTTCGCCTGCTTTCTGCAGGGGGACGACTCCAGGTGGCGGGATCAGCCCGCGGTCCAGCTACAGGTCCGCACCCTCGACGGTTTCATTCAGCGAGCCGAACGACAGTGGCCGCTGGCCAGAACCCGATGGACCAAGCTGTATCTGTGGCCGGACAGGAGCCACCTGAGTGCGGCGCCGCCGGGTGCCGCCGGCCGGGTGTCGTACCGGGCAGACTCCGCGGGGGTCACGTTCACCGGGCCGCCGCTGGCGGCCGAGACCGAGATCACCGGGCCGGTGGCGGCCCGGCTGTTCGTGTCGTCCACGATGGCCGACGCGGACCTGTTCTGCGTGCTGCGGGTGCTGGCGCCGGACGGATCCGACGTCACGTTCCCCGGCGCGATCGACCCGCACACTCCGGTCGCCCAGGGCTGGCTGCGGGTCTCCCACCGCAAGCTGGATCTGGAACTGTCCACCGAATACCGGCCCTACCACGTTCACGACGAGGTCCAGCCGCTGGTACCGGGGGGGATCTACCGGGCCGACGTGGAGATCTGGCCGACCAGCCTGGTCGTACCCGCCGGGTACCGGATCGCGCTCACCGTGCAAGGCAGGGATTGGGAGGTCCACTACCCCGACTCGCCCCGGATCGGCTCGTTCAAGAACGAGATGACCGGCTGCGGGCCGTTCCTGCACGACGACCCCGATGACCGGCCGCCGGAGCTGACCGGCAGCTCACAGACCCTGTGGGCCGGCCCCGGGCGCGAGTCGTTCCTGCTGCTGCCGGTCATCCCCGCTGACGGCAGCCCCTGACCGGCCGAGGCCGGACGCACGCGAAAGGAAGACATGCTGTGAGAGAAGCGTTCGGCGGCCTGAGCACGGACTGGAAAGAAGGCATCAACTGGCCCGCCGTGCGGGAGTGGCGCCTCACGCGTGCCAGAGAGGCGATGGCGCGGCACGGGCTCGGCGCGCTGCTGCTGATGTACGACGAGAACATGCGGTACGTCTCTTCGACGTACACGCCGGGCTGGAACCGGCTCAAGCCGGGCCTGCGCTACGTGGTGCTGTGCGAGGGCCGCGAGCCGATCGTCTACGAACAGGGCGACATCGGCATCCACCTGAAGGCGCACAACCCGTGGATCCCGCCGGGCAACGTCCGGCACTCCTATTCCTGGATCAAGGGCGCTGCCGGGCCCGCGTCGCAGAACCAGGTGGCCAAGTTCACCCGTGCGCTGCTCGCCGACCTGGAGGACGCGGGCGTGCGGGACCGGCCGCTCGGCGTCGACTTCATCGACCTGAACATGATCGCCGCGTTCCAGCAGGCCGGCATCACCTGGGCCGACGGGATGACGCCGATGATGGAGGCCCGCGCGATCAAGAGCGCAGGCGAGCAGCAGGCGCTGCGCATCGTCGGCGCGATCTGCGACACGCTGCACTACGAGTTCACGCAGTTCCTGCGGCCCGGGCTGACCGAGAACGAGGTCGCGGCGTTCGGCTTCTCCTACCTGTACAACATCCCGGGCATGGAGGACGTCGAGGACATCATCGTGTCGTCCGGGCCGAACGCATGGCCCAACTGGCGCAACTTCTCCGACCGGATCATCCGCCCGGGCGAACTGGTGATCATCGATCTGGCCGCGCTGACCTGGAACGGGTTCAAGTCGTGCGTGTACCGGACGTACTGCGTGGGCGGGACGCCGACGCCGGAGATGATGCGGTACTACGAGACGGCGCACAAGTGGCTGTGGGATGCGATCGACGTGGTCCGGCCCGGGGTGACCACCAGGGACATCGCGCTGAAGTGGCCGTCCGCGCGGGAGGCCTGGGGGTACGACGAGGAGGACCAGGCCGCCGCGAACCTGTGGGGGCACGGGCTCGGGCTGGCCCAGTACGACCGCCCGGTGATATCGCGGATCTGGTCGCTGGACTACCCGGAGGAGATCCGGCCGGGCATGGTGTTCGCGCTAGAGACACAGCATGGGAAGGTGCATGAGTTCGGGGTCCGGCTCGAGGAGATGCTCCTGGTGACGGATTCCGGGCACGAGCTTTTGTCTACGTACGCGTCGGACTCGATCATCGAGGTCGGATGAGGCTCATTCCGCTCGGAGCCGCAGATCAGGCCGCTTCGACCGGCCGGGCCGCTTCTCGAATCACCTCCGCCACCACAGACGCGGCGGAGGGGTGGCGGGCGCCCGCGGTCGTCACTGCCCGCCCGCTCGGCGAACCCACCCCCACCTCCGGACTGGGCGCCTCCCCTATCCCCCTCTTCGCGGAAATCGGGTTCAAGGCGGCGCGACTGGCCACGCTCGTTC
>Ga0306925_10005314_pt1 | contig 11799 bp, 8 predicted proteins | sample flu12Cox44000176_FD_203755 | JGI IMG/M metagenome (GOLD analysis project Ga0306925, IMG submission 203755) | Lab enrichment of tropical soil microbial communities from Luquillo Experimental Forest, Puerto Rico - flux8day.12C.oxic.44.000.176 (v2)... | ecosystem: Environmental > Terrestrial > Soil...
TCCTTCATCGGCTTCGGCGACGGTCTCGAGGTGCGGCTCGATGACAGCGGTCTCGTGATCGGCGAGGAGCGCACGCCGGTGCCCGCGAGTGCCGCAGCGCTGCTCGCGGCGCTGCGCACCGCGCTGGCGCGCGCGCCGCGGCCCGAGCCCGACATCGCCGGCGTACCGCTCGCGGGCGGCCTGGTCGGATTTGCCGCTTACGACGTGGTGCGGCACTTCGAGCGGTTGCCCGCCCCCGCGGGGCGCACGGCCGCGGTCCCGGCGCTGCACTATGTCGCGCCGCGCTCGGTGCTGGTGTTCGATCACCTGACGCGCGGCATCGCGCTCGTGCACGCGGGCTCGGAGGCTGAGCGGCGCTCGCTCCGCGCCGAGGTGGTGCGCGCGTTGCGCGGCGGACTGCCGAATAACCGCCGGCCGGGGCGCTACGCGCCGCCCGCCGCGGCGTTCACGCGCGCCGACTATCTCGCCGGTGTGCGGCGCACCCAGGAATACATCGCCGCGGGCGATGTGTACCAGCTGGTGCTCGCCAGCCGCTTCTCGGGCCGGCACGAGCTCGACCCGTTCCAGGCGTATCGCGCCCTGCGTCTCATCAACCCTTCCCCGTACATGTATTACTGTGCGCTCGGGGATGTCACGGTGGTCGGCTCGTCACCCGAAGCGCTGGTGAAGCTCAATGCCCGCCGTGCGCAGCTGCGCCCGATCGCCGGCACCCGCCCGCGCGGCGCGGACGCCGGCGGCGATGCGGCGCGGGCCGCGGAGCTGCTCGCCGACCCGAAGGAGAACGCCGAGCACGTGATGCTCGTCGACCTGGCGCGCAACGACCTCGGGCGGGTGGCGCGCGCCGGCAGCGTGCACGTGGATCCCTACCGCTGCGTCGAGCGCTACAGCCACGTCATGCACCTCGTGAGCGGTGTCGAGGGCGAGCTCGCCGAGGGTCGTGACGCCTTTGACCTTTTCGCCGCCGCGTTTCCCGCGGGCACGCTCGTCGGTGCGCCCAAGGTGCGCGCCATGCAGATCATCGACGAGCTCGAGCCCGTGAGCCGCGGCCTGTACGGCGGCACGGTGGGCTACTTCGGCGCGCGCGGCGACATGGATCATGCCATCACCATCCGCACGCTGGTGTTCGCGGGTGATGAATACAGCTACCAGGCCGGCGCCGGTATCGTCGCCGACAGCGTGCCCGAGAGCGAGCACGAGGAAGTGCTGGCGAAGAGTGCCGCCCTGGTGCGCGCACTCGAGCTCGCGGAGGACGGGCTGTGAAGGTGCGCCTGCTGCTCATCGATAACTACGACTCCTTCACCTACAACCTGGTGCAGGCGTTCCTGGTGCTCGGCGCCGAGGTGGACGTGCACCGCAACGATGCACTCACGCCCGCCGCGGCGCGCGCACTCGCTCCGACACACCTGTGCATCTCCCCGGGGCCGGGAACGCCGTACGACGCCGGTGTCTCGATGGACATGATCCGTGAGTTCGCCGGGCGGATACCGGTGCTGGGGGTGTGTCTCGGTCATCAGTCGATCGTCGAGGTCTTCGGCGGCAAGGTCGTGCGTGCCGGCCGACTCATGCACGGCAAGACCTCTCTCGTGCGGCACGATGCGCGTACGGTCTTTGCGGGGATACCGCAGCCGTGTGAGGTGGGGCGCTACCACTCCCTGATCGCGGAACCCGCGAACCTGCCGGCAGTGCTCGAGGTGAGCGCGCGCACTGATGAGGGGGAGATCATGGCGGTGCGGCACCGCACGCTCACGATCGAGGGCGTGCAGTTTCACCCGGAGAGCATCCTGACGCCCGAGGGTCCGCGGCTGCTCGGTAACTTCCTCGAGTACCGCGCCGGTGCGCGGCCCGGAGGCGCTCATGTCGCCGCGTGAGCTGTTGCAGCAGCTGCTCGAGCGGCGCGACCTCTCGCAGGCTCAGGCGGAGGGCCTGCTCGTGCATCTCACCGATCCGCAGCTGCCCGCGGCGATGGCCGGTGCGCTGCTCGCCGCGCTCTCGGGCAAGGGCCTCGCCGCGCAGGAGGTCACGGGACTCGCGCAGGCGATGCGCCGCCTGGCGCGGCGTCCGCAGCTGCCGCCGGATCTGCGCTCGATCGATGTCGTCGGCACGGGCGGTGACGCCTCCGGCAGCTTCAACATCTCCACCGGCACCGCGCTCCTCACCGCGGCCTGCGGTGTGCCGGTCGTGAAGCATGGCAACCGCTCGGTTTCGAGCCGCTGCGGCAGCGCCGACGTGCTGGAAGCGCTCGGGCTCACGGTGCCGCTCGATGCCGCGGCCGCCGCGGCCTGCCTCGCCGCGACGCGCTTCACGTATCTCTTTGCGCCGCACTACCACCCGGCCACGGCGCGTGTCGCGCCGGTGCGCGCGGCGCTCGGCGTGCGCACGGTGTTCAACATACTCGGTCCGCTCGTGAACCCCGCCGAGCCGCCGTTTCACCTGGTCGGTGCCTTCAGCCTGGAAGTCGCGCAGCTCCTCGCCGATGCCTTCGCGGGATTGCCCATCGAGCACACTTTCGTGGTTCACGGCGCCGCGGGCTGGGATGAGCCGACGCCGATCGGCCCCTTCACACTCTTCGATGTGCGCCCGGGCGCCGTCGCGACGAGCGTGCGCTGTGCGGCCGACTATGGGCTGCCGGCGTGCACGGCTGCGGACCTGGCGGGCGGCGATGCGACCCACAACGCCCGCGCCCTGAAGGCGGTGCTCCATGGCGAGGACCGCGGCGCTCACCGCGACTGCCTGCTGCTCGGCACCGCGCTCGCGCTCGAAGTTGTGGGCGAGGTGCGCGAGCCGCGCGAGGGCGTGGCGCGGGCGGCTGCCGCCATCGAGAGCGGCGCCGCGCGGCGGCTGCTCGAGGCGCTGCCACAACCCCGTGCGGCCGCCACCCCGACTCGCGCTGGCGCCCTTCCCGCGGAGCCCTCCGCGTGAGCGGGTTTCTCGAGCAGATGGCGGCCACGAGCGCGGCACGGGTGCGCAGGGCGAAGGCGAGCGTCGCCGAGGCGACCCTCCTCGAGCGCGCGCAGCGCACTCCTGCGCCGCCGCCGCTGCGACTCGCGGCGGACGGCTTCGACCTGATCGCGGAGCTGAAGCTGCGTTCGCCGGCCGCCGGTGCACTCGGTGCGGCCGACGCGTCGATGGCCGCGTACGTCACGGCCTACGCGCACGCGGGTGCCGCCGCCGTGTCCGTGCTCACCGAACCGACTCGTTTCGACGGCGCGCTCACCCATCTCAGTGACGCCGCTCGCGCGCTCGCGCCGCACCGGGTGCCCGCGATGCGCAAGGACTTTCTCGTCGATCCTTATCAGGTGCTCGAGGCCCGCGTCGCGGGTGCGGGCGGCGTGCTCCTCATCCTGCGCATGCTGTCGCGCGAGACCCTCGGGGCGCTCATCGAATGCGCGCGCAGCCAAGGGCTGTTCGTGTTACTCGAGGCGTTCGACGCCGCGGATCTCGAGCGCATGCACGAAGTCGTCGCCGCGGATGCCGGCCGCAGCACGCTGCTCGCCGGGGTGAACTGCCGCGACCTCGCGACGCTCGAGGTGGTGCCCGGGCGGCTGCTCGAGCTCGCTCCGCTCCTGCCCGGCGGCGTGCCGCCGGTCGCCGAGAGCGGCGTCGCCGGCGCCGAGGACGCACGGCGCCTCGCCGCGGCCGGTTATCGGCTGCTCCTCGTCGGCAGCGCCCTCATGCGCGATCAGGATCCGGCGGGGCTCGCGCGTGCGCTCATCGAGACGGGGCGCGCCGCCCGCAGGACCTCCTAGATGTGGATCAAGATCTGCGGCATGACGACGGCGGCGGCGGTGGCGGCGGCGCTCGAGGCGCACGTGGAGGCGATCGGTTTCGTGTTCGCGCGCTCGGTACGCGAGCTCGTGCCCGAGAGTGCGGCGGCGCTGGCGCGCCCGGCACGCGGACGGGTGCGCTGCGTGGCCGTCACGCGCCATCCGACCCAGGCGGCGGTCGACGAGATCGTGCGCGTGTTTGCGCCCGACCTCCTGCAGAGTGATGCCGAAGACTTCGCGACACTGCGCCTGCCGGCAGCGCTCGAAACCCTCGCCGTGGTGCGCGACGGAGGCGCTTTGCCGCTACCTCCTCCGGGGCGGATCCTGTTCGAGGGACCGGTGAGCGGTCGCGGCGCGGTGAGCGACTGGAGCGTCGCCGCTGCGCTCGCGCGGCGCACGCAGCTGGTGCTGGCCGGAGGCCTCAACGCCGTGAACGTCGCGGCTGCGATCGCGCGGGTGCAGCCCTTCGGCGTCGACGTGTCGAGTGGCGTCGAGGAACGGCCGGGTGTGAAGAGTCCGGCCGCCATCGTGAGTTTCGTCGAGGCGGTACGCAGCGCGTGCGTCGCCGCGCCGGCTGCGAGAGGAGCGTGAACATGACTGCAACGGCTGCATCGTCCGATGTCCCCCGGCTGCTCGCCGGGGCGATCGCTGGTCACTTCCCCGACGCCCGCGGCCGTTTCGGGCCCTTCGGCGGCCGCTACGTCCCCGAGACGCTCATTCCGGCGCTCGAGCGGCTGGAGCGCGGTGTGCGCGAGCATCTGCACGCGAGCGACTTCGAGAAGGAGCTCGCCGCGCAGCTCAGCGGCTGGGTCGGCCGGCCCACCGCGCTCACTTTCGCTCCGCGGCTCTCGGCGGGCTGGGGCGCGAACGTCTGGCTCAAGCGCGAGGATCTGGCGCACACCGGCGCACACAAGATCAACAACGCCATCGGCCAGGCATTGCTCGCGCGCCGCCTCGGCGCGCGGCGCATCGTCGCCGAGACCGGCGCCGGGCAACACGGGGTCGCGAGCGCTGCGGCCTGCGCGCGCCTCGGACTCCCGTGCACCGTGTACATGGGTGAGATCGACATGGAGCGTCAGGCGCCGAACGTGGGACGCATGCGGCTGCTCGGCGCGCGCGTCGTGCCGGTCGTGAGCGGCGATCGCACGCTGCGCGCCGCGATCGATGAGGCGCTGCGCGACTGGGTGTCGGATCCGCTCGGTACTTACTATCTGCTCGGCTCGGTCGTCGGCCCGCATCCGTACCCGTACCTGGTGCGCGAGCTGCAGTCGGTCATCGGTCGCGAGGCGCGCGCGCAGATGCTCGCCGCCGCCGGCAGGCTGCCGGATGCGCTCATCGCCTGCGTCGGCGGCGGCTCCAACTCCATCGGCGCCTTCCATGCGTTCGTCCCCGATGAGGCGGTGGAGATCATCGGCATCGAGGCCGGCGGACGTGGCGCCGGTCTCGGCGAGAACGCGGCCACGGTCGCCTACGGTCGTCCCGGCGTCCTCCACGGCACCTACTCGCTGCTGCTGCAGAACGCCGATGGCCAGATCCAGGAGACGCATTCGGTGTCGGCCGGGCTCGATTACCCGGGTGTAGGCCCCGAGCACGCGCTGCTGGCAGCGAGCGGTCGCGTTCGCTATGAGACCGCGAGCGATGTGGAGGCGCTGCAGGGTGTGCGGCAGCTCTCGGAGCTCGAAGGGATCCTGCCGGCGCTCGAGAGTGCGCACGCGCTCGCGGGTGCCGCCCGCTGGGCGCGCGCGCATCCCGGCGGCACCGTCCTCGTCTGTTTGTCCGGGCGCGGCGACAAGGACATGTCGACCCTGCAGCAGACGCTGTTGACAGCGGAGGACGCGTGAGTCCGCGCGAGCACGTGAGCGCGGCGATTCGCGCGGCGGCCGCGAACGGCGAGCCGGCGCTCGTCGCCTACATCACGGCCGGCTTCCCGAGCCGCGAGCGCTTCCGCGAGCACCTGCGGACGCTCGCCGCTGCCGCCGACGTCATCGAGGTGGGGGTTCCCTTCACCGACCCGATGGCGGACGGGGTCACCATCCAGCGCGCGAGTCTCGCGGCACTCGCCCAGGGTGTGAGTCTCGCCTGGATCCTGGAGGAGCTCGCCGCACTGCGCGGGATCGGGCCCCCGCTGCTACTCATGAGCTATCTCAACCCGCTGCTCGCCTTCGGTGTCGGTCGGCTCGCCGCGAGCGCCGCGGCGGCCGGAGTCGCAGGATTCATCGTGCCGGATCTTCCGCTCGATGAGAGCAGCGAGCTGCGCGCGGCTCTCGATGAGCGGCAGATCGCACTCGTGCAGATGGTCACCCCGGTCACCGAGCCGACGCGCCTCGCACAGCTCTGTGCGGCCAGTGAAGGCTTCGTGTACGCGGTCACCGTGACCGGCACCACCGGCCGCAACGTCGCCGTGCCCGCGGAGGTCCTCGCGTACCTCGATCGCGTGCGCGCCATCGCGAAGCTGCCGGTCTGCGCCGGCTTCGGCATCCGCAGCCGTGAGCAGGTGGAGCGATTGCGCGGCCATGTCGACGGGGTGGTGGTTGGATCGGCGCTGGTCGAGGTGCTCGAGCGTGGCGAGGATCCGGGCACGTTCCTGCGCGGACTGCGGCCGCGATAACCACCGCGGCCCTGCGTGACTCCTCCGCGTGGAGGCACCCAGGTCTGTAATTCGTTGTGTCACAGGTCCGGTTGTTGGGTGAGACCGCTGACCTTCCCGCGACAGATATTGGTGTGCGCCCTGTGCAAAGGGGAAGTACCGCGCCGAATATCATCGACCACCGCGATTTCGCGCCGCTCTGGTGAAGCTCGGGCGGTAGCGTGAGTTTATGAAACGCGAAATACCTGGTCCTCATTTGAGGCGCGGCAGACGGGTATGGATGGTTGTGCTGAACTAACTCAACTAACATGCGAATATCCTGAGGGGTTGCCCGGTACCAGAAATTTTAACGAGAGGGGCATCGCTAGAGCGTTCCACATGCTGTGGTGCAACAGGCGGGACGCCGGCACAAGAAACATTCGTGGGACTAACAAGGGGCAGTCTTATGAAACACCTCCTGAGTGTGTTTATCGCCACTTCGCTCGGAGCGTTTGCGTACGCGAACGCCGTGGCCGACACGATCAACATGGGATACGTCTCTTACGACGAAGGTACGCAGACGCCAAATATTGCGACCTTCGACATCGCGAACGAAACCGGTGCGAACGCTGTCGCACTGGGGGACCCGAGCTTCCCGGTAACAGGCACTGCAGTCAACTTCTCGGGCCTGAGCCTGGTGGTCCACTTCCAGAACGGATCAACACAGACGTTCGGTCAGAGCAGCTTCACACTCGCCCCGGACGGGCTGTCGTTCGACGGGCCGGGCGTGCCTTTTGGTACAGGCAACGATGCCCTGTCCGCAACGCTGACGGGCACCTTCTCGCCAACCTCGCTCGTGCTGACTGGCGGAACCACGCGGACGATACTTGATACTTTTTCTGCGACGATCACCGATGCGTCAGGCGGCCCACTGCAGGACGGCGATCTGGCGCTGATTACTGCAAAGACCACTGTAACCGGGGTGCCTGAGCCACCTACGCTGGTGCTGCTCGCGTTGGGACTCCTCGGATTAGCGCTGGGACGCCGGTCTGCCTCCTCGCAGCGGATGGCGGCCGCGCTGGTCCTGATTGTTGCACTCGGCACGGGTCTTGCACTTCCTGTCCAGGCCTCCAAGCTGTCGCCGATCACTACGCCGTCGAGCGGGCTTTCAGGGACTTCCAGGATCAACCTGACGGCATCCGGCTTTCCCGTGGGAGCCACAGCAGCGGACCTGACAGTGAGCCTCGCGCCCACGTGCGGAGTGGGTGCGACCGTCATCGGCGAGAAGAGCATGAAGCCGAATAGCCTGGTGACTATCGTCGGGTCGACGGAGCGGATTGACTTCACCATTCCGAGCGGCCTTGCCAAGGGTACCTATTTCGTCTGGACCACGGGTACGAAGAGCGGCGAGGCCAGCACCAATTGTGCGGTCCTCGTCGTGACAGTCTCCAACACGACGCTGAACGCGTGCGTGCCATCGAGCTCGCTCGCCGTCGCCCTCGGCAAAACGGTCGTTGCTTATGTACCAAACGGCAGCTGGAGTAGCGGGACGACAGGAGTAGCAGTCGTGGCGATCGAGGGCACCAGCAGCAAGCCCACGACGATACCGACGCCGCAACTCGTGAACGCGTGCTCATCGAACCCGACGAGCGGTGAAACGATCTGTACCGGAAACAACACCGACGTCTATGTGATCACCGGCACGAAGCTCACGGCCACACTGACGAGCGGGTCGACGAACCTTGCCTCGTTCTCGGGCGGCTCATGCAACAACTGCGGCGTCGCGATCAACGCGCTCACGAATACAGCTTACGTGTCGGGCGGATTCCTGGGCGGTGGCGGTGTTCAGCCCCTCAACCTTGCGACAAACAAATTCAGCGCTCCTTTCAAATCGAGCTCCGGTATCTCTGAAAACATCTCGATCGATCCGAGCCGAAATCTCATTCTCAATCCCAGCGAGGCGTTCTCAAATCCCACCGGCACGCCCACATATGGGCTGTTGAAACTCGACCCCAGCGGCAACATTACGGCCGAGTTCGACAACACCACGGCTGCCGGGTTGTCCTTCGACATGGATTCGGCGGCCGAGGACTGCACGACTGGCCTCGCGTTGTCGTCTGAGGAGGGAACGAGCAACATCTTCATTGCAGACCTGACACAGGCTGCTTACACGTCAGGATCCCCGGGTACCTGGAAGGCACCGGCGCAAGCAGTCTTTGTTGGGAGCGATGCCGGCGGGGGATTCGACGCAGGTACCGACGGGATAGCTGTTGCACCGGGGACTGGTCACCTGGGGATTGTGACGGGAGAGTTCGGCGGCAACACTGCAAGTGTGTTTCTACTACCAGCGGCGTCCGGCAAGGGCACGCCCGGCCTCGCGGACTACGCCTACTTCGTGATTCCCAGTACGCCGGACGGCCTGGCATTTTCTGCGGGTTTCGACCCGCACACGATCACAGCCTATACGAGCCCAAATAACGGCGTTGCCTACGGTGTTATCGCCGACTGGGCCACGGGCGTGCCCACCTGGCTCGCGGTGATCGACCTCAAGAAGCTACTGAGCCTGAATCGGGCAGGGACCAAGCATACGGTCGACCCGACGATCGACCTGGTGTCGGCAGGCGCGGTGCGCTTCGTAAGCACGCATTGAGGTCTGGCGCGCTTCCTGCCCACTCTGCGGTCAGGCGTCGTTCAAGCTACCGCTACGACTTCCACCCCTCAAGCCGCCGCTCGCGTTTGCGCCAACGGGGTGGTTGAGATCCCGCATCCTGGGGACGGTCTAAGTCCCTGAAAAACGCGGCCGGTGCGTGCAGCAAGCGCACCGGCGGCGAGCTCGGCGGCACATCTGTGTTGTGACGCGCCACGGCGAGCTGCTGAAGCTTTGCAGCGCGTCATTCGTCTGTGCGCGTTCCCGCGGAGCCGCGCCGCTTGCAACTGAAGGTCGTGCGCGCACAATTCGCGCAGCCTGTGCTGGCGAAATATGCAGCGAACCTGACAGCACCGGACCGCTAGTCCCAACAACATCTGCCTCGAGGGGAGGTTACCGTTATGCGCGTGCAGACATGGTCGTGCCGGGCTCTATTCAGCGCGGGACTGCTCTTGCTGAGCGGTTCTCTCGCGCAGGCAGCGCCCCCGCAGCGATACTTCAGCTGCGATGATCCAACTGGAATCCTGTGCGCGGAGCAGCGCGAGAATCCCGGCGCCAAAGAAGGGTACTACGTCGGTCACGACGAGCCTTCACTGCTCTTTTACTCGAATACTGCGGGCGCGGGTTTCAACAATGCCTACCGGATTAGGCTGCCGAAGGAGCCGCCGCTGTTTCCCAAACAGGATGGCAGCGGAGGAACGTGGAACTTTCAGCTGCACCCGGCTTTCTGGTTCGGGATGGCCATGTGCGACGATCAGGGCAATCCCAATCCGGGCGGGGCTCCCGGCCGTCCCAACATCCCGTGCGCGCCCGACAGCGACAGCAACATCTATGACAGCCCCAACCCGGCGGCGCCCGACTATATCGGCAACCACCCGGGCACGGCATTCATGGAGATGCAGTTCTACCCGCCGGGTTGGCTTTTCAGCAACAGTGGTGTGATCGACTCCGACAGCGCTACCAAATGGACCGCGGCGCTCAACATCGACAGTTTTCAGAGTAATGACAACACGGGCCAGGGTAATAACCCGGCTTGCGTCAAGTTCACGGGTGGCGAATACGTCAACTTTGCCTACATCCAGACGGATGGCGTGCCCTTCCCCGCGGGCTCACCCAGTCCGCTCGGGCCGTTCGTATCGACCAACGACAAGACTCTGCGCATGAATGGGGGCGACGAGCTCATCGTGACGATCGCCGACACCGTCCACGGCCTCAAGGTCACGGTCAAGGATGTCACGACCGGTCAAACCGGCTTCATGGTGGCGAGCGGCGCCAACGGCTTTGCTTCGGTCCTCTGGGATCCTAATGGCACCAACTGCGACTTTGCCACGCACAACCTGGCGCACGACTTTCATCCCGCATACGCCACCTCGAGCGAGCACACGCGCGTGCCGGGGGCGGCCCATACGTACAACATCGCCTTTTCGGACGAGATCGGGCACTTCGAGTATTGCAGCTCGGTTGATCCGACGACCGGTGTGTGCACGTCGCAACCCGCGAATGATCCGCCGGGAATCGACGACAACGCCTGCGTGCCTCCGTCGTTTCCCCCAACGCTCGGACTGCTACCGATCGGAGGCTGCCTGGATTCCGACGTGGACTTCGACGGCGTCCCGTACCGGAACAACGTCTGGCCGGGCTCATTCAGGAACCATTTCCTCGATGCGCTCTTCCACGCGGCGCCGGTGATCTTCTCCAGTCCGTTGCTCAAGGATCGTTGGGGCCACAAGCAGAATTTCAGCCGCGTCGCCTTCGAGAGCGACATGCCGCGCATCGAAGGCTTCACCAACCCGCCGTGCCAGCGGCACCTCGCGAACCCGTCAGATCCGGATCCGGGTGCGGGCTGCGTCAACCCCCCGACGGGCGCGGACTTCTACCCGATCTTCACCACGCGCCATCCGCAAGACGAGCACAATAGCCAGGGCCAGAATAGCCAAGGCGAGAATGGCCAGGGCGAGGATGACCAAGGCGAGAAATGCCAGTGGCAGGAGGGTGACCGGTTCCTTCCCGGGACGGTGAACGATTTCGGCGGCAGCTCGAAGACCGAATACGGGCCCATTCTGGCGAACTTCTACCCCGCCCCGAATGGCAAGCCCCAATACATCTATGAGACTTTTCACCGGACGCTGCCATACAACCCCTGTCCGGCGAATGAAAACGAAGACGACGACTAGCCATCGGCGCCTCGACCAACCAAAGGCCAGAAGGGCGGGTCACCCCGCCCTTCTTTTTTTCCGGGCGCCCCGGTGAGGGTCCGCTCACGGTAGCGGTGTCTTGCGCAGGCGACGCCGCTTGCACGCGGCATTTGCCTGCGGCAGTCGGAACGCCCATCCTGACGCGCGTGCAGACGCTCACCATCGCCGCGCGCTTCTGTGGCCCGCCGGAGTCCTCCAACGGCGGCTACTTCGCCGGACTCGTGGCGACGCTCGCCTCGCGCACCGTGAGTGTGCGGCTGCTGAAGCCGCCGCCGCTCAACATCGGGCTGCAGGTGCATGCGCTCGATGACGGGGGGCTCCAGGTTCTGCGCGGCGAGGAGCCGATCGGCGAGGCGCACCCCGCGGCTCTCACGCTCGCAGCACCGAACGCACCGGATTATCTCGAGGCCGTGGAGGCCTCGCGACACTACGCGGGCTTCCGCCATCACCGCTTCCCGAGCTGCTTCGTGTGCGGCACGCAACGGGTGCGCGGCGATGGTCTGCGGATCTTCGCCGGGCCCATTGCCGAGCGCGGCGTGGTGGCCGCGCCCTGGGTACCCGACGCCTCGCTCGATGCCGGCGACGGCAAGGTACGGGCCGAATTCATGTCGGCCGCTCTCGACTGCC
>Ga0306925_10005316_pt1 | contig 11796 bp, 13 predicted proteins | sample flu12Cox44000176_FD_203755 | JGI IMG/M metagenome (GOLD analysis project Ga0306925, IMG submission 203755) | Lab enrichment of tropical soil microbial communities from Luquillo Experimental Forest, Puerto Rico - flux8day.12C.oxic.44.000.176 (v2)... | ecosystem: Environmental > Terrestrial >...
TTGCAACGACGCTCGGAAGCATTGGCGCAACGATCAGCCGATTTGGATAAACTCGCCGAGGCCTGGCAACCACTCTACAAGACGCTTAGTCCCGAACAGAGGCAGCGCATGGGTGCCCTCGCGCTCTTTGTACTTCACGACATGAGTGATGCTGTAGAACGGCGCAGGGCGCAGGCTGCTGAGGACGAGGACTGACGCAAGGTAGTTCGTTCGTATCTGCCGAAACCTTGGCTGATCTTGGTTGCATTGGTCTCGAAGGTGCAAAACTCAAACGCTTTGGGGATGCCTCATAAATAGGCCCACCCCGTGAATTGTGCTAATTCGCCGCAGAAGACGGGGTCGATGGAAAACCCCCGACGGGGGTTGGAGGAAGGCGCGCTCGATGCGAATTCCAACGCGCCTGCCTCTTATCGAAGCGCCGAGATCGGCGTCCGGCAAGCGGCTTTTTTGGGGCAGACCACACCCAAATACCAGACGTTCAGTGTTTGAAGCGAACGTTTAACTGGATAAAATGCGAGCCGGGTGGAGCTGGCGATGGGAGTCCATCAATGGCCCCGAGATTTGTCTTTGCCGCCTTGATTTTTGCTTTCTGTGTCGCAGTTGTTTTTGCCACTTTGACAACGCTCCATCAGGTCAGCACGCACACCACGGCGGCAGTGCGAAACGCGGCCCGTAGCTGAGAGCTCTCTACCCGTCTCGCAATTGCTACCGTTACCGACTGGCTGGTACGAACAAAGGCGAGGCGACACATCATCATTTGTGCCGCCTTGCTATTTCCTTGATTGGCGAATGTTTGGGCATGGTTTGGAACGGGCAAGGATCTGTTCCCCAGAACTGCAAGACCGTTTACATCAGTTCAATTCTGGTCGCGGCCTCCAGTCTATCTGGCTGAAGGAAGTCCGCGATCTGCCATTGGAAGATCAAACCGTTGGGCGACCGCGGCGAGGATTGCCGAACCGGGTTTACGTGGAGCCGTTTGGGTGCGACAGCCAGCCAGCATGAATATGACGACATGGAGCTTTAGGCGCTCGATAGTCGCACCGTCTGGTATCATGTCCGAAATAAGTTCGTTAGAATGATGCCTTTGAGCAGCAATTAGCGGACTGAGGATATTTATGACTACCGAAGACGATGGCGTTTCAGCCATCACGATAATCATTGCCGCACTCAAACCCCTTGACGAAAGCACGCGCCTGAATGTGCTTGAATTTGTCGTGAAACAACTCGGAATCAATCGAGGGGGAGGTTCAGGGCTTTCTGCATCTGGTCCGGAACCTACAACACACGAAACGGCTTCTCGACCCCTAACTCCATCGCAGGCCGAGACGACAGAACTGGACATTAGAAGCCTTGCCGATCAAAAACAGCCTAGAACCGTCAACGATAAGGTTGCCGTTCTGGGTTATTATCTCAAGAACCTTGCGCCAATTGGAGAGCGCCGGGATTTTGTAACTTCCGAGGACATCCCGAATTACTTTCCAGCAGCGGGTTTCGAGTTGCCGGCTGCACCGCGAATGGCGCTCACCAACGCAAAGAACGCTGGCTACCTCCATGCCCTCGGCAATGGTCAATTCAGACTCAACCCAGTCGGGCACAACCTCGTAACCCACGAACTTCCGCTCAGCGATAATTCGGGCAAGTCGAGACGCGCAAGGAGATCTTCGGCGAAGACGAGGCCGTAGTGTCTTCCCGTGCGCGGAGCAGTCTTCGCAGGCGCGTGGAAAATGCGCGCACGGCACTCAGCAGGACGCGTTCCAGCCCTCTGGAAAAGGAATGAATGGCCAGGCGCGCTCATTGTCGTTGGCAGCCGGCTCCGACACACCACAGGTCGGCAGATGGGCCAACTCGAGCCGAGCCAACTCGGAGTCTTCTTCCGGAATAGGTGCAATCGCCATTTGGACAGCGTCCAATAATCGATCGTAATCAACTTCACCCATCGCACGCTCCCTTTTCGGGAGCGCACAGTGACAAATGGCCTTTGTTTCCGGATTTCCCGGATCGCTCAAATTGTATCGATCCGTTGATCCGAACTCGTTTGGTTAGCGGATTCTTTCAATCGGCTACGAACGGTAATCGGCCTCGACGGCCGGATTGTGTGAGAAGGATCACATTTCGAAGAAAATAATTCGCGTATCTGGCGAACGATCTGGCGCTGAGGGAGCGTCAACAAAATCGAAGGGGTTGCCGCCATGGATGCAAAATCGTTCGCGCTCTCGGGTTCGTCGCGTCGCCTGGCGGCCCTTCTCGGCCTCGGGTTGACGCTCGTTTCCGCCAGCTCGGCTCTAGCGCTTGGCACGCCCGAGCAGCGCCGGGCCTGCACGCCGGACGTCTATCGTCTCTGTGCCGGCGAAATTCCCAACGTTCGCGCCATCACCGTATGTCTGCAGCGGCACAAAGCGAGCCTGAGCGAGGCCTGCCGGTCCGCCATGGAGCAGGCCGGTTATTGATGCGCACATTTTCGCACCTGTGAATGAAAGTGCAGCAAGCCTCTGCCCGGAGTTTAGATTCCGCGATCTTGCCGCTGTGGATATGCTGCGCACAATATCCTGCGTGCTGGCGACGTCGGCTCGAGCGCTTTGATTTCCTTCGCCGCTCCGTGGATTTGATGCGGATGACGTCCTGCAACGCGCTGGGAACAGCGGGGGGCAGCCGTGCTGGATACGCGAACAGGCAGAGTCGTGCTGACACCGCATGGTCTCGAGTTGCCGCCGTGAAGGCAGACGGCCCAAGAACTGCGTGAGCTTAGTCGGGCTCGGCCGAGTCACGCTTGGGTGGGCTGAGCCACGCCTCGAATATGATCATCGGCAAATAGAAAAGCAGCATCCCGCGATCTCCGTTGGAAGCAACAACGCTTGGCTTCTCTAATTCCAAATAAAATCTAGCGAGTCAGCCCCGTTGGCTGTTAGCGAAATCAGGCGCGTCCAAGGAGAAATCGGAAGGTTGTGACCTTTTTGTCGCACGAAGGTGAGGCCAACCATCGATGGTCCGCAGCGAACGAAGCGGGTTTGCCACGACTGGGGGGATGGCTGCGCGTTACCGCAGCGGCTATTTCGTTCCCGGTGGCGTGAAGCGCTCTCTCACGCAGAAGCCTTGGCGACCTGGAACGCTTTCACCTGGAACCGGCCCACATCCCAGACTGGGTTTCCGTTCCAGCTTACGCTGACATTTCCTCCAGATATCGAGCAATCTGGTCAATCCACATTCAGGGCAAGTGTGTCCTCTCAGATACAGCCTTTTGGAGGATTCGCGGGTACTTTTCGGCCAAATACTGATCCGGTGCCGTATGGGCGCCCTTTCACGGAGTCCTTTATGAAGAAGCTCATGATCGCGCTGGCCTCTCTGGCGGCATTGACGGGATCAGCGGTTGCAGCAGACATGGCGGTCAAGGCTCCACCCCCTGTTGCGCCGGCGCCGGTCTATAACTGGACCGGTTTCTGGGTTTCGGCCGGCTTTGGTTATGCCCTCGCGGACATTGAGGAAAGAGTGACAGGTCCGGTCGCCCCGTTTGGGGTTTTTGACACAGGCCATGATGTCGGCGCGAAGGGCTGGTTGGGCAAGGTAGGCGCCGGCTGGGACTATCAGTTCGCTGGGCCCCTCGGAAACTGGTTGATCGGCGTCTTCGCCGACGGTCAATGGTCAAACATCAAGGGAAATGATTCGTTTTTCTGTCCGGTTGGGGTTTGCGCCGGACCCGCCTCTTTTGCCGGTCAGCAACAGAATGATTGGTCTTGGGCCGTAGGTGCTCGTCTCGGCTACTTGGTAACTCCGACATTGCTGACCTACTTCAACGGCGGTTGGACCCAGGCGCATTGGAAGCAGGTCAACTGGGTCGGCAATGATCCAGCGGCGGCAGTTGGTTTTGGCGCCTTCACCGGAGTCGTTCTGCCCAACCAGACTCGCAGCGGCTGGTTCATCGGCGGCGGCACCGAATACTCCTTCGCCAATAGCTGGCTCCCGATCCAGGGGCTGTTTTGGAAGAACGAAGTTCGCTTCTCTGAATTTCAGGGCAGGGACAACAATCAGTTCTGCCTTGTTGCGGCGGCGGGTGCTGCATGCGGCACCGCTGGCGTGCTGAACTCGATCAATCATAGCCGTACTGTCGAACAGGCCGCCACGACCGAACTGGTCTACCGCTTCAACTGGACCGGCCCAGGCATGGGCAGATACTGATCTCCTCCCGAAGAAAATTGAAAGCCCCGGCGTCGTCCGGGGCTTTTTTTGTTGTGCGCGATAATGCTGAAAGGACGCTCTCTCGAAAAGGAAGTTGTGGCCGATCTCGTCCGTCGCTCTTCCTGCGCGTCGCTATCTAATCTTTGCCAAGCACTCCTTCAGCCGCTCAAGATCCGAACTGACTTGGGTTTCCATGGCGTCTTGCAACGCGAGCGTGCCCCTGTTGGACAATTCTGCGGAGGCCTTTCTGTCCAGATTCTGCTTCCAATCCCGGATTGCCTGCTTGGTGGCCCTTTGGGCTTCCGCCGCCGCCTTATGGTACGCCGTGATGCAGGCTTCGACCGTTGAGCAAGTTTGGCACTCTTGAGCGGCGGCGGCACTCGAAACAAGCAAGGCAAGTGTTGCAGCAAGGACCCTCATTGCTTTTCCCCGCTATTGGCCCGACGGTGTTCTACCTTATTGGGCTCGTTTGCAATTGTGGCCGCAGATTCGTTTGCAATTGTGGCCGCAAATTCAGCTTGATGAACCTGCCACCCGACTCAGCGCCGTGCCTTGGGGTTGTGAACCGGCCGTAATAGGACGATGCGACTGCCTGCGGCGCACCCTAATGTCGACTCTCCAGCGAACGAGGCGAGAGCGGAATGTGAAAAATCCTGTAACCTGAGATTTCAGGAAAGCCATCCGCCGCCCGTTCAGATACCAGAGCCAATACGGCAGCGGATACATCTCCGCTGACCAGCCGATCGATCGCGGCCGTTTGATTCTCCCTCAATTGGACTTCAGGCGCACCGGCTGCCACGATAGCCACCCTGACATTGCCATTCGACGCGGAATATTTGTCGTCGATCGCAACACTCTTGCCGGCCAGGTCGGATATCGACGTGATTTCCGGACGAGCCATCAGAATGGCAACGAGGAGGTCCGCATCACCTTCCGGCGGAGAGGGCGGCTTATCGGCATTGTTTCGCGCCACCGTCTCCACGGGGTCTAAGCGCTCCTTTTCAACCGGTTTCGTCTCCCGCGCAGGGGTAGCAGTGGCGGCAGCGGTGCACTGACGGCGGCTTCCACCGAAGGCCATGTAGGTCCCGGATACTGCATCATAGGACCGAAAATGCGTGCAGCCGGGCGTAAGCTCAGCGCGCCTCGTCGCCGAAGAACCTGGCTGAGCCGGGGCCGGTTTGACCGCAGCGGTCGGATTGACCGCGCCGGTCGTCTGAGCGAATGCCGTGCCGCTCAACACAGTGAGAAGCACGCAACAGAGCGTGCGCACACAGCCTATCTGGAGAGCCAATGAACGCATGACACAACCACTTAAATCGACCTTACGAGGACCGCTTCAGCACGCCTTCTAGGCGCGGTCGTGGCAAGATCGGGACTCCACGGTCACCGGGCGGCCGATCCCCGGGAGGCCCAACCGGCAGCGATGGATGACACACGCCAGAGGGTTGAGGCGCTAACTGGATTTCAATGCATCCAAGGATATTACAGGTTTCGCGGGTCTTGTACCCGCATACCGAATGAAACTAAACCCGTTGGCCCGCCGACGTTCCTCACGCCGGCGGGTTTTTTATTAGGGTAGTGGAAGCCCGTATTGGTCGAGCCTGGCGACCACAACGCCGTCGCCATGCACGTCACCAATGAAACGTCCGCGGATCTTGTTCTGGTCTCGCCAAAATTCGAAGGTCCGGCTTGGCGACCTCGGTCTGCCCGGCATTAACCCCTGAACCGCCAAAATGTCGACGATGAGCAGGCCGAGGCCTCGGCCGTGCGTCCGGCCATCCCACCGCTGTTTGGCTTCCTTCTCCCAGACCTCACGGATTGCTTCGGAGTAGTAAGTTGGGCCGCTCATGATCGATCTGCCCCCGCTCGAATCTGCACCAGAGTTTGGACCTCAAGGAGCCCCAACGAAATAGGAATTAGGATTTAAGCCACAGAGCGCCGCCCGGGCCCGTCCTTTGAACTGTATCGATCGCAGCGACGGCTTTTTGCCACCGAGTCGCCGTTACTTTGTCGGAGGAATCAGGTTGTTTCGATCGGGTTTTGTCGAAGGAGATATTGAAGTGGCAATGGGGACAGTGAAGTGGTTCAACCCAATCAAGGGGTATGGCTTTATCAAACCGGACAACGGAGGCCAGGACGTATTCGTCCACATTTCTGCGGTGGAAAGAGCGGGCTATTCGGGCCTCGCAGAGGGCGCCAAGATCAGTTACGAACTGGTGACGACCCGGCTCGGCAAGACAGCCGCCGAGAATCTGCGTCTGGGCTGATCTCCCTCCGTACCGAGCCAGAACCTTCTTAATCCTCGACCCCTAAAGCACGGACGCGCGATAGAGGACGATCGCGAGCCAGCGCTTTCCCGCCGGTGCGCAAGGCCCGGAGGGTGTTTTGTCGGGCCGGTCTCATATTCCAATGACCCATCAAAGTTCCAAGTTATTATTGAAGGCGGAAGTCGTTCGCTGCCGCCATTGTCGCGCGAACGCGGAGCTCATCGTCAGCATGACGAGTCCAAAGGATGGCCGTACCCTCAGGATATTTCGATGCGACTGCGGCAAGCTGACGTCGACCCATAATCGCGTATCCGAATAGACGCGCGGGCGTCGGTGCCGCGCCATCATCCTTGGTGCATTGGGAGGGTTTCATGCCGGAAAAGGAAAGCGAAGCTGAGTCTCGAGTGGAAATCCTTCGGCGCGGCTTTGAAAACGCTTTGGAACGCAGCCGGGATCCGGCAGCCATCGCTTGCTTGAAAACTCTAATTCAGACCGCCGACCAAATCCCAGCCGACATCTTTGACATCTACACCGAACTCTTTGAAGAGTTGCCCGATACAGAACTGCGTCAGGAAATGCTCACGGAAGTGAGGGACGGCCGGTGGTTTCCGGAGACGGCGAGTGAGTTTGTTGTATGCTTCATCTCGCGAACGACGGGCGGTACGTAACGCGCCCACAGGGGACGGCGGAGGCCATCGGGTCGACCTCGCCGCCATCGCTGCTGCGCGCTGACGAAGTGATCGAATAGTGGCCAATCGCTTTCTGGTAAGCCGACCTGCAAACCTGAGGTCAATAGGATCAACGCTGCTCGGATCATCATCTCAAAACAGCCAAAGCACTCGGTCTCGATGTCCCCCATACGCTCATTGGTCTTGCCGATGAGGTGATAGAATAGGGCTTTCTGGCGAGGGGCCTAGTCAGCTATCAGCCAACATCCGGGCTTCGTGACGGGTGAGGTGGTATCAATGGCAATGGCTCCCCGGGCTGGATTCGAACCAGCGACCATCCGATTAACAGTCGGATGCTCTACCGCTGAGCTACCGAGGAATAAGCGATACACAAGTTCGCGAGCGGCAGCGTATAACAAAGCCTTTTCCGCTTGCATAGGACGAAATGGCGGCCTCCACCGACCCCCACAACGGGGCCGAAAAGCGTGGCTCGGCAAGGCCTTGCCGGTCCATGCCGCGACTCGGAAGCGGCGATCGCGGATCACTTTTTTCGCCGACCGCCACCCGGCGACGCGACACAGCTTTGACGCCAAATGGACTCATTTGCCACTGAGTTTCCGCGCGCCGGGTTCAAGGAGATGAATCGATGCAAGATACCATCCGGGCCGAACATGTCAGGTCGGCACCCTCGATTGCTCCCGACGACATACCCGCTTTGAGCGACGACGAATGCTTGGCGCGCTTGGCGCTCGCCGTTGAAACGCACGATTCCGCGCGGCTCGAGGAGGTCGCGCGGCTGATTGGTCGGCTCGCGGTGACGATCGAATAGCGGATCGCTTTCGAAGGTTCCCTTTTGGATGAGGATGGGGGGCGCGGGTATTTTCGCGCGACCAAGGGCATGTTGCGTTTTGCCGGTGCTTGTACCAAAGATGGCACCCGTTTCGCCGCTTCCCTGGGTTCTCAACGGGTTCGTCAATGACAAATTTTGCGACCGCGCGCCAGAAAATGGTCGATGGTCAGGTGCTTACCAGTGACGTCACTGATCACAGGATCCTCGACGCGATGCTGACGCTGCCCCGCGAGATGTTTGTCCCGGCGGAGAAGCAGGCACTGGCCTATCTCGATCTTGACCTCGATGTCGGAGGGACGGGTACGGTCAGGCGATACCTCCTCAAGCCGATGCTGACCGCCAAATTGCTGCAAGCTGCCGGAATCCAGTCGACCGACACTGTGCTCATCGTGGGTTGCGCAACCGGCTACATGGCGGCCCTGGCTGCCCGGCTGGCTGGCAAGGTGACGGCGACCGAAAGCGACACGGCTCTGGCCGCGCAGGCCAGGGACGTACTATCAATGCTCGGCTTTCAGGAAAACGTGAGCATCGAGGTCGCCGAAGCCGCCGCAGGTTGGCCCGCCAGCCCCGCTTACGACACGATCATTCTCAACGGAGCGACTGAAATCGCACCGAAAGCGTTATTCGAGCAGCTTGCTGAGGGCGGCCGGTTGGTCGGTGTGTGGGCGGCGAATCGGCCGTCTCGGGCGATGATTGTGACGCATTCGCGTGGAGATTTCGGAAACCGCGTGCTTTTTGACGCAGCCGCGCCGGTCCTGCCCGGCCTCGAGCGCCGGCCCGAGTTTGTTTTCTAGCCGCAGCAAAGCCTCGTCAGAGTCCATCGGTCGCCCGGCGGAGGTCAGAATTCTGTTTTTAAAACAGAAAGTGTGACCAAGATGCTGCAGCTAAAGACTTTCCGCTCGGCTAGTTTCCCGGGTGGTTCATTCGCCTTTTCACGGCGAATACGTTGTGAGTGGATGCTCTCGGAAGGGGTAACCTAGCCCATGCGCATGGGCTGGGGAAAAATGGACGGAAGAGCGGGGATGCACGGGGTCAAGGTCGTCACCGGAGCTGCGGCTGCGGTCCTCCTTTTGGCGTTTTCACGCCCGACTTCTGCTTTGGCGGATACGATCGAGGCTGCGCTCGTGCGCGCCTATCAGACCAACCCGCAGCTCAATGCACAGCGCGCGTTGGTGCGAGCGACCGACGAAGGCGTTCCGCAAGCGCTGTCGGGTTATCGGCCCAAGGTCGCGATTACCGCCAGCGCCGGCTATCAGTACACCGACACGCACTCCATACTGGCCAGCACGCCGACGGATCTGGTCAGAAACAACGTTCATGGCGCCAACCCGCCTCGCGCCGCGGGCCTCACGGTTACGCAAAATCTTTACAACGGCAACGTTACCGCCAACAAAACGCGTGCGGCGGAAAGCAGTGTTTCCGGTGCACGTGAAGGCCTGCGCCTTCTCGAAGAGACCGTGCTGCTCAGCGCGGCCACGATCTACATGGACTATCTCCGCGACTCGGCGATCGTCGAGGTGCAAAAGAGCAACGTCCGTGTCCTTGAACAGACGCTGAAGCAGACACGCGATCGCTTCAACGTGGGCGAGGTGACGCGCACCGACGTTGCGCAGTCCGAGGCGCAGCTCGCCGCTGGCAAAACGCAGGAACTGACCGCCGAGTCCAACCTGGTCACAACGCGCGCGAACTTCCGCCGCATCATCGGCAACGAGCCGAAGAATCTAGCGCCGGGCTCACCGGTCGACCGCTATTTGCCGGCAACCTTGCCGCAAGCGGTCGAACTCAGCCTCATCGAGAACCCGGCTGTCACCGCCGCCATGTACGGCGTCGACGTCAACTTCTTGCAGGTCAAGATCAATGAGGGTGCGCTGCTTCCGCAGCTCAACCTGCAGGCCTCGGTGCAACAAGCGTATGAACAGACGCAGGTTACGCCGAGTGCCTTCGGTGCTTCTGCGATCGCGCAGCTCACGGTTCCGATCTACCAGGGCGGCGCCGAATATTCGCTGATCAGGCAATCAAAGGAATCGCTGGCGCAGCAGCGCCTCACCCTCGATACAACCCGCGACCAGACCCGCTCCAATACGGTTACCGCCTGGGGACAACTGGTGGCCGGAAAGGCCCAGGTTTCCTCCGCACAGTCGCAGGTGACGGCGTCCGAGATCGCGCTCAATGGCGTGCGCGAAGAGGCGAAAGCCGGACAGCGCACGACCCTCGACGTGCTGAATGCGCAGCAGGCACTGGTCAACGCCCGCGTCGCGCTGGTCACGGCGCAGCATGATCGCGTGGTGGCGTCCTACTCGGTGCTGAACTCGATCGGTCGCCTGTCGCCGCAGGTGCTCAACCTGCAGACCACGACTTACGATCCGAGTGTGCATTACCAACAGGTTCGCGATAGCTGGTTCGGCGTTCGCACGCCCGACGGCCGCTGATCCGCAAACACGGCCCACCTATGAGACAAGCAGTCCGATCCTGCTCGTTGCAGCGCACATCGCCTGCAGCGGAGCGACACGAAATTTGCTCAACCTCGGTTTCGAAGCGCGTTGCTTGCAATCGTTAATTGCCCTGACATAGCCTTTGCGAAGGCAGCAAAGCGATTCGTGGCCGGCATTCGGCGCGACGCTTGAAAAGCGCGCGGCGACGGGGCGGAACCGCGCAATGATCGAGCGGTGCTTGTTCTGGGGACAAGTCGGGTCAATGCGATGAAATCGCAAGGCCAACGCAGTCGGAACCGGCCCATCCCGTCGTGCCTGGTGTAGAACAACGTATGCGATGGCGTTGATGATTTGGAGTCGGAGATGACGCAGCCTGCAAAGGTCCAAGAACCCTCGATGGAGGAGATTCTGGCGTCGATCCGGCGCATCATTGCCGACGACGAGGCAAAGCCGCCGGGCGGCGAGAAGCCTGCTGCCGCTGGTCAGCCCGCGCCGGCCAAAGCCGAAAAGCCGGGTACAGCCGCAGCAGCGCCAAAGCCGCCGGTGACGAACGATGTTCCACCGTCGAAGATCCCCGCGCCGGTCGCGGCTTCCGCCAAAGCCACCCCGGCGCCTCTAGCAGCCTCCGCTGCACCGGCTCCCGGTGCGGCCAACAGCCAGGACGACATTGATGCGCTGTTGAACGGTCTCGACGAATCGACCCCGCCCGGAGAATTCCGCGCTCCCCCATCCGACGGCGAGGTGTTCGAACTCACCGACGACATGGCGGTGCCGAGCGCGGCGCCGCCCAACCCGCAACCTTCGTTCCACAAAATCGACCCCGAGGACGACCTGGAGTTCACGGAATCGGCGGCTTTGCGAAATGTCCAACGGCCGGCCGCCTACGATCCGCCGCAGGTCCCGCCATCGCCGCCGATCCTGTCGCAAACCACGGTTTCCGCCGTCGAATCCGCCTTCAATACCCTGGCCCATACGGTGCTCAGCAACAATGCACGGACGCTGGAGGACCTGGTCAGGGAGATGCTGCGGCCGATGCTGAAATCCTGGCTCGACGACAATTTGCCGGGACTGGTCGAGCGCATCGTGAAAGCCGAAATCGAACGGGTCTCCCGCGGCCGGTAGCATCGTCCCTTTCCCCGGATCGGGCCCGATTCAGCCAAAGGAAGCGGCTGTAATTTCCTTTTCGACGTGCCTGCCATGTTGACTTGGCGCGTCCCGGCGGCTTTTTAGGCCCCGACCGAATGCCCATTTGCCAGCCATGATCGAAAAAAACTATCAGCCCGCCGATATCGAAGGCCGTATGTCCGTGATTTGGGAGGACGCCCGCGCGTTTCGTGCCGGCCGCCCGGATCGGCGCAACGCGAAACCATTCACGATAGTGATCCCGCCGCCGAACGTGACCGGCTCGC
>Ga0306925_10005317_pt1 | contig 11795 bp, 9 predicted proteins | sample flu12Cox44000176_FD_203755 | JGI IMG/M metagenome (GOLD analysis project Ga0306925, IMG submission 203755) | Lab enrichment of tropical soil microbial communities from Luquillo Experimental Forest, Puerto Rico - flux8day.12C.oxic.44.000.176 (v2)... | ecosystem: Environmental > Terrestrial > Soil...
TCGAACGGGAGAACCTGTTCCTGGTGCCGCTCGATGACAACCGGCAGTGGTACCGGTACCACCACCTGTTCGCGCAGCTGCTAAGGAGCCGGCTCGCCCGGACCGAGCCGGCGCTGGTGACGACCCTTCACGCGCGCGCGAGCGCCTGGCATGAGGCGGCCGGGTCGGCCGAAGAGGCGGTACACCACGCGCTCGCCGCGGGCGACGCCGGCAGGGCCGTCGCGCTGATCGCACGGTACTGGCACGCCTACGTCGACAAGGGCAGAACGGCGACGGTGTGCGGCTGGATGCGCGCGCTCGGCGACGACCGGATCGCCGGCTACCCGCTCGCGGCGCACTGCGCGGCCTGGGCGGCGGCTCTTTCCGGTGACCAGAAGGCCGTGCGGCGCTGGCTGCCGGTCGTCGAGGCCGGCCGCTACGACGGCCCGCTGCCCGACGGCATGCGTTCGCTCGAATCCTCCGCGGCGCTGCTGCGGGCCTCCTTCGGCTTCGACGGCCTGCCGGTGATGCTCGACGCGGCGCGGACGGCGGCCTCGATCGAGAAAGACCCGGCCTCGCCGTACTATGCCCTGGCCAGGAGCGCACTGGGCTTCTGCCGCTTCCTGAACGGTGATCTCCAGGCCGCGGCGCGGTCCCTGGAGGAGGCGGTGAACAGCGAGGCGTCCCTCCAGCTGATCCGCATGTTCGCCCTGGCCGTGCTGGCCATGGTCCTGGTCGGGCAGGGCAGGGTGCCGAGGGCACGGGAATGCGCGCACGCCGCCCGCGACCTCGCCATCAAGGGTGATCTGGGCAGGATGCCGCAGACCGTCATGGCCTACACGGCGACCGCGGCGGTGTACGCCGCCGAGGACCGGTTCGAAGAGGCCCTGCGGGAGCTTGAGCCCGTGCTCGATCTGCGCAGGAAGAACTCCGGCCTCGGGCCCTGGAGCACGATCGTGCCGACCCTCCTGCTGGCCCGGATCCGGCTGGCGCTCGGCGATGCCGCCGGGGCCGCCGAGTTGGCTGAGGAGGCGCGGGAGGTGCTGGCCGCCCTGCCGGACGGCACCGAGACGCTCCAGGCGCGCCTGGCCGATCTCGACCGGCGCCTGGCCCGTCCCTCGCGTGAGGCGGACAACACCGAGCCGCTGACCGAGCGCGAGGTCGCGGTGCTGCGCATGCTCGGCGGCACGCTCACCCTTCGCGAGATCGGGAACGAGCTGTACGTGTCGGCGAACACGGTCAAGACGCACACCCAGGCCATCTACCGCAAGCTCGGCGTCTCCTCGCGGCGCGAGGCGGTCGCGCACGGCAAACGATTGGGAATCTGAGCCGCCAGATCACCCGGGTGAACCGGAGATCGGGCGGATTTCTCACCCAGTCAATGTGTAAAAAGGTGTGTAGATCCAGACGTCCGGGGCAGAGCAGGCAAACAGTCGCTGCGCCTCGTGCCATCGGAGGAACAACCCATGAGCGGGTCTGTGAACCATCGCCAGCGGTACCGGATCATCCTCCGGGGTGAATGCCAGCAGTTGCTGGCGAGCATCCTGGACGGTTTCTCGGTGGAGTCTGGCCGGGGCTGGACCTGCATTATGGCCTCGGTGCGCGATGAGTCGGAACTATATGGCCTGATCGACCGGCTCCAGGAATTTGCATTGCATATTGTCAGTTTGAACGAACTCGGCCCCGACGTGCTGCACCCGGAGACCGCCCTGGGCAGCACCCGGTGAGGCGCCGGGCAGGGTGAACCAGCTTCGCGGCGCGGCCCGCGCGCCTGGACACGGCTCGGCACAGGTCTAGCAACTGCCATCCGTCCCCAATCCGTCCTCGCGCCGGCTCCCGTACGGCGCGAGGACGAACCAGGTCAGAGCAGCCCGAGTTTCCTCGCCCGGCGGACGGCTTCGCCGCGGTGGGTCACCGCGAGCTTGCGGTAGATGCTCTTGAGATGCGTCTTGACGGTGTTCACCGAGATGTACATCTCGGCGGCGATCTCGGCCGTGCTCTCCATGGCCGACACGTGTTCCAGCACCTCGCGCTCGCGCTCGCTCAGCGGTTCGACGATCACCGGCGCCTCTCTGTTCCCCGGCTGCCTGACCTCCATCCAGCCGGGTCTGACCAGGTCTGGCTCCAGTACGCGGCGGTAGGCCTGAGCCAGTTCCGGATCCCGCTGCAGCACCGGCCGGAGCCAGTCACGCTCCATCGCGAAGGGCAGCCGGTACAGTTCGGGTTCGCCAAGCCGCAGCGCATGCTCCAGCGACCGGCGGCCGCGCGCGGCGTCCCCGGCGCCATAGTTCAGCCGCGCATCGACCAGCCAAGCCGCCATACGTACCCCGATGGCGGCCTCTGTGCCGGGAGGCGCGGCGGCGAGCACGTGCGCGGCCGCCTGCCGGTCCGCGGATGCCAGCAGCGCGCGCGCGAGCGCGACTGTGGCCCCGAGCGAGGAGTCCGGGCCCGCGCGCATGGCCACCTCGATGGCGGACTGGTAGTCCTCCGCGGCGGTATGGCCCCACGTCTCGAGCAGCAGCATCTGCTGCTCGATCCAGGCGGGCGGTGACCAGCCCTCCCTGGCCCGGCTCACGATGTCCAGAACTGCCCGGCCGCGGCCTTCGGCCAGGCTGTACCTGGCAGCCACGAGGCTCGCTAGTACGCCGATCAGCCTGTCCGGCCGGGTCCGCAGGGCGTCCTCGGCCCGCCTGTGCCAACGGCGCGCTGGCGGCAGTTCGTTCCTTTCCACGTGCACCGAGGCGAGCGCCACCTCCGCCGCGGCGCCACAGGCGCCCACCTGCCGGTCGGTGCCGTCCCCCGGCCTGCCGGCCGACTCGGCGGCCAGTTCCTCGGCACGGCTCAGCCTGCCCCGCAGCGCCTCGATCAGGGCGAGATGCCCGAGGAAATCGGCCCGCCCGGTCGTGCTGTGCGCGGCCTGGCCGGGGACCACACCCGAGGCGTAGATGGCCACGGCCTCGTTGAAGCGGCCGGACCACAGTTCCACGGCACCGCGGCCCGCGAGCACCTGCGCCTGGTTCCAGGGGCGCCGGGCCAGCTGCTGCCGGGGAACGGCATCGATCAGGGCCTCCGCGCTGTCGGCCGCGGCCGTGGCTGCGCCGACGTCGTCGGTGCTCCGCGCGAGGGCGATACGGATCAGCGAGGCGGCGAGCCTGGACGGCGTCTCCGCATCCGCGGGAAGCTTGGCGAGCAGGCCTTCGGCGGCACGGACGAAGGCGCTGCTCGTGCCGTACTCGCCGCGGGCGAGGTCGATCGCCGCGGCGACGAGCAGCGGCTGTGGCGCCGTCCACCGGACTTCGCGTGGCATGTGCCGGAAGCCGTCGGCAAGCACCTCGTTGCCCTGGGGGTCGATGAGCTCACCCAGGGCAAGCTCGTCCACCACGGTGCTCGCCGCGAACTGCCAGTCGCCGGCGTCCGCGGCGTGCCGTACCGCCTCGCCGAGGTAGCCGTGCCGGCGGAACCATCTCGCCGCGCGCAGGTGCAGGTCCTGCAGGCCGCCGGGGTCGTCGCGCCGCAGCTTCAGCCGCAGGACCGCCGCGAACAGCGAGTGGTAGCGGTACCAGCCGCCCTCGTCACGCTGGACCAGCGCGTTCACGTGCGCCAGGTCGGGAAGCAGGGCGGCTTCTTTGTCCCCGCCAGCGACGTCGCTGGCAAGCTCTTCGTTGATCCGGTCGAGGATGCTGGTGCGCAGCAGGAAGTTCCTGATGTGCGGCGGCTGCGCGTTGAGCACCTCCTCCACCAGGTAGCTGGCGACCGCGCTGTCCTCGGCGACGAGTTCCTTGACGAACTGATCGGGGTCGGCGTGGCCGTCCATCGAGATCGCGGCCAGGCGCAGGATCGCCGCCCAGCCCTCGGCGCGCCTGGTGAGCCGGTCCAGCGACTCCTCCGACAGCCCGATGCCGTGCTGTGCCATGAGCAGGCAGGCTTCCGGGGTGGTGAATGCGAGGTCACTCGCCCGGATCTCGGTGAGTTCCCCGGTGAGCCGGTACCGGTGCAGCGGCAGCAGCGGATCCATCCGCGAGGCGACCACGAGCCGCAGCCCCGGGGTGGCGTGCTTCAGCACGTAGGCCAGCCCCTCGAGCACCCTGGCGCTGGTCAGCAGGTGGACATCGTCGAGTACCAGGGTGACCGGAGGATCCTGCGCCGCCATCAGCGAGGCGAACCGGAGCAGGAACTCGTGGTCCACCGGATACCTGCGCACCGCCGCGGACATAGTCCTGGGAAAGTGCACACCAGCACGGCGCAGCGCCTCAAGAACGTAGGACCAGAACACCCTCGGCTGGTTGTCGTGGTCGTCGATGGTGACCCATGCGGCGTTGCCGCCCGCGGCCCACAGGGCAAGGGCCATCGTCTTGCCTGCCCCCGGAGGCCCGGTCAGCGCGGTCACCGGGCCGCGGGCGCCCTGGGCGATCAGCGCCTGTATCCGTGGCCGCGGTATCAGCCATTCGGGAACGCCAGGCACCGTGACCTTGGACGCCAGGAGTGGATCGCCAGCCCCCGCTGTCTGCCGTCCGGAGCCGGCGGCCTCCGGAATGGTCACACTGGTCACCTTCGCCACCGCCTCAACACCCCGGCGAGCGGCAGTCGCCGGCCGACCCCGCTCGCCTCGCGGGCTAGCCCGCCTGGTAACCGTTCTCGCATGCACCCGGGTGACCCGTCATCACCCTCCGCCGATCTCACCAGGGTGAGGCGACATGGCTCGCGGCTCCGCACCGGATCACCCGTACCGAGTGGGGTGCCACCGGCCCATCGGGAGCAGGGTGGGATGACTGTGGCGATTTCCCGCGAACCTTGGGGGCCTGCGGTGCCGTCCGTGTATTACGAGATCCGCATAGCCGGAGTCCTCCCTTCCGAAGCCCTGCTCGACTTCGACCGGCTCAGCGCCTCGGTGCACCAGGTCGAAACGGTGGTGCATGGCCCGCTGCAGGATCAGGCGGCGCTGCACGGGCTCCTGGCCAGGCTGGAGACCTTCGGCGTCCAGGTCCTCGAGGTGCGCCGCCTGCAGGACGAGACCTGACAACCGCGCCGCCCGCGGCGCGGGGCACCGCGCCCCTAACCCAGGGTGGGTGACCATTTCCAGGTGCTGCATGTCCGGATCGCCAGCCCGCCCGAGGTGACCGGCCGCCTGCTGGAGACCCTGACGGCGGACTCCGGCGTGCTGAACCTCGTGGTGCTGAAGGGGGCGGCCCGCCGGCCGGATGGTGACGCGGTGCAGTTCGATCTGCGCCCCGGATCCGCCAACCCGGTCTTCCGGCAGCTTCGCGATCTGCGCCCGGCCGGCCTGTGCTCGGTGATGGTGGAGACTGTGGACGCCCCCCTCGCCGAGCCGCCGCAGGTGCCCGCACCGCCGCGGCCGGAGCGGCCCCGCATCGGCGAACGAATCCGCCACGGCGAACTGGCCCCGGTGTGGGAAATGGTGGAGGCCAGGATCCGGGCAGGCGGGGTCTACCCGCCGAGTTTCTTCGTCCTGCTGGTAATCGCGGCGCTGATCGCCGCCGTGGGAATCCTGACCAACTCACAGATCCTCGTGGTCGGGGCCATGGTGGTGGGCCCCGAGTATGGCGCGATCATCGCGGTCGCCCTGGGCATCGACCAGCGCCAGGGCGGCCCGGTCCGGCGCGGGCTGTCCGCGCTGCTCTGGGGATTCCTGACGGCGATCGCCGCGGCCGTGCTCTTCGGTGTGGCCATCCGGTGGTCCGGGCACACGCCGCATGCTTACGAACTCGGCGTCAGGCCCGTCGCCGCCCTGATCGACAACCCGAACCTCTTCTCGGTGATCGTCGCGGTGCTGGCCGGCCTCGTGGGCGTGGTGTCGCTGACCGAGTCCAGGGCAAACGCCCTGATCGGCGTGTTCATCTCGGTCACGACCATTCCCGCGGCCGCGGCCCTCGGCCTGTCGCTTGCTTATGAGTCCTGGTCACGCGCCCTGGGCTCCACCTGGCAACTGCTGCTGACGTGGGCCTGCTCATCGCCGTGGGCGCGTTCGCCCTGCGGGTACAGCGCCGGATCTGGCGCCCCCGGCGAGGCCATCCCTCACGTTTATGAGCTAGTTGCTGACGCTGGCCGTAGTCCCGTTCTGCCAGGCGCTGCTGCCCGCGGCGGCGGCGGCCTTGGCGCGTGCCCAGTTCTGCCTGACCCGCTCGGACGGTGGCACTTCCATCTCGGCGATCCATTGCCGGGTGGCCGAGAACAGGTGCGCGCTGCCGATGGCCACTCCGGCCACCATGAGCATGGCACCGGTTCCGGCGAGTATCCCACCGATGATCAGCGGGCCGGACCTCACCTGTGGCAGGTTGCTTTGGTTCGTTGCGTCAGTCATGGCGACCGTCCTAAGCGCGAGCCAACGATTGATTACGTTTTCCCCCGGCCGGCCGCCGGGCATCCCCCTGAGCGGGTGATTGCCGGTGCCGCCGATGCGCTTGATGCCGGCGCCGCGCCCCACCGGCGGTACGCTATGCAGGCAAATGGAGCGACGCCGGAGGCAGGCGGTCAATGGCGGGTGGAAGCCCCGAAGAGATAGTCAATGGCAGCCCTCCGCTGCCGTTCGACACGAATGTGGCGCACGTCGCCCGGGTGTACAACTACTGGCTCGGCGGGAAGGACAACTTCGCCGCCGACCGGGCCGCGGGCGAGCAGGCGATCAGGGCCTTCCCTGAGATCGGGCTGTCCGCACGGTCCAACCGGGCGTTCCTGGCCCGGGCGGTCCGCTTCCTGGCCGGGGAGGGCGAGGTCCGCCAGTTCCTGGACATCGGGACCGGGATCCCGACGGCGAACAACACCCACGAGGTCGCCCAGTCCGTGGCACCGGCGGCCCGGATCGTCTACGTGGATAACGACCCGGTCGTGCTCAGCCACGCCCGCGCGCTGCTGACCAGCGACCCGGCGGGCGCCACCGACTACATCGACGCCGACCTGCGGGATCCCCGCGGGATCCTGGCCCGCGCGGGGCGGCTGCTGGACTTCGATCGCCCGGTCGCGCTGATGCTGATGGCGGTCCTGCAGCACCTCGACGACGAGGACGACCCGTACCGGATAGTCGAAACGCTGCTCGAGCCCCTGGCGCCGGGCAGCTACCTGGCGATGTCCCACCCGGCCAAGGACATCAACGCCGAGGCCATGGCCAGGATGGCGGAGAGCCTCAACAAGATGATGGCCGAGAAGGTCACCTTCCGTGACAACGCGGCCGCGGCCAAGTTCTTCGACGGGCTGGAACTGGTGGACCCGGGGATGGTGCAGGCGTCGAAGTGGCGGCCGACCAGCGAGAGCGAGGCCGCCAGCCCGGCGGCCCTCTGGGCCGGCGTGGCGCGCAAGCCCTGAAGTGCTAGCCCGGGGGGCACTCCGCCGTCCCGGGGGCAAGCCCCCGGACCCCACGGCCCGGAACCCCCGCTGCCTGCGGCCGCACCCGGGCCTAAATCTGCTGGAAGCCCCAGTTCAGCAGTTGGCGCGCGGCGGTGAACAGCGCGGCGCCGTTTCTGGTCGGGTTCACGTGCAGGAGCACGCCGATCAGGGTGCGCCGGCCGCGGCGCGCCTCGAACAGGAAACAGTTGCCCGCGACATTGGTGTTGCCGGTCTTGATGCCCAGCATGCCCCGGTAGGAGCCGAGCAGCGCGTTGGTGGTCTGCCACAGGTACCCGTGGTGCCCGGGTGCGGCGGCCAGGTGATAGCTGCGCTGGGCCACGATCCGCCGGAACAGCGGTACGCGCATGGCCTCCTCACCCAGCCGGATGAGATCGGCCGGGGAAGAGTAGGTGGAGTATTCCGTCGGGTAGGGCATGCCGTCGTAGTGCGAGAAATACGTCGCGGGGAGCCCCATCCCCTGCGCCGCGGCGTTCATCTTCGCGATGAACGCGTTCCGGCCGGTACCGTAGCTGGTGGCCAGCAGGTATGCCGCGTCGCAGCCGGATGGAAGCAGCATCGCCTCGAGCAACTGGCGCGCGGTCAGCACATCCCCGGCAATCAGCCCGGCGCTGCTGGCACCGCGCTTGTGCACATACCGGATGGCCCCCCTGGTGACCTTGATCTCCCGGCCCAGGTCACCGGCCCGGATCACCAGCAGCGCGGTCATCACCTTGGTGATGCTGCCCATCGGCCGGTAGAGGCTGAAGTCCCGGCCCCACACCAGCACGCCGGTGCCCGCGTCCACCAGCCCGCCGCCCCAGGCGTTCAGCCGCAGCGTCCCGGCGTCCCGCAGCGCAGCCGTCACCGGGGCGAGCCCCGGTGCCGGCACCGGCGAAGCCACGGCGGGAGATGCCGTGATGACGGCGGCCGCCAGCATGGGCAGCACGATCAGCCCGGCTGCCAGGGCTCTGGCGCGCCCTCCCCATCGCCACGCGCGCACAACGGGATTCAACCAGCACGCCCGGGCCACGGTCGCGCAGGCGAAACGGGCGTCTCCGCCGGGCGCGTCACTCGTCGTAGCGCGTCGGCGGGTACGGGTCCCGCTGCCCCTCGGCAAGCAGCTCATCCTTGTCGTACTCACGGCGTATCTCGGCCTGCGCCTCCTGGAACACGTCCGACCTGGCGATGTCCGGCTCCGGCGGCGCATCGGTGGCCGGTGGCACCTCGTCCGGGTCGTAGTCGTCGAGCCCGGCCTCCACCCGCTCCTCCTCGGTCAGCCGGGCGAGCTGGTCATCGTCGAGGTGCCCGGGAATGCCGCCGTGCTCACGACGGTCGCGGTGAAACTCCTCGGCCGGCTGCTCTGGGTCCTGCTCACTCATGACACCTCCACAGTCCTCGTCGCAGGTGGTCCTCCTCTGCCGAGCGTAGCCTGCGAGCCACTACGCAGCCGGTGGCCGCGGCCGGGCCGCTGGCGGGAGGCCCGGCCACGTCCGGTCCGGCTAGGAAACGACCACGCTCTTGACGATCCGGACCTGGTCGCCCTTCGCGTCGAAGATGACCAGCGTCACCGTGTAGGTACCGGCGGCCGCGTATGTGTGCGTCGTCGTGGCGGTGCTGACCAGCGAAGACGTGCCGTCACCGAAGTTCCAGCCGTAGGTGAACACGGTGTCGTCGGTGTCGCTCGCGGAGGCGGTGAACTTCTCGGCATGCGTGACGGTGCCGGCCGCCGCGGTGAACGAGCCGGTGGGCTGGGCAAAGGTGTTGGTGCCCACGCAGTTGTTCTTCCGGTTGCTCCACTCGAACTGCATCATGTACTGGTCGCTGTTGATCGTCTGCGAGTAGTCCCCGATGCCGTTGAAGTGCGTGGTCTCGGAGAGCCAGGCGCACTCGTCGCCGTTCTCGAAGCCGCTGCTGTCGAACCAGGCGTTGCCCAGCGGGTCGGTCATGGTCTCGTTCTGCTCGTGGCTCACCACGTTGATGACGGTGTCGGCGCCGTCATCGTTCGGGTAAGGGTTGTCCGGGACCGGGTACTGGCATCCGGAGATGTCCGCCCATGGCATGTTCGCGTACAGCGTGGTCCCGCCGATGTTGGAGTGGTAGGCGCAGTACCCAGAGGTCAGCTCCGGGTCGTAGCAGCCGTCGTTCGGGTTGCTGTCGAAGCAGCTGCCCAGGCCTGGCGGGGTGAACAGGAAGTACTCGACCCCGAGCCCGGTCGGCAGGTGCTGGGTCGAGACCACATGACTGATCTCGGTCTGCAACTGCGAGTCGAGCAGGCAGGCAAACGTCGTGGAGAAGTCGCCCAGGGTGTAATTCGCGCACCCACTGGCCGGCACGGCGTCGGTGTCCGCGATCGAGCCCGCGTAGGCCACGTTGTAGGAGACCCAGTTCTTCCCCCCGCCCGGGCCCGTCTTGTCGTAGAACTGCGTGGAAGCCGCGTATACGTTGCTGGTCTTGTAACTGTCGTGGGCGACGTCGCCGAAGTACTGGCTGACGGTCGAACGGTAGGATCCCGGCAGGTAGTGGCCCGAGGGAGCCCAGAAGATCGCGTACACCTTCTCCGCGTGCTGCACCGGGCCACCGTGGTAGACCAGCGGCGGCGTGCCGTTGGCCGCACGCGCGGCCTTCGCGAACCTCGCGCTGCCGCTCGGCATGATGCCGAGGAAGCGGCCGTGCCGGGGCGCCAGCCGCCCCACGGCCGGCCGGGCCGACACCGCATGATGCGCCGTCTTGGCCGCGATGCCCGCGCCGCGGGGCGCACCGGCCACCGCCGCCGGCCCGGCCAGGGCCGCCGTCCCGGCCACCAGGCCGACCGCGGCCACACCGGCCACCGCCGCCCGGAGCTGCCATCTGGCCGCCGGGCGCCGGGGCCCATTGCTGTTTATCCGCACGTGCTTCCGCCTCTCCCGCCATCAGCCCAGGCAGGGGAGGGCAAACGCTACAGAAACTACCCCGTACCCCGTACCCCGTACCCCGAGCCTCTGGCCCCTTGAAGGTGCCCCCACCCCACGCCCACCTCGCGGCCTGGGAAGACCAATCCTTGACCTGCCCATGGGGAGCTTACGGACCGATGATGCGTTTCCGCGTGTTCGCCGTCAAGGCCCAAGCTGACCGGACACTCCCGGGGGCGACCCCCGGAACCCCCGCTGGCCTGCGGCCCTGCTGGCCCGGGGGGCGACCCCCGGAACCCCCGCTGGCCTGCGGCCCCGTTCCTCCGTCACGGGGCCTTGGCCACGAAGACGGCCCAGCCGGCGGAGCACACCGGGCTGGGCCGTCGTAATGCAGCGAAAGCCTTTACCACTGGTGAGTCGTCGCGCCGGAGGTGCGGCGCACATAACCCGAGCCCTCGGGCCGCTCGAACACCGACTGGACAGCTATCCGGCCCGGGCCCTCCAGCGTCAGCCAGGTCGACTTGGCCTGGTAGCGCGACGAGCTGAACCAGTACTGGCCGTGCGGGTACTCGAAGTGCAGGAACATCCGGACCGAGGTGTCTTTCCAGATCAGCCCGCCCGGCTGCACCAGGATGCGCTGGCGCGGCGCGAGGTCGCGGATGAACGTGTTGCCCGGCGCGTGCAGCAGCAGCAGGCCGTTGCCGCCGGTCGCCGCGAACTGGTCGATGGTCCGCCCCACCGGGTAGTGCCATTCCTCGTCGTCGCCGTCCTGGGTGGTGAACCAGACTTTGGAGTTCTGCCAGCCGTAGTTGACGTTCCCGGTGGCCACGAGGAAGCGGTGCTCGACCACGTCGACGGCCCGGCCCGGGGCCAGCGGCACGGCGATGGTCTCCCCCGGCTCGTCGGCACTGAACGCGATGTGCCCGGGGCCCTGCGCCGTCATCATGATCAGCGGCATCCCGGCCCGCATCCGCTTCCAGCCGCCCTTCAGCGGCAGGTTGCCGAGGCGGATGTTGGGGTCGGTGTGCAGCAGCTGGTGGTGGGAGAAGTAGACCCAGTCCTGGTCGTGCAGCGCCATCTCGGCCACCGGCACGTACATGCCGCTGATCTGGCAGGTGGAGCGGCCGAACCGGATGTGGGCCATGTCGCGGATCGGCGGCTGCTCGATCCAGCCGGAGTCCGACACCTTGAGCCGCACGTCGACCGGCGCGCCGCAGTGCGGGCAGGTGCCCCCGCCGCCCTCGCTGGCCATCCGGCAGTACGGGCAGGTGTAGGCCCCCTGGGCAGGTGGCATCGTCATGTCGGCCCCCTACTCGGAGCCGTGGTGGACGTACATGGACTGGATGCCGACCCGGCCGGGCCCGGTCATCTCGGCGAGGTAAATGCTGTGCCCGCCCATCAGCCCGGTCTTGACGTTCTGCTTGATCGCGTTAATGGTCACCGACGAGTCCTTGTACAGGAAACCGCCCGGCTCGACCATGATCTTCTCGCCGTGCTGCAGCGTCTTCTGGAACACGTTGCCGTACCCGTGCAGGAGCAGCAGCCCGGGCTCGTTATGGGTGACGAACCGGTCCATGTACATGCCGCCGC
>Ga0306925_10005321_pt1 | contig 11788 bp, 6 predicted proteins | sample flu12Cox44000176_FD_203755 | JGI IMG/M metagenome (GOLD analysis project Ga0306925, IMG submission 203755) | Lab enrichment of tropical soil microbial communities from Luquillo Experimental Forest, Puerto Rico - flux8day.12C.oxic.44.000.176 (v2)... | ecosystem: Environmental > Terrestrial > Soil...
GGGGCTTGTCCGGCCTGGTGGCCATAGCGAGGGGCCAAACACCCGATCCCATCCCGAACTCGGCCGTGAAAACCCTCAGCGCCCATGGTACTGCCTCAACCAGAGGCGGAAGAGTAGGTCGCCGCCAGGCCCGCCAAACCCCCAACTCTCTCCTCCCTCTTCCCCTCCCTCGCGCCGCAACCGGCGGCTCCCAGGTGATGAGCAGCGAGACTTTTGTTCTGGCGATCGACCAGGGCACAACCAGCACCCGTGCAATCCTGTTCGACGCTGCCGGACAGCCCAGAAAGAGTGCACAGATCGAGCTAACCCAATCGCGCCCGCGACCGGGCTGGGTCGAGCACGACCCCGAGGAGATCTGGCGGAGTGTAGTGTTGACATGCCGTGAGGCAATCGCAGGCGTGGACCGTCCGATTGCTGCGGTCGGCATCACCAACCAGCGGGAAACAACTGTCCTGTGGGAGCGTGCAACTGGTCGCCCCGTGCACAACGCGATCGTTTGGCAGGATCGACGGACGGCGGCTCTGTGCGAATGTTGGCGTACGGCGGGCCTCGCCGAAATCGTCGCTCGGCGCACCGGGCTGGTTGTCGACCCCTATTTTTCCGCCTCGAAAATCCGCTGGTTGCTCGATTGCCTTCCCGGGCTTCGCGAGCGTGCCCGTGCGGGAGAGATCGCCTTTGGCACGATCGACAGTTTTCTGTTGTGGCGGCTTTCCGGCGGCCGGCGTCATGCCACCGATGTGACCAACGCCGCGCGCACGATGCTGTTCGACATCCGTCGATTTGCTTGGGATGCGGAACTGCTGGATGCGTTCGAGATTCCGCGTGCGTTGCTGCCCGAGGTGCTGGACACCGGTGCCGATTACGGCGCGACGATGCCGCATTTGTTTGGCACGGCGATTCCGATCGCCGGCTTGGCCGGTGACCAGCAGGCGGCAGCGATCGGCCAGGCCTGCTTCCGGCCGGGCATGATCAAGACAACTTGCGGCACCGGAGCCTTTGCCCTGCTCAACATCGGCGGCGCGCCCACCCGCTCGCGTCACAAATTGCTGACGACGATCGCCTATCGGCTGGACGGCGAGACCGCTTACGCCTTGGAGGGCAGCATATTCGTCGCCGGTGCGGCGATGGAATGGCTGCGCGACCGGCTCGGTGCGATCGCGGTCGCGACTGAGGCAGCGAGCCTCGCCGCGCGAGCCGACCCGGAGCAGCGCGTTTATCTCGTTCCCGGTTTTGCCGGCCTGGGTGCGCCCTACTGGTCGCCACACGCGCGCGGCGCCTTGCTCGGCTTGACCGCGGAATGCGGTCTGCCCGAGATCGCTCGGGCGGCCCTCGAGGCGGTCGGCTATCAGACCCGCGACTTGATCGAGGCGATGGCATCCGATACCGGGATTACGGTCGATGCGGTGCGCGTCGATGGCGGGATGGCGGCGAGCGATTGGACGATGCAGTTCCTTGCCGATATCCTGCCAGCGAATGTCGAACGGCCCGCTTCGATCGAAACCACCGCATGGGGTGCTGCCTATATCGCCGGCCTAACGCGGGGGTTCTATCCCGACCCTGAGACGATGGTCACGCAGTGGCTGGCGGAGCGGCGCTTTACCCCGCAGATGCCCGCAGCCGAGCGCGAAGAGCGCTACGCCGGGTGGCGGGGTGCCGTGGCGGGCGTGCTGGCTGCAGTGCCTCCCGCCTGACCTCAGAGCAGATGCTTGAACCTGCTCTCGCCACTTCCCGATGCCGACGCTGCCGAATGCGTCGATACGCTATTGACGAGGCGCGGCTTGCGCATCGAGCGGATCGTCTCGCGGGGCCAGGCAAGCCCGCCGGGGTTCTGGTACGACCAAGACGAGGGAGAATGGGTGGTTCTGCTCACTGGCGCTGCACGGTTGCGCTTCGCTGACGAGACCGAGGCGCGCCTTCTCCAACCCGGCGACTGGATCGACATCGCCCCGCATCACCGCCACCGGGTCGACTGGACCGACCCTGCGGTCCCGACCGTGTGGCTGGCGATATTTTATCGGTTAGATCCGCCTCCCTGAGAACAGGGTGAAAGACCGGTTCCGGCCCGAAAACGCATCCGGCACGCCGGCGGAAACCGTGCTCGATCAGCTACTTGAAAGCCTCCGCCCTGCCCACTGAAGCAGGGAGGCACAAGCGGCAAGCAGGGAGGCAGCAGGGAGAGGCGCGGGTGGCTTCCGAAACTCTGCGGACGACTTTACAGGATACGCTGCGATCATGGCGCCAAAGATGACAGTGTGAACGAACAGCAGAGGGCGAAACCGTTCGGTCGGCAAGTGAACGGTGTTGCCCCCATCCCAAAAAGGAGGCGGCGCCCCGAGGCGCCGCCTTAGATCCAGGAGTGTCGGATTTCTTTACACAGCCGTGCGGCGGCGACGACGTCCGAACCAACCCAGCCCGACGAGGGCGCTACCGAGCAAGGTCAACGAAGCCGGCTCCGGCACGGGCACGGCGGTTAGGCCGAGGTTGCCGAGAAGTTCAGGATGGCGCCGGCACCAAGCGTGACCGTTGTCTGCTCGGTCATCGAGTATGGCGCATGGAGGGTGGAAATCGCTAGAAAGTCCCCGGCACTGTAATTGCTGGCACTCGCCTTAACGTTGGGCGTCACAGGAGCCGTGTTGAGTGTACCCGTGCAGTTGTTCTGCCCATTACCTTGATCAACACAGCTAAGATAAGACAACGCGTTGCCAGCGGAACCCGTATTCACGGAGCCGCCGATATTGCTCGTAAGAACAAGTGAACCTGGCGGAGCTGTCGGAGCCGTAAAGTTGATGTCGCCGCCGAGACGTCACCGTCTGTGTTGAGCTAGTGGGGTTTGAGATTGTTACGGTGGAGGAAAAGAGATCCGCCTGCACCGCCGATCCCGGTGAATTTGAATTAGCAGACCCGCCTGATACAATTACCCCGTCGGCGAGAGTGGTCGTGGGAGCAATGCACGCTGTTCCAGACGGACCACTACAAAGGGTCGTGCCGTTAGCTGTGAGTAAGATCCCGGCCGATGCGGCCAACGGCCAAAGCAGGGGAGCGGTCGACAGAGCTACCGCGGCCAAAAACTTCTTTGTCATCCTCTCACCTCATGGAGAACAATTACAAACATGCGATTATCTCAGCAAGACGCGTGCCAGACGAGATTATCCATTGCTAATCAACGAGATAGAAAATCCGCGTGTTGCGACGGAGGCCGAGCTGTAAAAAAAACCGACACCCGCAACTAGCCGGCGTCCTCTCGTTAATCTTATTATTCTAACATCAGCAGTTACTTGGTCAAGAACAGCAGGGTGAAGACGGCGTCATCCGCCTGTAAAGAAAACCGACACTGGGATTTGGTTTTCCGCAGCTCTGGTTAGTTTTCTTATCCAAGCCAGCAGTCTCTCAGTCCGGACGCCGCCGTTCGAAACTATCTCGGGGATAGGGCCGGACGGAACACCGGGAGGCGCATCGTAAGAGAAAAGTTCCCCTAACCGGGGACGCAACCGACGTCAGTTTGGCAAGCTCGGGGTCGCAAGCAAAGAGGTTCTGGCAGCGTTCCTGCTACACTGCTTGCGCGCGAGCTACGTCCGCTCGCGCAAGCGGTCGACGTCGCTCACTAGCTCCGCTTCAGCTGCTGCAACAGCTTTTCCGCTTCGGATTTGTCGGAGAACGCCACGCCCGAGCCGAGCAACGTCTCGAGAGTTGCCTGAGCGTCGGCAGCCCGGCCGAGCCGGCTGAGGGCGACAGCCAGGTGATACTGGATATCGGGATTTTCCGGAGCCCCGCGGCTCGCAGCGCTCAGGTATGTCAGCGCCTTTTCGGCCTCGCCATGAGACAGCAAGATCCATCCCAGCGTATCGCCGATTTGAGGTTCCCGCGGGGCGGCGGTAAACGCGCGCTCGGCCAATCTGCGCGCTTCCGCCAGATCACCCTTACGTTGATAAAGCCAGGCCAGGTTATTCAGCGCCATTGCGTCGGCCGGACGTCCAGCAACGATGCGTGCGTATTCGGTAATGGCTTCGTCGTATTTCTTTTGCGCGAGATAGACCGAGGCTAATACCGAGCGGATCGCAAGGTCATTTGGATCGGCCTGCAGGCGGGTATTCAAGACAGCCTCCGCCTTGGCGGGGTCGCCTGCGCGAAAATACTGGCCGGCGAGCGTGTCAATCAGGGTGTCTTCAGACGGCTTGGTCACGACGGCCCGTTCGAGCAGGTCGACCGCGTCGTCCCGGCGCCCAGTCTTCTCGTACAATTCTGCGGAAACAACGTCATAGAGCGGGTTTCCCGGATCTTCTCCGGCGAACGCCTTCGCCTTCGCCAAGCCAGCACGCATACCGCCGATTTCCGCCTCGACCCGTATCAGATCACCTTTCACCTGGTCGTTCTTGGGATCGCGGGCGAGCGCGGCTAGCAGGACGGTCCGGGCTTTTGGGTAGTCCTTTGCCTCTCTCAGCAGAGCAACATAACCCGCCATCGCCGGTATGGAGTTTGGGAAAAGTACATATCGACGCTCATAGGTGGCAATCGCGCCCTCGGTGTTACCAGATGCGATCTGAGCGCGCCCTTTGGCATCGAGAACGTCGAAGTTGGCCGGAAATTGCTCGGCGAGCTGGCCCGCCGTCGCCACCGCGTTCTTCCATTCCTGGCGCGAAAGCTCCAAATTGACGAGAGCGATCCCAGGGGCCGGATCATTTGGCAAGGCCGTGCGCGCGCGATTGGTATAATCCGTTGCTTCCTGCCAGTTGTGTTCTGCCGTCGCGACTTCAGCCAGGCCGAGCAAGGCCGCGACGTCGTTCGGTTGGCGGCCAATAAGGCCAGCATAGAGCTTCTTGGCATCCTGCGCGCGCCCGGTCCCCAGATATTGCTGGGCCATAGCCGTCCCGATGGCAATGTTCTTCGGGTCAGCCTGGAGGCGCCGCACAAGCAGACCCTCGGCCTTGGAAAAATCTCCCGAGCGGTTGTAGAGCCGAGCCAGAGCGATCGTCAGGCCTTCATCGGACGGTCTTGCTGCAACGGCCTTCTCGAGCAGGGCGATCGCATCTGGAATACGCCCCGCCTTCTCGTAAAGTTCGGCCGATACAAGATCGTAAATGGAGTTCTCGGGATCGTCTGTGGCTAAGGCGTGCGCCTTGGCTACCGCGGCGTCTACACCAATTATTTCTTTTTCGATCCGGATCAGGTCGGCCTTTAAGGAGGAGTTCTGTGGGGCGCGCGCGACGGCTTCCTGCAACACCCCGCGGGCCTCGGTGAAATATTTCGCGCCGTTGAGCGAGGCGAGATAGTGCGACAAGATCGGAGCGGAAGTCGGCGCAAGTGCATAGGCCCGCTTGAAGCTGGAAACCGCGCCGTTTGTATCGCCAGCCGCGAGTTGCGCCTGCCCTTGGGTGTCGAGGATATTGGCGTTCCCCGGGAATTGCGCGGCGAGCTCCCCCGCCAGCGCCTTCGCACTGGTCCAGTCCTGGCGCATTTGGTAAACAGCGAGCAGCTTGAGCCCCGGCGCCGGATCATTTGGCGCCGCCGTGCGGGCGCGGTTGATCGCGTCGGTCGCCTCCGTCCATTTCTGCTGGGCGATGTAGGTGTCAGCGAGGCCGAGAAGGGTGGCAACCTCGTTGGGGTCTTTTGCCAGCAGACCGTTGTAGAGCGTTCTTGCCTCGTCCGGACGGCCTGTTGCAGCATAAACCTGCGCTATACCGCGCGTCGCAACGGTGAGGTCCGGATTGATCGCGAGAGCGGTGTGGAAAGCGCTTTCCGCGGCGGAATAATCGTGCTGAGCAACGCGGACTATCCCCAGCAGCGTGTGGTAGATCGGGTTTTTGCCATCGCGGTCGATCAGCGAGGCGGCGACGTCCGCCGCCTTTTCTGGTCGTTGCGACCAAAGTTCCCTGATCACCAGCACGGGTCCGGCGATTGGTGCCCCCGTCTCGGTGGCGAACACCTGTTCCAGCGTGGTGAGTCCCTGCTCGCTTTGACCAATATTGAGCTCCGAAACGCCCAGCTGTGTCTTGAGGGTTGGGTTGTCGGGGTCGAGAGCAGCAGCTTTTTGGAACTGTTCTAGGGCGAGGTCCGGCTTATGGTCCGCGATATAGGCCTCTCCCAGAATGGCGAATGTCGCGGCATCCGCCGGCGATTTGTCGACCAAGGGTTTGAGATAGTCGATCGCTCGTGATGCCCCCTGCTGCCGAAGTGCGGCAGACGCAATCAGCCGCGTGGCCCCAATGTCCTCGGGGACATTGGCGAGATATTTAGCCAAGCTCTGTTCAGCCTGGGCATATTGCCCCAGGTTGTATTTCGTCGCACCCAATACGTAGTAACCGGCCCAAAACCCGGCGAAGCCGGGGCTGATGCGATCGAATATGCGATCGGCTTCGGCATACTTCTTCTGTTTGGCCAGCTCCAAGCCCCGCAGGTAATTGGCCATCAATTGGTTCGGGTCAGCCTTGAGGATCGGATCGATGTCTTCGTCAACCGCCTTGTACTTGTCGAGCGCGATGTTCACGTTGGCGCGGCCGAGATGGGCCCAAATGTTGTTGGGATCGATCTTTAGCGCCTGCTCGAACAGCCTCACGGCGCCCTCTTGGTCGCCGCGGCTGTGCAGCATCTCACCCTTGACCTGAAGAGCTTCGGCCGAGCGCGGGTTGGCGGTGATCGCTTCGTCCATCAGCTTGTCAGCCTCGGCCGGTTTACTTCCGTTCAACAGCTGTGCGAGCTGCAATTTGGGCTTCGCAGCACCGGGATCGAGCTTGATTGCCTCGCCCAGCTGTGTCTCGGCCTTGGCCTGATCGCGCAGCCCAACGCCCGCGACACCGAGGGCCGTCCGGACCTTGCTCTCGAGAACCGGATCGCGATCGCCCGGCTGCACCAAGTTTATCAGCTCGGCGTATTTGTCTTGGCGGAGCAGAGCGTCTGCCAGCACCGGCAAGTAATCGGCCTCGTTGCCATTGCGCTCGCGCGCGGCGCGCGCCTCGCGCTCAGCCGATTGCAAATCACCTTCCTGCAGATACACTTCGGCAAGACGCGCCCGCAGAACAGGATCTCGAGGCGCATCGCGGACCGCATTGCGCAATTCGATCTCGGCGGCCTTGAGATCACCTTTTGCGATGTCTTGTTCCGCCTCTTTGACGGAGGTGGGAGAGTCTTTAGCGTACGCGGCTGACCAGGCGAGTGCAGCAAGAGCACCGGCGACAACTATGCGACGCCACCGCTTTCCACCACGCGGCATCAGCTTTTCCTCTCTAACGCAAAGTGGCCATCACGGATCCGAGCCCTATCTGGTGCCGTTAAATCGGGTCGTAAAGCAAGGACCGGCGCATTTTCGAATGCCTTTGCTGGTTCCACAACGAGCGCCGTGGAACGACGCTTGCAGGCGACATCGTCGAGGGGAGGGTGTAGATTTCGCGTGAAACACCTTTGTGGCGCAGGGTTTGTTGCCGATGACCATGATTCGTTGGCTTGGCGTCTTGCTGATCGGTCTGGCCGGCTTCTCGAACACCGCGATGCCGGCGCCCCCACATCGCGGCTCCCCACCGGCGCCTGCCCCTCAACCTCCGGCCGATCAAGGCGCTGAAACGCGCATCGCCGCAGTCGTCAACGACGAAGTGATCTCGGTCGCTGACCTTCAATCTCGCCTCAGGATGGTCATGCTCTCCTCGAACTTTCCGGATTCGCAGGAAACCCGACAACGCATCGCGAGCCAAGTATTGCGGACAATCGTTGACGAAAAGCTACAAATGCAAGAGGCAAAACGGCAAAACATTACCGCCACCGATGAGGAGATCAAGAAGGCAATCTCGCAGATCGCAAAGCAGAACAACTTGCAACCCGATCAGCTGGATGGGGTCTTGAAGGCGCACGGCATCGATCGTGCAGCGCTCGTCGACCAGCTCACCGCGTCGATTGTGTGGGCGAAACTGGTGCGGCGGGTCGTCGCGCAAACCAATGTGGTTTCCGAAGAGGAGATTGACGATGCATCGAAACGCGTCAAAGAGAACGCCAATGAGCCGCAGAGCCGAGTCGCGGAGATTTTCCTAGCCGTTGACAATCCTCAACAGGACGACGAAATGCGGCGATTGGCGGAACGGCTGATCGAGCAGATGAAACGCGGCGCTCGGTTTTCGGCAGTTGCCCAGCAATTCTCGCAATCCCCGACCGCCGCGGTGGGTGGCGATCTTGGCTGGCTGCGTACCGAGCAACTCAGCCCCGAACTCGCCAAGGCAGTGACCCAAATGCGTCCAGGAGAGCTGTCACCGCCGATTCGCAGCGGGGCGGGCTATTACCTGTTGCTCGTTCTCGACCGGCGCACTGGCCGCTCGGATCCCGGGGCTGACGAGGCAGTGCTGCATCTGGTGCAGGTCGTCTTTCCGCTGCCGCCGCAGGCGAGCGAAGCGATGCGGCGGACGGCCCTGAGTGAAGCGGCGAGCGCCAAGGCGACCGCTAAGGATTGCGCAGAGATGTTGAAGATCGGCAAGGAGAAGGGGTCGCCACAACTTTCGAGCGAAGGTCGTCTGCGGGCCAGCCAGATCGCCCCAGCGGTACGCAATATTGTGGCGGCGCTGGAGGTAGGACAGGCCTCGCAACCGATCGTCCAAAAAAATGGGGTCGGGGTGATCATGGTTTGCGAGAAGGCGGCGGCGTCGAACACGACCATGCCGACGCGTGACGAGATCGCCGACCAACTGGCGCGCCAACGCGCCGAGAACCTGGCGCGCCGCTACCTGCGTGATCTGCGACGTACCGCATTTGTCGACGTCAGAGTTTGAGTCGCCCACGATGCTTCCGCTCGTCGTGACGATGGGCGAGCCCGCCGGGATCGGTGGTGAAATCGCCCTTAAGGCGTGGCTCGGCCGCGGCGACGGTGTTCCGGCTTTCTACCTGATCGACGACCCCGCTCGTATCGTTGCCTTGGCTCGCCGCCTCGGTTGGCCGGTACCGGTTCAATCGATCAGCGCTCCGGAAGACGCGCCGACGGTATTTGCTGAAGCTCTCCCGGTCGCGCCGATCGGCATCACTTTGCGGGCCGTGCCGGCGCACCCGGATCCGGCGGATGCGCCGGCCGTCCTCGGCGCGATCGAGACCGGTGTCCGTCATGTGCTGACCGGGTGCGCGGCAGCGCTCGTCACCAATCCGATACACAAGGACAGCCTCTATCGCGCCGGCTTTCGGTATCCAGGACACACCGAGTATCTCGCCGCTCTTGCCGGGGTCAGCGAAGCACCGGTGATGATGCTCGTCTGCCCGGGGTTGCGTGTCGTACCGGTCACCATTCATCTTGCGTTGCGCCGAGCGATCCGGGAGCTTTGCACCTCGGCGATTGTTCATGCAGGCCGCGTCACCGAGGCGGCACTGCAACGGGACTTCGGGGTCGGCGCTCCTACCCTAGCGATTGCCGGGCTCAACCCGCATGCGGGCGAAACCGGTAGTCTGGGGCGCGAAGAGATCGAGGTCATCGAGCCGGCCGTCGCCGAGTTGTGCGCCGCAGGGATCAACGCGTGCGGTCCCTTCGCGGCCGACACGATGTTTCATGCCGAGGCGCGCCGATCCTACGATTCGGCACTCTGCATGTACCATGATCAGGCGTTGATCCCGATCAAGACCATCGACTTCCATGGTGGGGTGAACGTGACCTTGGGGCTACCCTTTGTCCGGACCTCGCCGGATCACGGAACTGCTTTCGCGATCGCCGGCCGCGGTATCGCGCGGGCCGAGAGCCTGATTGCCGCGCTACGGCTGGCGGCCGACATGGCGGCCAGACGGGCGGCTGCAGACTGAACTCTTCCGCCAGATCCGCGTCAGCCGACCCTGCGACGGCCTCGCTGCCGCCGCTACGCGAGGTCATCGCGCGACACGGGATCGTCCCGCACAGGCGCCTCGGCCAGAATTTCCTACTCGACCTCAACCTGACGGGTCGGATCGCAAGAGCAGCGGGACGGCTCGACCAAGCCACGGTCATCGAGATCGGTCCCGGCCCCGGCGGTTTGACGCGGGCGTTGCTTGCATCGGGGGCGCGTCGCGTTGTCGCGATAGAGCGAGACCCGCGGTGTCTCGCGGCGCTCGGCGAGCTTGCTGCGGCTTATCCGGGGCGCCTTGATCTTGTCGCAGGTGATGCGCTCCAACTCGACCCGGCGATGTTCTCCGAGAAGCCCCGAAAGATCGTTGCGAACCTACCGTATAACATCGCCACCCCGCTCCTTCTCGGTTGGCTCGAGCAGATCGAAAAATACGAGAGCCTGACCTTGATGCTGCAGCGCGAGGTTGCCGAGCGCCTGACTGCCGGCCCGCGCAGCAAGTCCTATGGGCGGCTTTCGGTCCTCGTGCAGTGGCTGGCCGAATCGCGAATCCTGTTCGACGTGCCAGCCCGAGCTTTTGTGCCGTCCCCCAGGGTCACATCGAGCGTCATCGCCATCCTGCCCCGCGCCGAGCCGCTGGCGCCGGCACAGCGGCCCTTTCTCGAACGCGTTACTGCCGCCGCGTTCGGTCAGCGCCGCAAAATGCTGCGCACCAGCCTGAAGCCGCTCGGGCTCGCGATAGACCCGCTGCTCGAACGCGTCGGGGTCGCCCCGACGGCACGCGCCGAGGAGCTCACGGTCACCGAATTCTGCTCGCTCGCGCGCGCCCTGGAGGGACACCCCTCGTCGGTGTGATTTATCAACGCTCCAGTCTCGCTGCGCCGCTGCGGACCTGGGCGGCTTATCACGCGTATCCCTGGTGGTTCTCTGATGCTTCACTGTTCGGCCAATTGGGCTCCCTGTTCGGTCGATTTATTTCCCTGTTCGACCGCTCAGGGAATTTGCCCGATGGTTGGCTGAAATAACAAAGGCTTGCCGGCTCGGTTTCACCGCCGATCGAGTGCGCGATCGTAAGGTTCGCGGTATTTTCCCGCCCCACAGGGAAAGATAGAGGTTTTTTATGAAGGTCGCGCCGAGGGAGGGCACACAGCTAAAGACAGAACGGGAAGCGGATCTGGCGACACAATATTCCAGCGTCGATGCCTTCTCTGGCGCCGAAGGCGACTTCGTTCAAGCGCTGAGCTCGTCACTGTGCTGCCCCCGCGAGGGAGGGGCCTCCCGGTCGGCCCGCAAGCGATCGACGAAATCGGCGAGCCCGACCTGCCGCTTGCGCCGAAGCCTCTCGGCGGCGACGATGGCTTGAACCTGCCCAACGCTGTCCCCGATGTCGCGGTTGACGATTACGTAATCGTATTCCGACCAGTGGCTCATTTCCTCGGCGGACTTTGCCATCCGGGCAACGACGACGGCTGGGCTGTCCTGGGCGCGCGCTCGGAGCCGCGCCTCGAGTGCGGCAAGGCTGGGCGGCAAGACGAAAACCGAGACAAGATCATCGCGAACGGTCTGGGTCAGTTGCTGCGTACCCTGCCAGTCGAGATCGCCGACGACATCTCGCCCGGCAGCGAGCGCCAGCTCAATCGGTCGGCGCGGCGTCCCATAGCAGTTTTCGAATACGCTCGCATGTTCGAGCAGTTCGCCCTGCGCGAGCATTTCGTCGAAGCGGCGGCGGTCGATAAAATAATAGTCGCGACCATCGACCTCCTCTTCGCGCCGCGGTCGCGTCGTAACCGACACCGAGATTTCGAGCTTGGGATCGCACTCCGCGAGCCCGCGGGTGATCGTGGTCTTTCCCGCCCCGGAGGGCGAGGACAGGACCAAGAGAAACCCGCGGCGCTCGATCCTCATTCGATGTTCTGCACCTGCTCGCGAAATTGCTCGACCGCGGCCTTGAGCGACAACCCTATGCGCGTCAGCTCGATATCTGCCGATTTTGAGCACAGCGTGTTGGTTTCGCGGTTCAA
>Ga0306925_10005324_pt1 | contig 11783 bp, 14 predicted proteins | sample flu12Cox44000176_FD_203755 | JGI IMG/M metagenome (GOLD analysis project Ga0306925, IMG submission 203755) | Lab enrichment of tropical soil microbial communities from Luquillo Experimental Forest, Puerto Rico - flux8day.12C.oxic.44.000.176 (v2)... | ecosystem: Environmental > Terrestrial >...
GAATTTGCCGGTTCTTGCGCCGAGATAGATCAAGATCGCGCCTGACTCGAAGACGCTAATTGATGCGCCCCCCGGACCATCGGGGTCGACGATCGCCGGGATCTTGCTGTTTGGGCTGATTTTCACAAAGGCGGGGGCGAATTGCTCTCCCTTGCTGATGTTTATCGTCTTGACGATGTAGGGCAAGCCCATCTCCTCCAGCGCGACGCTGATCTTGCGGCCGTTCGGGGTGTTCCAGGTGTGCAATTCGATGGTCATCGCGATCGCCTTTTCTGATGTCTGGCTCGTGCTCGATCGGGCGAGCCAGGATTACCGCGATCGTGTCCGGCTTCAAGACGCGAACGAGGATGGGAGCTGCGTTAAGGTCGAACGCAATCGAAAACGGCCGCATCCTCCTGAAACTCGCGAAAACGCGGCACACGTTCGAACGGAGCGCAGTGGCGCTTGGCCACGGCAGTCGCGCTCTCCATGTTACCGCCGTACGCAACCCGGGCATAGTCTGCGGCGCCGTCGAGCAGGTAGGCCTTTCCCGCGCAAGCGAGGCCCAATCCGCTGACCAAGACGATGAAGAGCCACCGACGCGCCATCGCCATCGGCGCCGTCCCGTAGAGCGATCGAAAGCCCATTTTTCCCTTGTCGCGAGAAATCGGAGGCTCGGCTAGTCTGCCGGGCCCAGCAGCAACTGTCGATTGCTCAGCTCGTCAAGGATCGATGTCGACTGAAGTGCCCGCTTACTCAGCGTGGTTCGAGCAATCGCAGGCGGTGTCGATCAGCGACTGAATCAGTCGGACGGGGCTCGACTCGCCGAAAGATTGCCGAAGATCGCCTCCGGCAATCAGTGACGACACTACAGTCTGGTCGACAGCAAAGCTGATCGCGGCAATCGCCGCAAACACGATCGACATTGCCCATGCCGAAAACGTCGCACGTCGTTGATTTGCTATCGATCGGTGTCTGAGCTGCGTGGTCGCGCTCATCTTGACATCTCCGCGCCTGCGGCATATTTCCGACCCGCCGGGGATCCCGCGGCGCTCGCTCTTTGCCCAAGTTACGCTACGTGACCGGCTCTCCAGGCGTGCCCGTTTCGCCAGTCCTGAAATAGCAGCCATGCTAATCTTGAATGGCTGCGACAGCTCAAGCCGTCGCCAGGCCAGCCTTGGCGGCGAAGTCGCGCCCTCGCTCGATATAGTCGCGGTAATATCCATAGCTTGGTGCCGCCGGCGACAGCAGTACCACGCCGCCAGGAGGCGTAACCCGCGTTGCATAGGAGATCGCCTCCCCCATCGATCGCGCAAAGTGCATCGGGCACACGAGATTGCCACCCGGTTTCGCGGCTGCCCGCGCTTGGTCATAAATGCGCCTGCCGCTATCGCCGAGGCAGATGACGGCTTTGACTGCGCCAGTCGAAAATGTTTCGAGGAGCTTGCTATAGTCGATCCCGCGGTCGTAGCCGCCCACGATCAAAGTGATGTCGCGGCCGGCATAGACCGCGAGCGCCGCCAACGCCGATTCGGGTATCGTGGAGATACTGTCGTCGACAAAAAGGATATCTCCGTTCTGACCGAGCTCTTGTTGCCGGTGTGGCAGCCCCCGAAAGTCACGGGTCGCCTCCAGTGCCGCTGCGAGGTCGATATCAAGCAATTTTGCTACAGCGAGCGCCGCGCACAGATTCGATCTGTTGTGAGCCCTGGCGAGATAGGCATTGCGCACAATTCCGATGCAATGCCGGCCATCAAATATCCCGCGGTCGTCGGAGCGAACTCCGCGCTCGTCGTTGAACAGGTGATCTTGGCTCGGGGACCATGAGATGATCGAGCGGACCGCGTCGGCAGCAGCGCTATTGACGATGCGGCGCCTGCTGCGGCTCAACAGATTTATCTTGTCGCGAACATAGCGTTCGACGGTCAGATGCCAATCCGTGTGTTCCGGGTACAACGATGTCAGCACCGCCAAGTCACAGATGCCGTGAAAATCCGCAGCCTGATAACTCGATACTTCTATGACCGCGTAGTCGACGTTCCCGATCTCGGTAACCGGAACCCCGATATTGCCGGCGAGGGCGACCGTCCGGCCGAGCCGCGTCAGGATGTGCGCGATCAACGACGCCGTCGTGCTCTTGCCTTTCGTCCCGGTGACCGCGATGGTTGTGACACCGGGGTCTTCGGCGAACCAAAGGTTCAACAACGATGTTATTTGCACACCATTGTTGCGCGCGGACTGGATGTCATCACGATATAAACTAACGCCGGGCGATTTGACGACGATGTCGACCTCATTCAGGACATTGGCGATGCCCTCCTTGCCAAATATGGCTGTGACATTGCCGTACTCTTGCGGGATACGCGCATCGGCTGCATCATCAAGCAGCGTGAGCGGCAATGCGGGATGATGCTCTCGCAGAAACCGTAGCGCGGCCCTCCCCTCGCGGCCCAGTCCCCAGATCGCGATGCGTCGCGAGCCAAGGTCAGCGGCACGCATCCAGCTTGGCCATGTAGGAATGCGGAACCCGATGGGGATGTTTGACTTCCAGTAGCGCGCGAAAATCGTCCGGATCCTGCTGTCGCAGTGGAGCAAAGGCGTCGTGCAAACGGCGCACCACGGCGTCGTCCCTCCAATCCCGATGATTAGCAAGGTGCGACATCACCGCGGCGCTCTCGGCCAGCTCGCCGACGCATTCGAACGGTTTATGCTCTCGCAAGCCGCACAATTGGGCAAATCCGTCTGCCTGGGTTTCATCATCGAAAAGGTTGCGGCCGAAGATGCCGATCAGCTCCGTTTTCGCGATGAATGGAGCGAGCGCGAGGAACACGAACCGGCATTTCGGACAGTTACCGCACCATCCTCTCCCGCGCGCGGCCGCCGATTGCCGGAAAGCCGCATTGCAGCTGTGGAAAACTCGGAAATATTCGGGATATTTGGCGAAGCGCCGGGCGATCTCGATCTCCGACAGCGGCCGCAGCAGCGAAAAGTACGCGATACTCGGCGATATGTAATTTTTCAGATATTTAGAGAAGTCGGCTTCAAATTCGAGGGATTTGCTGTATTGGTGATTGACGTCGACGCCGTCGATCTGCAGGTTCGGAGCGCTGGCGGAATGTTCGTTCGACATGACGATCGCGTCGCAACCGGCCATCACTGCGCCGGCTGCGGCGATAGCGCTCAGGATCCCGGTAATCGGAACGTGGCCGTTGAATGCGCCGGCCTGATTAAGTTTGAACAGACGACTATCCAATCGACGGTGGACTCGGATGAACGGCAGGTCGGCTGCGGTGATGCAAGCACGGATCGGCTCGGCGTCTCCCAAAGAAAACAAGATCAGCGGCTCACCGCTACGCTTGAGGCATTCGAGAGTGACAATCGAATCTTTACCGCCGCCCACCGGCACGCAGGTGCGCCGCGGCAGGTCGAGCACGATCGAGGCGGCGGGCTGGTCACCGGACCATCGGATCGCAAAATGATCGCGTAACGAAATCCCATTCCTAAAGGCAAACTCGGCCAGACCTTTCTCGTAGAACTTCTGCACGAAATCGGCGGTAACGCGATCTAGCGGAAAGGGCTCGCATATCAGTGCCGGCGGAACAAAGCTTTTGTAATAGCTCACTCCCGACATTAAGAATATCAAACGAAAGATGCGATCGAGAACCGCGCTCGTCTCAGACGCGAGCGGTTGCGAAACAAAGTCAAAAACAAGCTTTTCTTCAAAGCGCGGGCCACCGCCAAGCCGATAGCGCAGCGATAAGGTCGAGGCTGCCGGATCGTATAGATACTCTTCGAATATGAACTCCTTACAACTCATGCCCGTGCTCGACCAAAGTGCGGATCTTGCGCAATACTTGGTGATGGGTGGCAATGTCGAGATTGTCCACGGTCAGTGTGGGCTGGCGCGAGACCCCGTCGACAGCCGGGCCTTGTTCGATCATCGCTTCGAGCACGATGCGATCAAGCGTTTCATCGAGACAAGCGAGTAATGTCCGACGCCAGTCCTCGTGCAGCGCGGCGAGCGCGCCGATCAAAGCGTAGGCCCCCCAATTCGACACCCCGGCCACGATCAGATGCTGCGCCGGCGTAACGCATGCGATCGTCTCGCCGTGGTCGACATGCCGTGCGATCAACGAGCGCGATATCGCGCCCATCCCGATCTCGTTTCCGCCATCCCCGACCGCGATCGTCTCCCACGGTCCGGCCACAAACAGATCATCAAGCGGCGCGGTGTACGATCCGATATCCTGACCTCGCATGTTGCGTGGTGCGCCGTCGGCGCTGCGCCCGCAGCGCTCGATCGAAATCGCGTGAGTGATGCCGGCGCGGCGCCATGTTTCAATTAACGGCGCGAGCGGGGCGCCTAGCGCGATGATGTCGATCGCGACGTCCCGGGCTCCGGCCCCGACGAGCGCGGCGGCGCAGGCGCCGCGGCACGGTTCGTCCGTCGCGAGCCGGCATGGGATCCCGACCGCTCCAAGTGCTTTTGCCAGCAGTGCCGCGCCCAGCGGTCCGTCGGTCTCGGCGGCGGGCGGGGTGCCTTGCGGAACATAAAAGCCGGTGATCAATCCGACCCTACCCGATCGCGCGCTCAGCAACGCCGAAGCAGCCCCCCGCAGCCCACCGCCAGCGGCATCGAACAACGCGGTGACGTTGCGCCCGACATCGACTTGGACCAGCCGCTCGATCCGATCGACGAGCGCCCGGGGGTCGAGCCGGTTCGCCATTAGTGACATCCGCTCTATAGGCTCGCGAGCGCGGTGTTGCGCAGATCGGTAATCAGCATGGAGCCTGGCGCGTGGGTGACGCAGAAATCGGGCCGGACTTGGGCGATTACCGCTTGCGGGGTGACACCACAGGCCCAGAACACCGGCAGTTCGTCGCTTTTGACCGGAACCGCGTCGCCATAATCGGGCTGCGCCAGATCCTTGATGCCGATCGCCTCCGGCAGGCCGATATGCACCGGCGCGCCATGCACCGCGGGAAACCGCGAGGTAATCTGGATCGCCCGGATCGCGTCGCGCGGCTTGAGCGGCCTCATCGAGACAACAAGCGGACCGGCAAAGGGACCCGCCGGTGCGCATGGGATATTCGTCCGGTACATCGAGACATTTGAGCCGCAGGTGATGTGCCGCAATTCGATCCCATCCTCGACAGGCGCCTCTTCGAACGAAAACGAGCAGCCCAAGGCAAAGCTGACGAGATCGTCGCGCCAGACATGAGAGAGGTCGCAAGGCTCTTCGACCGGTTCGCCGCGGTGCCACACGCGATAGCGGGGCAGATCGCTGCGGGTATCGAGGTCGACACCTAAACCCGGGAGGCGCGGGTCGCCGGGCTCGGAAACCGCGAGCACCGGACAGGGCTTCGGATTGGCCTGGGCAAAGCGCAGGAAGTCGTGGGCTAGCGCTTTTGGCAGGATCACCAGGTTGCCCTGCACATTGCCGGGCGCCAAACCCGCCGTCGTGCCAGAAAAATCGCCCGTTCGAATGCGCAGTCGCTCTCGCAAACCAGCGGCGACACTGCGCTCAACAGAGTCGTTCATCATATCTCCTGCACGTTCAAGTCCAGGCTATTTTACCAAGTGCCAACCAACAAGTCCTGCGGCTGTGACCGGCCATTGGGAGATGCACTCTTGAGCGTTCTTTACCTTGCTGCAGCGATCGTCTTGGAGATTTGCGGCACAACATTGCTGAAGCTTTCCCACGGCTTCACCCGCATCGGCCCGGCGGGCGCGGTCGTCTTCTGCTATGCGGGGAGCTTTGTGCTGCTGTCGCTCGCTCTGCGCGTGATCGATCTGTCGATCGCCTACGCCCTCTGGTCCGGCGTTGGCACTGCAATCGTGGCAGCGATCGGGATCGTTTGGTTCGGCGAGCCGGCCGGGGCGTGGAAGCTTTTGTCCCTGTCGCTGATCGTCCTCGGTGTCGCCGGGCTCCACCTGTCCGGGCGGGCTTCATAGACATTCAGCCGGAAAGGACTGCCGCGCAGCCGAGAAATGCCGGCAGCGGGTGAGTGACGACCCAGGTCGGGATTGCTGCGAGATAATGGCTGAACCGGCCTTTGGCTTCGAAGCGGGCGCGAAACGGCGATTCGGCGAATCGTTGACCCAGTCGCGGCACGACCCCGCCGCCGATGTAAATCCCGCCGCGCGCGCCGAGCGTCAGCGCCAAATTGGCGGCCATTGTACCGAGCATCGCGCAGAACAACGACGTGGCTTCAGCGCAGAGCGGGTCGGCGGCGCCGATTCCCGGATCGGTGATCTGCGCTGCGGTGTACCCTCGCGACGACACTCCGTCGAGCGCCGCCAGGGTATTGTACAGATTGACCAGCCCCGGGCCCGACAGCACGCGTTCAGCCGACACGTGATCGAAATGGCGGCGCATGTGGTCGAGCACGGCACTCTCGCGATCGCTGGCGGGCGCCATCGTCGCATGCCCCCCTTCGCTGGAGAGCGATATCCACTCCGCCCGGGAGGGGACCAGACCGGAGACCCCGAGCCCCGATCCCGGGCCGAGCACGCCAATCGGTGTGCCGATGACGGGATCGCCGCCGCCCACCGGCTGACGGTCCGCAGGCGACAGGTGCGGCAGAGCCAACGCCAACGCAGTGAAGTCGTTGATCACTTCGAGGCGGTCAAAGCCGAACTGCGATTTCAGCGCGGAGATCGAAAAGCTCCAGGGATGGTTGGTCATCGCGACGCGGTCGCCGGTGATCGCCGAGGCGATCGCGAGCGCCCCCTGATGCGGCATCGGCAGTGCCCCGCGCTCCCCGAGATAGATGGCGATCGCGTCGGCGATCGTCGGATGGTCTGCGACGGCGAGGGTACGCGTGTGCAACACCACTCGTTTCGGCGAAACCAAGCCGAAACGGGCGTTGGTGGCGCCGATATCGGCGACGAGCCAAGTCTCGCCGACGGCGTCCCCTGCGGTCACGACCGTGCGTCTCGTGCGAAGACGGCGAGCCCGATTCGGGCGAGCGTCCGCAAAGCGTCCGTTGTGCGCCGCACATCACCCGGTCGGCGGGTGTGCGCTAAGCGCCTGATCCAGCCGAGAATATTAAGCATTGCCAACGCATTTGCAAAAAGCAGCTTGACATTCTTGGGATATGCATTAGATTGTGCAGTGCGGTAACGATCACCGGTTGTGGTCCTGCCGTACGTCTTCTAGGCGTTTCCTCCCTAAACTTGGGCTGCGCTGATGTGCAGCCCAATTTTTTTTCGGCGTCCGTCAACGAATTCCCGGTCGCGGTCTATGCGTGCGGTCGGCTCGAGATCGGGAAGAACAGCAATTTCCTGGTAGATCGGGGCGAAATCGGGGCGAGTGGCGTCGAATAGTTGCTGAAAATTGTCGATAACGAAATAAAGCTGTTGAAAGTCGTCGATGCGATAGCGCGTCCGCATGATCCGCCGTAAATCGAAGCGCAGCCGAGTGGGGCGCGGATCGCCGAGGCAATAAACCGATTCTCCGGCGGAAGAAAGGATGCCGGAGCCGTAAATGCGCAGGCCCTCTGCCGTGGCGATCAGCCCGAACTCGACCGTGTACCAGTAGAGCCGGGCTAGGCGCTGCAAGTGGCCGAGCCCGAGCGCCTTCAGTCCGCCCTCGCCGTAGGCCTGCAGGTAATCGGCGAACACCGGGTTCATCAACAGCGGCGCATGGCCGCAGATATCGTGGAAGATATCCGGTTCCTGAAGATAATCGAGCTGGTCGCGCCGCCGAATGAAGCAGGTTGACGGGAAGCGGCGGCGGGCAAGATGGCCGAAGAAAACGTCGTCCGGGACGAGACCCGGCACCGCTACGATCCGCCACCCGCTGGCGCGGTCGAGAATATCGCTCAGGCGGCGGAAATCCGGGATGCCGCTCGCCGCCACGTCGAGGCCATCGAGGCCTTCAAGATATTCGCGGCACGCCCGCCCGACCAGCAGCCGTTGCTGTCGCTCGAACAGCAATCGCCAGATCGCGTGTTCTTCCTGGCTATAGCCTCGCCAGTTCTGCTCGATAACAAAATCCGGCCGGACCGTGGTCATCGACCTCTCCGAAACTGCACCCCCTCCAAGTGTGATTGCCGAACCGGTGCGTCAATCGGTCGCCAGCGTTCCTAAGCCGGACGTGCCAAAGCACCTCTGGGCTACTCCAGCTCTTCGATGAGCTCCGCCAGGTCTTGAACCAGTCGCGGGAAATAGTCTTTCCGCTGGTAGTCGCGTTGGTTCATGTAAAGCGCCCGGTTGACTTCGATCTGCAACGCATGGCGCTGCGCGCTCGGACGCCCATAGTGTCCCGTCGTGAACCCGCCGGCGTATGGCGCGTTGATCGCGACGGCAAAGCCGCGATCGACAAGGAAGCGGCGGGCGGCCTCGACGAACTGTGGATCGCAGGAGACTCCGTGGCAGTCGCCGAGCACGATGTCGGCCCCGCTCCTTTCGCACGCGGAGTCGGTTCCCGAAGGCATCGAATGGCAATCGATGAGCAGACAGCCGCCGAACAGTGCTTCGGTCTCTTCGACAAGCCCGCGCAACGCCCGGTGATAGGGCCGGTACAACCGTTCAATGCGGCGCCGAACCTCCGCGAAACGAAGCTTCTTCGCGTAAATCTCTTCACCGCTGGCGACGATCCGGGCGATCGTGCCGAGACCCATGCGGACGCGCGGCGATCCGGCGTTGACGAATTTTGGCAGAGCGTCGGCGAACATGCCGGGATCGAGCTCATAGGCCTCGCGGTTGACGTCGACATAGGCGCGCGGGAAGCGAGCCGCCAACAGAGGGGCGCCGAGGCGCGGACCGGCCGCGAAGAGCTCATCGACAAAGCTGTCTTCGGACCGCCGCAGCGCTACCGGGTCGAGCCGCGAGGCGGCAAGGAAATCGGCCGGATATTGGGTACCGCTATGCGGCGACGCGAGAACGAGCGGAAGGCTGCGCGCGACAGGCAGCTGCAGATCGAGAATATCGGGCTCGGGTGCGGGCTGCGGGAACTCGCCGTCCATGCCGTGAGCTTAGTGCGTGCCCGTCATGCTGTCACCAGCCAGACGCCGGAACGGGGAGTTCTCCCAATTGAGCCGCCGGCGAGCATCGATCGGTCATGGATGGCTTGCGCCGGGCGTAAAACGGACCGCAAGATCATCTTGCGCGCTCGGTCAGGGAAGGCGGCATGAGGCATATCGATCCGCGAATGGCTGGCGCTCTGGCGGTTTTGGCGTGCGTAGGCGCGTGCGTCATGCCGCCGACGATACCAATGATCCCGGTGGCTCCCGGGCCGAACAAGACCTTTGAAGGGTTCGCCGCCGAACAGTCGTACTGCCAGCAATATGCGACGGCGCAAACCGCACCCCAAGCCTATGCCGCGACCAACCAGGCGGTGGGAATGACAATCCTAACTGCGGCGCTCGGGGCGGCACTCGGCGGTGCGGTCGGCGGTGGCCACGGCGCCGGAATCGGCGCGGCGTCGGGCGCGGCGTTCGGGACCTTGGTCGGCGCCGGCGGTTCAGGCTTTGCGCAAATGTCGCTGCAGCAGCAATTCGACATCATGTATGGGCAATGCATGTACGCGCACGGCAATCAAGTACTGGGCCTCTCGATGCCGCCGGGTACACCCCCCTATTTGGGAGCGCCTGGTCCGTCGGCTTACGGGCAATCGCCCTACGGCCCACCGCCTTATGGTCCGTCGCCCTATGCCCCTCCACCTCGCTGATGGCCAGCGCTTCCGCGTCCTCAAAGCTGCTGAGGTGATCCCGGGAGCGGCTTTCTGTTGTCAGTCAGGTAGAGTTGCTTCAACCCGCGCCGGCTCGCCAGTGAACGCCCCCAGCCGATCGCCTGCTCGTCTGAATCAAAGAGGCGAACCCTGGGGTCCATCTTGGCCGTTCGGCCGACCTCATCCCATTCTTCAAGGAGGCTGGCGCGCACACCAACTGGCGCCGGATCGAGAATAAGGGTCAGCTTCATTTCAAATAGGGCTCGGTAGGCAAACCGGGGTAATTCTAAGCTTCACCGCGGGTTCATTCTGGAGAGCGGAGGACGACATGTTGGATTTGCGCATTCGCGGACGCAAGGCCCTGGTTTGTGCAGCGAGCAAGGGGTTGGGACGGGCCTGCGCGATGTCGCTCGGGCGTGCCGGGGTTGAGCTGACGATCACCGCGCGTACCGCCGAGACCCTCGAACAGACTGCGGAAGAAATCCGCAAGGAAACCGGTGCCAGTGTGACGGCGGTTCCCGGCGACATCTCCACCGAAGCCGGCCGCGCTGCGGCGCTCGCCGCCTGTCCCAACCCCGACATCCTGGTAAACAATTGCGGCGGCCCGCCGCATGGCGATTTCCGCGAATGGTCGGTCGAGGACTGGCAGAAAGCGGTCAATGCCAACATGCTGACCCCTATCATGCTGATCAAGGCGGTGGTTGACGGCATGTGCGAGCGCAAATTCGGCCGCATCGTCAACATCACCTCGGGTTCGGTCAAATCGCCGATTGCCAATCTCGGCATGAGCAACGGTGCCCGCGCCGGCCTCACCGCTTTTTGTGCCGGCATCGCCCGGCAGGTCGCAAAACACAACGTGACGATCAATGGCCTGCTGCCCGGCCCGTTTCTGACCGACCGGCTGCGCTCGGGCATCGAGTACGAGGCGCGGCGGCAAAACGTCTCCTTTGACGAGATGCTCGCCAAGCGCGGTCAGTCGAACCCGACCGGCCGGGTCGGCGATCCTGCGGAATTTGGCGACGCGTGCGCGTTTTTGTGCGCCGCCACGTCCGGCTTTATCGTCGGCCAAAACCTCTTGCTCGACGGCGGCGCCTTCAACTCGACGATGGGGTGAGAGCTGGGAGACGCCGCTTCTCGGGTGGCGGTCGCGGACGACGAGACCTCCGATCAGGGGTGGACTGCAGACGCGCGATGCCCGAGCTGTCGCGCGCGCAGTTCTCGAACAGCGTGTCGAATTAACTACGAACATTACAACGTTAACTATCAATGCCTTCGGCATTTTAACTTTTGATATCTAAATTGCAGGGATCAGCAGGCCTGATCGGCTTGAACTCGAATAGTGAGAAAGATCATGAGGAAACAAATCGTCGCAGGGGTCTCGGCTTTTGCCCTCCTCGCCTTCGCCGGTCAGGCGGTGATGGCAGATCAGATCACTCTGGCCGACACGGGTGGAGTGGCGGGATATACCTTCGCAGGCGACGGGGCGGGTGGCATCACTATAAGCACCTGGGGGTCGCCTTCGGGAAGTGCCCTGTTCACAGGTGGTGATTCCGGTACGTATACCCTTGGTGCGCTGAGCGGCATGACCGCCAACAACCTGAACACTTCACCGCCCGGAAACGTCGGTGGGACAGTGACGCAGGGAATCACCTTCTCGATGTCCTATGGCGACTCCTTGTCCGGTCAGATACTCTGGACCCAGGTCAAGGATAATTCCGTCAACCCCGATTTCATCGGCACGCTCGATGTTGCGACTGCGACCGGCGACCCAACTTGGGTGAGTGATTGGTCCAGCACCACTGCCGGTCCCATTGATCTCGTCATCGGCAATCCCGCGTTGAACACCACTCTCGATTCGCTCGCGGCGACCACGCATTCTGAGAACGGGTCGCTTTCGTCGGGTGAAATTGTCCCGTCGCCAACGGATGTTCCGGAGCCAACCTCGTGGACCCTGTGGGGTGGTGCGCTGATGATGCTCGGGTTACTGTATCGCCGCCGTAATGGGTTCAGCGGTCTCCAAGCCGCCTAACTGATCGGCGAAACCCAAAACGGCGCGGGAAACCGCGCACTTTCCGCGCCGTTAGGGCGGTTTCATTTCCGCGAAAGCGCGCGAAAGCCGGAAGCCAG
>Ga0306925_10005329_pt1 | contig 11777 bp, 13 predicted proteins | sample flu12Cox44000176_FD_203755 | JGI IMG/M metagenome (GOLD analysis project Ga0306925, IMG submission 203755) | Lab enrichment of tropical soil microbial communities from Luquillo Experimental Forest, Puerto Rico - flux8day.12C.oxic.44.000.176 (v2)... | ecosystem: Environmental > Terrestrial >...
AACAAATGCGATGGCGACGCAGGGAGGGATACTCCAAGTTCGCACTTCATTCTCTGCATTCCGTTCGCCAACAACATCTTCACCTCTGACATGCCTACACCCAATTCGTTTGCGATTTGAGCAATAGTCCGTTCTCCGCCGGAGTCCAATCCGAAGCGCAATTTTAGAACCGCGCTTTCAGCATGCGGAAGTGCATGGAAAGCCGCTCGCAGAGCTGACAGTAACTTCGACGCTCTCTCTTCAGAGCACTCACTTTCCTTTCCCGCAACAGTGCTGGAAAGGTCTTCACACCAACTTTGGTCGATGTCTCCACGCTGAATGTTGCTCGTAAGCGTTGCATACCAAATCGCCTCTCTGCATTTGGCGACAGGTAACCCAAGCCCCCGAGATGCGCGCAAGATGCCGATCTCGATGCTGTCGGCTTGGTGGACATACTTTTGTACTTTACTAATTCTTCGATTCAACCAATTTGGCAACCGAATCAGATACCCTTTCTTCTGTGCGGCTGTCAAAATCGTTTGCCGGATCCACCAGTGGGCATAGGTAGAAAAACGATATCCTCGCACCGGATCGAATCGGGCGATTGCCTTTCGCAGTCCGAAATAGCCTTCGCTAATTCTATCTTCCAGCGGCAATGGGCAATGACGAATCCCCTTGGCAATCTGGACGACCAGGCCAAGATGGTTTTCGCACAGCGCCAGTTGTGCGGCGTCGCAGCCTCGTTGAGCCTGATAAAAAAGTTCCCGCTCATCATTGATAGGTTTGGATCGATTGGTCGTCTGCATCTGAAGGTGTCGCGCTCTCGAGAAGCCTAGATACGCTGTTCTTTGCGGCTCCCGATCCGATTGCCATTTTCGAAACGGTTACTGCTAGAAATTCTGTATCCTCCGTCAGCGCGCGAATGCGCCGCATGCGGCGGCGCGTAAAAGAAGGAATCGCTCGCCTGCGCTAGCCGTCCCCCCGTTTACCCGGCCCCCCGAAGCTCACCCCTTGAAGTCAAGATGACGAGGTCTGATGTCCAATATGCAAAGACTGCTCCCCCCTCCCCTCCCGGGGCTTCCGTAAGCCCCCCCGAGTGATATCACTGCTTTTGCCACTCTGGGGGCGGCGTATGAGGGACGCTTTGGGCCTGAACGACTAAAGCGGGAGACGGTCTCATTGCGCCTCGTAGATCGACAAATTGAGCGCCAACTGCAGCCAACGCGGTTAGCCACACACCGGCCAGGAACGAACCCAAAGCCGCAACTGGCTGCTGAATCCGTCGATTCACTAACCTAATCGCCAGGGCGATTCCGTAGCAGCAAATAACGCCGTAGAGAATGGCGCTCACGCCGGCCGAACCGTAGTAGGTCAGCACCCGGAGCACCTCTCCAACCTGCACCGGTCCATGACGTGACGCAAAATCATCGTGCAGCTGATCTAGCAGATGATTCCGGCAGTCAGGACAACACAGAAGCAACAGGCCTCCTGCGGCTGCAGAAAAATAAAAAAACGTTAAAGCCAACTTTCTCTTACCGGCTGAATAACAAAAGGTACCTGGCGCCCAGCCTATTAACAGGACGCTTACGGCCACGCCAGCCGTTTGGCTCGCCCCCATTGCTGCTAGGTCACATGCAAGAACGCTGAGCCCTGGACTAAACGGCCCCGCTGCCAGTGACATCTCAATCATCGAAAAACAGGTATAGTAAAATACTCAGCATGGGGCTACATGTGCCTCAAAGCAATAACAGAACTTTTCCCGTTCCTTTCTGAGCCTGATTGATCGCTCACTACCTGGTCAGCCTTCTTCCTCTTCGTCAAAACAAGAATAAATGTGACTCGCGAAACCCTTGAGAAGAGCTTTCCTTAATTCCTGATTCTTGTGCAATTACTCATTGATCGGAAGGAGCTCAAAAAGGGCTCGACTCTGTGTCCTTCTATTTTCCAGGTCTTCTCTGTTACTTGCCGTAAGCTCCATTTCGTCGCCATGTTCTCGTCTTTTTATTCGATGGATTGAGCCGTTGCTGGCGCCATCTGGTTGCGCATTCTCACGAAAAACTGTCAACGAGGTGCAATCTTACTTTGATCCTCGTTACTACGGCGCCAAAACAAGCCGCGGTTAAAAAAGGGGCGAATCGGTTCTTTATTGGAGGGAGATACACCCACCTACAAATCGCCAACCGCACGCGCTAGTCGCGTCAGATCTATCTTTCCAAAACACTGCGCAGCACTGTCGTGTCGGGATAGTCCGCATGCGCGTAGAACCCGATCTTCCAATGCGTCTGACTCTCTTGCCAATCCTACGCTCTCCAAGTATTCGGTGACGAGGTCCTTAACGGCGCTGGCATACAGACCACTTAGCGAAATCACGTCGTTGTTAAATTCGTAGCGCTCGGGATCTACTGGAGCCAGTGCTCGCAGACTTCCAAGCTGACGCGCGATCACTTCTCTCAAGCGCTTCATCCTTGTTTTGATTCCGCAAAGCATTTTCATCCAAGCTTCTACTGATCCTATTTCGCGGCATTTACTCAGTTCTTCGCGGACCAGTTCAGACGCGGCAGCTTCCCAATCGCGCAGGGACATTTGCTCTTCGCTAAAGACGCAGATCGCGCCGCACCGAGCATTAATTCCTCGGGCACCAAGAACGAGAGCACGCCGTAGCGCGCCTAAAACGTTGCGCCGTTTTCGATGTCTAGCTCGAGCCACTAGCAGTGTCGCTTTTGCGTGCACCTCTTTTCTAAAACCAAAGGTTTCGTATTCCGTCAAAGGCCTTGCCGTCAGTGTAATTTCCATAGCCGCTTTCAAACCGACTCTAGAGAAGAAGCGTTGAATGCCACCTCTTCCAATGCTTCTAACCTATTCTCTTTCGGCGTTTTGATTTGCCGTTTTTCGAACGCCCCCCAAACGAGTCGATCATTCCTTCTAAATAAATCGATCTTTACCCCAAAGTCAGCCATGCAAAATTTCATACCCTTGCTTCTCGGTATCCACTTGCCTAGGACATAACAATCACGCAATGACAATAAGGCTGATACTTTTCGTAATAGTCGCTATCTTGGGCGGCTGCCGATGCTCTGACAACCACGTGAACTGCGAGCCCATCGGTCCAGTCTACGTTGCCAGCAATGTTGCTTTTGCTCGGGTCAACACACATCCAAAAACACCGCCACGAGGCGTGCTAGATCTAAACTCGAGCAATCCGACCGGTTCTGAAGAAACGACACCTTTCGCGCCGGCGCCCAAACTGTTGGCGCCAAAGGGAATTCCGGTCCCGAACCGTCCTGGCTTCATCACAAGCCCGCTGGCTCCTGATCAGGGCCTAATTGATGTGCGCGGAATACCTTCAGGCACCGAGATTCGGGATCCGTATTCCAATCAAACAATCACTGTTCCTTAATTTGTGTGCATCCAACGCGCGCGAGCCCATTACCAACATGTAACCATTGAAGAGCTACCCCCTGTGTCAACAGTGTCGAGCACTTTCCTACCGTGGTCGCGTCGTGAACCGCGCGCAGAATTGCCAGCCACCGATACCGTTGTTGCACCTTTACTCGAATAAGAGGCAGCCCGGCGGTTGCAAGCGCGTGCTCGACAATACGGTCCCGCAGTTGACGATCGGCTCGTGCGTGAGAACGATCATCCAGTTCGATCGCCGCCACAGCCTTGAATTGCTTGTTGAGCAAGACAAAATCGACGTGTTTGTTGGAGACCTGATAGAATGCGCTCCTGTAGCGGCGTGAGGAGAATTCGTTGGGGGCTAATAAATCGGCAATTCGCACCTTCATTGCGATAGTCCATTCTCCGCGTAGCGCTTCGGCCAGTCCATTGTAAAAGATGGCTTCAGGCTGCGTTAATAAAGTTCCAGCAGTTCGGTAACGGAACTTCCTCCTCCTCGAAAGAACAAGCCACCGGCGGTGGCCGAAGAGCAATGCTGCGCAGAAGAAGATAAAAAGAGCCGAGTACGTCATTTCCAGGATTCGCCGGTCGAAGGCATTGTAAGATATTTCGACCCCTTTTCTGTCAGTTCACTAGCCCGGCTGGTTTTAGACCATCGCTCCGCAAATTGATAGCACTCCTGCGGAGTCTCTCCTACAAACAGGGCCAGCCATCGGCAACTACGCTTTGTAAGGACGAAGCCCTTTCTCCCTTCGACCCAAATAGCTGTGACCTCGATCGCGGAAGGAGAACTCAGCAACATTTTGCGCGCGCGCTGATAGGTCGGTGGTTGTATTCTGGTACGCGTTCCTGCCTCGTGCACTACTTCAAGAGGTACGCTCTGCATCGATGTTCACGAATCCCTCCTTTTTGAAGTGCTGGATGAGCTCCTGAACCTCATGAAACCGCGCTATAGCCAGATCATACGCAAGCAGGGCGCGCGTACGCTCGCCTGGAATCTGTGCTTCTACTTCTCGTCGAGCGCGCAAGACAGCAGCGCAAACATATTCACGTGATTCGAGTAACGCGGCAAAACTTACGAATTTGTCTCTACAAGTGCCTGTGCTCACTACAATAATATAAGCTATGTCTATCGGAGCCCTTCCACTTGCGGAAACGCGCACGCCTGACGACTGGGCAACTCGATCTTTTACTTGCCCAACGGGGGCGAATCGTTCCTCTAAGCGTCCGCTTTATCCCTTTGGAAGACTAAGCGAACGCGATCCGAAGATGACGGGCGCACGCTGAGGAAGCGGTGGCAATCCAAGTGGAATCAGCTTGATATGCGAGTCGGCAGCCTCCGTTTTCGACTGCACGATCGTGCTCGAGCCGCGCCCAGGCGCCATGTCGGTCGGGTAGTCAAGCCAGGGACCGCCAGGGACTTCGCTCTCCTCGACAAAAGACCAGTCGACTGTGTCGATGGATTCTAGTTCTAGAAAATCTCGCACCGCTGGGCTAACGTCTATACCGGCTCCGCGGTTCATATTTGGCGAAGGCCGGTCTCCACCAAAAACGTATTCCCAGTGGTCGGTACGAAAGGGGCCTACGTCTTGCCACTGTGCATAGGTGATGCGTTCTCCTTTGCGTATGGCCAGCCAGCGGCCTCTCAGTTGACTGATACCATCGTTGGCCTGCGCTTGATCAAACCAGGGAATAACGCGAGAGGCCTCCTCGCGTACGTGCCCAGCCATACGGTCGTTGTATGGTAGGGCGATATAGAACGGCGTCTTGCGCGGCACAAAAGCAGCCGGTCTAAATCCCGCTCGCTTTGACGGATCGTCAACGCCTCCGAAACTCCGCATCCATGCAATGTCCCATGCAGAGCGCAAGTTATCCTGCGGATTTCGCCTGCTAGCGAGCTCTCCAACCCAAAAAACCGTACTTGTGATATTGGTCCTCCAACGATGGTTACGAGGACCGCCGGATTCCAGACCCGGCGGTAAGGATTCTGGTGTGTCTTCTGATGCGGACGCCTTGGGTGCAGCTGGAAGTCTGTAACCGTAACCCTGCTTTGCGTAGGCCAGCATCGTTCCCGCTGGAGCCGCATCCGAATCGTCCAAAAGAACAAAGATTGGTTTTTTTGCCGAACCGGGATCGTCATAGGTTCGGCCGGTCTCCAAGAGCACCACCTGCTGCGCACCTGCGCTTGCAACCCAGAGCAGATAAACAAAGACAACAGTTCTTGCACGTCTCACTCATTCAAAGTGTTATGAGTGGCAGCGTGCCTGAGGGCAACTCCCGAAATTCTCCTCTTCCCTACCAAATAGATCGCAATTTGCTTGGGCATAGATGAAGCGCCGGGAGTCAATGCTTGCTAATCTTAGCGCCGCTCATCATAACAAAGCTTAAAGGGAAACCTCTACCGCCCAAACGGAGGCTTCTCTTTTGGATTCTGATCTCTAAAGAACAATGATCATCAGAGCAGTAAAATGGGTTACGCTAATCGCCCTGTTGCTTCTTGGGGCGCAAACAGCTGTCATGAGCCTCGGCGGGTATGGATTACTGATGTTTTTGTTGCTTCTGGTGTTCGGAATTGGTGTCTACTGTTTTCTGCAAACAGATTCCGGTATATTCAAACGTTGATTTTTCCTCTTAGAAATTCTCCCAATACTCCTCCCAGGCTGCCGCGGGTGATTACACTTCAAACCAAGTGATAAGTCGCCCTCCTGTTTTCTTTTACTGAAAGGCCGCTTGTCTGCTGTTCGAAACCGGAGGATGCCGAGCTGGTTTTGCCTTCTAGTGATGTCTTTATTGACGCGCTCGTCTGACCTTCTGCACGTTAGGGGCCATTGTCTTCCGGCTAAAGCTGCACAAAAGGCGGCTACGGCAGAGTACATCTCCTTCGTTTCCCTGCATTGCATCAAATCCGCCGGTCAGAACAGAAAACGGACTTTCGATCACCTCTTTCATTTCGCCAACTTGATCTTTATGCAGCGCTGCAATCATTCCGGTCAACGGGCCCAAATTTCCTGAACGTGCCGCTTCGGCTATGGCAAGATCGTAGTTGTTGACGGTAAAGTCCCATGCTCGCAACTTTTCTTTCCCGCCGAGGAGCGTGTTCAAATGTGCCCAGGTCAATATTCGCGCGGCGATCCCAGTTCCGGTCTCGCAAGGTTGCATAAAAACCATCCGCGCGTGGGCGAAGGCAGCGATGACGCATAGATCCTGGTCGCTGAGAGCGCGAGCAAGCATGTTTTCGACTTGCAGTCCAAGTAGCGCAAATTCGCCACCGACGCAGTCTGTATGGCACGGCACGTGTCCGAAGGCATCAGCAATCGACTCCGCAGAGCGCAGAACGCCCGCCTGACGAGTTTTTCCCGCCATGACAAGCAAATGAGCCAGCAGAAAATTCTCAAGCGTCGGGCAGTAAATTTCGTCATTCTCAAAGAGTAAGTATGCCAGCAACTGGCCTTTGGCTGGCTCCGTGTTCCTCCGGCCCTTTGTACTTAAGATCGAGGAGCCGCCGCGCTCAAAATCGGTCTTTCCTCGGCGCAATTTCTCTGCCACATCTAGCAAAGGCGCCGATCCGTTCAACGTTTCCACAATGCCGGCCAATCGTTTAATGGTCGGCGGCGCAAAGACATTCGTCGTCATGACACATCCCTCCGAAACTTACTTTGTAACGTTGTTTAAATAACACTCTTTTATCACGTTGTAGCACAACAAACTTTGCGAGGTCTATGAGAATTTCAAAAAAAGCCAAATGGCGCGGCAAAAGCAGGCAAAACAATGGCGTACAACTTCTGGCATCTTCGGAATTCTCTTCCTTCGTCGACCAATGAACGAATGCTCAGACGCGCGCGGAAAACATCCATGTACGCATCGAGAACGCGTGCTTTCGACAGATCAATCCAGGGAAGGGTCAAGGCGTAAATCGCCGTGCCGGCGCGTTGTAAATCGGTGAGAACGGCATATGCAAATCCAAAGAAAATTGCATCCGCTTCCCTTCGTCCTGCACCACCGCCAGTTTCAAGGCGAGACATCCCCTGTGAGCACTCCAATTAAGCGATGCATTTCTACCCCCGGTCTAAGTTGCCTGCGGGCTGGCATCCAGAATTCGATGCAAGCCTTATGGAGAATCTGAAAAACGCTGAATATTTGCAACCACAAACATCGCGGAAAATGTCTTCCAGATATGCATCCGAGTCTAAGTCTCTGCGGCTGAGCATAGTGGGAGATAGACCAGTGCGTTTCTGAAAAAGCGAACTGACGACCGCAATGTTTCACCAAGCGGTCTGCCATCAACCCGTTTGCCACAGCGCCTCCTCGCCACGAAGTGGCAAAACCTCCAGCGGTTAGGTTGCGCGCTGATACGGCGTGGCCTATAACGGCCAACCTTAGAAGGCACGGTCCTGATTTTCACGCGAAGGGCGCCAATCGGTCGTGCCCAGACCTGAGGTTCCCCTTCGATATGAGTACGACGATCAAAAACCGTAAAGAGTCGCTTCCGGAAACCACCAGCACCTATATCACTGAAGAGGGCAAAAAGTTTCTCGGCACAGATCCTCGCGTGGCGTTTTTCTCTGTCCTGCTGTTCTTTTTGGTTCAGTTCCTCATCAATCAATTTCCCCTGTCGCTCGCGACCGCTCTCGTCGCATTCTTCTCACTCAGGCGTTACCTCGCCAACAAACCGAGGAATTTTCTGCTTCACTTTGCGCAGTATTTTGGCTTGCCAAAGGTCTACTACCATCGGTGCCGTCAAAAATCGTTTATCTTTTCGCAGCCGGCCGATGGAAAACTTGAGTGAAGGAGATGGGTCAACCCAGCAGTCCAATTAAATAAGTGAAGGTACGCAACCCTCTCCATTCTTTTGTCGCCAGAAAAGTGCAGCATTTCTACGACTTCGCCGATCTTGTGCCCTACCGCGATATAGTTAACAGCTTCATCGTCGATCACTACGGCTGTACTCATGCGTGGTACGTGGTTCAAGCTCCGCCCACAGATGTCCTTCAAGGTACAGACCTTGCATTGATTCAAAAGAGTCTTTCCAACCTCATCGACAAGCTCCCTCCCGAAATTATTCAGATCCAGTTTCAGTTTACAAACAATGGCGACTACCGGGAGATGATACTTACGCACGACACTTATCGTTCCGGGCTGCAAATCCCTGACTGGCTACGCAATAACCGCTGCCAGTTACTCCTGAATGAAACAGCCAAACGTGGACTTCAACGCAGCACGACTATTATGGTCTTATCCTGCCTGCCGAGATCGGTGCGCCAAGACGGCACTAAGTCACGCTTCCAAGTCTTTGAAGAGTTTCAGTCTAATACCGGAGCCGACCAAAGGATACCATGTAGGCGCATTACCAAGACACAGTTTTCCGAAGCGGTTGCTTCCCTCGTCGCCTCGGAGGACGTGGTTCGCGACAACTTGGAACGCTCGAAGCTAAAGTGCAGCCCGATGTCTTCACCCCAAATCGCAGACTATCTGTACAAGCTATTTCAGCAGGAATTGGCGTGGGACGTCGGGTTGGCCCTTAACTACGATTACGACACGACCCCGTTGAACGATGCGTGGATTTGTAGCGACACGCGATTGGGCTTCGACCACGTACAGATTGGAGCCTACAAACACGGCATCGTATCGTTTAATCAAAAACCCAGAACGACAAGACCGGGGGCGATCGACTTGCTCACCACCGGATTAGGATTTTCAGATTTTCGCTACATCATCAATCTGCGAAAACTCGAAACAGCCGAAGAAGTAGAAAGGCTCATCTCAAAACGCGATTACGAGCTTAACAAGGCTAATCAGCTTCGAAGCCTGATTGATCTTGCAGCCGACCGCAAACGCAAGCCTGATCAGTTCGAGAAAGAAGCCGTTGGGGAGGCGAAACAGGACATCGAAGAAGCTAACCTGCTTGTTGCTCAACTTCGGGAACGAAAGGACTATTTGGTGCTGATGCAGGCGGGGGTGCATTTCTGGGCAAGAGACGAGTCTGACTTCAACCGCCGCAGGGCGATCATCTGCTCGAAGATCGGCAGCGTCGGAGGCGCAAGGCCGTGGATAGAAAAGACGGGCTTGCGTTGGGCATTTACCACCCTGCTGCCCGGTTCAGTAGAACAATTCAATCACCCGCTTCGCGTGCAAAGTCGCATGGCGGCTGACTTGATTCCGCTTCGGCATGGGTTCGAGGGGCATGGTGAACCCATTTGTTTGATGCGTAACTCTTCCGGAGGCTTAGCCTCAATTGACCTCCTTTCGGCCGCGGATGCAGACGCCAGCATGGCTCTAGTCTCAGGAGCCGTCGGCAGCGGCAAAACCACCGCTGTAAACTATCTCACGCTGCAGCATTTGGTACACAAGCCGCTTCTGTTTGCCATCGATGTCGGCGGCGGATTTGAAGCAATCATTAAATTGCTCGGTGGTTCAACGATCAAGTTTCGCGAAGAGACGCCCTTTTGTTTCAATCCATTTCAGATCTATGGCACGACCGACCATGGCGTGGTGAAAGAGCCAGACGAGACTGCGCAGCTGCGCATTCTGCGCAGCCTTGAGCCGATGATCGTTTCTTCGCAAGGCGAAAACGTCACCCTCGGTCAGAAAGATGTGACTCTGATTGTCCGCGCGATTCAAACCGTTTTTGCCCAAGCCCGCGACCAGGGTAAAGCACTCGTGCGCATGAGCGATTTTGTTAAGCTCTTAGAAGAGGACTATAAGAGCGATTCCGCTCATTTGGCCGACTATTTTCGGCTCTATTGCAAAGGGTTCCCGCTCGGCCCATGGATCGATGGTCCCACTCAGGTAGACCTCTCAAGCCAGCACATCTCATTCGACTTTCAGGGAATCAAACAGAACAAGCGGCTGGCCTATGTGATGGGACCGCTCACCATCAACTATCTTCATGATCGAATTCTCGAGAACAAGGCTCAGCTTAAAGTCGTTCTGGCTGATGAACTCCCTCAGCTGATAGCGAATGCAGTACTTGCTGACTACATCTACACCTCGCTAAAAAACTATCGCAAAGAAAACACCATGGTCTTGTTGTCCACCCAGTCAATCGGCTCTGACATTGCCGCTAATCCAAAAGTCAGCTCTGCAGTCCTACAGAATGTCGAGAGTTGGTTTCTCCTTAATCAGGGCAGTGGCAACGAGATCGCTCAATGCCAGGAGTTTCTCACCCTGACCGATGGGCAGGTAGATATACTTCAAACTTTGCAGCGCCGGGAGGTTCTGGAAGAGGACCCTAACACTCCCGCCTATCGCGAATGCTTGTATCTGCGTGGGAAAGGCGAGAGTCGCTTGAGCGGCCGCTTGCGAATCCAATTGACTCCTCACGAGTACTGGATCGTCACTTCCTATCCGACCGAGGTCGTACTTCGCCAGCGGACGACAGCGCACATGGGAGGCGATCTCTTCGCCGCAATTAGTTTCTTGGCAGAGAAGTATCCGGCGGGACTCCGAGCTAAAGCAGCGACCCATTTAGCACCTGAACATGCCACCTAGCCGAATAGCGAAAAAAATCTGGCGTTGGCTTTCCGTTGCAGTGGCAGTCGGGATTCAGCTCAACGTAACAGCCGCAAATCTGACCAGTCTCGACCCGAGTAAATTTGCTTCATTAGATTCGGATCGAGGGATCTGCGCACAACTAGGCGCCGACAGAATTTCCAAATGGCTCATCCTCAAGGCGGCAGACAATCCCGAGCAAGAGATAAATGCATCTTTCTTGCGCGAAACGCTGGCTAACGCGATCACTGACGGTTCTCTAGTGCCGCTCTTATGTCAGGACCTGCGCAAGGGCGATCAAGCAATCCGCAACACATTGGCTAAGCTCTTGTACACATACAACTTTGGCGAGGAGCAGGTTAACGGACTACTGGAAAACTGGGCAGCAGGCGGACCGGACGATAATTTGATAGCTATCTTTGGTAACGCCGCTCACTCGGATCAATCGCTCTCCGTCTTGACCGAATACTTCATGCAATCGGATTTGAATTGGGTTAAGGCAGTTGCAGTTTGTGATCAGATAATCGGTGGAAAGACTAGCACGGTCTCGGTTGATCTCTTGCGCCAGGCGCTTATCAACACTGCCGGGGTCGATCCTCGCTCTGCACGCCTTCTAACTGACCGCGCACAGTCGGGGGACCTCAAAGCCAAAGGCGAAATTGCGACGCAGTTGCCTAAAATCTTGCTCTCGAATGGCGCCTTGGCCCGTTTCATCCGTGAACGTGAGCCGCCGGAAGATTCCCTTTACGTCAGCATCTGGAACAGAGTCGCCACGCGGATCGCTCGGGAGCCCCTCATCTTAGACGAGTACATTAGACGTTCGATGGCTGCTGCGCAGCTCTATGACTCGATCTCTGAAATTCTGGTCAAGGCAATCCAGCAGTACGGCGCTCGACGGCTTTTCCCGAACCTCG
>Ga0306925_10005330_pt1 | contig 11776 bp, 10 predicted proteins | sample flu12Cox44000176_FD_203755 | JGI IMG/M metagenome (GOLD analysis project Ga0306925, IMG submission 203755) | Lab enrichment of tropical soil microbial communities from Luquillo Experimental Forest, Puerto Rico - flux8day.12C.oxic.44.000.176 (v2)... | ecosystem: Environmental > Terrestrial >...
GTGCCTGGCGGTGAACAGCGTCTACGTTTTGAGCGAATGCAACGGAAACGCCAGTGGTGCCCGAATGGGGCAGTACACTTTGGCGGCCAGGCTACGCGGTCGTGGTGGCCGACCCAATCATTCGGCGGGAGTGGGTGTCCTGTGACGGAGCCTAAAGGATCAATTCTTCTCGTCTATTTCGTTGCCGTCGAATCCGGCTCGATGGGACGCAATATCGGCGAACTCAACGAGGGCCTGGCCTCGCTGCACGACGCTTTGCAGCGGGAGTCGTTCGCCGCGGCCAAGGCGGTAGTGGGTGGGGTTTCTGAATCCGAGGGCGTTGCGGAGTAGTGCTTCTCGGCGTGCCCGCGACCGCTGCGGCGTCCCCGTCAATATCGGGCCGTAGGCCACGAGGAAGTGCGTTGCCACGCCGCCCCGGCTCGCGTCGTTGATCAGGCAACACCGGTCGCCGCAGGCATTTCGCCAAGAATCCTCCAAGGCCTTCGTCGCAACCTACTCTTTAGAGTTACTGCTACCGGCAGTCTCGAGCGAAGGGTTGCGACGCCATGAACGCAGTACCCAGGATCGTCGTCAACGCGGCCGCGGCAAGGATCTACGCATGACGACGCCCGATCAGCCGGGTTGGTACGACGACCCACAAGACCCGAACGCGCAGCGTTACTGGGACGGTCAGGACTGGACACCACACCGCCAGCGAAAGATGACTTCGCGGTCCGCGCGGCAGTCCGCCACATCCGCGCCGCAGCAGCCTGCGGCCCCGCCCAATCTGCCCCCGTCCCCGAGTGGGGCGACTCCGCAGGATCAGCTACCCCGCGTGGCACAGCGTCAACGGTTCTGGTCGGGCCTGTCCGGCCGACAGAAAATCATCGTTGTGGCGGTGATCGTCGTCATGGCCGTTATCATCGTGCCGGTCTTTGCGTTCAGTCATGGGGCTCACCGGTCGCCGTCTCCGGCTGGCCCGTCGCGGTCCCCGGCAGGTCAGTCGGCGCCCCAGCCTGGCCAGTCCCCGTCTCCGTCTGGCCAGGCTGGCTCTCACAGCGGCTCCCCGTTCTACCAATTGGGCTATCAGAGTGGCACTTCCGGTTGGGCACGCAGCAACTACGCTCCGAACTATTACTCCAACACCGGCGCCACCGTCGCTGAGATGGAACGCGACGCCTGTAGCGAGAGCTGGGAGCACGATCCCAACCTTCCCGCGGAGGCCAAGCTGGATCCGAGCATAGGTGGAAGTTTCTCTCCGGAAAATCAAGACGGCTATCTGAAAGGGTGCCAGGACGCCTTCCGCGATCATCCGCCCAAACCGCCCTCATGGGATCCCCACCGCCGGTAACTGCTGCAGACTGCAGCGGGCAAACTCTCCCTCCGCGCGGGGACGCGGGTGCGGCGATCTCAGGGTTTCTTACCTCGCTGACGCAGTCGGTGATCAGCTCCGGGCAAGCCCTGGCATCCGGCTCCGCAGAGCTGCAGTTCGAAAAACCCGAAGGCTTTACCTTGGCCATGGATGTGGTCTAGCCCCGCCCTGCCCATCGTGTCGCTCAAGATCGTGACGCAATAGCGCGGGCCCGCCTTCGTCGACCCCAAGATGTGTCTCAGACCTGATATCGCAATATTTCGGTCACCGATGGCAATCGGCTGCGCACAAACCAGCCAAGCGGTATCGTGCTTGCAGCTTGGGCGGCTTTCGCTCTAGGAGATTTGAATGCAGGGCAGGCCCCTCGACCCCTACCGCGCTGCGAACTTGCTCGACCGCGGCGAAAAGAGCCAGGCGCTGTGTCCGACGATGAGCAACTTTATTGGCGATTACGCCGAGAAAGTCCACGGGGCGCCATCATTGAACAATCCGCACTTCCGCGCCGAAAGCATTGCGGCGGACAGTTCCACATGGTCTGGTCGCCAGTCCGGCACCGCTCACCGCGGCGCCGCAAGAATCTTCCAAGGCCTTTGCGTCAACGTTGCCATGCCTTCAACAGCCGCTGCGGTGCGCAACTCACGCATCACGGCTGCCGACACTGTCCGAGGGAAAAGAACATGACGGCTGAACCGCGGGACCCCGACCGGTACCCGGACTCCAGCGGCACCGCCGGCCAGACCCATCACACCAGTGGCCCGACGATAGCGGCCGGGAGCGGCTGGGCCCGCTTCATCAGCGACACTTGCGGTCACGGCATGGCCATCGCCGGTCCGAACTTTGACTCGTTCCGGCAAAAGGAGGCGCGTGGCGTGGGAGGTCCGCGATGACACGACAGGTGATCGAACGCGAGAAGCTGGGTGCGCTCAGCAAGATCGGTCAGGGCGGCCAGGGCGTGGTTTATTGTGCCCCGAGGGTCAAGACCAAGTTCGCCGACTCGATGGTCTATAAGGAATACAAGGCTTCGACGCGCGCCGAGATCAATTTCACCGCACTGGCGGCCATGCCCGCCTTGGTGGAGGACTCGCTCTCTTACACCGAGGCCGAACGATTGATCTCGATTGCGGCCTGGCCGTGTGCTCTCGTCGAAGAACACGGCACGCCAACGGGATTCGTGATGCCGGCCATTCCCGACGGATTCTTCATCGAGCTGGCCACGGCGAAGGGCGTGTCCTCAAGCACCGCCGAGTTTCAGCACCTGCTCAATCATTCCTCGGTGCTGGCCGCCCGCGGCATCGACATCGACGAGGCCCAGCGCTATTCGCTGCTACGCGAGGTCGCCTCCGGACTGGCATTCATGCACAAACACGGTGTCTGCGTTGGTGATATCTCACCAAAAAACCTGCTGTTCTCCCTGGCGCCCCATCCAGCGGTGTTCTTCATCGACTGCGACGCCATGCGCATCAACGCCGTCTCCGCCCTGCCCCAGATGGAAACCCCCGGTTGGAACGTCCCCTCCGGGCAGGAGCTGGCCACCGTCTATTCCGACACCTACAAACTGGGCCTGCTGGCCCTGCGGCTGCTTGCCGGTGACCAAGACACCAAAAACCCCCAGCACCTCCCGGCAACCACACCCAGCCTGCTGCGCCAAATCATCACCGACACACTGAACAACGAGCCAGCAAGGCGGCCGCTGCCCGAAGCCTGGAGCTACGTCTTGGGCCACGCCATCGAAGAAGCCCAGCACCACAAGAAGACCGCGGCCACGGCCGCGCCACCGGTCAGCACCCCGCTGGGACCACCACCCACACCGGTCGTGCACTCCAGACCATCGGGACGCACCGCGCACTCCCGCCCACCGGTAGCCGCCACGCATTCCGGGCCGATGGTCATCCCGGCGCCGCCGCCAATGAGCGCAGCGCCCGCTGCGAAGACCAACCTGTGGCCCGTCGCGCTCCTCGCGGCCGCCGTCGTGGTCGCGGTAGTCGTAGCGGTTGTGCTCGTGGCCGTGCTCCGCCACAACAACACCAACTATGCGGCCACTGGCGCACAGACAAACGGCGCACAGACAACCGGCGCACAGACAACCGGATCGACTTATCCCACCGCCGCCTCCGTACCCACATCGACGTACGCGCCCCCGGCTGATCCCGAGACCGCCGCGTACCAGCAGTTGCAGCAGTATAAAAATCAGGACGCTTCCGCTCTCGCCCAAGTCGCCGGCAGCTGGATACCGCAACTCAGCTCGAAGCATGCCACCCAACCGTGGACCCAGGACCCAGAAGACGGCAAGATCTATGACAGCGTGCTGACGTTGCAGGAATTCCAGACGCTACGCCAGCAGTATGGCGCCATCCTTGCCTACTCGGGTGACTGGACGGTATGGGACCACCCAGACTATTGGGTCGCCGTTGTGCCGCAACCGTATTCCAACGTCGACGGTGTGCGGAGCTGGTGCGCCGGCCACGGTCTGGACAAGGATCACTGCAGCCCCCAGATTGTCAGCAATACGCTTGGCTCAAATGGAACTCACGGATAGAGCCGCGGATGGGCGATCCGGATGACAAGTAATCGGCCGCATAGACACCGCCTTCCTCGCCGCCGTCCCAGCTCCAACAACCTCGACGAAGGATTCGACCGCCGCTCCGATTTCGCCCACACCGCAACCAATTACGCACACGTGGAACAACGCGATATCGCCCAGCCCGCGACTCCGGCCGCCCACGACGAGCCGTCGCTACGGCCGAGGCGCCGGCACGAGTTGCCCGCCCGGGCCCGGTCACGCCGATCGAGGCCGCGCGCCGCAATCGTCGCCGCCGCCATTCTCGCCGTTGCCATCGTCGCCGCCGGCGTCGTCGTGGGCATCCGGCTGGGCCGCACCCACCGCACCGTTTCCTCACCGACTCCAGCGGCGGCACCCAGCGCAGGCCCGGCCTCGCCCTCCCCCACGCCGCCGGGTTGTGACACGTCGGCCTTGCTGGCGTCGATGTCGACCCGCGACAAACTCGCGCAGCTGCTGATGGTCGGCGTGACCGATGCCGCCGACGCGCGTGCGGTGGTAGCCAACCAGCACGTCGGGGGCATCTTCGTCGCCAGCTGGACCGACCTGTCGATGCTGACCGACGGGTCACTGGCCGAGATCGCCGGTTCGGCGGGTCCGCTGCATCTGGCCGTCAGTGTCGACGAGGAGGGTGGTCGGGTCGAGCGGTTGTCATCGCCATCGCTGCTTGGGAAGGCGCCGTCGGCCCGCTTTCTGGCGCAGAACGAGTCGCCCGACCAGGTCTACCAACTGGCGCTCGATCGCGGCCGCAAGATGCGCAAACTCGGCATCACCATCGATTTCGCCCCCGTCGTCGACGTCACCGACGCACCCGACGACACGGTGATCGGCGATAGGTCGTTCAGCGACAAACCCGCGGTGGTGAAACAATACGCGGCCGCCTACGCGCGCGGCCTGCGCGACGCCGGCGTCCTGCCGGTACTCAAGCACTTTCCCGGGCACGGCCACGCGTCGGGCGACTCGCACGCCACCGAGGTGGTGACCCCGCCGCTGGACGAGATGCGAGACGTCGATCTGGTGCCCTACCAAACGCTGGTGACTCAGGCGCCGGTGGGTGTGATGATCGGCCACATGCAGGTTCCCGGCCTGACAGGCAGTGAGCCCGCCAGCCTGAGCGCGGCCGCGGTCACGTTGTTGCGCAACGGAAAAGGCTACGGCGGGCCGCCATTCAATGGCCCGGTGTTCACCGACGACCTGTCGACCATGCGAGCGATCACCGACCGCTACGGGATCGCCGAGGCGGTGCTGAAAGCCCTGCAGGCCGGAAATGACACCGCGCTGTGGGTGAGCACCACCGCAGTACCGGCGGTACTCGACCGGTTGGTGTCGGCGCTGGCCGATGGTGAGTTGAGCATGCCCAACATAGAAGCCTCGGTGCGGCGGATGGCGGCCGCCAAGGCTTTCAATTCGCCTTGCGGGTGATGACCAATTGCACCGCGGATCTCACCAAAATCGGCGGCCGGCTTGGAACCCCACATCGCTATGCTGCCGGCGGGTCATGTAGTCGCTAGGAGACCGTACTTCGCTAATGCACGAAAAGTAGTGCTAGCGGCCGTATGCGGCAGTACACTTTGACGGCCGGTCATGCGGTTGTGGTGGCCGACCCAATCATTCGCTGAGGGGGGTGTCCTGTGGTGGAGCCTAAGGGATCAATTCTTGTGGTCTATTTTGTCGCCGACGAGTCGGGCTCAATGGGCCGCAACATCGATGAACTCAACGCGGGCCTGGCCTCACTGCACGACGCCTTGCAACGGGAGTCCTTCGCCGCGGCCAAGGTACGGCTGTCGGTGATCGGCTTTTCGGACACCGCGTTTACCTACCTCGAACCCGCCGACTTGCGCTTCCTGCAAGGCATGCCGGTGCTGGAGGCCCAAAGCCTGACCTCCTATGCGGCGGCCTTCGATCAGCTCGCCTACCGCATCAGCGTCGACGTCCCCAGCCTCAAAGCCGAGGGCTACACCGTGCACCGGCCCGCGGCGTTTTTCTTAACCGATGGTCTACCCAACGGAAACGAGGATTGGCGTGCCGCGCGAGCTCGCCTGCTCAGCCAATCCGCGGCCCCGAACATCTTGGCCTTCGGCATCGGCGACGCCGATGCCGCCATCGTGGGCGAGCTGGCCACCAAACCCCACTTCGCCTTCGTGGCCGCACGCGGGGTCGACACCGGCGCGGCCATCTCGGAATTCTTGACCTCGCTGACCCAATCGGTGATCAGCTCCGGACAAGCCCTCGCGTCAGGCTCCGCCGAACTGCAATTCGAAAAACCAGAAGGCTTCACCCTCGCCGTCGACGTCGTCTAGACCCGTCTGCGCCCGCCGCGACTCATGCCCTTCAAACGAAGACAAAAAGCCGGGGTACCCCCCAACGACGACCCCACCCCCAAACGGAGGCGAAAAGCCGGGGTACCCCCCAACGAGGACCCCACCACCCCGCTCAGGCTCCCAAGAACCAGGCGCAGATCCTCGCCCGCCGAGCCGATCACATCCGGTACCGGCCCCTCGGTCTCCGACGGCGCGGGAGTTGCCGAAGTCATCGGCACCACCGCCGTCCCGCAGATCATCGTGGGATCACCGTCGCCACAGGTGGAACCCTCAACGATCGCCGCTGACTACCGCACGTTGCCGTTTCGCCCCGACGTGGTGATCGATGGGTGGTCCACCGATGCGATGATCGTGCGTGGGGTGTCGCAGCGCGGGCATCTGCACCGCTACAACGGCGCGCCACGTCAGGATGATTTCGCGGTGCACCACCTGCCCGATGGACGCGTGATTGTTCTTGTGGCCGACGGTGTTTCAGGGGCGCCGCAATCGCATATCGGCGCGAGCACCGCCACCAGGCAGGCCGCCGTATGGCTGCACGACGACCTCGGCGATAACGTCGCCGACACCGACTGGTCCGCCCTCCTGAAGAGCACCGCGTGGGCGCTAACCGAGCGCGCCCAAGCGCTGCTGGGACTTGCCGAGCCGGACCCGGTCCGGGCCGAGGAGCAGCTTGCGACCACCCTGATGTGCGCGGTCATCGAGCCCACCGGGCCCCGGGCCCTGCGGGCCCATCTGGTGGGAGCCGGTGATTCGGTCGCGTGGTTGCTGTCAGCGGGGCGCTTCCAAGCGGTCCTCGGCGGCAAGCCGGAGCCGGCCTCCGGGATTGCTTCATCGGCGGTCGTGGGTTTGCCGCGCGTGCCCAAAGAAGTGACACCCGTGGTGGTCGACGTCAAAGACGACGATGTGCTGTTGATCGCCACCGATGGCATCGGGGATCCCCTCGGAACCGGACAAGGCGGGGTGGGCAACCTGTTCCGCGACGTGTTGACCAGATCCTGCCCGCCGTCGCTGATCGAATTCGCTCATGCTGTGGACTTCAGTCGCGAAACCTTCGACGACGACCGGACTTTGGTCGCGGTATGGCCTAGGACACCGGCACCTCCCCCGACTGGGAGGCACGCGCGAAACACGAACTCAGCCAGTGCGGTGGAAGGTTTGCGATGACAAGACAGGTGATCCAACGCGACAAGCTGGGTGCGCTCACCAAGATCGGCCAGGGCGGCCAGGGCGTGGTCTACGGTGCACCCAACGTCAAGACCAAGTTCGCCGCGTCGATGGTCTACAAGGAATACAAGGCCCAGACGCTGGCCGAAATCGACTTCGCCGCACTGGCCGCCATGCCCGCCCTGGTCGAGGACTCGCTGTCCTACGCCGAGGCCGAACGACTGATCTCCATTGCCGCCTGGCCGTGTGCCCTCGTCGAAGACAGCGGGGCACCAACGGGATTCGTGATGCCGGCCATCCCCGGCGAATTCTTCATCGAGCTGACCACGGCAAAGGGCGTGTCCTCAAGCACCGCCGAGTTCCAGCACCTGCTCAACCACTCGTCGGTCCTCGCCGCCCGCGGCATCGACCTCGATGACGCCCAACGCTATACGCTGCTGCGCGAGGCCGCATCCGGGCTGGCATTCATGCACAAGCATGGCGTCTGCGTCGGCGATATCTCGCCGAAAAACCTGCTGTTTTCGCTGATCCCACACGAGGCCGTCTACTTCATCGACTGCGACGCCATGCGCATCAACGGCGTCTCGGCTCTCCCCCAGATGGAAACCCCCGGATGGAGCATCCCTTCGGGCCAAGAACTGGCCACCACCTACTCCGACACCTATAAACTCGCCCTGCTGGCGCTGCGCCTGCTCGCCGGTGACCAAGACACCAAAAACCCCCTACACCTCCCGGCCAGCACACCTGGCTTGGTGCGCCAAATCATCACCGACTCACTCAAACCCGAACCCGAAAAGCGCCCCCTCGCCGAAGCATGGACCTACGTGTTAGGCCACGCCATCGAAGAAGCCCAACACCGAAAAAAGACCGCAGCCGTCGCAGCAGCCCCGGTCAGCGTCGCACTCGATCCGCCACCGACACCGGTCGTGCACTCCAGACCGTCGGGGCCGATCGCACACTCCCGACCACCGGTACCGGCCGCGCACTCACAGCCTCCGATCAGCGCACCGCCGCCACCAACATCGGCGCCACCACCGAGCGCACCGGCCTCATCGAGAACCGGAGTGTGGGTTGGCGTCATCCTGGCGGTCGTGGTTGTCGCCGTGTTGGTCGGGGTCATGGTGGGGATCGCGAACAGCCACAGCAACTCACCGTCGAGCGCACCGGCAACCTCGTCGGCCACCGAAGCTTCCCCGTCTTATTCCTATTCCGCCCCGACCGCGAGTTCACCGAATACTCCGACCGTCTCGGTGCCCCCGCCGCTGATACAGTCACCCGACACCTACGGTGTGAGCTGTTCGAGTTACCACTATCCGGGTCAGTCAGGGTGGGCGACTAACTCCGGGCGCGGTACGGATCAAACTTCGTGCCAATTCGCCAACAACGTATTAATGGCCTACTGGAACAGCTATTCCTCTCCCAGCCGCGACTCGCGCCAGGTTATGGTCGCCGGCGCGATCCCCTGCCCTCAGGTCCGCGCGAACGCCCCGATGGACGTCCAATGCTCCGGCAACGACTTCGTCATGAGCTGCGCCGTGTATGGCAGCGATCCCTGGATTACCTGCACCGGAGGGAACAACGCCAAGGTCTACCTCTACTAAGCGATGTATTCACAACGATGGCAACGCGGTTCGGTACCGCGCCGCCGCAGTCCGCCATGCGCACGCACTCACGCCCGCAACCGTCAGGTCCAAAACCGGGGCGTTTCAAGAAGGTTGGTCGGTAGCATTTGTGACCGGGGTGGGCTGAGGAGGCCGGCCGGTGGATGAGGTGGTGTTCGGGCGCTACCGGCTGCTGTCGGTGATCGGTGAGGGCGGCATGGGCAAGGTGTATAAGGCCCACGACACCGTGATCGGCCGCGACGTCGCCATCAAGGTCTTGTCCACCGAGCTGGCCACCGAACCCGGGTACCGAGAACGGTTTCGCCGCGAGGCCCACACCACGGCCCGGTTGGCCGAGCCGCACATCATCCCGATTTATGACACCGGGGAGACCGACGGCCGGCTGTATCTGGTGATGCCGATTGTCGACGGTGTCGACGTGCAGGGTCTGCTGCAGCGTGACGGGCCGATGAGCCCGCAGCGGGCCGTACACATCATTGAGCAGCTGGCCGACGCACTGCGGGCCGCCCATGCCGTCGGGCTGGTGCACCGCGACGTCAAACCCTCCAACGCGCTGGTGACCGGGCACGACTTCGTCTACCTGATCGACTTCGGCATCGCCCACGACGCCGCGGCCACAAAACTAACCCGAACCGGCGCGACCCTGGGCAGCTGGGCCTATATGGCCCCGGAGCGGTTCACCACCGGCACCGCCGATGCCAGTGCCGACATCTACGCCCTGGCGTGTGTGCTCTATGAATGCCTCACCGGCGACCAGCCCTATCCGGGGGACAGCCTCGAACAACAATTCACCGGGCACTTCTCCCTCGACCCGCCCAGACCAAGCCAGGCCTATCCCGCCGTTCCGACCGGGTTCGACGAGGTAATCGCCCGCGGCATGGCCAAAGACCCCCAGCAGCGCTACCCGAGCGCCCACGACCTAGCCACCCACGCCCGCCGCGCCCTCACCACCCCATCCGGCGGCGTGCAGCAGCTGCCCGATCCGGCCCGACCTGCGCCGGCACCGACCCGTCAGCACGATCAGGTGCCACCCACCGCCCCACCCACTCGGCAAATGCCACCCACTTCCGCGCCCATCCCGGGCACGGCAGGTCAACAGGTCGGCGATCTGGATCTCGCCGCGGCCCCCCAACGTCAACCTCACGGGACCCCCGCCCCGCAAGCCCAACCCGTCGACCGGCCCCGCCCCCGGATCGGCGCACCGCCACCGCCGCAGGGGCGCCGCCGGCGCCCGCGGCTGAGGGGTCCGCTTATTGCCGCGACGGTTGCGATCGTGGCCACCGCCGGCGTCGTCGGCTACCTGCTGCGACCACAGTCGCCCGCATCCCAAATCCCAAGCGGGCAACCCGCGCCGGGTTCGCAGCAACCAGCCGGGCAACCCGCATCCCCTTCGGGGCCGACCGTACTGCCGTTCACCGGCCTCAGCACTCCCGATGCCGTCGCGGTGGACAGCGTCGGCAACGTCTACGTCGCCGACGGTGGTAACAGCCGGGTGGTGGAACTGGCGGCGGGCTCGAGCGGCCCGACCGAACTGCCATTCACCGGCCTGAGTAACCCCAGCGGCGTGACCGTGGATGCCGCCCGCGCCGTCTACGTCACCAACGTCGCGAACAACCGGGTGCTGAAACTACCGGCGGGCTCGACCAGCACGACCGAGCTGCCCATCACTGGCCTCAGCGGTCCCGAAGGTATCGCGGTGAACACCGCCGGCGACCTCTACATCACCGCCGGGAACCGGGTGCTGAAACTTCCGGCGGGCTCGAGTAGCACCGTGGAGCTACCCTTCACCGGCCTGAGCAACCCCACGGGTGTGGCGGTGGACAGCGCCGGCGCCGTCTACGTGACCGACAGCGGCAATAACCGCGTGCTGAAACTGGCGGCCGGCTCAGTCCAGAGCCCGCCGTTCACCGGCCTGAACAAGCCGGACGGTGTGGCGGTGGACACCGCCGGCAACCTCTACGTCACCGACACCGGCAATAACCGGGTGCTGAAACTGGCCGCGGGCTCGTCCACGCCGACCGCGCTGTCGCCCACTGGCCTCAAGAATCCGCGTGGTGTGGCGGTCGACACCGCCGGCAACCTCTACGTCATCGACACCGGCGACAACCGAGTGGTGAAACTGGCGGCGGGCTGAGGCGTCGAACTGCGGGCCGCACAAGGCATTCCCGAGCCAGACCGACACTAGTACCGTCAAACACCTTCCACCGCAAAAGCTTCCGAATACTGAAGGCAGAAGCCGGTGCGCTTAAGAAGATTGCGCAGGGAAACTTCTAGACCCGGGGACGCCGGCGCGTGGCGGGTTTGGTCACGTCGGTATGCCGAAAGGCCATCCCCGTCTAATGAGACAGCTTGCGTGAGAAGGACTTTTGAGAAACCGCGACCTGCAAAGATGCGAAGCTCGAGCGTCCCGCTGATCACTGTCTCGAACGTAGTCTTGAGCCACCAGCTTCCAGCGGTCAAGGGAAAGCATGGCGGCGTGTCGTCACAATGTTGGCCAACTTCAGAATGATCGTCACAGTAACCGGGTGTTAAACCGGGCGACCGGCTCGTCCAGCCCGACCGGACCGCCCTTCACTGGACTCAACTATCCCACGGGTGTGGCTGTGGGCAACACTGGCACCTTCTACGTCACCGACCAGGGCACCAACAGCCGGATGCTGGAGCTGGCGGCGGACTTGTCGGTGATCGGCCGCAAGGTGTGCGAACCGGTTACACCGCCGAGCCGGTATCTATCAGCCGACGAATGTTACTACGTTGTAGG
>Ga0306925_10005331_pt1 | contig 11774 bp, 11 predicted proteins | sample flu12Cox44000176_FD_203755 | JGI IMG/M metagenome (GOLD analysis project Ga0306925, IMG submission 203755) | Lab enrichment of tropical soil microbial communities from Luquillo Experimental Forest, Puerto Rico - flux8day.12C.oxic.44.000.176 (v2)... | ecosystem: Environmental > Terrestrial >...
TCAGGCCCTTGAAAAAGGGAACAGCCCAGTCCACCCCGTCGACGCCGCGGACGCGGGCGAGCTGAGTGTCGGTCATCGGTTCGATCTCGTCGACATAATCGACGTGGGGATCCATGACCCAGATATCGGCTTCGCGGGCGTCGAGGATTTGGTTCGCGGTCCGCAACATTAGTCCGACGAAAATCGAAGTCTGGTTCGACATCAGCATCGTCGAGAAGGCGATGCCAAAGATCAGGCCAACGTATTTGGCGCGGTCGCCGAGCAGGATTCTGAGGGCCACACTGTTCATGGATGCCTCCGCGGTGCTGGGGGAGCATCGGAGCCAGCGATGCCTACTCTCGGATCGGTGACGGAACGGCGCTCTGGCTTGTCTTCCACGGCTCGACATCCCATAATGTATACGGTGTAATCATGGTTATGGATGTTTACGTTGTCAACACCCTCCGAGCAACGCTCTTATCATCATGGCGATCTCCGCCAGGCCCTGGTTCGTTCGGCGCTTGAAATTCTGTCGGAGGCCGGCGTCCCCGGGCTCTCGCTGCGGGCCGCAGCGCGGCGAGCCCAGGTATCGGCGATGGCCCCCTATCGTCATTTCGCGGACAAGGAAGCGCTGCTGGCGGCCGTCGCCGAATACGGCTTCGGCGAGCTTGCGGCCCGGCTTACCGCGGCGACCGCGACGGCGGCCGATCCTCGAGCGGGGTTGGCCGCGCTAGGTGTCGCCTACGTTCTTTTCGCATGCGATCAGCCGAGCCTCTTCAAGCTGATGTTCGGCCCGACGATCGAGAACAAATCCGCGCATCCCGCGTTGGACGATGCCGGATGCGCCTGTTTCAACGCGCTGCGGCGGGCCGTCGAGGCGGCGAAATTCTTCGAGAGCGATTCTGATGCGGGCGATGTTGCCCTGGCATGCTGGTCCCTCGTCCATGGCCTCTCGGCGTTGATCGTCGATGGCAGGCTGGCCGAGTACGACACTGGTCCGGCCGAGGCGGTCGCCACGCGGCTGACCCGCTTACTGAGCGACAGCCTCGCTGCACTCGGGGACGAGAAGCCAGATGGCACCGGATCGAGCCAACAGCAGCATCTCGCCCGTAGAGGGCGGAGTGCTAAACCGGTCGGCTCCTTTGCCAACTAGCGATTGCTGTTGGTCTGACTTGCTAATCGACGAGGAATCGGTCATGAGCGGACATCTGGCCGCCGGCAAGTTCCAAGCTCTTCCGAAGATAGCCCGCCATCCGCCCGCGCCCGACTCGTGTGCCTGTGGGACATATCGAGCTCACTCCTCTGCCATGCCCGCTTTGCGCAACCCGACGAAATATGTCGCTTCGAACAAGGCGCGGATCTTCGGCACCCCAAAAGGCCCAACAGCCATCAAACGGGCAATGCTCGAATATCGATCATCGCTGCCCAGTTTGCGGGCCTCGGCGAGTTTGTCGACGGCCTGTCCGATCTCCCCTGTGAGGCCATAGGCGGAGGCAAGATAAGCGTGGGGAAGTGGGTGGTCCGGATTGGCACTGCGTGCCTTCTCGAACCAGTGGATCGCCTGGCCAATACGGGATTGCAGCAGATGCACCTGCCCAGTCCAGAAAGAGTATAGCCAAATTTCCGGATCCCGCGGACTGAGGCGAATGGCCCGCTCCTGCGCAGGGATTGCCGCCTCGATCGACCCGGTTATGAATCGGCAATACCCGAGAGCCGCTATTGCATGTACCCAGTTTCGGTTGAACGAGAGTACGGTCTCATATCCGGAAATAGCCTCGTCGAATCGCTGCTGCGCGCGAAGCACTTGGGCTTTGGCATAATGCGCAAGCGCCGTGCGGGGGAAGGCCCCCAAGGCGCGATCGGCAAGCGTTTCCGCTCGCGCAAGGTCGGAGGCGGCCGTGTTGCTCATCTGATCGAGCACGCGCGCTGCCAATTGCCAAGCCAAAAAACTCTGTACCTTTTCTGAACCGGGGTCGAGCGCCAATGCACGCTCGTATAGCGCGATCTGTTCCGCGTAATTATGACGTGTCGGCGCATTTCCCAGGTACAACGCCCGGGCGCGGAGCACGTAGTCCAGGGCGTCTGGCTGGACGGCCGGTCGGGCCGCCTCTGCACTGAGCAATTCGACATGTAGCGCGACCGCTATCTCTCTCGTGATCTCGTTTTGCAGAGCGAACAGATCTTCCGCGTCGCGATCCAGGCGGTCGGCCCATAGATGTGTGTCGGTTTCGGCATCGATTAGCTGGGCGCTGACGCGGACACGCTTGCCCGATCGCTGGACGCTCCCTTCGAGCACGTAGCGCACCCCCAGCTCGCGGCCGATCTGCTTTGTGTCGGGGGGCCTGTCACGATAGGTGAACGCGGTATTGCGCGAGATGATCGAGTAACCCGCGAGTCGCGACAGATCGGTCGTCAGGTCCTCGGTGATGCCGTCGGCAAAATATTGCTGTTCGCGGTCGTCGCTCAGGCTGATAAACGGCAGAACCACGATCGACAGCCGCGGCGCAGCGGTCGCGGCGGCATCCCTAAGCCCTCGGCCCATCTGAGCTTGGCCGCGCCCGCTGCTCCTGCGAGCTACGCCCGTAAACTGGTAACCGCGGCCGGCAACCGTGCGGATCAGGTCTGGCTCTCCCAAGGCTGCGCGGAGCGCTCTGATCTGGGCGCGCAGATTGCCCTCTTCGATGACCCGGCCCGGCCAGGCGTGGCCGATCAACTCTTCCTTGCTGACGACCACCCCGTTGGCCTCGATCAGTGCCATCAGCACGTCGAAGGCCCTTCCGCCGAGTTCTATCGGCCGGCCATCGGCAAGAACTTCACGGCGATGCGGCAAGATCCTGAAACGGCCGAACTCGACGCTCGCCGGCGCTTCGGGCACGGGATCCACGGCCAGTGATCTTAGCTCAGATTTTCACGCGCTTTCACAGTTTTTCGCAGGCAGATCCATCGCAGCGCTGCCAGATCATGCACTCAACAGCACAAGGCCACAGAAAAGGAGAGTTGCATGGCCACCGATTATCTCAATGCCTGGGCGCAGCTGATGGCGGCCGAGCGCTGGGCGCAGGCGAGCCTTGATGCAAATGGAGAATGTGAGGCGGCGACATGACTCCGCAACAGGTAAACGAAGTCCAAGCAAGCTTCGCCAAAGTCGTCCCGATCGCAGACCGGGCGGCGGCGCTCTTCTATGGCCGGCTCTTCGAAATGGCTCCAGAGACCCGAGCGCTGTTCCGCAGCGCCATGAACAGACAGGGACGGAAGCTGATGTCCACCCTGATGACCATTGTGAATGGTCTCGGCGATTTCGATGCGCTCGTCCCCGTCGTGCGCGATCTTGCAAAGCGTCACGTCGCCTATGGCGTCGCGCGCGAGCATTACGCGGTCGGTGGGTCCGCGCTGCTCTGGGCTCTGGAACAGGAGCTCGGCGACGAATTCACTCCGGCGGTTCGCGCGTCCTGGGAAGCGGCGTATTCCGCCCTGTCGGAGGCGATGATCGCGTACGCGTGAAGCGTACGCTCGGTAAATCAAGTTGCCTGTTTGGAGTGACCCACATGCAGGAGAATCTCATCAATGGAGTAGCGCGGCAGAACGCACCCCGGGCTTTGGACAAAGCAAGGATCGCCAAGACATGGCAGCAATACTATGAAGATCGGGGCTATGAGCTATGGGGATTTTCGCCGAGTCCGACGGCACGAATACTCGCCCAGGCGATCTTGGACAGCAATCCTCGAAGATCGGAACGCATTGAGATCGTTGACTGGGGGTGCGGGTACGGGCGAGACTCGCTTTACTTTCTCGAACTCGGTTTCGACGTCATCGGAATAGACGTCTCGGAAAAGGCTGTTGCCCTGGCACGCGGCGCCTATAAGCAACGCCAGGCAAGCGGTATACCGCTGTTGGGCAGCGCTAGTTTTCACGCTGGCGATTTGCACTCGGTTTTCAAGTGTCGAACAGAACAAAAAGTGCATGCCTTCTTCTCTAACAGAGTCCTCCACTTGCTAGGTGAGATTGATTTCCGCAAGGCGACGCGTGATGCAATGACATGCATGGAGAAAGGCGCTTATTTCTGTGTCTCTGCGAGAAGCTCAGACGACTTCAACACCGCGCTGATGGAATGGCTTCCTGGAAAAGAGCAGCAGATGGCACGCTACAAAGATCCAGCGAGAAGTGGACACGACATAACTTTTGTGACCAAAGACCGCCTTCTTCGCGCTGTGGAGAATGATCTCGAGGACATGCATTATACGAACGCGACAGAGCCGGAAAGGGTCGGTTCGCCTGACACGCATCTCTTGATACTTCTCGGACGAAAGCAAGGGTGTGATTTCAGCCGCGGGCAGAGACGAGTAGCCCAAGTAGGAGTGCGATGCGAGGACGACCTTTACGGTGAGAACGGGGAGCGGATGCCATACTATCCTGCTCGTCCCCGACCACTGTTGCAGGAACGTTAAACCCACCGATCCGTTACAGGGAAGTCTCGACCGACCGCGCCCGGAGGCGCGCAACTTTGCTCGGCCAGTTAATCGAACTCGGCACCCTCAGCTCCTCTTGATCCTTCACGCCCCTGCGAATCACCGTCGGCCGTCACGCAGCCTGGACAGAATGCGGCACTGGTGGTGTGATGGTTGCTGAGGCGTGCCGGTCTTGCGCGGCTCCCATCGATGTGGCCGGATGGTTGCGCCACCTCGGGCTAGAACAACATGCGTCCGCGTTCCGCGACAACGACATCGACGGAGAGGTTTTACGCCGGCTGACGGGCGAGGATCTGCGGGAGCTTGGGGTCAGATCGATCGGCCACCGTCGCCGACTGATCGACGTCATCGCCGCGCTCGGCGCGGCCGAAACACCGCCGGCGCCTATCCCGACGCCCGATGCCGAGCGGCGCCATGATTTCCGCTATCTGCTGTTCGACTTCGGCCGCGAGGAGATGCTCGATGCGGCCCTCGAATTCTACGAGCCGGCGGTCGGCCGGTGCCTCGACCGCAGCCGCATCCGCCTCTACAACGCGGCTTGCGCGATCAGCTTTCTGGCGTATCGCGCCGGCGTCCCGCCCGAACAGAAGTCGTGCGGACGCACCCTCGCGGAAGACCTGCGCTGGGTTCGGAGCACGCTTGCGCGGCTGTCGTGAAACGAGATCGCCATCATCCGCCCCCTCTTGGAGGAGCGTGGCGTATGAAGCGAGTAGCGGTGTTCGGCAATGCCGGAGGCGGCAAGACTGCCCTCGCCCGGCAGCTGGCCGATCTGACGGGTCTGCCGCGGTTATGTCGTGGACATGATGCAGTTCACGCCGGGCGGCGAGGCAGTGCCGCAAAACGAATTCCTACAGGCGCATGCCGATCTACTGCGCCACGACGAATGGATCATCGACGGCTTCGGCGATATGGCGACTGCGTGGGAGAGGTTCGCAGCCGCCGATACGCTCGTTTATGTCGATCGACCCCTCTCCACTCATTTCCGATGGGTAACCAAGCGCCTGATCACAGGGCTGATCGCAGACCCGCCGGGCTGGCCGGAAAACAGTCCGCTATGGAGCAGCTCGATGCAGAGCTATCGCGTGCTCTGGCTCTGCCACCGTCACCTGACGCCCAAATACCGGCGCCTGGTCGCGGAGGCGGCCGCATCGAAAAGGGTGCACCATCTGCGATCGCCGGGACAGATCCGCTCCTTCCTGGAAGGAATGCAGAAAGAGCGCCTGAACCGGTGAGCGTAGCTGGATATACCAACCGCAAAGCGGCTTGATCTCCTTGCGCGCCAAAAACAAAGTCGATTCGCCTGCCTCGCTCATTGCCACCTGCCCTCCTTTTGCCGTCGGGAGATGGCCAGGGTCACGGTGAGTGTGTCTAGCTCACCGGGAGCCCTGCCATTTTCCACAGATTTGAAGGCGGATGCTGTGCGGCGCAGTCCGGTTTGTTGCGACGGGGCAACCAAAGGGCGTGGCATGGTGTCATTGCGAGAGCTGCCCGGAGACATAGCCGCGCACCGGTTTTAGTCTTCGTCGCTTACGAACGCACCGCAGACACCGTTACCAAGGGCGAGATCGCCAAGTTCGAGTCGACGCCGGGAAGACCGAGCGTGGCTTTTGCGCCCGGTGTGGATCAACGCTGACTTGCGAAACAGTCGGCCTGCCCACGCTGACGGATTTCCATGTCGGTGCGTTCGATGATGCCGAGTTGTTTCGCCCAACCAGGCACATATTTCCCGATGAAGGCTGCCGTGGCTGCACGTGGCGGACGCGTAAGCGGTGGTTAACATTGTCTCGGGGGCGCCCGCTCCCCGGCACATTGGAGCTATTGAGCGGCGCTAGTGCTCAAACGACTGTCCGCTTTCTGCGCTCTGCAGTCGGTGGCTGACGACGCGGCTTATGGGCGAATATGCCCCTTTTCCGGTCGCTACCTATTACCTCGTAGTATAAATCGGCGAATACGCGAGGAGGTCACTGACTGATGAAAGCGTCGATGGACTCCCTACCTCCGCCTGGGGGAAGGGTCGGGGTGACGGGCTTTTTGCGACCGGCCAGCATACCGTAAGTGGCCGCGGAGTCTTTCCCTCACCCGAAAGCTGCGCAGCGCACGGCCTCCTCCCTGAGGCTGTGTCATTCGTTCCCGTTCTTACTCTTGCGGAGCCCTCCGAACGGGCGAAACCGGGATCGATTAACCGTTTGCCACATCGATGACCCGGGTTCCGATGGATCGGTTTCAGCCCTTTGCCGTTTCCCTTGCCGTCGAGAAACACCGGGGTCCGGCGAATAAAATTTAAGTCTCAGCGCAGGACGTCTTTGAGGTCGGGGGACGCAAAATTGAGCGATCTGGAGTTTCAACGCGAGCTGAGTCCAGAGCAAATGCGCGAAGCGCTATCGCTGCTGGACAGTATGGCGGGGGCGGAGAACCAAACCGTGCAAATCGAGAATTTGCGTCCCGCTGAAGAGGTCAATCCAGAACCTGATCAGTCCAGTACGACCATGCCGACGCAGGATCGGCCTCCTGCGGCAGAAGACCCGCAGCAGCGTAGGAAGCACCTGAAATTAGCTGTCGCCTTTTTTGGTATTGGCATTGCGGCTGCCGGCGTTCTGCCGCTCTGGTCATGGCGGGAAGGTGTGCCTCTACCGCCAACGCCAAGGATCGCTGAAGAGCAGTTCTCGAAACAGTCGGCAGCGCCGGCTGCGAAAAGCGATTCCCCGGCGCAACCGGTTGCCGAGCTTCCACCTGATCAAAGTCCTGGTGGATCAGAGCGACAGCCCCCAACGCCGGAGCTCGCAGGTTTGAATGGTGCCGTAAGAGATGCGGTCAATAGCGACAGTGCGATCCCTCCTACGGTCCCCTCGGCTACCGATCACGCAACCAGCACGAGCCGGGCTCCGTGGAACGAACGGGTCAGCCGGAGACCAGAGCACACCTTGTCGCACGCGCGGCTGGTTCGAGTCGCCGCAGCGAAGAAGCGGATTTGGCGACTTCGGTGGCAGGCTCGCGCGAAAGACGAATGGTGCATCGTCGCATGTCGTCGCACGAACGGAGAATGGTGCTTCTTCGGATGTCGTACTTGGCGAGCTCAGCCCGTCTTCGAAAGGGTGGCTCGATGACGAGGTCCCCTGGCTCCCGGACGATCTAATGTTTCATTCCTTTGGGTCGGCCCCAAAATCCGCAGAAACGCTAGTCGGCTGAAGGTACTATCCGTATGATTTTCGAATGGCCGCCTACGGCACATCCTCGTCGTTGCCGGCGAGTGCCGGGAAGACCCCCTATTCTCGTCACCGACGCCGGCGATATCGTCCTCGATACTGGCGATTGCGCCGCGTTCAAGCGCCGGTGAGCGTGATGGCCATCACCTGCAGAACCACGGCGAGGCGACCGCATTGATTCTTGAAGTCGGCACGAGAGGTTCGAGCGAGCCCGTGCCGAATATTCCGATATCGACCTCTGTGTGAATGCACAAGGCTATGTCCACAAGGACGGCACGCCATATACATCGCCTCCCGCCAGAAGGCGAACGCACGGCGCTCGCTTAGGTCGAGGCCAGACGGCTAGCTCCAGATCCGTTTACGGCGCGATCTCGCCGTTGGCACCTCGTTTTCGATTCGTACGAGAGCTGACTCGTTATGCCCTGCCAGTTTAAGGCGGGCTCCTAGTGTAAAATCTGACATATTAGTACCTGCGCTTAGGTCGACCAGGGTGACCATAAAGATCGCACCGAAGCGGATCACAGGACCGAAGGGTCGGTAAAGTGATGGCCGCGATCATCGAGGTCCGCGATGTGGTCAAGCGCTTCGACGGCGTCACCGCGGTTGACCACATCTCGTTTGCGGTGCCGGAGGGCGTCGTCTTCGGCTTTCTCGGTCCAAATGGCGCCGGCAAGACGACGACGATCAAGATGCTGACGACCGTGCTGACGCCGAGCGAAGGGTGGCTCAGGGTCGCCGGCCACGACCCGGTCAAGGAGCCGATGCTGGTGCGCCGCGCCTTCGGCATCGTGTTCCAGGATCCGAGCCTCGACGGCGAGCTAACGGCGGCCGAGAACATGGAATTGCACGGCGTCCTCTACCGCGTGCCGCGGGCAGAGCGGCGCGAGCGGGTCGAGGCGCTCTTACGCTTCGTTGGGCTGTGGGAGCGGCGCGACGACTACGTCAAGCGCTTCTCCGGCGGCATGAGGCGCCGGCTCGAAATCGCCCGCGCCTTGCAGCATCGGCCGCGCATCCTGTTCCTCGACGAGCCGACTGCCGGGCTCGACCCCCAGACCCGCAACCAGACCTGGGAATTCATTCGCGGGCTGTGCCGCGACGAGCAGGTGACGGTGTTTTTCACGACGCACTACATGGAAGAGGCGGAGAGAGTCGCCGACCAGATCGCGGTCATCGACGACGGCCGGATCGTCGCACGAGGCACCGCCGCGGCATTGCGGCAAGAGACCGGCGGCCGCACCCTCGAGGACGCGTTCATTGCCCTGACCGGGCATAGTATCCGCGAGGCCGATGCGGCGCCGATCGATCGCATGCGTAGGATGCGTCAGGTGTGGCTCGGCCGCCGGTGAACGCCGTCTTCATCCTGTGGCTGCGGCAGTTAAAGCTGTATTTCCGCTCGCGCGCCCGCATGATTGGCGCGCTCGGCCAGCCAACCCTGTTTCTGCTGGCTCTCGGTTTTGGACTGGGACCGACCTTCGCCCGCGCTGGCCGTGGCGACTACGTACAGTTCCTGGCGCCGGGCATCGTCACGATGGGCATCCTGTTCACGGCTGTCTTCAGCGGCATCGGGATTATCTGGGACCGCCATTTCGGTTTTCTGAAGGAAACGCTGGTGGCACCGGTGTCGCGGTTTGAGATCGTGCTCGGTCGGACGCTCGGCAGCGCCACGGTCGCGATGATCCAGGGAAGCATCGTCTTTCTCGTCTGCCTCGCCGCCGGGTTCCGGCCGGCGCAGCCGCTGTTGCTGCCGGTGGCGCTTCTGTTTATGGCGCTGATCGCCATCATGTGCACGGCGATCGGCACCGCGGTCGGCTCGGTGCTGCAGGACATGCAAGGCTTTCCGCTGATTATGAACTTCATTGTGCTGCCGCTCTTTTTTTTCTCGAGCGCCCTATACCCGGTGCCCGACCGGCCCGAGGCGATGCGGCTCGCCGTGCGGCTCAACCCGCTTAGCTACGGTGTGGATGGCCTGCGCGGCGCGCTCAACGGCGGTTTCGGGTTCGGCGTCGCGACCGACTTCGCCGTCCTCGGCGCTCTCGCCGCGATTCTTCTCGCGCTCGGCGCTTACTTGTTCTCCAAGATCGAGGTGTAGTCTTCGACCATATGTCCAATTTAGTCACCTTACCCTGAAACCTCTATGTCCGAAAGACCGCAATTTTTGGAATCAACCGGAGTATGACGAGGGTGGGGTAATTACCAGGAGAATACATCAATAGAAAAGACTCTGCTGATTGAGCGGGACAGTGACAACCGAGCGTCCTTACGGAGGCTGTTCGATCGTTATCCGTGCCTGCATGGTAGGGTCGCAGCGGTCATCGAAGGCGGCATGGGGAGGGTCTTTACGGATGCACGAGAGGAGCCCTGTGTGGCCCTCGCCGTACTCGATTTTCATTTCCTGGCGGGTGACCCACTCCATGCAAATGCCTTGCTGCTCTTCGAGTTGCTCCAACCCGGGAATGTGGTCATTGCGCCCACCCCCGAGTGGCAGCACCTGGTAGCTGCAACCTATCCGAGCGCGTTCACCGTATCGCCGCGAAGCCTTTCAGGCAGAACGGTTCGATATCGATCAGTTGAGACGGTTCTGTCAGGTACTACCGGTAGGGTTTGAACTACGGCAAGTGCGCCTGGAGGAGGTGACGCAATTCGCCACAGATCTGGATCCTGCCCTGATCTATAACTTTCGTTCCCACGAAGAGTTCATAACCCGCGGGGTCGGCGTGGGCATCGTACATCGGGGCACGTTTGTCTCCGGCGCTTCCTCGGCAGCGGTTGGCGGCGGGAAATTGGAGATCGAGATTCAGACCCAGCGTCAGTTTCGTAGCCGTGGGTTGGCCGGAGCTGTCGTTGCAGCCCTGATACTGTATTGCTTAGAGCACGGAATAGAACCCCAGTCACAGCGTTGATGCGACGGGTTCGTGGACGTCGAGGCGGCGTTGTCTCCCGTCTTATTTGCTGTGCGATCAGCCGAGGCTCTACAGACGGGGAAAATCTATCGTCCACTTAGACGTCGTGAAGAACCACTGATTAGAATTACAATCCGCCCCAAATCTCGCATTTTACGGCGCGAAACTGCGGCGCGGTTATGTCGGTTTCAAATTCAGCTCATTCGGTCTCCGAAGACCGCTGAAAAGGCGTGTTTTTCGGAACGCCGTCAGCCAATTTATTCTGGTCTGTAAGTGCAACAGACCCGACCGGTGGGTGCGTCCGGAAGAGGTTATCGCCTGTCGGAAGTGTTGAATTCTGCAACGCTGGAAAATGGCGCGTAAGGCGGCTTATCGAAACTCAGCGCCCCGGCTAGTGGCTCGTTTATTTGGTCAATCAAGGTCATCATCTCGCGCAGCTTTTCATACAATTTCACACGTTTTCACGTGCGGACGCTTAATCTGTAAACATATAGCTCAGTTGCGGAGCAGTTCCGCGACAAAACTCTCATCTAGCAATTGGATAAAACCCATGACCGAATCCACGCTTGTAGCTCGAGCTAACCGACGCCGATCTCGACGCAATCACCGGCCCGGAGGGGACATGCGCGCCACCGTAAAAATCCTGCGCCGGCCTGCCCGATTTCCGACTTAGACCCGTTTAGCGAAGTGAGTGACCAACTATGTCTCAGCCCTGGTACAAATATCTACGTATAGACGACTACGCCAGCTACCCTGACCCTGATGGGTCGTTCCCGAAACCTGATAGCAATATCCTGGTCCCGGATGGCGTCCCCATCACGGCCCTTGCGTCTGGAGTGGTCTCCGGCATTAACGCGCCTGACGGGTCGCAACCTGGCTTCGGTCAGGTAGTAACTGTCAAACTGGATACGCCGCTTAATCCTATTGCGGACCACATGGCGTATTTACACCTCAATCAAATTTCTTGTAGTCAAGGACAGCGAGTCACTTTCGGTACACCGGTGGGCGTGGCCGGTCCTAATCCAGAAAATGCCGGGACCGGGTTCGCGCTCTACCACGACGCCTACTACGGGTTTGGTCAGACCTGGGCGCAATACGTCGGTTCCCCTGAACTCAATCCCGTTCCTTTTCTCAACTCACTAGGAGATATCTCTGTGCAAACCTATGGCCCTCAGAGCAGCGATTTTACCAGCTGGTACACTGTTCAGGATCAGGTTTGGCAATGC
>Ga0306925_10005334_pt1 | contig 11770 bp, 11 predicted proteins | sample flu12Cox44000176_FD_203755 | JGI IMG/M metagenome (GOLD analysis project Ga0306925, IMG submission 203755) | Lab enrichment of tropical soil microbial communities from Luquillo Experimental Forest, Puerto Rico - flux8day.12C.oxic.44.000.176 (v2)... | ecosystem: Environmental > Terrestrial >...
GAGAAACCCTTGTGTGGTGCGGGTTTCTTTAATTTTCAGATGGTCGGAAAAACAGGATGCGCCGACCTCTGAAAGCTCGGATGCACCAGGGCCTCCGGCGACAGCGCCAGTACCACCATCGCCGCTAGCGCAAGAGTGCGGAACGTCAACGCACGGCGATCGACCAGCACGGCGATCAGCACCACGGCTGTCATGTAAAATGACCTTTGCGTCGCGACCTCCGCGCCGGAGAGCAGCAGGTAAAAGGCCGCAGCTGCAAGCGCTGCGGCGGCCGCCCACTTCTTGATCGGGAAACACACCGTCAGCACGGGGATCAACGCCAAAAGCGCACGTATCGCGAAGAAGACGACGCCGGCGACCACCGCCATGTGATATCCCGAAATCGACAGCACGTGTCCAAGGCCGGAGATGAACATCGCGTCGTTCACGGGCGTGGTGATCGCGTCCCGGCGGCCGGTCAAAAGAGCGGTCGCAATTGCCCGCTTGTCGCCATCGAGCGTGGTGCGGATACGCGCATCGATCGCATCGCGCAGATTCTGCATGAAAGCCGCGTAGCGCAGCGACAGGTCGCCTTCGACCGGAGGCTCGACAGACTTGATGGCGCCCGTGACAAAGCCGGATGCTCCGATACCCTGAAAGAACACGTCGCGCCCGAAGTCGTAGCTGCCTGGCCGCAACGGGGCGAGCGGCGGCTGCAGGCGCGCTTTCAATTCGACAAAACTGCCAACCGCGGGCGCGGTGCCCTTGCGCACCGATAACCGGACGCGTTCCAGTTTCATATGGAGACGCGGAGCATCCATCTTGGTGACACGCAGCACGAAGCGGTCGGTACGCTCGCGGATGTCCCGGGTTTCGACAAAACCGGCGAGCGACACGGAATAAGCGGGCCTCGCAAGTACCCCGTGACCGATCAGTGCGGTCCTCCCCGTCGACGTTGCAAAACCGGCAGCAATACCGGCAATCATCACGGCCAACGGAAATATCCGCCGTCGCCGAAGCAAAAACGCCGCCGCGCAAAGAGCTATCGCGGTTGCGACGGCAACCGACAGGACCGGTTCGCGTTCGGCCGCGAAATAGAGCGCAATGCCGGTGCCATAGGCGACCGGCACCCAGGGCAGCAATCGGCCGGCACCAGCCTCGGCCTTAACCCACTCGCGCAGCTTTTCGGGGGAATTCGACCAGATGTCGAAGCTGGCCGGCGCAAAGCCTCCCGCCGCCGCGCCGCGCGGCGGCCAGGTTCCTGCAATTCCCTGCGCCCGGCCCGGAGCCCTGCCCCGCTCTGCCATCCGCCACCCAACGCTACACTCCGAGGTCACAACGCTACCTTAAGCTGTACCGGCGGCGAAAGCCGGAACGGATGCAGAATTCCGGGAAAAACGATTTCAATTGCTGTGGAAGTCTCACGGAATTGACCAGCGGCCATACTTTGGCGAGGCGCATCCGCTACACGTTTCACTCTGCCAGGAAGCACCATTCGGCCCAAATTCCGATCGGGCAGCTTGCGGCCTCTCTCAAACCAGGAATAGCCCGTGACAGGTCCAGAACTGAAACAACTCCGTCAGGATCTCGCCGACGCGATCGGTCGGCCGCTGTCAGCTGCCGACATGGCAAAGCTTTGCGGCCTTGAGCCTGACGATGGCCCCGATACCGTTCGAAGGTGGGAAGTGAGCGGTCCTAGCGGACCCGCAGCCAAACTCCTCCGCATTCTAGCGATGGCCAGCGATCGCCATCCGATCCTGGAAAATTTCAATGTCTTCGACAGGTGGGACGTCAACGAGAAGGACCGGCCGGCCCGACGCGAAGCGTTTCGTGCCAAGATGCGCGACGAAATTCGTCAGCGGCTCGCCTGATCGGATTTGCCTCAAGGCTCGTTGCGCCGGGACCGCAATCACGGTCCCGCAATCGCGACGCGGCAGAAGATCAGTTGCCCGTTCTTCCGTTATCCACAGCGTTCAGCGCAAAACGGCGGTGGACTGTCCCTAGGTCGCTTGCGCGTTTGGGACAGTTTGAGGAAAACTCCCAAGCACGGCTTGGGGGTGGGCCATGGACAGTTCGGACGCCGGATTTAATTTCGATCGCTATCGCAGATTGCTGGCGGAGGCGACCGACGAGCCAAAGCGGCTGGCCCTGATCGATTTGCTGATCGAAGAAAAAGCCAGGGACCGGCTCGCCGAACAAGCGCTGCGTGCCCGACTTTCGGGCTTGGGATTGAAGGCACAGGCGCCTGCCTTTCCCAAGGTGCTTTCGATGGAGATAACTCTCCATCGCAAGCCGGGCTAGAGCATGATCGGTTCTGATTGAATCAGAACCGAAGCTCCAGGTTTTTGTTTTGACGCGCTTTCGACATTCTCAAAGGTCCCGCCCGCAATGGGCGGCGAATGTTGGAACCGGACCACTAGCCCTTGGCAACTTCCTTTGCAAACGTGTCGCGCAGGCCGATGGTTCGATTGAACACCGGAAGGGCTGGCGTCGAGTCGGCGTCGCGTACGAAGTAGCCCTGGCGTTCGAACTGCACGGCTTCGCTAGACAGGCCATCCGCGATATCCGGTTCGACCCTGGCGTCCTTGAGGACCTCCAGCGATTGCGGATTGAGGTCAGATGCGAAATCAGCCGTGTCCGGGCCGGGTTTGGCAAACAGCGGATGGTAGAGACGGATTTCCGCGCGTCTGGACTGCGCCGCCGATAACCAGTGCAGGGTCGCCTTGACCTTGCGGCCATCGGGTGCGTTGCCGCCGCGGGTGGCGGGATCATAGGTGCAGCGCAGTTCCCTGACCTCGCCAGCGGCGTTTTTAACGGCCTCGCGGCAGGTAAGAAAATAGGCGTAGCGCAAGCGCACTTCGCTTCCCGGCGAGAGGCGGAAGAACTTCTTCGGCGGGTTTTCCATGAAGTCGTCCTGCTCGACGTAGAGTTCGCGGCCAAAAGCGATGCGACGGGTCCCGGCTGCGGGATCATCCGGATGGTTGACCGCTTCGATCTCCTCCACCCGGTCTTCCGGATAATTCTCGATTACGACCTTGAGCGGCCGCAGCACCGCCATCCGCCGCTGCGCTGTCTTATTGAGCACCTCGCGGATGCAGAATTCCAGCATGCCGACATCGACGACGCTGTTGGCCTTGGCAACGCCGATACGCTTGACGAATTCCCGGATCGCGGCCGGCGGCACGCCGCGTCGCTTGAGCCCGGCGATGGAGGGCATCCGCGGATCGTCCCAGCCGGCGACGTGGCCGCCGCGCACGAGTTCAGTCAACACGCGTTTCGAGAGCAGCGTGAAAGTCAGGTTGAGCCGCGCGAATTCGTACTGATGCGGTCTCGATGGCACCGGAAGCTTGTCCAGAAGCCAATCGTAGAGCGGGCGGTGGTCCTCAAATTCGAGCGTGCAGATCGAATGCGTGATGCCCTCGATCGCATCGGATTGCCCGTGGGCGTAATCGTAGCTCGGATAGATCGACCATTTGTCGCCGGTGCGCGGATGGGTGGCGTGCAGGATCCGGTAGAGCACGGGGTCGCGGAGGTTGATATTGCCTGAAGCCATGTCGATCCTGGCGCGCAGCACGCGCGCGCCATTGGGAAACTCGCCAGCCTTCATGCGGCGAAACAGGTCGAGATTTTCTTCCACCGAACGATCACGATAGGGGCTGTTTTTGCCCGGCTCGGTAAGCGTGCCGCGCGTGGCCCTGATCTCCTCCTGCGACTGATCGTCGACATAGGCAAGACCGTCAACAACGAGCCCTTCCGCCCAGTCGTAGAGCTGCTGGAAGTAATCGGAGGCAAAAAACAGATATTTGCCCCAGTCGTAACCCAACCACTTCACGTCGGCCTGTATTGAGTCGATATACTCCTGCTCCTCCTTGGTCGGATTGGTATCGTCGAACCGCAGATGGCAACGCCCGGAGAACTCCTGCGCGATGCCAAAGTTGAGAGCGATGGATTTGGCGTGGCCAATATGCAGGTAGCCGTTGGGTTCCGGCGGAAACCGGGTCACAATCAGCTTGTGTTTTTTGGCGTCGAGATCGGCCTGGACGATGTCGCGAATGAAGTCGCGCCCTGCCTCCGCCACCATTGCTTCTTTGGTCATTCTCGTTTCCTGTTTCGGAATCAGCGGTCTATCTGCCAAATCCGCTGGCGCCAAGGAAGGCTTTAGTTATACCCGGTTCCTGCTATACACCCATCGCGCCGATAGTGGTCCCATTCTAGCATTCGTTTTGCACTTGCAGCGCCCACCTTCGCGAATGCTAGATTGAAGGACCACTACCAACTACGGAGTGCTAGTGGAGTTTGGGATTTGACATTCGCTTTGCGAATATGCGGCTAGGGATGTAGCGAATGTCAAATCCACTCCACTAGTGCTGCTTTCCCCACCATCGCATCAATGACCGATCCAATCGTCACGCGCTTTGCTCCCTCGCCGACCGGCTTCCTCCATATCGGAGGGGCCCGTACGGCGCTATTCAACTGGCTCTACGCGCGCGGCCGCGGCGGCAAGATGCTGTTGCGCATCGAGGACACCGACCGCGAACGATCTACAGACGCCGCGATCGCCGCGATTCTCGATGGGCTTAAATGGCTCGAACTCGATTGGGATGGCGATGTCATCTACCAATATGGTCGCGCCACGCGGCACCGCGAGGTTGCGCAGGCGCTGCTTGCCAGCGGCAAGGCGTATCGCTGCTACGCGACGGCCGAGGAACTTGCGGCGATGCGTGAAAAGGCCCGCGCCGAAGGCCGCACGCGGCTTTACGACGGCATGTGGCGCGACCGCGACCCCTCCGAAGCCCCGCCCGGCATGAAGCCCACGATCCGGCTGCGCGCCCCGCAGACCGGCGAGACCGTAATCGAGGATCAGGTCCAGGGCCGCGTCGTCTGGCAAAACGAAAACCTCGACGATCTGGTGCTGCTGCGAGGCGACGGCAACCCGACCTATATGCTGGCCGTTGTGGTCGATGACCATGACATGGGCGTCACCCATATCATTCGCGGCGACGATCACCTGATCAACGCGGCGCGCCAGAAGCAGATTTATGATGCGCTCGGGTGGAACATCCCGAGCATGTCTCATATTCCGCTGATTCACGGGCCTGATGGCTCGAAACTCTCCAAGCGCCATGGCGCGTTGGGCGTGGATGCCTATCGGGCGATGGGCTACCTGCCGGCGGCACTGCGCAATTACCTGGTCCGGCTCGGCTGGAGTCATGGCGACCAGGAGATATTCTCAACCGACGAAATGATCGCCGCGTTCGACCTGTCGGGTGTGGGACGCTCCGCCGCGCGCTTCGATTTCGCCAAACTGGAGAACCTCAACGGGCATTATATCCGGCACACCGACGATCAATCCCTCGTGAAGATGTTCGAGGGCGTGTTGGATCATGTGCCCAACGGGTCGGAACTCAAGGCAAAGCTCAATCCGAAAACCCGCGCGCAACTGCTCCAGGCGATGCCAAACCTCAAGGAGCGCGCCAAAACCCTGCTCGATTTGATCGATGGCGCCTACTTCATCTTCGCCGACAGACCGCTGCAGATCGAGCCGAAGGCGGCCGCCTTGTTGACGGCGGAAAACCGCGAACTCATCGGCAGGCTCCGTGGCGTTCTCGAGGCGGTCAAGGATTGGTCGGCGGAAGGCACGGAAGCGGCCTTACGGGCTTTCGCCGAACAGAACGGTCTCAAGCTTGGCGCGGTCGCCCAACCGCTGCGCGCTGCGCTCACCGGACACTCCACTTCGCCGGGTATTTTCGACGTTCTGGCGGTGCTGGGACGACAGGAGTGCCTGGACCGGCTTGGCGATCAGGCCCCTACTTGAGGCCTAGGCGGGGCCATCTTGCAGCGCACACAGGAATAAGCTACGCATTTGTTCGGTCTTTGGAAGACTTGGCTTCCTTCGCCGTTCTGTTCGGGAATAGCGGGTCGCCTGGCTTCGCAACGCCCTCATCGGGGACCTCACGATGGACGCAACATCCCACAACAAACCCGCAACGCTGACGGTCGGCAACAAGACCTACGATTTCCCGATTTCGAGCGGCACTATTGGGCCTGATGTCATCGACATCGGAAAGCTCTACGCGCAAACCGGCATGTTCACGTATGACCCCGGTTTCACTTCCACCGCGAGTTGCCAGTCGAAGATCACCTATATCGACGGCGACGCGGGCGTCCTGGAATACCGCGGTTATCCGATCGAGCAGCTTGCCGAGCACGGCGACTTTCTCGAGACCTGTTATCTGCTGCTCTACGGGGAACTGCCGACCGCCGCGCAGAAAAAGGACTTCGATTATCGCGTGATCCACCACACCATGGTTCACGAGCAGATGGCACGGTTCTTTCAAGGATTCCGGCGCGACGCTCATCCGATGGCGGTGATGGTCGCCTCCGTCGGCGCGCTGGCCGCGTTCTATCACGACTCTACCGACATCAGCGATCCGCAACAGCGCATGATCGCCTCCATGCGCATGATCGCGAAAATCCCAACGCTCGCGGCGATGGCCTACAAATACAATTTGGGCCAGCCATTCATGTATCCGAAGAACTCGCTGAGGTTCGCCGAAAACTTCCTCTACATGTGCTTTGCGGTTCCTTGCGAGGAATACAAGGTCAATCCGGTGCTGGCGGATGCACTCGAGAAAATCTTCATCCTGCACGCCGATCACGAGCAGAACGCCTCGACCTCGACGGTGCGCATCGCCGGCTCCTCGGGCGCCAATCCGTTCGCGTGTATTGCCGCGGGCATCGCCTGCCTGTGGGGCCCGGCGCATGGCGGCGCCAATGAGGCCGCGCTGAACATGCTCTATGGCATCGGCGCGGTCGACAAGATTCCCGATTTCATCAGAAGGGTGAAAGACAAGAACAGCGAAATTCGCCTGATGGGCTTCGGCCACCGCGTGTACAAGAACTACGATCCTCGCGCCAAGATCATGCAGAAGATGTGTCACGCGGTGCTAGCGGAAACCGGCCACGGCGACGATCCGATGCTGAAGGTCGCGCTGGAACTGGAAAAGATCGCGCTCAACGATCAATATTTCATCGACCGCAAGCTCTATCCCAATGTCGATTTCTATTCGGGCATCACGCTCAAGGCGATGGGTTTCCCGACCTCGATGTTCACCGTCCTGTTTGCGGTCGCCCGCACCGTGGGCTGGATCAGCCAATGGAGCGAAATGATCGAGGATCCGCAGCAGAAGATCGGCCGTCCGCGACAGCTCTACACCGGTTTGCCGCATCGGGATTACGTGCCGATCGGAAACCGCAAATAAAACGCGACTTCGAAAGCCGGATGCGGCTACGCTGCACCTGGCTCGAACCCGTTTTCCTGTTAGTTCGATCTCCGGGATTTTCGCAACGTCGCCAGCACGATATCAGCTGCGCGCACGCTCGGCGGCAGATTGCCCGTCGACATGATGTCGCCGATTCCGGCAAAAACCTCTACCTGACGCCGCCGCATGGGAGAGTCGGAGAGGATTTCGCGCAAGGCTCCCGCGAGCTTTTCCGGCGTACAATCCTGCTGCAGGAATTCCGGGATCACGTTTTCGCCGATCACCAGGTTCGCCAGTATCACGGAATTCCCCCTGATGGCGCGCCTTAAAATCCAGGCTTCGACGGCCCCGACCCGGTAGGCTGTGATCATCGGCACTCCCGCAAGCGCGAGCTCAAGCGTGACGGTGCCGGACTTGGCAAGAGCTGCGTGTGCCATCCGAAAGGCTGCGCGCTTGTCCTGCTCGCCGGCCACGATCCGCGGAGGGACGCTCCAATCCTTCACGCTCCCCCGAACCACTTCCATCAGGTGCGGCATGGTCGGCAGGATCAACTCGAACGCCACGCCTTCACCTTGCAGCCGACCCAATGCCTCGCCGAAAATCTTCGCGTGATGTCTGATCTCGCTGCGACGACTTCCGGGCAGCACCAGAAGCACCGGTGGCGCCTGGTCCCGGCGCTTTTGTTCCTCAAGATCGGGCGTAAGCGTGCCGATCTGCTCGGTCAGGGGATGGCCGACGTAGCTGCAAGGCGGTCCGTGCAACCTGCTATATTCCTTCGGTTCGAACGGCAGCAACGCCAGGACGTGATCGATGTAGCCGCGCATGGCGCGCGCCCTGCCCGACCTCCAGGCCCAGACCGACGGCGAGACGTAGTCGACGATCGGGATCGAGGGATCGCGGGCCCGCACGCGCCTCGCCACCCGATGGGTGAAGTCGGGACTGTCGATGATCACGAGGATATCGGGCCTCGCAAGCATCACCGCGCTGACGGTTTCCCGGATCAGACGCAGCACCTTCGGCAACTGCCTCACCACGCCGACGAAACCGATGATTGAAAGTTCTTCAATCGAAAACAGCGAGGCGAGCCCCTCGCGCGCCATCGACTGGCCGCCCACGCCTTCAAAACGCACGGCATCGCCGAGGCGTTGGCGCAAGACCTTCATCAGGGCGGCACCGAGCCGGTCGCCCGATTCTTCCGTGGCGATCAGGAAGATCCGCCGCCCGACATTGCTACTCGCCCTCATCGACATCACGCCGGCAAACCGCGTATGAAAAGACCTGCCGCGTCGGCAGCCTCCACCATGGTCTGCGGTTCGACCACAACGGTGTTGCCGGCGACAGCGGCAATTCCCGCAAGCGAAGCCGCGGCCGCGCCTTCGACCGTGCGTGGCCCCACGGTCGGCAAATCGAAACGCAGATCCTGTCCGCTTTTTGGCGCCTTCACCAGCACGCCGCAGGCGGCGCGCGCGCGAATACGGCGTTCGGCGCGAAGGCGTGCAACGCGCGCCAGCAAGCCGTCGGTACCTTCAATATCCTCCACGCCGACCACGTGCCCTTCGATCACCACGACCGCCTGACCGATGTCGAAGGGACTAAGCGCGCGCAACACGTCTCGTCCCTTGACGATATCGGCCGACGCGCTCTCATCCGGCATCTTCCGTGTGAGGCATCCCTGCGGCATCAGCAATTCCGGCGCGACATCCTTGATTCCGAGCATTCGGAAACCGTCCTGCTCGAGGAGCCGGCCAATGCCCGACAACAGATGATCATCGCCGCCCCGGAAAGCCGCCCATATTCGTCCGAGCGCGCGAAGCGTGGTCCAGTCGAGACGGATTTCCGATAGCCCCGGCCGGACCAGCGATCCAATGAAGATCAGATTCCGACAGTTCTCGGCGCGAAACAATTTCTCTGCCCGGCCGAGCTGTCCGACCGAAATCCAGTGGTGACGAAAGCGCTGGGCGCCTTTAGGATCGCAGGCGCCTCTCAGCGCGAACAGGACGCAATCAAGACCTCGCGCGTTGAGCGAATCCGCCACCGCGAACGGCATCACTCCGCCACCCGCGATCAGCCCAACCGGCGACGAGATCTCCAAAGCCGCTGATGTCATGGCTCCGGCAGCTCCGTGGTCAATGTTTCTCCGCCTGATCGGCCGGAAGGCAGAGAGGGCGATGCTTGCCGTCGCCGATGAAGCTGAGGATTTCGGCGATCGCCGGATCCGTAGCCGCCAACGGTTGCATCGCACTGAGCCTTTCGGCGAACACACCAGGTCCGTGAAACAGCTTTTGATAGAATGAACGAAGTGCGGCCAGCCGCTCGCGGGTGAATTTGCGGCGCTTCATGCCGACGATATTGAGCCCTTCAAGGCGAGCATACTGGCCGTTGACGAGACCGAACGGAATCACGTCATTGCGGACGCCACAGACGCCGCCGACCATCACCTGCGAGCCGACGCGCGTGAACTGATGAACGGCGGACAAGCCGCCGATGAAGACAAAATCGCCGATCTCGCAGTGGCCGCCAAGCGTGGCGGAGGTCGCAAAAATCACATCATTGCCGACCTGGCAGTCGTGACCGACATGGCTGCAGTTCATGAAGTAACCACGATCTCCAACGCGGGTGATACCGCCGCCGGCGACCGTTCCGATATTCATGGTGACCGATTCCCTGATCGTGCAGCCTTCGCCGATCTGAAGCCTGGTAGCCTCGCCACGATAGCTCAGCGATTGCGGCGGGGTCCCCAGGGAGGCGAAGGGATAGATGGTGCACCCGGCGCCGATCGTCGTTTCACCTGTGACGTGAACATGCGCGATAAGCTTGCAGTTCGGTCCAATCGTGACGTGGCGGCCGATGCTGCAATAAGGGCCGATCGAGGTGCCATCACCGATCACGGCGCCATCTTCAACTCGCGCGGTGGGATCGATCGTGCTCATCGAGAGGTCTCGTGTCGCTGTGAAGGTGTGAAACGTAAATCGTTTGATTTTTCAGTGGTTAGCGCGGGCCAGCGAAGCTGTCCAGTAATCTCCGATGGCCTCCATCGCCGTATTGGATGAGACCAGGCCGACGCAAGGCGGCAACTGAGCCGCGCAAAGATGGAGCGGGGTTCGAGCCGGCGATGCCTGGAAAGCGAGAGCGAAAGCCGATTAATGCATCGTGCGTTGAACGAATGCCGAGCCCTGCGTCACGACACACATGTAGGAATAGGTTTGGGCCTCACCGGCAGCCTCGAAATCGACATCAATGATGACCGGCTTCGACTGGCCTTTCCATGTCGATAAAATCGTCGGGGATACGGGGCGCGTCCGCGATTTCTTGACAACCAGCCCCGAGATGCGCGGCAACGCCTCGGTGGCCTTGGATATGCACGAGTCGGCGGCTTCGGCGCGGCCGTTTCCGGTCGCCAACAGAGCCGAAACGGCGAACATGACCACGATACGCATCCGATGTGTTTCCAGCCCCGTCGCGAAAAAATTAGAACACAGAATTTCCGTCGTGTCGGTCACACCAGGAACGCGATCGTCGTGGCTGCACGAGGATTCGCCCGTCAGTCCGCCAGCATCGCGCCAACCTCGGCTTCCGCGACAGTTATTCCGTTCACTCTGGCGTCGCCGTGAAACCACCACATCGCCTTTCGCCTGTTGAGCCGGCGCATGTGATATTCCACCGTATCGCCGGGCAAAACGGGCTTGCGGAATTTGCACTTATCGATGGTCAGAAAATAAACCGCAGCAGGCTTCTCGGTGCCTTCGATCGACTTGATTCCGATGACGCCCGCGGTCTGCGCCATGGCTTCGATCATCATCACTCCGGGATACACCGGTCGCTCGGGAAAATGCCCGGCAAATGCCGGCTCGTTGTAGGTGACGTTCTTGATGCCGATGCCGCTGTAGTCGGTCCGGATGTTGATCACCCGGTCGATCAGCAGCATGGGGTAGCGGTGCGGAAGCGTCTTGAGGATCTCGTTGATATCCACGAGCGCAAACCTGACCGGTGCCTCCTCCATCGCTCCCGCCTCTGGAAGCCTCCCTGAACGCGGCGACCTCCGCCGGCGCCGAAGAAGGCCGTTGCACGAATTTCGTATCTGCGCCAATTCTCCGGTCGCAGCCCGGCCATTGCTCGAAATCAGAACGATGTACCGCCGCCAAACTTGAATTGCTGCACGACGTCGTGCCGACCCTTGGTAAGCGGAACCGCATAGTCGAAGCGCAGCGGCCCGAATGGCGAGGCCCAGATCAGGCCAATACCAACGGATGAGCGAATGACATTCTGCGGATCAAACTGCAATCCCAGACAGGTGCCGGGAGCTGGGGGAACATTCTTGATGTTGGTTGGCGGAATACAGCCCGGCGTGTTGACTTCGCCTGTGAAAGTCCAATCTGTCGGCCCCCTGTAATCATACAGAGTACCGGCGTCGGCATAGACCGCGCCCTTCAGGCCAATCTCCTTCGGCAGGAACCAGAACGGATACTGCATTTCCAGAGAGGCGCCCCAATACTTGGTGCCGCCGAGCGCGTCCTGCGTACCGTAGGGGT
>Ga0306925_10005337_pt1 | contig 11767 bp, 10 predicted proteins | sample flu12Cox44000176_FD_203755 | JGI IMG/M metagenome (GOLD analysis project Ga0306925, IMG submission 203755) | Lab enrichment of tropical soil microbial communities from Luquillo Experimental Forest, Puerto Rico - flux8day.12C.oxic.44.000.176 (v2)... | ecosystem: Environmental > Terrestrial >...
CGACGCAAAGGCGGAGAGTTCCAGCGTCTGATCCTCGGGATCCTTGCCGATGGTGTCACCGAGGGCTCGTTCGCCGTCAAGGACCCGATCATCACCGCGAACGTGATCATCACCGCTTGCGACTATGCGTTCATGTGGCTGAAGGCGAGCCCTGAGCGTCCAATCGACGTCATTGCGGCCCGATACGGCGAGCTGACGGTCGCGATGGCCAGCGGCGGCGCGCGCTGAACCGGCCTGCGAGTCCGGCTCGAACACGGTTATCTGCGCGACATCCGTGACCCCGTCCGGGCGTTCGTCCGTGACCGCGTCGTGCTGCACGTCGGCGACTGGTTTGAGCAGGCGCCGATCCCCCGGGAGCTGACGGGCGACCTCCGCCCGCTGAACGCGCTGGCCACGCACCTGCAGGCGTCGCTCGCGATGTTCGCGATCCACCGGTGGGCTGGGAGGAGCAGAAGAAGGAGTTGTTGCCGCGGATGGCGGCCGGAGAGGCGATCGGCTGCTTCGGGCTGACCGAACCGGAGTGCCCCGTGCCATCCGGGGGCGAAGCGGACCCGGGCACGGCGGGACGGTGGTCGACTGATCCTGCACGGGCAGAAGATGTGGATCACGAGAAGTTCGATCGCCAAGGTGGCGATCGTGTGGGCGCGACCGACGCCGCGCTTGAAGTCGTACGGACGCGCGGCAGGGCTGGTGCCAACGGGGGCACGCTCGAATTCCCGGGATCCGGCACCTGAGCAACTTGGAGCCGGTCGTCACCTTCGAGGGGACGGCAGATGTCCAAGCGCTCGGCGTCGGCGGCGCGGTGACCGGAATCCAGACAATCGGGGTGATTGGGCATGGCGCTCATCCCCCATCCGGGGGCTGAGTACGAGCGGCAGCTCCAGCTGCGCTCGCTGACCGGCGACGATCCACTCCTATAAGGCGCCGGCAACTTTCGGGCTGCACCGGTCCAGCATCGGAGACCGCCGGACCGTCACACGACGCCTGAACACGCGGGGCTCGACTCGTCGGCCTCTCTCCTCCTCCGCGAGTCCCGGGGGTCACGGACTGACTCCCGGGCCCCCGCGGTAGCGCGGGCGATGACATGAACCTGACGTCATATTCAGTTGCGCCTCACTTGAGCACCCCAAACCGACACACCGGGGCATGGTCCGCCGAGCTGCCGCCATCGGCGGATGCCTCACAGTTGCGTGAGCCACCGGCCACGGCCCGCGGCGTCTGCACGCGGGCGAAGCTGATCGATGCCGCGCGCGCGGTGTTCGAGCGGGACGGCTACGTAGCCGTCCGCCTGGCCGATATCGCCGCAGCCGCCGGCACCTCCGTCGGGACGCTCTACCTGTACTTCGACGGCAAGGAGCAACTGCTCCATGCCGTCCTCGAGCAGGCCCAGAACGACATGCTCCACCCCGGCTTCGAGCGGGTCGCCGACGCCACCCCGCAGGAGGTGATCGACGCGAGCAACCGCGCTTACCTGCGCGCCTACAAGCGCAACGCCAAGTTGATGCCGGTGCTGGCGCAGGTGGCGGCGGTCGATCCCGACTTCCGCGCCTTGCGGCAACGCCGGACACGCGCGTTCGTCGAGCGAAACGCACGGTCGATCGCCGACCTCCAGCGATGCGGGCTCGTGGACCCCGAGATCGACCCGATGCAGGCCGCCGCCGCGCTGTCCGCGATGGTCGCCCGAACCGCGGGTGATCAGTTCTGTTACGCGGAGTCTGAGTCGCAAGTGGAGGTCCCTGTCGGGACCTTGAGGCGACTGTGGACGAACGCCGTCAAGCCGAAGGTTGTGACTGGTGATGATTGACGGCCACGCGCCAGGGCTCGATGTCGATCGTCTCGCAAGGTGGTGGCACGAGGCAGTCGGCCCGCTTGACAGTCCCCTCAGCGGTCACCTGCTTACCGGCGGCAAGTCAAACCTGACCTACGAGGTGACCGACGGCATGACGCACTGGGTCGTTCGCCGACCGCCGCTCGGACACGTCCTGGCGACTGCCCACGACATGGCGCGCGAGTACCGCGTGATGAGCGCGCTGTGGGGAACCGACGTGCCGGTACCCGCAACCCGGGCCCTGTGCAACGACGACTCTGTGATCGGCGCCCCGTTCTACGTGATGGAGCGGGTGCAGGGGACCCCGTACCGGTTCGCCAGCGAGCTTGAGCCGCTCGGCAAGGAGCGAACCACGAGGATCGCGGAGCGGCTGATCGACACGCTCGCCGCCGTGCACGCGGTCGAGCCGGGGTCGGTCGGGCTCGCGGACTTCGGCCGCCCTGACGGTTACCTCGCGCGGCAGGTCGCGCGCTGGCAGAAGCAGATGGCGGCATCCAAGACTCGCGAGCTCCCTGCCGCCGACCGGCTGCATGAGCTGTTGGCCGCCAAGCTTCCGGCAGAGCAGCCGCCGACGATCGTCCACGGCGACTACCGGCTGGACAACGTGCTGTTCGACGGCGAGGACCGACCAACCGCCGTGCTCGACTGGGAGATGGCGACGCTTGGCGATCCGCTGGCCGACCTATCACTCATGCTGATTTACGGCCGCCTGGGCAAGATGCAGCTCGCCGGCGCGGTCAGCGACGTTGCGCTCGCGCCCGGCTACCCCGACGAGGACGCGATCGCCAGCCAGTACGCGGAGCGAACCGGCCGCGACATCTCGCGCCTCGGCTTCTACCTCGGCTTGGCGGCGTACAAGCTCGCGGCAATCCTCGAGGGCATCAACTACCGCCACATACGCGGCCAGACCGTCGGCCCCGGCTTCGACGGACTCGACGAAAAGGTCGACGCGCTGCTCGACGCAGGCCTGACAGCGACCGGGGAGGTCAACTGATGGAGTTCGCCTTCGATAGCCGGACCGACGAGCTGCGCCAGACGCTGCTCGAGTTCATGGACTCCCACGTCTATCCCGCCGAGCCGGTCTTCCACGAACAGCTCAAGCAGCTCGACGATCGCTGGGCGTGGGACTCCGTCCCGATCCTTGCTCATCTCCGCGCCGAGGCGCGCAAGCGCGGCCTGTGGAACCTGTTCCTCCCCGGCGAGCACGGCGCCGGCCTGACCAATCTGCAGTACGCACCGCTGGCGGAGATCACCGGCCGCTCGATGCACCTCGCCCCCGCGGTCCTCAACTGCGCGGCACCGGACACGGGGAACATGGAGGTCCTTGCGATGTTCGGCACACCCGAGCAGAAGCAGCGCTGGCTCGAGCCGCTGCTGACCGGGGAAATCCGCTCCTCGTTCGCGATGACCGAGCCCGACGTCGCTTCGTCGGATGCGACGAACATCGCGACCAGGATCGAGCGCGACGGCGACGAGTACGTGATCAACGGGCGCAAGTGGTGGATCACGGGAGCGATGAACCCCAACGCGCAGATCTTCATCGTGATGGGCAACACCGACCCGACAGCCCCCCGCCACAGCCAGCAGTCGATGATCCTCGTCCCACGGGACACACCCGGCCTCGAGATGAAGCGCGGGATGGAGGTGTTCGGCTACGACGACCACAGCCACGGCGGCCATGCCGAGCTGAAGCTGACCAACGTCCGTGCCCCCACGGCCAACCTGATCGGCGACGAGGGCTACGGGTTCGCGATCGCCCAAGCCCGGCTTGGGCCCGGCCGAATCCACCACTGCATGCGGTCGATCGGTGTCGCCGAACGGGCGATCGAGCTGATGTGCGAGCGCGCCAACCAGCGCGTCGCGTTCGGACAGCCGCTCGCCAAGCAGGGAGTGATCCGTGACTGGATCGCCGACTCCCGGGTCCGCGTCGAGCAGCTGCGCCTGTTGGTCCTGAAGACCGCCTGGCTGATGGACACCGTCGGCAACAAGGGCGCACACACCGAGATCCAGGCGATCAAGATCGCTACGCCGAGCACCGTCGAGTGGATCCTCGACAAGGCGATCCAGATTCATGGCGCCGGCGGCCTCTCCCAGGACTTCCCGCTCGCGGAGGCGTTCGCCGGGATCCGCACGCTGCGGTTCGCCGACGGCCCCGACGAGGTTCACAAGAGCGCGCTTGCGCGGGCTGAGCTGGCGCGCCACACCGGCGAGCGATGAGCACGCCGGCGGAACGGCATGAACAGAGCGCAACAGGGACTGGACGGCAGATGGCCGTCAAAGCCGTGATCTTCGATTACGGCGGCCTGCTGACCACGCCTGTTCGCGTCTCGATCGAGGCGTGGCTCACGGCCGACCAGATCGACCCGGAGTCGTTCTCGACCGCGCTGAAAGCCTGGCTCGGCCGCGACGTTCCAGTGGGCACGCCGATCCACCGGCTGGAGACGGGCGAGCTGACGATCGCCGAGTTCAACCAGCTGTTCGCCGCGGAGCTGAGGCGCCACGACGGAACCCCGGTTAGCCCGGATGGGCTCCTCGCCAAGCTGTTCGCGCCGATGCGCCCGGACCCAGTGATGTTCGACCTCGCGCGGGAGCTCGTGGTCGGCGGCGTCCGCATCGCGGTGCTGTCGAACAGTTGGGGCGACACGTACCCCTGCGACGAGGTCACACGAGTGTGCGACACGATCGTGATCTCCGGTGAGGTCGGTCTGCGCAAGCCCGACGCCGCGATCTACGAGCTGACGCTTGATCGCCTCGGCCTCGACGCGAGTGACGCCGACGAATCGTCAACCTCTCCAGCACCAGCGCGCTGGGCAACCGTGGGCAAGCGAACTACTCCGCGGCGAAAGCCGGCCTGCAGGGCTTCGCCCCTCGCTGACCAGGAACGAGACCGTGTGAGCGATATCCTCCGGCTGCCCGACCCGGCCGACGGGAATCTGAGCGAATATTCGTATGCGCCAGCCGCGAGTGGCCGAATCCGGGTGGTCGTGAGCGTGGCTCACGTCGGTCCTTAAGTCGCGAGCGGCAACCAATCAACCAACCGCTCACCCGACCGACCCACCCGCGGGAGCAGCTTCATCGCAGTGGCCGGGTGCAGCTCAGAGCACCTCAAAGAGCCCGGCGGCCCCCATGCCACCGCCGACGCACATGGTGACGACGACGTGTCGAACGCCACGCCGCCGGCCTTCGAGCAGCGCATGGCCCACCAGACGCGCGCCGCTCATACCGTACGGATGACCCACGGAGATAGCGCCGCCGTCGACGTTGAGCTGCTCGTCGGGAATGCCAAGCCGGTCACGGCAGTAGACGGTCTGGACTGCGAACGCCTCGTTGAGCTCCCACAGGCCAACGTCGCCGATCTCGAGCCCGGCGCGCTCCAACAGCCGCGGGATGGCGAACACCGGACCGATTCCCATCTCGTCCGGTTCGCAGCCCGTGACGACCAGGTCACGGAAGATGCCCAGCGGCTCGATCCCGCGGGCGGCAGCCAGGTCCGCGTCCATCACGACCACAGCGGCAGCACCATCCGACAGCTGGCTGGCGTTGCCGGCGGTGACGGTTCCCCCTTCGATCACCGGCCTTAGCTCGGCGAGGCCGTGGAGGGTTGTGTCGGGGCGATTGCATTCATCCTTGCTCAGCGTGACCTCCTCGAATGACACCTCGCCCGTTTCGCGATCGACGATCCGCTTCGTCGTGGTGATCGGGACGATCTCCCCGTCGAAGCGGCCCCAATCCTGGGCGGCTGCGGTGCGGCGCTGGCTTTCCTGGGCGTATCGATCCTGGACCTCACGGTCGACCCGGTAGCGCGCCGCGACGACCTCTGCGGTCTCGAGCATGGTCATGAAGATCTCGGGCTTGTGCTCGTTGAGCCACGGATCTTGCTCCTCGTAGCGATTCATGTGCTCGTTTTGCACGAGGCTGATCGACTCGAGTCCGCCGGCCACAACGATTTGGTTCTGGCCGGCGCGGACCTGCTGAGCGGCCAGGGCAATCGTCTGCAGCCCCGTGCTGCAGAACCGATTTACGGTCATGCCGGGGATGGTCACTGGTAGGCCGGCCCGGAGCGCGACTTGACGAGCGATGTTCCCGCCGGTGGTCCCCTCCATCAGGGAACCTCCGAGGATGACATCGTCGATCTCGTCTCGCTCCACCCCCGCTCGCTCGACAGCGGTGCTCACAGCGTGGGCCCCTAGCGTCGCGCCATGCGTGTAATTCAGCGCACCTCGATAGGCCTTACCGATGGGGGTGCGGGCGACCGACACGATCGTGGCTTCATTCATGCAATCTCGTTCCTTTCTAGCTGGTAAGGGAAGCTTGGTGGCTTCTGGTCGAGGCGCCGAGCGGAACGAGTAGCTCCGTGCCCGGTTGGCGGATGTTCGGTGGCCGCTCAGCGTCTGCCGAGCTCGTGCCGGGCGATGGTGCACTTGTGGACCTCGTTGGGGCCGTCGGCCGCAAGATGCGGATCCCCCAGCTGGGCGTCGTCCGGCCAGGTTGAGTGTCGGGTGTGGTGGCACTCGGACAGTGTTGCTCCGACACCCGTGGTCACCGGCATAGACGAAGCAAAAACATGGGTTTGGCTGACGTCACTCCTGACCGACAGCCGACCGCCGCTGACGTCGGGGTCATGACGTGGAACGCGAGTACACAGGCATGCCGTGTCGCGTGCGAGAAGCCTGCGCGACGCCGGGGCAGATCGAAATCGCAACGTGGCACACCCGGGTCGTCCCGACCTGCCGCAGCACCGGACGACGCGCGTGCCAGTTGAGGCGGTGATCTTCGACCACGGGGGCGTGCTGACCACGCTCGCGCGTCACTCGCCGCGCGATCCCGCGTGCGAATCACCTGGACCGCGCCCAGAATGGCCTCACCCACGGGCTCCTCGTCCACGGGCCGACGGCGACGGCGACGCCGGTACTCATCGGTGCTCGATCGCTGTGGCGCCGCCGTACGTCGGGACCACGCCAGCAAACGGCCGGCGAGCGCGTCTCATCCCACGCATGAAACACCTCCGACCCAGAAAGAAGGACACATGACCCCAACCCAACGCATCGCGATCGTCACCGGATCAGCCCGCGGGATCGGCTCCGCTGTCGCCAAGCGACTGGCCGGCGACGGCTTCTCAGTCGCCGTGCTTGACCTCGACGAGACGGCCTGCACGAGGACCGTTCAGGAGATCACGGCCACGGGGGGCCGGGCGTTGGCCGTCGGTGCGAACGTCGCCGACGAACAGAACGTGGCTGATGCCGTGGCGCGCGTTGCGGAGAGGCTCGGCCCGCCAACCGTGTTGGTCAATAACGCCGGCGTGATCCGGGACAACCTGCTGTTCAAGATGAGCGCCGAGGATTGGGACGTGGTGATGGACGTCCACCTGCGTGGCTCGTTCTTGATGACCCGCGCGACCCAGCAACACATGACTGCCGCCAAATACGGGAGGATCGTCAACCTGTCCAGCACCTCCGCGCTCGGCAACCGCGGGCAGGTCAACTACTCCGCCGCCAAGGCCGGTCTGCAGGGCTTCACCAAGACGCTCGCGTTCGAGCTCGGGAAGTTCGGCGTGACCGCCAACGCGATCGCCCCCGGCTTCATTGAAAGCGAGATGACTGCAGCAACCGCCGAGCGCATGCGGATCCCGTTCGAGGACTTCAAGGCTGGCGCTGCGCAACAGATCCCGGTCGGACGGGTCGGCCAGCCCGAGGACATCGCCCACACCGTCTCGTTCCTGGTCAGCGAGGGCGCCGGGTTTGTCTCCGGCCAGGTGATCTACGTCGCCGGCGGACCTACCTGCTGAGTGTTCAGGACCTTCGCTGCGGGAGTAGCGCGATCCCGGCCAGTGTCGGATCGCTTGGGTCGAGAGCACTACTCAGAATCTGACAGGCGCGCGGCGATCAGGATGTCGACGACGTCACTCCCGTGTCTAATGTTGGTCTGGGTTTGGCTAGCCACTCGGTCGAGGCGGCAGTAGGCGGTATTGACGCAAGTGCAGTCGCTCACTTGTGAACGTTTGCAACCACGTCGGCGTCAACGACCCGCGCATGCTGCCGATCAGAACGCCGTCGCGGTGTCGGTCATCGGCGATGAACCCCGCGACCGAGGCGGACCCGCCGCCTCCGCCCGTGCCGGCCGCGGCCGTCTAGACCCGCCCGGACGACATGATGCCGGGGCGCTCGTGCCGAGAGCGACCCTACGGGGGCTGGGCGTCCCATCCCCACGACGAGGAGAGACCCCATGACCGAACGGCTTCGCGCCGGCGAGATCGAGATTGCCTACGAGACCTTCGGGGCGCCCGGCGATCCACCACTGCTGCTGATCATGGGCCTGGGCATGCAGATGCTCGCCTGGCGCGATGACCTGTGCGGGCTGCTCGCCGATCAGGGCTTTCGTGCGATCCGGTTCGACAACCGCGATGTTGGGCTCTCGACGCACCTAGACGACGCGCCCGAGCCGGACCTGCCCGAGCTGATCGCCGGCGACCACTCCTCGGCCCCATACCAGATCGAGGACATGGCTGAGGACGCGCTTGGCCTGCTCAACGGGCTGGGGATCGAGCGCGCGCACGTCGTCGGCGCCTCGATGGGCGGCTACATCGCTCAAGCGCTCGCGATCCGGCGGCCGGACCGGGTCCTCAGCCTCACGTCGATCATGTCCACTCCGTCGGTCGAGGTCGGCCGCGCGACGCGCGATGCGCAGGTGGTGCTTCTCGCGCCACCCGCAACGAGCCGCGACGCCGCGGCGCAGCGAGCGGTCGAGGTCATGCGGGTCATCGGCTCGCCCGACTACCCGTTCGACGAGCAGGAGGTCGTTGACCTGGCCCGTCAAACCTACGACCGCCACGCCGATCCGCGCGGCGTGCTGCGGCAGCTGGCCGCAATCGTTGTCTCCAGCGACCGGACGGATGCGCTGCGTGGACTGCGCGTACCGACGCTCGTCATTCACGGCGAGGCCGACCCGCTCGTGCAGCTCGAGGGCGGCAAGGCCACGGCCGCAGCGATCCCCGGCGCACGACTGCTCACGTTCCCGGGTATGGGGCACGACCTGCCGAGGGCGCTGTGGCCGCCGATTGTCGCTGCCATCGCCGACCTCGCCCGTGACGCCGGCGCGAGTGTAGCTCCCGCAAACCGCGGGCAGGCGCCACCGGGCTCGACGGGATCGCCCGCAGCAGCCCCCGGAGCCGGGACTCGGCGACGGCCGGCTCGGTGACGTCGACGGTTGGCTCCATCTCGCACTTCATCGCCGCGAGGCTTGGGACGCCTAGTGTCGTGAGTGCGTTAATTCGGTTGCCGTAGGTCGCGATCGATTCGAGGACTGGTTGGGGGCCTTGGTCCAGACGTAGCGCCGCGGATCGTCGTCCCAGCTATCGATCCGGCGCGGATGTCGGCGTTGAGGCCCGGATGTCAGGTAGTCGCCGCGCAGCGGCTGACCGCACTGAGCAGGTTTTGCGCCGGCGATGCTCGCGTTACCGGACGGCGTCCGGAGTAAATATGCCACCGGGCCGTGAACACGGTCACCACCCGGGCCGCAGCAGCCGCTGCGCGTGGGCGGTAGGCGGGTGATGCACGCGTGCCCGTTCGTGCCGCTGGGCGGCTCCGTGCGACGATCTTTCCCGCCGACGGCAACGTCACCTTCGGCGTCACCGGCGACCGCGAAACGGCGCCGGACATCGGCGTGCTGTGCACGGGAGATCGAGCGAGGGTTCGAGCGGCCTGAAGTCCCCGCCTGTGTGACCGATAGCTCGACCGGCTCTGAGCCGTCCGTCCGCGAACCGTCGACCTCCTCGCCGGACGCCGCAGCCCGAGCGGCAGCCCAGGTACGAACAGGCGGCTGACCACGCTCGCGTCCGGCCATTCTCCGCCAGCCAGTCACTCGAACGCAGCGCCCCGCGCTGGCGCGCGTGCGTCCGCGACAGTCGTCCGACGACGGCAGCCTCCCGTATGCGCGATGCGCGCATTGCCGCGATCGCGCTCTGGCTAGACCAGCGGTCGCTGGGTCGCGCCGGCGTGCCAGGCTACGCGTAGGCGTCGCCCTTGCCGTTGGGCGATTGCGTGTATGCGCCGCAGCCGCGACACACGCCGACGTAGCGCGCGCTTACGGCTCGGGCCTTCCCGCCGGTGGATCGGACGCCACGCCTTATAGTGGCCGGGGTGCACCCGACGCACTCGGCGATCTGCCTGATCGTGAGCCCGTCGAACTCACGGCAACGGCGCGCGAGCGAAGGCGCGGCGACGCTCCGCGACCCGCTCGGCCCGAGCGGGCTCCGCAGTCCTGCACAGCGATCCACGATACCCCGCTCGCTTGGGCTTTCCGTCGAGTCGGACGATCATTTGCCAGGGGTCGTTCGCTTCAGCCCCCGGTCCGAGAGCAAGCTCACCGCGTCGCGAACCACTCCGCGTTCTTTGCGATGTACCGGTGCCACTCGTCGGGGAGCTGATCCTCGCCGAAGATCGCGTCGACCGGGCAGGCCTCGACGCAGGCGTCGCAGTCGATGCACTCATCGGGGTCGATGTAGAGTTGCTCGGCCTCCTCGTAGCCCGGCTCCTCCGGGGTCGGGTGGATGCAATCGACGGGGCAGACCTCCACGCAAGAGTTGTCCTTCGTGCCGATGCAGGGCTCAGCTATCACGTACGCCATCGGTGTCTCCTCTGGATCAGGTCGCGCTCGCGCGCGTGACGAAGTCTCCGCGGTGCACGATCTTGACCCGGGGGCGCCCCTGTGGCTCTCCGAGGGCGCGCTCGTGAGCGTCGATCCGCTCCCATCCTGCGTAGTCAATGCGGTCGCGGCAGCGCTGTTCGAGCAAGGCGTCGAGGTCGTCAGCCGACGGGGCGTTGAGCTTCCCTGCCTCGAGGTCGGCCAGCAGCGCCGTGACCGTCTCGTTGGCGCACTTCTTGTTGGTGCCGATGACGCCCGACGGACCGCGCTTGATCCAGCCCGCGGCGTACACGCCGGGCGCGACGCGCCCGCCCTCGTTGGCGATCGTCGCCTTGCGCTCGTCGAACGGCACCCCGGGTATCGGGGCGCCGGCGTACCCGATAGACCGCAGCACCAAGTCACAGGCAAGCGGGTCGGTCTCGCCGGTCGACTCTGTACGTGCCCGGCCGTCTTCATGAACTAGCCGGTTGCGGACCAGCTCCACGGCCTCGACACGCTCGGTACCAAGGATGCGCATCGGCGAGACCAGATACCGGAGGACGATCCTGCGCGGCTTGTCCGAGCTCGGCCGAGTCGCGTAGTCGCCGACCATCTCGACGTTGCGCCGGGCCGTTCCATCTGCCGCGTCCGACTCCAGCCACGCTGTGCTCTCGTCGTCGATGGCGGCCTCAGCGGGGTCGACGTTCACGTCCGCCTGTGTCAGCTCGCCGAGCTCCCGCAGCTCCGGGGTGGTGTACGCGGCCTGGGCCGGGCCCCGACGGCCGAGAACGACGACCTCCTCAATGCTCGAGGCTGCCAGCGCCTCGAGTGCGTGATCGGCGACGTCGGTGACCGCGAGCTCGTCGCGCGGCAGCAGCAGCATCCGCGCGACATCGAGGGCGACGTTGCCGTTGCCCACGACGACCGCGCGCCGGCCGCTCAAGTCGAACCGCAAGTCGGCGGCGTCCGGGTGGCCGTTGTACCAGGCGACGAAATCCGTTGCCGCGTGGCTGCCGGGCAGATCCTCGCCCGGGACTCCCAGGCGGCGGTCGCGCGACGCGCCGTAGGCGTAGATCACTGCGTGGTGACGCGCCAGCAACTCCTCGTGGCTGATGTCGACGCCGACGTCGACATGCCCGTGGAAGCGAAAGCCGGCGAGCGTGGCCGTCTTCTCGTACACCCGGCTCACGGCCTTGATGTTCGGATGGTCCGGCGCCACCCCGGCTCGGACCAGGCCCCACGGCGTCGCGAGCCGGTCGAGTAGCTCGACCCGGAGCCCGGCTTTCAGCAGCCTCTCCGCGGCGTAGAACCCGGCAGGGC
>Ga0306925_10005339_pt1 | contig 11765 bp, 8 predicted proteins | sample flu12Cox44000176_FD_203755 | JGI IMG/M metagenome (GOLD analysis project Ga0306925, IMG submission 203755) | Lab enrichment of tropical soil microbial communities from Luquillo Experimental Forest, Puerto Rico - flux8day.12C.oxic.44.000.176 (v2)... | ecosystem: Environmental > Terrestrial > Soil...
AGAATGAGGCTAATATCCGGATGGCTCGCGACGGCCTCCATCGTCTGAGCGCAATTTGAGGCCTCCAATATGACCGCATCGCGCGTGAGCTTCCTTAGGACGCTGTGCAGAGCCTCGCGAATTAAGGCGTGATCGTCGACCACAAGAATTTTCATTAATGGCAGGTTCCCTGAGCTTCCGCAGACGATACTGCATTCCAAAAGGCAAAGCATCTGCCGGATACCGCTTTGCCGACCACTCGCGCTCCGGCGGTAAAGCCCTGTGTCGGGCGGAGAGATGGAAGCGAGGGCCGAGCCCGCCATCGCCGGCGAGGATTCTCCCATATGGTCTCGTTGGCTCGTTTAGAGCCATCGTGTTCCGTCTATGGGCGCGAATGCGTTCTGGAATTCTTTCGGCACCGCGTCGGCAATGACACTGACCTTGGCGATCTTTGTCGGGCAGGTCGCCCCGCCGGTGCTGACAGTGAGGCGCGAGACCGGAAACCACACCACAACGAACCGATGCTTGCCGACGATCTCGATCATTGCTCGCCCCGGGCGCACCACCGAGCGGGGGCTGACCAGGACTTTGCCGACAACACCATCGATCATCGATCGAAGCTTGGCATCGTCATAGAGCGCGGCCAACTCCTTCAGGGCGCAGTCGGCTTCTTGTGAGGCCGACGACATGGTCGCAATTTGCCCGTCGAGGGCGCGCCCCTCTCCGCCGAACGACGTCAGTCGAACGAACGGCCCGTGGCGGATGATCGATCCGACCGAATGGGTCGTGATCGGTTCATGGCTTGTTGGATGGTCGGGGCTAGTGTCGCGCTTTCGCCGAAGCCCTCAGCCAAGGCACCGCCGCAAGAACCGTGTCCCGGGTCAAAGGCAGCAAGAGCTCGCGGGAGACAGCTTGCTCGCAGGCGCTGGAGGAGGCGATTTGCAGGGGAAGTTGCGCGTTCAGGCGGCGCGATATCCCGCGAGCGGGGAAACAATAGATTCCTGCCGCTCGCGCACGGCTGATCAATGCGGCACGCCCAAGACGAAGGTGTCTACGGCACCTGCCCTGGCGGCACGCGAGCATGGACGACGCTTTTCTCATATTGACCCTCTGTTCTTGTTGGTGGCCCCCCAAGCCACAAAAGTTGCTCTTTAACGTTCCCGGTTTGCACTGTTATGGACGGCTAATATAATACCAAAGGCCTGTAACAACGGAGTTGTCAGGGTTGTAACAGCCCCCACTGCGGGGGTGGTATTGGACTATGGAATCGGAAAGGGGCTCGCCATTCGCGAGGCCCGGTCTTTGCAGGCAATCGACGGTTTTGTGATCGCCGTCACAGCGGTCTCAGCCGTCGCAAGACAAGGTTAACGTGTCGACCTGGGCCGCTGAGTGAGAGTGCGGCCGTGGTGCGATTTGGGGGGGCGTGAACGCACAGGTTTGTGCGAAGGACCGCGCACGGTGAGAAAGAGCGTTTTAGTTGTAGCACAACAAATTCAGCTCCGAGCTAGAATTGCGCGTGTGCTGCATTCCGCTGGCTATAGCGCCGAACTCGCCGAGAACCCGAAGCGGGCGCTCGAGCTTGCTGCGCGTAAGGACATCCAAGCGGCAATCGTCGTGCAGAGTCGCGACCTGGTCGGCCTGGGGCAGGAGCTACGCGACAAGGTCCCAAGAACGATCTTGGTGGGGCACGGAACCGACGAGATCGTGCGACCGGGCCATGCGCGTCAGGGGACGGATGCATTTCCCGAAGACGCTCTGGACGAGCAGAAGCTGCTCGATCGGCTCAGCCAACCGGCGGCGTCGCCCGGGAGCAAGGGCGATGAACCGGTCCCGGCGCCGGTAAAAATCGCGGACTGCAAGCTCGACCTGGCCGGCCACACCTTTGTCGATGGCAGCGGCCGGGAAGTGCAGCTGACCCGCGCCGAGACTGCGCTGCTGACCGCCTTCGTAGACAGTCCGCGCCGGGTCCTGTCGCGTGACCAGCTCCGTTACGCCGTTGCCGGGCGTGACGCGGAACCCTATGACCGCAGCGTCGACATGCTCGTCGTCCGCCTGCGGCGCAAGATAGAGCCGGACCCGAAGGCGCCACGCTTCATCCTCTCCGTGCCAGGCGTCGGATATAAATTCGACGTACGGCCGCAAAGCACCGCGGATGGCGAGGCACCGCCAGCCCTCGAACCGGAACCGCTCGACCAGTCCAGACGCGGAGAGGCCATCCCGGCAGGCACGCCGGGCCAGGGCAGTGCTCTACCACATTCTGAGCCAGAAAGGCGCCAGTTGACGGTGCTGTCGTGCGGGCTCGTCGGCTCAACAGCGCTAGCAGCCAACTTGGATCCGGAGGACTTTGGCGGCACCATCCGGCGTTTCCAAGAAGTTTGCACCTCCGTCATCACGCATTGGGGTGGAGCCGTTATCAATTTTGTGGGCGACGAAATTCTTGCGTCGTTTGGGTATCCCAAAGGCCACGAAGTTGACGCCGAGCGCGCCGTGCACGCGGGCCTCGATCTTGTGGAAAGAATCCGCGAGGTCCGATCACAGTCTGGTGACCCGTTGCAGGTGCGCATCGGCATTGCGACCGGCCTAGTCCTTATCGGCAAAAATCAGGCTGCCATCGGCGAAGCCGTCGTCTTGGCTGCCCGATTGCGGGACATAACGCCCCCAAATTCAGTCACCGTTACCGCGAGCACACGTAAGCTCCTCGGTGACATGTTCGTTTACGATGACTCTCAATTTAACGGAGTTTTGGGGCCGGTAACCACCTACGAGGTCACGGGGAAACAAGCGATCGAGATGCGATTCCTCGCCAGCCAGACGGCGAAGCTGACAGAATTCGTTGGGCGGCAGCATGAGTTGCAGCAGATGTCGACCCTGTGGGAGCGGGCCAAGGCCGGCAAAGGTCAAGTCGCACTTCTTTGCGGCGAGCCCGGCATCGGCAAGTCCCGTGTCACCAAGACTTGGTTGAATCTTATCGCCGACGAACCGCATATCGTTATCCGGTATCAATGCTCTCCACACCACACCAACAGCGCATTTTATCCCATTATCAATCAGCTCGAGCGTGCGGCTCATTTCGAGCGCGAGGACACGCCAGACGTAAAGCTGAGAAAGCTGGAAGCTGTGCTCTCTCAGGCCGGCGCGGCAACGCTGGCGGATACCGGCTTGTATGCAGCCTTGCTGTCGATCCCTACGGACAAACTTGATTCAGCACCAGATCTGACGCCGCAACGGCAGAGGGCGCTTACGATCGCCGCGCTGGTCCGACAGCTTCGCGATCTTGCGCTTACGCGGCCGGTGGTCATCGTGTTCGCGGATGCGCATTGGATCGATTCGAGTACGCTCGAGCTGCTCAGTCGATGCATCGCGTCAATCAAGGCTGCGCGTGTTTTCGTCTTGATCAATTTCAGGCCAGAATTCTTCCCGCCCTGGCTCGACGAGTCGCACGTAACCATGCTGACGCTCAATCGGTTGGTGCGCGAACAAACCGAGGCCATCATTCTTGACGTAGCTGGAAGCAAGGAGTTGCCAGGCGAACTCCGGGAACAGATAGCCAGCAAGTCCGACGGCGTTCCCTTGTTCGCCGAGGAGCTCACGAAAACGGTGCTAGAATCTGGGCTGCTGCAAGATGCAGGTGACCGATACGTCGCAGTCGGTCCGTTACCGCCTCTCGCCATTCCGACGACGCTGCTAGGCTCGTTGACCGCACGTCTCGATAGGCTTGGCGAAATCAGGGAGATCGCGCAGATTGGCGCCGCCATCGGTCGCGAGTTCTCGTATCGGTTGCTCGCTGCTATAGCGCCGGTTTCTGGCCGCTCGCTGCAGACTGCTCTCGCGCACCTTGCCGCTTGCGAGTTGATCTTCGTTCGCGGCGAACCGCCGGATTCGACTTACATCTTCAAGCATGCGCTGATTCAGGATGCGGCCTATGCCACTATGGTGCGGCGCAAGTGCCAGCAACTCCACAGTCGGATTGGTGATGCGCTGACGCAGGGATTTCCTGAGACGGTCGAAACACAACCTGAGCTCATGGCCCATCACCTCGCTCAAGCGGGGCTTACCGAGAGGGCCATCGAGTATTTCCGAAAGGCTGCGCGCCACGCCATCGAACGGTCAGCCAATGCGGAGGCCATTGGGCACCTGACGCGCGCGCTCGAAATGCTGGAATCGCTTCCCGAGAATCCCGAACGCGAGCGTCTGGCGCTCGGATTGGAGGTGATGCTCGGTCAAGCAATGACCGCCGATCGCGGCTACGCGGCGCCTGAGACGAGAAAGATCCTGCTGCGGGCCAAGACGCGCTTTGACGATCTTACCGATCCCTCGCAGAAATTTGCCATCCTCTACGGGATTTGGGCAGGCCACTATGTCGGAGGCGAAGGCTCCAAGCAGAGGGACGCAGCCATAGAGTTCCTGGCCGAGGCCGAACGACATAAAGACACGGCGGCGCTGTGTATTGCCCATCGGATGATCGGCACCACGTCCCTAACGACAGGAGGATTCGCTACTGCGCTACATCACCTCGAGCGGGCACGAGGGCTGTATGATTCGGCACATCATCCTCGCTACCGGTACCAGTACGGCCAGGACATCGGGGCGGCGGCACTGTGTTACCTAAGCTGGGCACTGTGGCATCTCGGATACGTTGATCGGGCGTCAGAGGTCGCTGCCGAGGCGATGAAACATGCCGAGGAGCTATCCCATCCGCACACCCTCGTTTACACAATTTGCCATGCTCGCGCGTTTATTGATCTGTTTACGCGCCGCTGCGCAGATGCGCCATTGTACGCAGGCCAGGTCGTCTCGCTCTGCACCGAAAATGGGTTTTCGCACTGGATAAACTGTGGCCGGATTTTCGAGGGCTGGGCCGAAATATGCCGGGGCGATGTGGACAGGGGGATCGAATTACTTCGGGCAGGTATCGCCGCATGGCACAAACGAGGAGCTCGGCTGTGGCTGCCGATTTTTTTGACACTGGAGGCGGAGGCTTACGCCAAGGCGGGTCGCGGTGACGCCGCGTTAGTCGTTATCGAGGAGGCCCTCGCCATTGCCAAGGATACCGGCGAGCGCTGGGCGATGGCCGAGGTGCTACGCCTCAAAGCCCGCTTGTTGCAAGCAGTAGCGGCGGCAGAAACTAAAGAAATTGAGACTATCCTGGTCAGCAGCCTGGAAATCGCGCGAGCTCAACAAGCGCGTTGCTGGGAATTGCGCGCCGCCTGTGACCTTGCGCGCCTTTGGCAAGCTCAAGGTCGAGGGAGAGAGGGCCTAAAGCTGGTGCAGGCGATCTACGAGCAATTCACGGAAGGCTTTGACACAGCGGACTTGCGGGAAGCGAAAGCGCTGATGCAGGACCTTAAACGGAGCGTGGGCCGCAAACGCAACGAGTGCACCGGGGAGACGGCTGACTTGCAGGAACCCAAAGCGCCGACGCAGAACCTCAAACGGAGCGTGGCCCGCAGATGGAACGAGTGCGCTGGGAAGACGGACAAGACAAGCCGCCGTTGATGCTTTTTTGCCCGTGGGTACGAGCTTCATGGTCCCAGAAGCCAGCAAATCCCTTGCGCCGCGATGGCGACAAGTCCTCGCGTTGACCTATTACGCATTTTTAACTTGAAAGTCAGCGCCTGCGGTGGCCAGGGTCGCTGATGTTGAGGCCGCGACCGTTGTATCCGGACGCGGGATCGGCGGCCCCGCGCGTGGCCACGGCGTGTCAATGGAGGAGCCGATGAATGGAAAACGTGTCGGGATAGCGCTTGCGTCCCTTGTTGGCGTCGCGGCACTCGCCGCGCCAGCCTTTGCGCAGAACGAGCAATTCATTCCCCAGCTGGTGTATCGCACCGGCGCCTATGCGCCCAACGGTGTCCCAGTCGCGAATGGCATCGCCGATTACTACAAGCTCATCAACGAGCGCGACGGCGGCATCAACGGCGTCAAGATCGTGTTCGAGGAATGCGACACCGGCTACGCCACCGACCGCGGCGTGGAGTGCTACGAGCGGCTGAAGGGCAAAGGCCCAACCGGCGCCGCCTATGTATTCCCGCTCTCGACCGGTATCACGTTCGCGCTCACGGAAAAGGCGCCGCTCGACAAGATTCCACTCATCACCATGGGCTACGGTCGCTCGGACTCGCGCGACGGCTCGGTATTCCAGTGGAACTTCCCGCTGCTCGGCACCTATTGGACGGCCGCCGACATTCTCCTGCAGCACATCGCCAAGAAGGAAGGCGGCTTCGACAAGCTCAAGGGCAAGAAGATCGCGCTGGTCTATCACGACTCGCCCTACGGCAAGGAGCCGATCGCCCTCCTGCAGAAGCGCGCGCAGATGCACGGCTTCGAGACTCTGTTCCTGCCGGTGACCCATCCCGGCGTCGAGCAGAAGGCGACCTGGCTGCAGATCCGTCAGAACCGTCCCGACTACGTGCTGCTGTGGGGCTGGGGCGTGATGAATTCGACCGCCATCAAGGAGGCGGTCGCCGTCGGCTATCCGCGCGAGAAGATGTACGGCGTGTGGTGGTCGGGCGCCGAGCCGGACGTGCGGCCGGCCGAGGCCGGTGCCGCCGGCTACAACTCGGTAACCCTGCAGCACACCTCCGGGCGCTTCAAGGTGCACGAGGATCTCAAGAAGTACCTCTACGACAAGGGCCTGGGCGCGGCGAAATGGGAGGAAACGGGCGAGATCCTCTACGTGCGCGGATTGATCAACGCCATGCTCGGCGTCGAGGCGATCCGCACCGCGCAGGAGCGGTTCGGCAAGAAGCCGCTCACCGGCGAGCAGGTGCGCTGGGGCCTCGAGAACCTCGACCTCACCGCCGATCGTCTCAAGCAGCTCGGCTTCGAGGGCGAGCTGCGGCCGATCAAGGTGTCCTGCGCCGATCACGAGGGCGCGCGCGTCGGACGCATCCAGACCTGGGACGGCAAGAACTGGAAGATCTCATCCGACTGGTATACCAGCGACGACAGCGTGATCGCGCCCATGGTCAAGGAGGCCGCGGCCAAGTACGCGGCAGAGAAGAAGATCACGACCGGCTGCCTGTTGACGCACTGATCGCGAGGATCTCACCTTCCTCGTCCGTCTAATAACCCTTCCTAAGCTGGCGGCGAGGGAGCGGTCACCGCCCATCCAACTCACACGCCTGCTCGAGACCGGCGCGCTCGCGTCCGGCTGGTCGGATCTCGACGATCTGTTCCGTCGTCGATCACGGCGGCGAATCGTCTCACGCGATCTCGATCGATGGGCTTGTCAACGCGGGGCCGCCGGGATCACCGGATCCGAGCGTTCACGTACTTCGTCCGGGCGCTCCACTTCCTACCCTAACATTAATTCGCTGCACTTGCGTCTTGCCATCGGGAAACTTCACCTCCAACGTCAGAACATCGATGCCCACAAAATCCGCACGCGAGCGATAAAACGCAACAAATGCGGGTACCTCGAGCGCCAGGCACTGCTTGTAATTGGTAGCCGTCACCTTTGCCTTCTTGACGGTGACCTTGCCATTTTCGGGCGGCGACGTCAGCTGGATCGAAGGAAGCGGGCCGGACGTACAGTCCGGCCGCACGTTGACATACACCCCCACACGAATATCCGTGTTAGGTTCTCCACTCGCCATGCGGCTGACGCTTTGCTCTTGAGCTGAAGCAGAGGTGGTGCACGCAACAACAACAGCCGCGATCACTGACCAGAGACAGCGCATTTCGTGATTCCTAAAAGCGCTCGCAATGTTTACAGTATTTAATGTTTCAAGCCTGTTCGCAAGCTGGCCCGCTCCCAAATCTAACCCATGATTGGAGCGCGCGCCCTTGGGCGCATACAAACAGCAGTTTTGAGCACCTGCCGGGCGTGGCGATCCTCGAATTGGGCGAGGCTCAGGTAACCGAGCGCAGAACGCAGTCTCCCTGAGGGCGTGCTGCAGCCGATCACGGCGTCCTGCGCCGGCGGTCACAGGCTGCACTCGGCGCCACTTTCTCGACAAGGCGCTACTAAGCGAGGATCTCAATCCTCTCGCCACATCGAGCGTGATAACGGCAAGGGCGAGCCACACGTCCTCCCCGTCTCCACGCTGCCTTAGCGGGATGGCTAGTAGCGTGGATTCGCGCCAGCGGTCGCGTTATTGGCTGGTTGGGCCTATCTTGGGGACCAGCTTGCGCGCCACCGCCGGTCACTTGCTTCCACGGCTGCTGCCCGCATCTCGTCGGAGACGACCGTGACTACAACTGGTACGTCGATACTTCGCGTCTAGTGTGCCCGGAGCACAGCGGCCGCCTCGGTCCATTGGCATGCCAGCTTGAGATATTCCTCACGCTGTTGGGTATCTCCCGTTAGCTCGGCCGCCTTAGCACAGTTCTCGGCGTGGTACTCATAAAGCTTCTTCAACGCCGTCAAATCCCCGGCGTGGTAGCACTCATAATGTTGCTTCAGTGCCGCTATCATTATCGCCTCTTTATTCGTGCGATCACCCGTCGACATTCTGCTTAGCGCTGCTGCAACCGAGACCTTGATTTGGCTTCAAGGGCCTTGAGTGCGTCGACCACTTGCCCACTAGCCGACCCTGACACCGTTGCAAATATGTCGTTCGGCATAGGGACCCCGGGGTGGGCAGCCCAGTCTCAGGTCCTGGGTGGTCTCCGTGGTCCTGTGCCCTCAAGTCGCAGGGAATAAAATGGAATAAATCGAGTCTTTTATTTTTTGGCCCCTGTGCATCAAGGCTCACGAGCGCTTTTCATCCCCCCTCAACTTTTTAGCTAAAGTTCGCTAATTTGGGCTGGTCAGCGGATAGGACGCGCCATGCCGCTGTTGCGTTCATCCAGAAGGATCTTGCTAGGGGAGAAGATCACCCCAGCGGACGTATTCGACGCCCACAGCGAGCGCGTCATTGCAGAAGGCCGGATTATTCTTTGCGCGTTGTCGCTGCTCGCGATTTGGCTCGACCCCGGCCAATTGGCTGATTCCGCGACTGCGACGCTGATCATTATTGCATATTCAGCGCTTGCGCTCGCTCTGATCGCGATCCCGTTTTGGAAGTATCCTGGCCCGGTGGCTGGATATCTCGTTCATGCCGCCGATATCGGATTTCTCGCGACACTGGTCATCCTGAGCCAGGCAAGGCCCGGTCCGTTTTTTGCGTTGTTTATACTCGTCATTCTCCTCGCGGCCGCCCTGCGCTGGGATTGGCAGGGGGTGCTGGGGACGGGCGCCGTGCTCGCTGCGATAATATTGGCCGTGGGAGCGGTCGGATCGCGGTCCGCTCCGGCGAGCATCTCCGACGGCCTTGCTTTGAAGGGAGCGACTGTCCGCGGCTTGGACCTGATCGCGGCCGGGGGGTTCCTGGCATATTTCAGCGCCTTGCGAGTGCGGCGGCGCGACCAGCTGTCAAAGCTCGCCGACTGGCCAGGTCCCGATGCGTCACACATGAGCTCTCCCAGCCAGGCAACAGTGCTCAGCCATTGTGCGCGTACCCTCGAAGTGCCACGGGTGCTGGTTGTTTGGGAGGAAGTAGACGAGCCTTTCGTCAATGTCGCCGTCTGGAAAGATAATGTTTACAAGCATACGCGGGAAATTGCCGGAGAACTCGACAATTTCCTTCGGTCGAAACACTACTCTGATTCCTTATTTGTGACCACCAATGTGAGATCCGGTTTTGTCGACATGCAAGGCGGGGCGGCTCGCTTAAAGACCCCGATCATTAACGAGGAACTCATCAGACGATTTCAAATTCGCAGCGTCGGGACGGCACCGTTTGTGGGAACCCTCTGCAGGGGGCGGGTCTTCATTCTGGACCGCGGCAGCTGGGGTGATTTCTTGTTGCTGTTGATCAAGTTTGTCGCGTCGCGGATTGGAATGGAGCTCGACCGGCAAATTTTGCAGCGCCAGACCGAAGAGGCTGCGGCCGCCCGAGAAAGGATTCGGCTCACTCGTGACCTGCACGACGGCATTCTGCAAAGTCTGACGGCGGCCAGGTTTCAGCTCAAGCTGTTGACTGATGGCCAGCGCGATGAAGATGCCCAGTCGCGACTCGATACGATCAAACAGCTGCTGAATAACGAACAGATCAGGATCAGAGATTTCGTGCGCCAGACCTTGCCAAAATCGGACGCCGGAACTGATCTTCTCCTGAGCCGGGATTTGCGGCGGGTTATTTCCGAACTCGGCGAACTGTGGGAATGCACGATCTCTTTCTCCGTGGACCCAAAGGATGCGAGTGTTTCAGCAAAATTAGGTGCCCATCTCTCGCTTATGCTGGCGGAAGCAATTTCCAATGCGGTTCGGCATGGCGAAGCTTCAACGATTCGGGTTGGTATGCGCAAAACGAACGAACATCTCGCGATAGAAATTCAAGATAATGGACACGGCATCACCGGCTCAGCTTGCACAGATGACAACAAAGAGCCTGTCGATGCCGCGCTGGGTCCAGTTTCGCTGCGCGGGCGTGTTGCTGAACTTGGCGGATCGCTGGACGTGCGTAGTTCTCCACGAGGGACCGAGCTCCAGATACGGATGCCATTGGCATGAACAGCCCGCGGCCGCCCATTTCCATTGTTCTGGCTGACGATCACCCCGTCGTGCTTCACGGGATGGCCAGTATTCTTCGAGCGCAGCCGGACATCAACGTGGTCGCGCTCTGTGGGGATGGGATCGGCGCGGCAGAAGCCATTCGGCAGTTCTTGCCGGACATCGCTGTGCTCGATATCAGCATGCCCGGTTTGAATGGCCTCGATGTCCTGTCGGGTATAACTTCGGATGGACTTGGCACGAAGGTTATATTTCTGACCGCGGTTGCTACCGATAGTCAAATCTTGACCGCTATTACACGTGGTGCAAAAGGCATCATGCTCAAGGATATCGCCCCTGAGAGCTTGGCCGATTGCGTTCGGCAGGTTGCTGGGGGTCGAGAATGGTTCCCGGCCGATGTCGTCGACGCTGCGATGGAGCGCGAAACGGGGCGTCGAGTGCAGAGCAAGCAGCTCGTGCAGACATTGACCCCACGCGAGCGGCAAGTCGTCGTCTCGTTGTGCGAGGGAAACTCGAACAAGATGATAGCCCGCCGGCTTAATCTCACCGAGGGTACCGTGAAGGTTCACCTCAGTAACATCTATAACAAACTTGGCGTCGCGAACCGTACAGCTCTTACGGCGCTAACGATCGTCCACAGAGATCAGCTCGATCCCGGGATCAGCGACGTCTTCGATACAGATTGGAAGGCGCCTGACGCCGGCATTGGCGCGCCTGATCCATATCAGAATAAATGAGCTTGCGAACGACGGACCCTGATGATCCGGGTGCCTTCGCGCGCTTCACAACGACTCCCGGTATGCACGCCCCCAACCGGACGTTCCCGACATCCGAACCAGCAACGCCAGGCGATAGCAGCGGGCCCCCAGCATGACGGTCCTGGTCACCGGCGGCGCCGGCTATATCGGAAGCCACATGGTCCATGCGCTCGTCGATGCCGGCGAGCGCGTCGTGGTGCTCGACAATCTCGCGACCGGTTTCGATTGGGCGATAGCGAAGGGCAGCTCGCTCGTCATTGGTGACGTCGGAGATCGACCGCGCGTGGCTGCGTTGATCGCGGAGCACCGGGTCGACGCCGTTGTTCATTTCGCTGCCTCGACTGTCGTGCCAGACTCGGTTCACGATCCGCTCGGCTATTACCACAACAATACGGTGAACTCGCACGCGCTGATCGAGAGCGCCGTCAAAGGGGGCGTGCGCCATTTCATCTTCTCTTCGACCGCCGCGGTCTACGGCAATCCCGAGCGCGTGCCGGTACGCGAAGACGATGCCACGGTGCCGATGTCGC
>Ga0306925_10005340_pt1 | contig 11765 bp, 7 predicted proteins | sample flu12Cox44000176_FD_203755 | JGI IMG/M metagenome (GOLD analysis project Ga0306925, IMG submission 203755) | Lab enrichment of tropical soil microbial communities from Luquillo Experimental Forest, Puerto Rico - flux8day.12C.oxic.44.000.176 (v2)... | ecosystem: Environmental > Terrestrial > Soil...
GGTGGCGGCGTGAAATCTTCTGCCACACCGCCAGCGCTTTGACGCACCACCACGCTTCGGCCCGCCTCCTGGGGGCGCGATTCGAGCCAGCAGATGTTGGAGCCGTCGATTCGGACTTCCGACAGCCCAATCGAGTGAGCCACGATCAGCTCAGAGGTGACCGGTGATTTCCAGGAACCGTACGAAGCCAGGTTCATACTGTCTACGAGTTTGACACGAGTGTTGGTCCTGCTACGCTGGTTAGCGGAATGAAGCGCAGAACCTTCTTTCAGTCGGCAGCGGCCGTTCCGCTGGCGGGCGCGCTCGAGGGCGCCAGGGCCCCCTCGCTTGAGACCCGTATCGTGCGGCTCAAGCTGGAGCACACCTGGACCACCACCATGTCGTCGAGCGAGTACCGCGACACGCTGTACGCGGCGTACACGCGAGACGGCATCACAGGACATGGCGAAGGCGCACCCATCGTTCGCTACAAGGAAGATGCCGCGTCGGCGCAGAAGGCCGTGGATTCGGTCCGGGCACTCTTGCTGGCCGCCCCACCTCTTGAGTTCGCCAAGACTATGAACCAGGTGTTCGGTCGGGTGCCGGGCGAATGGGCCGCGAAAGCCGCGATCGATATCGCGCTCATGGACTGGGTGGGGCAGAAGCTCGGCATCCCACTCTATTCGTACTTCGGGCTGGATCCTAAAGACACGCCGCTGACCACCTTTTCGATCGGGATCGACACGCCCGAGATCACCAGACAGAAGACGCGCGAGGCTGAGGCGTACCCGATTCTGAAGGTCAAAGTCGGGCTCGCGACCGATGAGCCGACTATCGAAGCGGTGCGCAGCGTCACCCACAAGCCCCTGCGCGTGGACGCCAATGAAGGCTGGAAGGACAAGGAAGAAGCCGTCCGTAAGATCAACTGGCTCGAGAAACAAGGCGTAGAATTCATCGAGCAACCGCTCGCAGCCGACCGCATCGAAGACACGCGCTGGATCCGCAGCCGCGTTCACATGCCCATCATTGCCGATGAAGCCTGCCAGCACGCTTCCGACATTCCCAAGCTGCGCGAGGCTTACGATGGCGTGAACATCAAATTGGACAAAAGCGGCGGCCTGCTAGAGGCCTACCGCATGATCCAGATCGCCAAGGCGCTGGGGATGAAAACCATGCTGGGGTGCATGGTGTCGAGCTCGGTATCGGTGACGGCGGCTGCGCACCTTTCGCCGCTCGTCGATTATGCCGATCTTGACGGCAACCTGCTCATCGCCAACGACCCGTTCCGCGGTGTACGCGTCGACAAGGGCAAGCTCGTGCTCCCCAGCCGTCCCGGTCTGGGCCTGACACCGGTCGGATAGAGCGGCGATGGCCGCCCATCGCGTCATCATCCTTGGCGGTGGCTTTGGAGGCTTATACGCCGCGCGGGCGTTGAGGAAGGCGCCGGTCGAGGTCACCCTTCTCGACCGCCGCAACTTTCATCTCTTCCAGCCGCTGCTCTATCAAGTGGCCACGGGCTCCCTCTCGCCCGGCGATGTGTGTGCACCGCTGCGCAGTATTCTCCGCCGGCAGAAAAATACGCGCGTCTTGTTGGGCGATGTCTCGGACCTGGATCCGCGGACACGCAAAGTGATCCTTCACGACGGCGCGTCGTTCGACTACGACTCGCTGATTGTCGCAACCGGATCGGAGAGCTTCTATTTCGGCAACGATCAATGGCGCGTCTTCGCGCCCAGCCTGAAGAGCGTGGAAGAAGCCACGGCCATCCGGCACAAGATTTTGTACGCGTTCGAAGCCGCCGAGCGCACAACCGATGTAGACGAGCGGCGGGCCTGGCTGACATTCGTGGTGGTTGGCGCCGGCCCAACAGGGGTAGAACTCTCGGGCGCGCTCGGCGAAATCGCCCGCGAAACGCTCAAGCATGACTTCCGCGCGATCGATCCCACCGAGGCGAGGATCCTTCTTCTGGATGGCTGCCCACGCGTGCTCATGACGTTCCCCGAGGATCTCTCGGCCCACGCCGAGAGATCGCTCGTCGGGCTGGGCGTTCGCACCCGCACGGGTGTGTTGGTCACCGAGATCGACCCTCAGGGCATCTCGTTCCGTGAACACGGCGGCGCTGTGGAGCGCCTGGCGGCGAGGACTGTGCTCTGGGCCGGAGGGGTGCACGTGGCTGGATTTGGCCGGATTCTCGCGCAGCGCACGGGGACACAAACGGATCCGAGCGGCCGCCTGCTGGTGAATCCCGACCTAACCCTTCCTGGGTATCCCGAGATCTATGTCGTGGGCGACCTGGCCAAGTTCGCCGGGCCGGACGGCCGCCCGCTGCCCGGCGTGGCCCAGGTGGCAATGCAGGGCGGCGCCTATGCGGCACGAGGGATCCTTGCGCATCTCGAAGGCCACCAAAACCGCCGGCCCTTTCATTACATCGACAAAGGCAATCTCGCTGTGATCGGCCGGGCGTCCGCCGTGGCGCGTATTTTCGGCGTGCGCCTCCACGGGCTGATCGCGTGGCTGGTCTGGCTGTTTGTTCACATCATGTACTTGGTCCAGTTTGAAAACCGGGTGCTAGTCTTCATTCAGTGGGGCTTCTTGTATCTGACCTTTAGCCGGGGTGCTCGCCTCATTACGGGCAGTCCGTCCGATGGTGCGGTTCCGAACAGGGAGGGGCCCTTTGAGACGATCGGGCACGAGGGGCCTTCATGAGCGCCGACCGCAACTTTGTGGGCCTGGTGAGCGTTTAACAAGGTAGAGCCAGCATGCGAAAAAGCACGATTGCCGCTTTGGTCCTTGCCGTGGTCGTTGGCGTCCTGCCCCCGTTATCGGCTCGCTCCCGGAAGAAGGCCGAGGAAGCCTCCGGCGGGGCTTTCCAGAAGCCGCTACCGAAAGACCAGCGAGTCGAGCAGGCTCTGAATCGTTTGACTTTCGGGGCGCGGCTGGGCGATGGGGAGCGCGTGAAATCGATCGGCCTCAACAAGTGGATCGATCTCGAACTGCATCCCAACCGGATTCGGGAGAATCCCGTGTTGACCGCGAAGCTGAAGGAGCTCGATTCGCTGTTTATGAGCAGTCGCGAGATGGTGCAAAACTATCCGGCGCCCCAGATGGTGCGGCAAATGGTCAACGGCGGGTTGCCGTACCCCTCGGACCCGGATCGCCGCATGATGATCCAAAAGCTGGTAGCCCGCTTCGAGCGGCGGCAGCAGAAGGGCCAGAATGGTGAGTCGGACCCGGAGCTCGGGCGTCTGCTGACCGCGGACCAGATGCGCCAGCTTCGCGCCGGGACTCCCGAGCAGCGCCTGGCTGCCTTTGAGGCGATCCCCGTGGACCAGAGGGATGAAGTCCTCGCGGAATTGCCGCCTGGAGTGTTGCAAGGTCTGTTTGTGGTCGCGCCTCCGGAATTGCGCCGCAAGTTCGAGCTGGCGGCGGGGCCGCAGCAGGTGGTCGCGCGGGATCTGGGCGAGGGGAAACTGTTGCGTGCCATCTACAGCAACCGGCAGCTCGAAGAAGTGCTGGTCGACTTCTGGTTCAATCACTTCAATGTCTTTCTGGACAAGGGTGCGGACCGTTATCTGGTCACGGCTTATGAACGCGACGTCATCCGGCCGCGTGTCCTCGGAGAGTTCCGCGATCTGCTCGAAGCCACCGCCAAGAGTCCGGCCATGTTGTTCTACCTCGACAACTGGCAGTCGGTCGGATCGACTGCCTCGCCTGCACGAGCCGCAGCGCGGCGCGGACTGAACGAGAACTACGGCCGCGAACTGCTGGAATTGCACTCCCTCGGCGTGGATGGCGGGTACACGCAGAAGGACGTCACCGAGGTGGCGCGCTGCTTCACCGGGTGGACTATCCGGCAACCGCAGCTCGGCGGCGAGTTTTTCTTCAACGAACGCACCCACGACAAGGGTGAGAAGACCGTGCTTGGAGTCAAGATCCCCGCCGGTGGGGGAATCGAAGACGGGCAGAAGGTGCTGGACATCGTCTCCCGGCGTCCGGCGACGGCGCACTTCGTTTCGAACAAACTCGCCCAGCGTTTTGTGGCCGACGATCCGCCGCCCGCACTGGTCGAGCGCATGGCACAGACGTTTCTCAAGACCGGCGGCGACCTGCGCGCGGTCATGAAGACGATGCTCGACTCCAAGGAGTTCTGGTCGGTGGGCGCGTTCCGGTCCAAGTTCAAATCACCGCTAGAGATGGTGGCCAGCTCAGTGCGCACCCTTGGCGGTGATGTGGAATTCGCATTTGCTCTGAACAATCAGGTGACTCAACTGGGCGAGCCGCTCTATCGAAAGCTCGAGCCGACGGGATATTCCAATTCGAGCGCGGAGTGGATGAACTCAGCGTCCCTTTTGGCGCGCATGAATTTTGCCTTGAATCTGGCAAACAACCGGGTTCCGGGCGTGAAAGTAGCCGCCGCTGAAGCGGCCAGCCAGGGCGAGGCGAGCTTGGGAATTTCGCTCGGATCGCCGGAGTTTCAAAAACACTAAGACCAGGAAACCGAGATGAGCACACGCCGTGTTTTTCTTCGCGATTCCGCGCTGGCCATGATCGGGACCGGCGCCGCCCCCCTATGGTTAGAGCGAGCCCTCTATGCCGCAGAGGCGCCCGCGCCGCGTAAGAAAATCCTGATCGCGATCTTCCAGCGCGGAGCCGCTGACGGGCTGAATATTGTGGTTCCGCATGGCGAACCGGCTTATTATGGGCTGCGGCCAACTATCGCAATTCCTCGCCCTCGAGCAACTGACGACAAGCAGGCGGATGCTGCGATCGATCTCGACGGCTTTTTCGGCCTTCACCCCTCGCTCGCCCCGCTGAAGCCGCTGTTTGACCAGGGGCACCTGGCGGTTGTCGATGCGGTCGGTTCGCCCGATGCGACCCGCTCACACTTCGACGCTCAAGACTATATGGAATCGGGCACGCCCGGTGTGAAAGCCACCACGGATGGCTGGATGAACCGGGCGTTGCCTGCCAAGGAGGGAAACGTTTCCCCTCTGCGGGCCCTTTCGCTCGGCTCCGTGCTGCCTCGCTCGCTGCGCGGGCCGCAGCCGGCGATTGCGCTGCAGAGTGTGGGCGATTTCCAAATCCGCAATGCCCAAGCAGCGAAGTCCTTCGAGCAGCTCTACCTCGAAGCCCCAGACGCGACGTTGCGAGCCACGGGCCGAGAAACGTTCGAAGCGATTGCTATGTTGCAGGCCGTTCAAAAGCAGCCGTACCGCCCGGCGGGCGGGGCCGAATATCCGCGCGGCCGCTTCGGCGAAAGCCTCCGGCAGATCGCCCAGCTCGTCAAGGCCGAAGTGGGCCTGGAGATGGCGTTCGCAGACATCGGCGGCTGGGACCATCACGTCAACGAACTGGGCCAGCGGGCTTCCGAAGGCCAACTGGCCAACCTGCTGCGCGAATACGGACAGGCGTTCAGTGCCTTCTGGCAGGATCTGGGCGACCGCATGGGTGAGGTGGTCCTGGTGACGATGTCCGAGTTTGGCCGCACGGCCCACGAGAATGGCAACCGCGGCACTGACCACGGCCACGCCAATTGCATGTTTGTCATGGGCGGGCCGGTGAAGGGCGGTAAAGTCTACGGACGGTGGCCGGGACTCGAAAGAGAGCAGCTCTACGAAAGGCGCGACCTGGCGCTGACCACCGACTTCCGTGACGTGCTCGGCGAATTGGTGGCGCATCACCTGGGGAGCTCTGGAATCGCCGGCGTGTTCCCTGGTTACACACCGAAGTTCTTGGGGTTGGCCGGCGCCTGACCTCGCCCCGGGGCACCGGCCGGCTGGCCGCACGAATTTGCGCCATTTGGCGCTTTTCTTCAGCCGGCCTTGGAGTGGCGTGGACAGCAGTTACGACATGGCCGTCCCAATGTCACTTCAAGTCGGTGTGGGCCCTGCCTCCTGCTGTCAACTGCTCCAATATAGGTTTTAGTGCCCAGCTCACACCAGGGCCGGTTCCTATCGGTTGCGGTTCGGCTCAATGCCTGGCGACGTACCAATTCCGGTGCCAGTGGCTATGGCGGTCGAGTCGGTGACGATACCCGATGCCCCCGGGGGTTCGTCGCCGACGCTTCGGCTGCGTGGCTTGTCATCGGGACATCGGAGCCGACGCCTTCGATTTCCCGATGCCGCCGCACCCCCCTTACCAAGCGAGTGAGGTTCCCACCAAGCCAAGCGATCGGGATGTTCCTCAAGGTATGCGTTCGATTGGTGCGGCGCCAATGATCGCGTGCGGAGGCGCCGCTCGGTCCTGGGAGCGTGCCGATCCGTGTTCGATCGCTCACTGATAGGCGATCAGCGCATTGAACACGAGCTTGAAATTCTGATAGCTCTGCCCGCGATACTGCGGTCGCATCCCGAACAGGATGGCATGGCCTTTTCCCATCGGCACGTCGAGCAGCGCGGCTCTGGCGGCAAGATGTTTTTCTCCGAGCAGCCAGCCAGAAGCGAGAACCTTCGAATCCGGGTAGCGCGCAACCACCTCACCCTCCGCGGCGTCCCACGCCGGACTCTGCTCGCTCCACAGCGTGATTTCGGCGGGCATCCCATAGGACAGAGGGCTGCTTTGGTCCAGCACGACCTTGAGCAGCGATCCCGGCGAGTAGAAGTCTTTGGTCGCCACACCGCGCAGAACATTCTTGGCCTTGATCCCGAGATCGTCGGTGGCGTAGTCACAGGCTTGGTTGAACAAGATGAGCGTGCCACCCTGCTGGACAAAATCCTGTAACGCAGTCTTTCCCGCCTCTCCTAGACCGCCCGTGAACTGGGGCGGCATCGCCTCCGCTTTATGGCCTTCCACGATATTCTGGCGCGACTCGTCCGGAATCAGGATCGCATCGAATTTCTGGCGCAGACTGCCGGCTTGGATATCCGCATTATGCACACTGGTGAAGGTAAATCCGAAGTCGTCGAACAGCCAGCGCGTCCAGCCCTCGTCCATGCTCGGCACATAGCTCTTGTAAAGACCGATGCGCGGCGCCTTAACCTCCTTCCGGCCATCCCCGGGGGCGCCAAAGAAGTCGCCGGTGGTTGTGTCTCGGTACACCGGCTTCTGCGACTTCCAGCTCTTGGCAACTTGTTTCCACGAATCGACGTCGGTGGCCGCCAGTCCGCCCGGCGGCACAACGTGATTCAATTCGAAGGAAAACTGATTCACCCCTTTTAAAGCGGCCTGAAAGGAGTCCTTCACCCCTACCACGTCGACACCCATCAGCAGGGGCAGAGTTTGCGCGGTGACATCGTAGGGCCGCTTGGGAGGGCCGCCCGGGAACTCCCGCAGATCGGGATAATGCTGGAGTTCGAGAAGCGTCTTCGCCCATCCGGAGAAGGGCTGATGCATGCTGATCACGTAACTGCCGGCCGCATACTCCTTACTGTCGGCCGTGAACCGATTGGCCGCGCGCTCAACCTCGATTTCGCCAAATGCCAAGGTTTCCAGCATCTTCTTGGCCGCGCCCGGATCGCTTTGACTCGCGGGAATCACAAAGGCATGGGGGCTGGATCGTTCCACGTTATGCCGGTTGATTTCGTAGAAATAGTGCAGCAAGTCGGTGCGGCGCGTGGCCGACTGGTACAGCAGCGACTCCCAAGCGGTCTCCTGATAGTCAATGATGTCACGCAAGTGCCACGTTCCGCCCATCCACGGCACCAGATAGTTCCAGCTGGGCTCGCGCGGGTTATAGCCGGGAGCCCGCTCCTGAATCTGACCGGGCGTGATGGTGATGGGAGTTGCCAGCTTCGCGCTGGCTGATTCACTCAGGATTCGAGCGCCGCCGTGGTAGGCCTGGTATTGCCGGCCCGGCGACCAGAAGTCGTATTGTGCATTCAAAGCGATGCCAGTCTTTCCTGCAGCTGCCAGGTCAAGCGCCATGCCCGTCCCGATCATGTTACAGAGGCTCGCCAGGATCGGGTCGATATTGGGATCGACCGGGTCCAGCCACGGTGGAACGAAAATGCGAGAAGCGTATGGTCCTTGCTGGTGCACATCATATACGATCTGCGGATGCCATTTGTTCTCCAGTAGCGCCGTGTTGCGGGTTTCCGGCTGCGTGAAGATGTACCAGTCGCGATTGTTGTCGTGGCCGACGTAGTGGTGGTACAACTCCGGAGGCGTGGTCCCATCCCAAGGGGTGCCACGTGTCTTGCGATACCATTGGGTCACCAGATCCAGACCATCCGGATTCTGCGAAGGCTCGAGAAGCAGGATCACGTTGTCCAGAATCGCTTTGAACTTCGGGTTGGTGTCCTCCGTTAGAAGCCGGTAGGCGAACTCGACCGCGGTGTGAGTCGAGGCGACCTCGGTCGCGTGGATGGAGCAGGTAATCATGACGATTGCCTTGCCCTCGGCCTCGAGCCTGGCAGCCTCGGACGGACTGGTGTGGCGAGGATCGGAAAGGCGGCTTTGGATGCTGAGATAGTGTTCGAGGTTCCGGATATTCGCGGGCGACGAGATGACTGCGGCGATCTGAGGGCGGCCCTCGACGGTTCGGCCGAGTTCGATGAATTTCATCCGGTCAGTGGATTTCTCGAGGGCGCGGAAATACGACACGACCCGGTCCCAGTCCAGGAGTTCATAGTCGACCCCCATCCTGTGGCCAAAGTGACTCTCTGGGGGCGGAACCGCAGCCACTGCCGTAGGCAAACGCAGCAAACCCAATGCAAGAAAGCAGACGCTTAACCGTTTCATCATCCTTATTTATTTCCTTATTGACATCTTCTCCCTGGCGTAGCGGCGAAGCAAACCCCAATCCGCGCCTCTCGCCGGTCACAAAAGACCCGGCGTGCTTGCCGCCTTTTTACGCGCCACGGTAGGATTGAGACTTTAGGAAATTATCTTGAGGATCGAACATCTCGGCTGTTGGTCGCCTTCACGCTCACTCGCCAGCGGTGCCGATGCCCAATGGTTAAATTCTCCGACGCCAGGATCGCCGCGCACGCGCCACGGCAAGCCTGACCTGGCTGCCGCCGTGCCTCGTGCTGCGGATGGCAAACCCGATCTCTCCGGCGTTTGGCACGTCCAGAGCCCACCTCAACTCGCCGAGATGAAGCGCCTCTACGGAGACCGAGTGGGTGAGACCAATGTGCCTGGCATGGAGGCGGGTACCATTTCTAAGTACGCGATCAACATCCTCGTCGACTTTAGACCCGCGGAATCGCCGATGCAGCCCGAGGCCGCGGAGATTCAGCCGGCACCTGCCGGGAACCAGTCCTGCCGATCGTTGTCTGCCATACCGACGCCGCGACTTCGGCCACATGGACGTGGAAATGACTTTCGGCGGCGCCCGGATGTACACCAAGCCCTTTGCCATCAAGTTCACCGAGGAACTCGAGGCCGACATATCTTAGAGACCTTCTGCAACGAAAATGAAAAGGACCGCGTACATAGCGTCCATAGGTAGGCGACTGCTTTACGCGGGCTCCTGCGAGCCGTCGGCCGCATTGACGTCGCCGAAGACCAACTTTCCGATCGGCGGCAATCCGTCCCCAGTCTAGCCTAGCCCTTGTTAGGCGCCGGTCCTTTGGCCGGAGAAGCCCCTTATCCGGTGATCCGGGCAATGGTGTAAGATAAGAGCCCGTTCCGCACAGAAATCTGAATATGGATGCTGACCTTCGAGGAGGTGGAGGGTGAAAGGCTTAAAGCTGCCGGTCGGTGAGACCAGGATCGAACGCCGTGACTTCATCAGGGTTGGTGCTGGCGCGGCCGCCGTGATCAACATGCTGAACGGCGTCAAGGCGTCGGCGCAGGCTCCTGCGTCCGAGGGCGTTCCCTGGTGGGCGGCGCGGCCAGGCAAGCTCGGAGTGGGTAAGCCAGCGGCGATTGACATGCATGCCCACTGGTCTCCGGAACCCTACAACAAGGCGCTGGCTGACCTGGGACAGCCTATCGCCAATCCCTATCCTCTCGACTATGATCTCGACAAGCGACGCCAGTGGATGGACGATCATGGCGACCTGATGCACTGTCTGACGCTGTCCGGCGCTATGCCCTGGCAGAGAACTTCCGCTCAACAGGGCGCGCATCTTGCGCAGGTCATCAATGACGCCGGCATTCAAGTCCACCAGAAATATCCCGATCGTTTTGTGATCGCCGTAGAGCTGCCGATCCGTGATTCCCAACTCGCCTTGGAGGAGCTCAACCGCGTCGCAGGACACCCTGGCGTGCGGGCCGTCCACCTGCCGGATTCGCTCGAAAAGCACGATTACCTATTCGATCCGGGCTTTGCGCCAGTTCTTGCGCGCATCGAGCAACTGAACTATCCGATCATCTTTCATCAGTTGGATGGTGAGATCAACGCATTCGGCGGCAGCCGGACGGCCGGTCCGCCCCCCCTCGCTGCGGGGATCGACGCTCCCATCGAGCACGCATTCCTGGCCAGCAAATTCATCTATACCGGCACGCTCGACAAGTATCCGAACTTGCAAATCGTCCTGCCGCATGCCGGCGGCGCCTTTCCCTACCTTGCAGGACGCGTCGAGCATTTCCTCTTTCACATGAGAGACCATGGAACCTCCATCCAACACCCCTTCCGCGACTACTTACGTCGATTCCACTACGACTATTTGATTTATTATCCGGAGGCGTTCCGCTTTCTGATGGGCTTGGTCGGATCCGACCGTATCGTCGTCGGGACCGATAACTTTGCCGCCAAAGACATCGAATACCCTTCAGCGGTCCTCGATCAGTTTAACCTCCCCGCCGCCGACCGCGACCGTATCTTGAAAGGAAACGCAATGCGGCTCCTTCATCTGTAACGGGATGCTCCAGAGCGAGTAGGGACGCCGACTCCACATTTCTTGCGCAGGGCCGCGAGAGTTGGCGCGTCGGTGTCGGCGCGGCTTCTCTGAGGTCGGGTTAGGATAGAATCGTTTCCAATCGGCCACGGGAGGGCGGCATGAATTCCGAAATCAGAACAGCGAAGAACCGGTCCCGCGGCGCCGGCAGGGCCATCCTTTGGATTGCCGCTGCGGCGGCCGGGATGGCACGGGCTCAAGTGCCCCCGGATATCGAAGCCGGACTGCGCAAGATCGGCCCGATCGTGGATCCAGCCTGCACGGCGAAGCTGTACCGGCCCTTGATGCCGGCCAACGACGTCAACAGCAAGGTGACGCCGCTATACGCGGGAATCACCATTGCGCGCGATCGCTCGTTCGGGTCCCACCCTAAGGATCTGCTCGACGTATTCACGGCCGATAAGGGCGGCCGAAGCCGGCCGGTGCTGATCTACATTCCGGGTGGCGGAGGCAACAAGACCGAGCAGCAAGCCCGGGAAGCCAACGCGTTTTATGACAACATCGGCCGCTGGGCCACGAGAAACGGAATGGTCGCCGTCCTGATGCAGCGGCATCCCGGCGCCAATTGGGATGATCCGGCCAGGGACGTTTCAGTCTTGATCCAGTGGGTCGAGGGCAACATTGGAAAATACAAAGGCAATCCCGAGCGCATATTCATTTGGGCGCATTCGGCCGGCAACGGTCCGCTTGGCACCTACATTGGGCGTCCGCAACTGTGGGGTCCGAAGGGAGTGGGCGTGAAGGGGGCGATATTCATGTCGGGGCAGTGGAACGTGGCGCCGCTCGAGATTCCTGGAACGGGCGGGCGGGGCGCGCAAGGCGCGGCCTTCGCTGGAGCCGGCAGCACGTGCGGTGCGGACCAACCAGGCGCCTCGCTGGGCATTATCGCCGGTCCCAGCGCAGTGAGTCCAGCCGAAGCGCCTGCCGGCCGCGGCGGCCGTGCTGGTGCGCTACCGCCCGTCGATGCGGCCACGCAACTGGCGCGTTCCACTCTGCCGGAAT
>Ga0306925_10005341_pt1 | contig 11765 bp, 14 predicted proteins | sample flu12Cox44000176_FD_203755 | JGI IMG/M metagenome (GOLD analysis project Ga0306925, IMG submission 203755) | Lab enrichment of tropical soil microbial communities from Luquillo Experimental Forest, Puerto Rico - flux8day.12C.oxic.44.000.176 (v2)... | ecosystem: Environmental > Terrestrial >...
GGTTCCACTGGCCGAACATCGGCCCGATGCCGCCCATCTGGAACATCATCCATTCGAGGCATTTGTAGCGGCCGATCGGGTCCTCGGGGATCAGCTTGCCGCCGTTCTTTTCCGACAGATAGATCAGGATCGCTGCCGATTCGAACAACGTGAAGGGTTTGCCGCCGGGGCCGTCGGGATCGACGATCGCCGGGATCCGATGGTTCGGCGTGATCTTTAGAAATTCGGGCTTGAACTGATCACCGGCGCCGATATCGACCGGGATCGCCTTGTATTGCAGGCCGAGCTCTTCGAGCGCGATGTGCACCTTGTGGCCATTGGGGGTAGGCCAGGTATAGATCTCGAGCATTGCCAAATTCTCCCGCCGGGCGGCCGCGGCTTCGCCCAGGCATTGCCGAGCCGTCGCGCAAAAGGCTAGATGAACCCGCTGCCTAGCACGCGCCGAAAGGAATGTCGATGAACCGACGCCGGCAAATCCAGCTCAGCCCCGAGGAGCAGGCCATATTTTTTCGCGAGCAGCGCAAGGCGGCGCTAGCGACCCTCGACCGGCACGGCTTTCCGCATGTCGTGGCGATGAACTATTTCGCCAAGGACGGTGCCTTTTACATGACCTCCTACGGCAAGGCGCAGAAGGTCGTAAACATCCGCCGCAACCCGAAGGTCGCGCTGATGATCGAGGCGGGGAACGCCTATGCCGAGTTGCGCGGTGTCATGGTGCGCGGGCATTGCGAGATCATCGAGGGTGCGGATGCCGTCAGAGCGGCATTTGCCGGCATGGCCGAAGCGCGGGGCACCGGTCCCGCACGGCCGAGTGGATCGGTCGACAGCGCGTCGAAACGGGTCGTGCTGAAGATCATCCCCGACAAGATCACCAGCTGGGACCACAGCAAGCTCGGCGGCCGATACTGAGCCGCCACTCGTCAGTCAATCTCGCCGCGATCCAGCGCCGCGAGGAGCAGGAGCGCCTCACCGGTCGCGCTGTGCGGCAGCCATTCGTTCCGGTGCTCGATGCCGAGCCGGCCATAAAAGCCGCGCGCCGGGTTCCAATCGAGGACGTTGAAATGCATCGCCGGCCAATCGCGCTCGATCGCGAGCGCGGCGAGCCGTGCCATCAGCCTGCGGCCGACACCGCGCCCGCGCGCCCACTCTCTGACATAAAGGTCCTCGAGGAAAAGGCCAGGCCGGCCAAGCCAGGTCGAAAAATCCGGGTAGTAGAGAGCAAAGCCGGCGGGCTCGTCATCGATCGACGCGAGCAGCGTCTCGAAGCGCTGCTCGGGTCCAAACCCATGTTTGCGCAGATCATCCTCGGTGGCGACCACCGCATCAGGCGCTCTTTCGTAGGCGGCCAACTCGCGGATCAGCTGCAGCAGCAGGCCGACGTCGTCAGCCGTGGCAAAGCGAAGGGTTATCACGCTCATAACATTGACCAACTCGGTTGACCATCAGGCGGCTCGAGCCATATTCAGAACGTAGCGGAACTCGAAGCCATGCCGTGCAAGTCAATATAGCCGAAGCAAAGGCGAAGCTTTCCGCGCTCCTCGATCGCGCGCTCGCCGGCGATGAGATCGTCATCGCGCGGGCCGGCAAGCCCATGGCTCGCCTCGTCCCGATCGAGCAGCCGACACGGCGCAAAAGCGGAGCTTGGCGCGGCTGGGCGGCGGACGTACCGACCGAAGTGTTTCTCGCTCCTATGGGTCCAGAAGATTTGGATGCCGCCGAAGGCAAATTCTGCGACGAGTTCGGGATCACCTCACCACGCTGAAAAAATCCGTGAAGTTGCTGGCAGACTCACACGCTGTGTTGTGGTGGCTGGCAGATGATCCGCGACTGTCTCACCGGGCTGAAGCGGCGATTACAGACCCCGAAAACAGCGTCTTCGTCAGCGCCTGCGTCGGGTACGAGATCGCTTATAGGCAACATCTCGGTCGGCTTCCGCCTTTTCGAGAGAATTTGCCGCGCAGGCTACAAAGAGAAGGATTCGAGCCGATGCCGATCTTGCTCGACCACGCGCTTGCCGCCGCGTCGCTTCCCGGGCCGCACCGCGATCCATGGGACCGCATCATGATTGCTCAGACACTGGCCGAGCGGTGTCACATGGTCACGATCGACAAGGTGTTCGCCGATTACGATGTGCCGGTAGTCTGGTAGCGCCTGATCGCCGGTACATTCACCGCTCGCGCCAGTCGTGGGCGGCACTCGCAGGATGGGCGAAATCGCGCGGCACCAGACCGGAGTGAAACCAGGTCACGAAGCTGTAGATACTGAACACCGGCAACCGCAGCCGCTCGGAGAGTGCGCGGGCGTAGGGCACCATATTGGTGCATTCGAGCAGCACCGCGCCGACATCAGGGTGGCGCGAGAGGAGGGCATCGCCGGCGGCGATGATATCGCGCTCGGCGGCAGCGATGTCGAGGCGCTCCTCGTCATTGAGCATGACACGGGTGAACTCGCTGCCGTCATCGGTGCCGACGACCGGGGTCGCCGGCTCGGCATCGGCCGCGAGCAAGTGCTCCTCGGTGAGATTTTCGGCGCTGACCGTCAGCACCCCGACGCGCTTGCCGGCCGGCAGGATGCGCTCGATCACCGGGATCTGCATCAGGCTCGAAGTCGCGACCGGCACGCCGACATGCGCGGCTATCTGGCGCTGGTAGAGCGACAGAAACCCGCAGGTCGTCGTGATGCCGTCGGCACCGAGCCGCACGAGCTCTGTGGCGGCATCGAGAAACTCGTCGAGCAGCCCCTCTGCCTTGTGGCAGACGACGCGGCGCGGCGAGGCGCCGGGGACGACCTTGTAAAGCACCGGAAACGGCCAGGTCCCGGCATTGCCCATATCACCGGGGATGCGCGGGAACCGCGTTTCCAGCATCAAAATGCCGACCCTGGCCCCATAGAGCGACTTGCCGCCCCAGGCGATCCGCGGAATCTCGTTCATCGCGCGCTCGAATATACGGTAAGCCCGGCCCGGCTGCCGGAGCCGGGCCGGGGCAAGGCAAGCCTCAGTTCGGGTGGAAGACCAATGTCCGCAGCTCGATGCTCTCGCGCGGCCGCGCATCGGGCGGGGTGGTCGGGTCGGTGAACGAGGTGTGCGCCATAAAGCGCGCCCGACCGTCGGTCTTGGTGTCGCAGCACTTGAGCAGCAGCGCCTCGTCGCGGCGCATCTCCGGCACATAGTACCAGCGGTGCGCGCCGTTGTAGGTGACCGAATAGGTCTCGCCGACGCGGTGGCGATAGACCAGGTCGGACGGGACGAGGTCGGACGGATCGATCGTGCGTGCGTCGCACATCGCGAGGGGGGCGTCCTGCAAGGGCCCATGGATCGGGCGCCACAAATTGATGACCTGGACGCGGCCACGCAGCAGTTCCTCGGCATCCTCCGGCAACAGATCGCGCACCCGCTGCGGGCCGGATTTGGCGGTATGGTCGACATGGACGCGGGTCGCCGGTTGCGGCGGCACGCCGGGCGCGCGGCGCTCAGCACCGGGTACGCGGCGGCGCTGCAGATGGTCGAAGATGAAGACTCGGCTCGCACCCGTCACCTCGGCGATAAACCGCTCGGCCTCCGGATAATAGACCCGGCGCACTTCGTCCTCATCCCAGAAGTCACGAACTTGGGTGCGCTGCTCGACGAGCGCGAAGCCCTGCCGATCGAGCGCCACCTCCGCCGAAATCGGCCGCATGTCGTGGATCTGCACCCGATGCGCCTCGTGCGCCATGTTGGTCGGCGGCGCCTCGGGGCCGGCATCGTAGGCGTAGTAGCGCGGCCGCTCCGGCATCGGGACGAGATAATTGAGCTCACCCTCGACATAGCGCAGCCCGTCCGGGGTCGTCATCGTTTGATCCTCCTCCTCGTTTGTACTCGCTGTTGTCCTGATGCTCAGAACATCGGGAACCGATAATATTCGGTCCAACCCTTTTGATCATTGTGCGCCGGCGGCACTGCCAACGCCACTATAGCGCGCTGCAACCACCTGCCGATAGCCTTGCCCGCTCTTCCCATCGGTTTCATCATCACGCCCTCCAAAACGGCTTGTTGCTCAGGAATTCGGCGTCACCGCGGGTGAGCCCGATGTCCTTGAGCATCCTGTCATCAAGCCCGGCGAGCTCGGCGCGGCTGTGTGCCCGCCGCCGCCATTCCCGCCATGTCGTCAGAATCCGGCCCGCGACACCGCGCGCCGCGCTTCGCTGCCGGCGCGGTACCTCGAAGGGGATTACCGTCATTTGAGTTCTCCTAAACCTGACGAGCGTTGCGAATGCGCTCGTCAGAACCACTTGTTCCTCAAGTGGCGGCGATGCGTGAATCGACAAACGAGACTTTCTCAGCGACGGCTTAGGAATTCTCATCCGGCATGAATGGCCATCTGCCTCCTCTGAGCGCGCTGCGGGCCTTCGAAGCGGCGGCCCGCCATATGAGCTTCAGCAAGGCCGCCGACGAGCTGCACGTCACGCCGGCGGCGGTCAGCCACCAGATCCACGCCCTCGAGCAGGATCTCGGGGTCCGGCTGTTTCACCGGATGAACCGGTCGATCGCGCTCACCGCCTCGGCACAGGTGCTGTTGCCGGGGCTGACCGAAGCCTTTGCCGGCATCCAGTCTTCGGTCCGGCGACTGCAAGCGCACAACGACACCGGAACATTGACCGTGACCGCCTCGCCCTCCTTCACCGCCAAATGGTTGGTGCTGCGTCTGCACCGGTTCCAGGAGCAATGCCCCGAAATCGATGTGCGGATTTCCGCGACCGACGCGGTCGTCGATCTGACCAAGGGCGATTACGACATCGCGATCCGCTACGGCGCCGGCCGCTATCCCGGGCTCGAGGTCGAGCTCTTGGCGAGAAACGAGGTGTTCCCGGCCTGCAGCCCGCAATTGCTGGCCGCCGGTCCGCCGCTGCGCACACCGCAGGACCTTCCGGCGCATGCTCTGATCCACGATCAGGCGGTCGAGCGCGACCCGTTGGCGCCGACCTGGCGGATGTGGCTGAAGGCCGCCGGGGTCAACCATGTTCCGGCCGCCACCGGCCTCAGCTTCAACAACATGCATCTGGCGCTCGACGCGGCGATCGCCGGCCACGGCGTGGTTTTGGCGCAGAGCACGATCGCCGCGGCCGACCTCGCGGCGGGCCGTCTGGTGCGGCTGTTCTCGCTGGCATTGCCCGACCCGTTCGCCTTTTACATTGTCACCGCCCCGGGAGCGCTCGAACGACCCAAGGTGCGCGCTTTTCGCGATTGGCTGCGTTGCGCGGCCGACCGCTAGCCCGCGGTGGTCACGCCGCTTCCCGCCTGCTACCGTACCTACCAGGAGCCAATTCCCGCTGGAGGGACCACAGATGCAGTACGGCTTCAGCCCGCCGGTTAGCGGACCGCTCTCCTCACCGGACAATCTCGCGCGCATCGCGGCCGAGGGCGAGGCGATCGGCTACGACTATGCGACGATCAGCGACCATGTGGTCATTCCACGCGACATCGAGGCCAAATACCCCTACAGCGACACCGGCGAATTCCCCGGCCGCGCGCGCGGCGACCGGCACGAGCAATTGACCGCAGTCGCCTTTGTCGCCGGCCGGACCTCGAAGCTGCGGCTCGTCACCTCGGTCACCGTCGTGCCGCACCGCCCGGCGGTGCTGCTCGCCAAGATGCTTGCAACGATCGACGTGCTGTCCAAGGGCCGGCTCGTCTTCGGCATCGGTGCCGGCTGGATGCGCGAGGAATTCGAGGCGCTGGGGGTACCGCCCTTCCCGGAGCGCGGTGCGGTCACCGACGAGTACCTGAACGCCTGCCGCGAGCTGTGGACCAAGGACAACCCGCGCTTCGACGGGCGCTACGTCAAATTTGCCAATATCCTGTTCGAGCCGAAGCCGGTGCAGAAGCCCTACCCGCCGATCTGGGTCGGCGGCGAGAGCGGACCGGCGCTGCGCCGCACCGCCCGGCTCGGCGACGGCTGGTACCCGATCGGCACCAACCCGCAGCACCGGCTCGACTCGATGAAGCGCTTTCAGGGCGGGGTCGAGCGGCTGCGCCGGCTGACCCGCGAGGCCGGCCGCGATCCGGAGAAGATGGCGCTCGCCTATCGCATCAGCGCGCGGGGCAGCGCATTGCCGGCGCGCGCCGATGATGGTGAGCGCCGGCTGTTTTCCGGCCAGACGGCCGATGTCGTCGCCGATCTGCGGGCGTTTCGCGATTTCGGCGTCGGCTATGTCGATTTCAATTTTGCCGGCGACACTGCCGACGCGATGATCGCCGAAATGCGGCGGTTCCGCGAAGACGTGCTCGCCAAAGTGTAGGAAGGAATCGGGCCCCTCACCCCGACCCTCTCCCCGCACGCGGGGAGAGGGAGGGACCCGCGAAGCGAAGGTGAGGGGCAACGCCAACCAAACAAGGGAGCGTGTGTTGCTGAAGCTCGGATACAAGGCGTCGGCCGAACAGTTCGGGCCGCGCGAGCTGTTGGAGTTCTCATGCCTGGCCGAGGCGGTCGGCTTTGACTCGGTGTTTGTCAGCGACCATTTTCAGCCATGGAAGCATACCGGCGGGCACGCACCCTACTCGTTCGCTTGGCTCGGCGCGCTCGGCGCCAAGACGAACCGGGTGCAGATCGGCACCAGCGTCGCGACCCCGACCTTCCGCTACCATCCCTCGGTCGTGGCGCAGGCGGTCGCCACGCTGGGTGCCATGTTTCCGGACCGGGTGATCTTTGGCGTCGGCACCGGCGAATCGCTGAACGACGTGCCGGCGACCGGCATCAAATGGCCGGGCTTCCGCGAGCGCCAGGGGCGGCTGCGCGAGTCGATCCTGCTGATGCGGCGGCTGTGGACCGAGGAGCGGGTAACCTTTGACGGGGAGTACTACCGCACCCGCGGGGCGACGATCTACGACCGCCCGGCGACCCCGGTGCCGATCTGGATCGCCGCCTCGGGGCCTACCGCCGCGGCGATGGCCGGCGAGCTCGCCGAGGGATTCATCTGCACCAGCGGCAAGGGTGATGCCCTCTATCGCGACACCTTGCTGCCCAAGGTCGATGAAGGGCTGCAGCGCGCCGGGCGCCCGGGCAACAGCATCGAGCGGATGATCGAGGTCAAGGTGTCGTTCGACACCGACCGCGACCGCGCGATGGAGGACACCCGGCACTGGGCCGCCCTCGCGCTGACGCCGGACGAGAAGATGAATGTCGAGGACCCGCTCGAAATGGAGAAGCTCGCCGCGGCGTTGCCGCTCGAGCGGGCGGCGAGCCGGTGGATCGTTTCGGCCGACCCCGAGGAGCAATTGGCGCAGATCCGCCCCTATTACGAGCTCGGCTTTACCCATCTGGTGTTTCACGCCCCCGGCCCCGACCAGTCGCGCTTTCTGAGGCTCTACGCCGAACAGGTATTGCCGCTGCTGCGTGCCAAGCTCGGGTGATGACCCGCGAGGTCACTCTCACTGCACTCTCCGGCATCAAGCTGGTCGAGCCGAGCGACGATCTCGGCGCGATCACCGTCGCGGCGCTGCGGGACAATGGTCTCATCCCAATCAATGGCGATGTGCTGGTCGTGGCGCAGAAGATCGTCTCCAAGGCCGAGGGGCGATATGTCGATGTCACCACCGTGCAGCCGTCGGAGCGGGCCGTGGCACTCGCCGCCGAGGTCGGCAAGGATCCGCGCTTTGTCGAGGTGGTGCTGTCCGAGGCAAAGCGGGTGGTCCGCCATCGCCCGGGTCTGCTGATCGTCGAGCACCGCCTCGGTTTTGTGATGGCCAATGCCGGCATCGACCATTCGAATGTCGCAGCATCGGATGGCGGCGAGCGCGTGCTGCTGCTGCCGGTCGACCCGGACGCCTCGGCGCAGGCCTTGCGGCATCATCTGATCGAAGTCTTTGGCGTCGGCATCGGCGTCATCATCAGCGACAGCTTTGGCCGCCCGTGGCGCAAGGGCACGGTCGGCGTGGCGCTCGGTGCTGCAGGGTTGCCGGCCTTTGTCGATCTGCGCGGTCGTCCCGACCTCTTCGGGCGCGAATTGCTGGTGACCGAAACCGGTTTTGCCGACGAGATCGCCGCCGCCGCCGGGCTGTTGATGGGGCAGGCCGACGAGGCGATGCCGATCGTGCTGGTGCGCGGCCTCACCTGGTCAACCCCGGACCTGCCGGTCGCCGCCCTGGTACGACCGGCTGAGCACGACCTCTTCCGATGAGCAAGACCGAAGGTTTCGTGCTTGCGCTATCGGGCGGGATCGGCGGCGCCAAGCTGGCTCTCGGGCTTTGCCGGATCCTGCCGGCCGGCGCGCTGACCGTGGTCGCCAATACCGGCGACGATTTCGAGCACTTGGGGCTCGCGATCTCGCCCGATATCGACACCCTGCTCTACACGCTCGCCGGCCTCGATAACCCCGAGCTCGGATGGGGCCGCGGCGACGAGACCTGGACCTTTATGAAGGCGCTGGGCGCTCTCGGCGGCGAGACCTGGTTCAACCTCGGCGACGGCGACCTCGCTACCCATGTCGAGCGCACCCGGCGGCTGGCAGCCGGTGAGGGCTTGTCCGAGATCACCGACGATTTCCGCCGCCGCCTCGGGATTTCGGCGCGGCTCCTGCCGATGAGCGACGACCGGGTGCGCACGCGGCTGCGCACGGCCGAGAGTTGGCTCGACTTTCAGGACTATTTTGTGCGACTACGTTGCGCGCCGGTGGTCCGCGAGATTGCGTTTGCCGGCGCGGAGAAAGCGCGGCCGCAGCCGGCGTTTCTGGCAGCGCTCGCCGACCAAAACCTGCGGGCGGTCGTGATCTGCCCGTCGAACCCGTTCATCAGCATCGACCCGATCCTGAGCCTGCCGGGAGTTCGCGAGGGGCTGCGCGCCTGTGCAGCGCCGGTAATTGCGGTGTCGCCGATCATCGGCGGCAAGGCGGTCAAGGGGCCGACCGCCAAGATGATGACCGAGCTCGGCCTGCCAGTCGACGCGGTCGCCGTCGCCCGGCATTATGGCGATATCCTCGACCATTATGTCGCCGACGAGATCGACGCGAACGAGGTCGGCGGTCTCGGCGTGCCGGTGACCTTGGCCCCGACCTTGATGCGATCGCTCGAAGATCGCGACGCGTTGGCGGGGGTAGTGCTGAAAGCGGCCGGCTGAGGCTTCCGAGATGGCTTTGTGGGCGGTCGTCCCGGTCAAGGAGCGAGTCTCGGCAAAAGAGCGCCTTGCGCCGATGTTACGGCCCCAGGCGCGACAAGCGCTGGCTTTGGCGATGCTCGAGGATGTGCTGGCGGCGGTTACGATAGCGCCGGGAATCGCCGGGCTCCTAGTCGTCACGGTCGATGCCGGGGCTGGTCAACTAGCGGCGCGCTACGGCGCGAGGGTGACCGAGATAGGCGCGCGCGACGGCCACACCGGCGCGGTGGCGGCGGCGGCGCGCCTGCTCGCCGCCGAGGGATGCGCCGGCATGCTGACCCTGCCGGGCGACATCCCTCTCGTCACCCCGGCCGAGATCACCCAAGTGTTGGTGGCGCACCCGCCGGCGCCGTCCTTTACAATCGTCCCGTCGCATGACGCGCGCGGCTCGAACGCGATTGCCTGCTCGCCGCCCGATAGGGTGCCGTTGCGCTTTGGCGAGGACAGCTTCTACCCGCATCTGCGGGCGGCCGAAGCCTGCGGCATCCGAGCCAACGTGGTGCGTCTGCCGGGGATCGCTCTCGACATCGACAACCCCGAGGATGTTGTATCCTTTATGCGCACTCGATCGCCGACCCGGGCATGGACCATACTCGCGGAGGAAGGCATGCCGCTCGCAGGAGGTTTCCGTCGATGACCACCGAGGACGTCCTTGCACGGGCGGCATCAGGGCAACGTCTGTCAGGGCCGGAAGCGCTGGCGCTCGCCGAGTGTACAGAACTGCGGCCGCTGGTGCGGATCGCGGCGGCATTGCGCGACGAGGCGCATGGCAGCCTCGTCTCCTATTCGCGCAAGGTCTTTATCCCGCTGACCCAGCTGTGCCGCGACGTCTGCCATTATTGTACCTTTGCGCACCCGCCGCACCTTGGCGAGCCCGCCTATCTCGACGCCGACCAGGTGTTGGCGATCGCCCGCGCCGGGGCGCGCGCCGGGTGCCGGGAGGCGCTCTTCACCTTGGGCGACAAGCCGGAACTGCGCTATGGCGCGGCGCGTGAGGCGCTGGCCCGGCTCGGCCACGAGACCACCCTCTCCTACCTTGCTCAGATGGCGGAGCTGGTGTTGCGCGAGACCGGGCTGCTGCCGCATCTGAACCCCGGGGTCATGACGCGGACCGATATCGACCGGCTGCGCCAAGTCTCGGTATCGCAGGGGATCATGCTCGAAAGTGCCGCCGAGCGGCTGCGCCGCCGCGGCGGGCCGCATTTCGGCTCGCCGGACAAGGACCCGGCTCTGCGCCTCGAGACGATCGCGATGGCCGGCGAGGCGGTGGTGCCGTTCACTTCTGGCATCCTGATCGGCATCGGCGAGACGAGGCGTGAGCGTATCGAGTCGCTCTTGGCCTTGCGCGATCTGCATGAGCGCCATGGGCACCTGCAGGAGATCATCATCCAGAATTTCCGGGCCAAACCGGGGACCCGGATGGCTGAAGCACCCGAGCCCGATCTCGACGACCATCTGTGGACGATCGCCGTCGCCCGGCTGATTTTCGGGGCCGAGATGAACATCCAGGCGCCGCCCAACCTGAACCCGAAGGGGCTCGCCGAGATGGTCGGGGCCGGGATTAACGATTGGGGCGGGGTGTCGCCGGTGACCCCCGACCACGTCAACCCCGAGGCGCCCTGGCCGGCGCTCGACCGCTTGGCCGAGCGCACCGCCGCCGCCGGCAAGCTTCTCGTCGAGCGCCTCGCGATCTATCCGGCCTATGCTCGCGACCCCGGGCGCTGGCTCGATCCCAAGCTGCGCACTCCGGTGTTGCAAGCAATCGACGCCGAGGGGCTCGCCCGCACCGACGGCTGGATCCCCGGCGCCGGCACCGAGCCACCGGTTGAGCGAAGAGCGCGGCCGGCCTCCTCCGGCGACCCGCTTGCTGCAATCCTCGATGGGGCGGCCACTGGTGAGACACTTGGTGAGCAGGACATCGTGCGGCTCTTCCGAGCGCGCGGCGCGGGTTTCGATGCGGTGTGCCGGGCGGCCGACGAGCTGCGCCAGCGGGTCAATGGCGACACCGTCAGCTATGTCGTGACCCGCAATATCAACTACACCAACATCTGCTATTTCCGCTGTCAGTTTTGCGCCTTCTCAAAGGGCAAGCTCAGCGAGAATTTGCGGGGCCGGCCCTATGACCTCGACCTTTGGGAGATCCGGCGGCGGGTCGAGGAGGCTTGGGAGCGCGGCGCCACCGAGGTGTGTCTGCAGGGCGGCATCCACCCGGAATATACCGGCGCGACCTACCTCGCGATCTGCCATGCGATCAAGGAGACCGTACCCGGCATCCATATCCACGCCTTCTCGCCGCTCGAAGTCTGGCAGGGTGCGAAGACCCTCGGGCGGACGGTGCCCGACTTCCTGGGCGAGCTGAAGGAGGCAGGGCTCGGCTCATTGCCCGGCACTGCGGCCGAGATCCTTGACGACGAAGTCCGCGCGGTGATCTGCCCCGACAAGATCAAGACCGCGGAGTGGCTCGAGGTCATGGAAGCGGCACACGCGGCGGGTCTCCGGAGCACGGTCACGATTATGTACGGGCATGCCGACCGGTACGAGCACTGGGGGCGCCACCTGTTGCGCATCCGCGCATTGCAGGTGAGGACCAGCGGCTTCACCGAGTTCGTCCCCCTGCCCTTTGTGCCGATGGAGACGCCG
>Ga0306925_10005344_pt1 | contig 11763 bp, 8 predicted proteins | sample flu12Cox44000176_FD_203755 | JGI IMG/M metagenome (GOLD analysis project Ga0306925, IMG submission 203755) | Lab enrichment of tropical soil microbial communities from Luquillo Experimental Forest, Puerto Rico - flux8day.12C.oxic.44.000.176 (v2)... | ecosystem: Environmental > Terrestrial > Soil...
ACAGGAGTCTGTGGTAGTCGTAGATCTCGGTCACCGTGCCGACGGTCGAGCGCGGGTTGCGCGAGGTCGTCTTCTGGTCGATCGAGATCGCCGGGCTGAGCCCGTCGATCGAGTCGACGTCCGGCTTCTCCATCATCTGCAGGAACTGCCGGGCGTACGCGCTCAGGCTCTCGACGTAGCGGCGCTGCCCTTCGGCGTAGATCGTGTCGAAGGCAAGGCTCGACTTCCCGGACCCGGAGAGCCCGGTGATGCAGATCAAGGCATTCCGCGGGAGCCGGACCGTGATGTCCTTGAGGTTGTGCTCCCGGGCGCCGTGGACGACGAGCTCGTCGGCAGCCATGGGACGGCCATTGTATCTCCCGAACGTATGTTCGTCTAGCGCCGACGCGTTGTCCACGCCAGACTCGCGGCGGTGCAGGCACGCGAGCGAGACCTCCGCGTGGTCGCGGGCGCGATCGGCGTATCGGCCACCGGCGACTTCGTGGCCCTGATAGCTCTCGGACTGCGGGCGAACGACCTCTGGGAAGGAGTCGGAGTGTCGGTGGTCTTCATCTCCCTCTGGGCGCCTGCGGCCCTGCTCGCCGGCCACGCCGGGCTGATCGTCGACCGGTTCGAGACTTGGTCCGTTGCGATCGCCGCCTCCCTCTTCCAGTGCGTCGTGGCGGCGGCCCTCGCTTTCACGACCGGCTCGATCGCGCCGCTACTCGTTCTGAGCGCGCTCCTGGGCGTAGGCCTGACGATCGCCCAGTCGGCGGAGTTCGCGCTCGTGCCGGTGCTCGCCGGCCGGCGGTCGCTCGGCCGCGCGAACGGGCTCGTCGAGTCGGCTCGCAGCCTCGGTTTCGTCGTCGGACCGCTCGCCGGCGGCGCGCTCGCAACGGCGCTGGGGACGCGGGCGGCCATGCTCGTGGACTCTGCGTCGTTCCTGGCGATCACGGGCGCGCTGGCAACCCTGGCCGTTCGGCGAGAGCCGGTTCGAACCGATTCCCCGCCGCGGGCGCGAGAGGGCCTCGATCTCCTCTTCGGCGAGCGCACGCTTGCGATCACCGTTACCGCCGGGACCCTGACGCTCGTCTTCATGTCGGCGTCCATCCCCGCAGATTTCGTCTACGTGACCGCCGACCTCGGCAAGTCGGCCCTCGCTCTCGGTCTGGTGCTCACGCTGTGGGCTGCGGCGATGCTCGCCGGGTCGCTCGTCGTCGCGCCACGTGTGCCCTCGCACGCGGTCGCGGCGGGCGCCCTCCTCGCCGCATCGCTCCAGGGGTTCTCGAAGTTCGCGGCGCCTTTCTGGATGGTCTTCCCGTTCATGTGCTTCTGTTACCCCTTCGGCGGGTTGGGCCACGGTGCCAAGAACACGCTGTTTCGAACGTTGCTCCACGAGCGCATCGCGCCGGAGCGGCACGGCCGGGCCTTCGCCGCCTACAACGGGTTGCGGAACGGCGCGGAGCTGATCGCCCTGGCCGCCGGCGGAGCGCTCGTCGCCGCCATCGGCGGAGCCGGGACACTCTGGCTCGCCGGCGGCGCGGCGGGCATCGTCGGCCTCGCGGGGGCGGCTCTCGTGACGTCGCGCCGCGCGCCCGGTCAGAGCGCCGCCGCGCGCGCGAACGCGTCGTAGGTCTCGTCGCCGAAGAGCACGAAGCGCACGAGGTCGAGCTCGTGGCCGCGCACGGCGCCGAGCGCGACCGGAGCGGCGAGCTCAGGTGGGTAGCCATAGATCCCGCACGAGATCGCCGGGAATGCAACCGACCGCGCGCCGAGCCGGTGCGCGACCTCGAGCGACCGCCGGTGGCACGAGGCGAGCAGGTCGCTCTCCCCCGCCCCGCCGCCGTGCCACACGGGCCCGACCGTGTGGATCACCCAGCGGGCGGCGAGGTCACCCGCGGTCGTCGCCTTCGCATCGCCGGTGTCACACCCGCCGAGCGTGCGGCACTCGGCGAGGATCGCCGGCCCGCCCGCGCGGTGGATCGCTCCGTCGACCCCGCCGCCGCCGAGCAGCGAGGTGTTTGCGGCGTTGACGACCGCGTCGACGTCCTGCGCCGTGATGTCGCCGCGGACGACCTCGATCAAGCTCTGCATCGACGGCCGAGCCCCCTCCATGTCTCGACCCAGCGTATGCCGGTCGAGGTCGTCCGCGCATTCCGTCGGCCTATCCCCCTCGGCCGGCGCAGAGACCACTGTCGAGGCGGCCGCTAACAGCCGGCTAACACGCGTCTCGCGTCAAGCCTTGCGCCAGCGGCCGAACACCAGGCCGCCGAGGGTGAAGCCGAGCCCGAAGGTGCCGACCGAGAACCCGCCGATCGCCACCGCCTTGCGCCAGGCCGAGAGCCGCTGCCAGCGGCCGAGCGCCTCACGCTCCTCCTCGGTCAGCGGCTCGCCGCGGCGCTGCTTGCGCAGCGCGCCGCCGGCCCGGAGCCCGAGATACAGGTCGTCGAAGATCTCCGACTGGTCGTCGGCCATCGCACTCACTGTATAGCCTGCTTCGCCGGTGGTTACGCGCATCCTGCACGTCTCCGATCTCCACGTCGGGGCGCGTGACGACCCGGTCGTCGAGGACGGCCTCGTCTCGCTCGCCGAGCGTGTCGAGCCCGGCCTGATCATCGCCAGCGGCGACCTGACCCACCGAGGTCGGCGCACCGAGCACGAGCAGGCGGCGGCGCTCCTCAAGTCGCTCGGTCGACCGCTCCTGGCCGTGCCCGGCAACCACGACATCCCCTACGCCTTCCCGGCCCGTCTCACGACGCCGTGGGAGGAGTTCGAGCGGCAGTGGCAGACGACCGAGCCGGTCCACGAGGCCGAGGGTGCGCTCGTCGTCGGGCTCAACTCGGTGCGCCCCCGGCGCCACCAGTCGGGAGGTCTGACGGACGCCCAGCTCGCCCGAGCCGAGCAGCGCCTGCGCGCGGCGCACCCCGGCGCGCTGCGCATGGTCGTGCTGCACCACCAGCTCGTAGGCCCACCGTGGCGGACGCGAAAGCGCGTGCTCGCTCGTCGTGACGCGGTATTCGCTGCCTTCACGGCTGCCGGCGCGGAGCTGATCGTCGGCGGGCACGTCCACCAGGGCTCCGTCGCGGAGAGGCGCGAGTTCGCGGTCGACGACAATGCTGCTGCCGCGATCGTCACGACGGCACCGGGGCTCGGCCAGCCTCGCCCGCACCGCCTCGGCGAGGCGCGCGGCGCGCTCGCCTATCGCGTCGAGTCGGCGTCGATCGCCGTCGACACGTACGTCTGGATCGGCGGCATGTGGGAGCTCACCGCCGTGCGGACGTTCGCGCGCGCGAGCACGCGGTTGGCCTAGGCGCTGCTCGACTCGCGCTCGAGCTGGGCGCGCTTCTGCGCCAGCTCATCGTCGTCGAGCAGCCCGGCGCGATGCAGCTCGGTGAGCGCGGCCTCGAGCCGGAGCCGGTCGAGCTGTTTCGGGTCGGGCGCGAGGCGATCGGGGTCGATGCCCAGCTTCCGTAGGCGCTCCCGTTGCTGGTCGATGCCGAGCCCCGTCTTCGGAAACGCGAGCGCGCCGGGGCCGAAGATCGGTCGGCGCTGCACGAAACGTCGGTAGGACGCGACGAGCCCGATCGCGACGGTGAAGGAGAGGATCGAGATCACGTACGCGTTGTCGTTCGAGATCGCTTTGCCGACCACGGCGCCGACGATCGAGCCGGTGAGCCCGATCGCGAGCGTCAGCCAGACCGGCATCGGGTCGGGTCCCGGGATCGCGAGCCGCGCAAGCCCGCCGGTGATGAACCCCGAGATCAGGATCGCGAGGACCAGCCCGAGCGTCATGCGGGCGCTTCCGCGAGCGCGTTCAGGTCGCGCCGCAGCTCCTTGATCTCGTCGCGGAGCTTCGCCGCGTACTCGAAGCGCAGCTCCTCGGCCGCCTGGAACATCTCCTCCTCGAGCGTGACGACGAGCCGCTCGAGCTCATCGCGCGACATCCCCTCGACCTTGGCCCCGCCGCGGCGACGCCGCGACGAGGGGACATGCGGCTGCTCGAGCGCCAGGAACTCCGCGATGTCCGACACACCCTTGACGACTGAGATCGGCTTCGTCCCGTGCTCCTCGTTGTACGTCAGCTGCACGGCGCGGCGGCGGTTGGTCTCGTCGATCGCGCCCTTGATCGCCTCGGTCATCTTGTCCGCGTACATCAGGACTCGGCCGTTGACGTGACGAGCAGCGCGCCCGATCGTCTGCACGAGCGCCGTGCGCCCGCGCAGGAAGCCCTCCTTGTCGGCGTCGAGGATTGCAACCAGCGACACCTCGGGCAGGTCGAGCCCCTCGCGGAGCAGGTTCACGCCGACGAGCACGTCGTACTCGCCGAGACGCAGCTCGCGAATGATCTGGATGCGCTCGAGCGTGTCGATCTCGGAGTGCAGGTAGCGCGCCTTGACGCCTGCTTCGAGCAGGTAGTCAGTCAGGTCTTCGGACATCTTCTTCGTCAACGTCGTCACGAGCACGCGCTCGCCGACCTCCTCGCGGCGGCGGATCTCGTTCAGCAGGTCGTCGATTTGGTTCCGCGTCGGCCGCAGCTCCACCTCAGGGTCGACGAGGTACGTCGGCCGGATCAGCTGCTCGGCGACCCGCGAGCTCTGCCGAAGCTCCCACGCGCCCGGCGTCGCGGAGACGAACACCATCTGCGGCACTTTCTGGAGGAACTCGTCGAAGCGGAGCGGGCGGTTGTCGAGCGCCGAAGGGAGCCGGAACCCGTAGTCGACGAGCGTCTGCTTGCGCGAGCGGTCGCCCTCGTACATCCCGCCGATCTGTGGGACGGTCTGGTGCGACTCGTCGACGAAGATCACGAAGTCGTCCGGGAAGTAGTCGAGCAGCGTGAACGGATGCGAGCCCGGCGGCCGCCCTTCCAGGATCCGCGAGTAGTTCTCGATCCCGGAGCAGAAGCCGAGCTCCTGCAGCAACTCGAGGTCGTACTCGGTGCGCTGCCGGATGCGGTGCGCCTCCAGCAGCCGACTCTCCTGCTCGAATTTCGAGACCTGTTGCTCGAGCTCGTGGCGGATCTCCGACACCGCGCGGTCGATCGTCGGCTTCGACGTGACGTACTCGGTTGCCGGCCAGATCGCGAGGTTGTCGAGCTTCGAGTAGACCTCGCCGCTGAGCGGGTCGAAGTGTGTGATCTGCTCGACTTCGTCGCCGAAGAACGAGATCCGATACGCGGTCTCGGCATTCGCCGGCTGCACCTCGAGGATGTCGCCCTTCACGCGGAAGCGGCCGCGGCCGAGGATCGCGTCGTTGCGGACGTATTGGGAGTCGATCAGCTTGCGCAGCACCGCGTCGCGATCGTGCTCGGCGCCCAACTCGAGGTACAGCAGCCGGTCGCGCCACTCCTCCGGCGAACCGAGCCCGTAGATGCATGAGACCGAGGCGACGACCACGACGTCGCGTCGCGTGAACAGCGCCGACGTCGCAGCGAGCCGAAGCCGCGCGATGTCGTCGTTCTGCGAGGAGTCCTTCTCGATGTAGAGGTCGGCCTGCGGGACGTACGCCTCGGGCTGGTAGTAGTCGTAGTACGAGACGAAGTATTCGACCGCGTTCGTGGGAAAGAACTCACGGAATTCGTTGCAGAGCTGTGCCGCGAGCGTCTTGTTGTGCGCGACCACGAGAGCCGGCTTCTGCACCTGCTCGATGATCCAGGCCATCGTCGCGGTCTTGCCGGTGCCGGTCGCTCCGAGCAGCGTCTGGTAGCGCTCGCCCGCGCGCAGACCGGCGGCGATCTTCTCGATCGCGTTGGGCTGGTCGCCGGTGGGCGTGTACGACGCCGACGTCCGCAGCGGAGGCATGGCCGAAGGGTACTGAGGGCTCTAGCCCTGGGGGCCGAGCGCGGCAAGCCGCCGGTGCGCGAGCGGCACGAGCTGTGCGAGACCGCCGCAGAGCACGCAGTTGTACGTGCGAACGCTGCCTTCGGCATCGGCCGTCGCGATTCTCCAGCCGATCGGCGAGAAAGCGACACCGAGCACGCGCGCGCCGTCGCCGCGCACGAAGAACAGGCGGTCGTCCGTGAGCAATGAATCCATCGACGTCGGCCAGATGCCCGCCGTGATCGGGCCGGCCGTGGCCACCCAGCGGCCGTCGGCGCTGAAGACGGCCTGACTGACGGCCCCGGAGTGGCCGTGGTACTGCTCGAGCCTGCGCCGGCTCTCGACGTCCAGGAGCTGCGCCGTACCGTCCTGGCTCGCGGTGAGCAGGCGCGTGCCGTCGCGGCTCCAGTTGATCGAGTTGACCGAGTTCGTGTGGTCGAGCGAGGACCACGGCTGCTTCCAGCCCCCTACGCTCCAGACGAACGCCGAGTTGCCGGCCGCGGTGGCGAGGAAGCGGCCGTCGGGCGAGAACGAGACCCTCGTCACCGGGTCCTGATGACTCGCCGAGCCGAGCTGCGTCCAATCGGAGGTCCTCCAGATGCGGGCGAGGTCGTCGGAGCCGCCGCTGGCGAGCAGGGTGCCTTCGGGGTTGAACGCGACAGCGTCCACCCCGGCCTGCTGCAACGTCTGGACGAGCGCGCCGCCCTTGGTGCTCCAGATCTTCGCCGATCCGTCGCCGCCGGCAGTCGCGACCAGCGACCCGTCGGAGCTGAGCACGGCCGCCTTCACCGGCGCACCGTGCGGGAACGAGTCGAGCCGCTTGCCCGTCGCCGCCGACCACAGCGCCGCGCTGCCGTCCTGGCTCCACGTCAACACCTCGCGGCCGTCGGAGCTGACTGCGACGCCGTTGACCGCGTCGCCGTGGCGCAGCACGATCCGCGTCCCGCCGCCGAGCGGCCAGATCACCGCCGTGCCGTCGGCGCTCCCGCTCACGATCCTCGTCCCGCCGAGCGCGAAGGCGACTGCGACGGCCGGCTTGTCGTGCCGGCCGACGACCGTGCGCAGCGGTTGGTCGTGCGGATTCCAGATGCGAACCGTTCCGTCGGCGCTCACGGTGACGACCGTGTCGTGGCCGGCGTAGGCGACCTGCGTCACCGCCCCGGGAGAGCCGAGCAGCTCGCTGCGCTGGAATCCGTCGTTCGCGTCCCAGATCCGCGCGGTCTTGTCGGTGCTGCCGGTGACGACGAACTGCTCGCTCGGCAGATCGTCCGGGCTGAATGCGACCGCGTCGATGCTGCCGGTGTGGCGGCTGAACGTCGAGACGAGGTCGCCCGTGGCGGTGTCGTACACCCGGCTCGTGTCGTCGGCGCTCGCGGTGGCGACGGCCTTGTCGTCGTGGCTGAACGCGGCGTCGAGCACGGCCGAGCCGTGCCCACCCAGGACGTGCAGCTGGGTGCCGTTGCGATCCCACAGGATCGCGACCGCATTCGGCCTGGGGCCGACCGTGGTCGTCACGATCTTCGAGCCGTCGTGGCTCCAGTGCGCGCTCGAGACGCGCGCGGGGTTCGCGAGCACGACCGGCGTCGAGCGCCCCAGCGTGTACAGGCGAACGAGCTTGTCGCCGTCGGTGGCGAGCAGCCCGGTCCCGTCGGGGCTGAACGCGACCGAGAGCACGGCGCGGGGGACGACGAGCCGCTGGCGGAGCGTTCCCGTCGCGACGTTCCAGACCTTGACGGTCTGGTCGACGCCGCCGGTGGCGACGAGACTGCCGTCGGGCGAGAACGCCAGTGTCAGGATCGAATGCGCACCCGGCAGCGTTCGTTCGAGCGTGCCGCTGGTTGCATTCCAGAGCGAGGTCGCGCCCGACGGGCCGGCGGTCGCGATCGTCGCGCCGTCGGGTGAGTATGCGGCGACGTTGACGTCCTCGGTCCGCGTGAGCCGGCGGATCAAATTGCCCGAAGCCGTATCGAACACGCTGGCTCCGTCCGTCTCCGCCGCGACGACGAATCGGCTGTTGTCGGGGCTGAGCGCGATCATGCGAATCGGGTCGGAGCCGCCCCCGATCACGCGGCGCAGGTTCATCGCGGCGAGCGAGTCGCGCAGCACCGGCACGGACGCAGCGGGGAGCTCCTGGGCGGCGACGAGCGCCTCGCGGACGCTGACGACAGGGTCGACGGAGAGCTGCTCCTGGGCAGTGGCGAGGTCCTTACGTGCCTTCGCGAGCGTCGCCTGCTGGTCGGCCAGCTGCTTCGCCGTGTCGGCGCGCTTCGTGGCCTTGGTCGCGCGGTCGGTCGCGGCATTCGCTCGCTTCGTCGCCTGCTTCTGCAGCGCCAGGTTGTGCCAGGACGTCTTCAGCGCGCCAGTCGCGACGTTCTTCTCCTGATTGGCGACCTGCTGGCTCTGCTGTGCCTTCTGCGTCGCCTGCGTGGCGTTCTTCGTCGCCGCCTTCTCCGCGGTGAGCGCCGACTGCAGGTTCTTGTTCGCGGCCGCCTCGTTCGCCTCGGCGGTCTGCGCCGACTCGAGCGCGTTCTTCTCGCTCTTGGTCGCCACGAGGAGCGCCTTGTTCAGGTGGCCGAGCCGTCGATTCGAGCGCGCCAGCGCACGCGACTTCTGTGTCGCGTCGGCTGTCGCCGCCCGCGCGACCCTTGTCTGCTTCTGCGCCTGCGACCGCTCGGTGAGTGCGTAGAGCGTCACACCGACCATCACCGCGACCGCCGCCAGCGCCGCGAGCGCGACCGCGGCCAGCCGCCGCTGCCGCCGCCGCGCCCGGGCCCGCTCGGCCGCGAGCTGGTGACGTCCCTGCCAGTCGATCACCGCCGCCCCGAGGACGTCGTGGAAAATCTCGTAGCGGTCGCCGCCGCCGCTGCCCTCGTCGAGCGGCCGCACGATCCGCTCCCCGCCCAGGACGGCGAGCATCGTCGCCGCCTCGGCCTCCGGAACGTGCGCGAACTGGGCGAGGTCGGTGACGCGGTGCGCGATCTTCGTCCCGGACGGCGTCACGAGGTGGTCGAACATCAGCGCGGCCGCGTCCTGCTCGCGCTCGTCGAGCACCGCCAGTGCGCGGTCGAGGTGCTCGCGGACGATCGCCTCCGCACCGCCCAGCTCCGCGAGCGTCGATGCGCGAAGCACGCGCGAACCGCGCTCGCCCTCCTCGTTCCACAGCCGCTCGAGCACGAGCTGCAGGTACGGCGGCTCGATCCGGTCGGGCTCGCCGGCGACCGCAGCCTGGGCGAGCACTGCGTCGACGAGCACGGGCTCGATCTCGACGCGCTGCTCGGCGGGCACGAGCTCGTTCCAGCGCTTCACCGGGCCGACGATCGCGGCAGTCGCAGCCGCGCGGTCGAGCCGGTCGAGCCGCAGGTAGTTCGCGAACAGATTCGGGAGCCGTGCCTTGAACACGTCGAGCTGCGCGAGCGCGTCGTCGCGCAGCGAGAGCAGGACGTTCGCCCGCAGCCGCGGGCGCTGCACGACCTCCGGAAGCTCGTGCTCGAGCGTACCGGGCCCTCCTGCCTCGTGGTAGACGAAGTACTCCTCGAGCTGGTCGAGGACGAGGTAGAGGCTCCCGTCGAGCACGTTCGTCCAGTGCTCGACGACGTCGACGAGCGGCGTTCCCGGTACGGGCCGTGCCACCGGACGCTTGACCAGCGACGTGACCTCGTCGGCGATCGCCTCGGCGAGGTCCCGCACCGGATCGTCGGCCCACGATGCGAACACGACGGCCGCACCGTCGGGGCCGCGTCCGATGGCGCGGCGGCTCCCCAGCTCGCGCACGCGACGCGCCACCCCTGCGCGCAGCAGCGAGCTCTTGCCGACACCGCTCGGCCCGTACAGGATCGTCAATCTCGCGGCGAGCAGGTTCGCGACCGCGATCTCCGTCTCGCGCTCGCGACCGAAGAAGAGCAGCGCGTCGAGCTCCGAGTCGCCGAACGGCACGAGCCCGCGGAAGGGCGCGGCGAGCGGCGCGGCGCGGGTCGCGGTCACGCCGCCTCTTCGGGCGCGGCGACGTTGCCGGCGAGCGCCTCGACATACAGCTCGAGCGGCGTCTCCGCGAGCTCGACGTCGAGCCGCCGCCAGAGCTCGCGCTCGGCCGGCCCCGGCTTCGGGTGCACCGCCCAGGAGCGGTATGCGACCGGCTCGTCACCCCACATCCGCCCGAGCACGAGCCGCAGGCTCCAGTCGCGGACGGTGTAGCCGAGGAACAGGAAGTGGCTGCGGCGCAGCGTCGCCGCCAACCCGACGGGCACCGCGCTCGCCACGTCGGCGCGCACGAGGTAGTCGATGTAGTCGTCCTCGGTGACGACGAAGCTGTCAGAGCCGTCGGCGCCCGGGTCGAGCTGGCCGCGGATCTTCAGGATCACCGTCCGCCGGTCGAGCGAGAGCTCGGTCGCGTACGTGTTCGGCACCTGGATCACCTGCGAGGTCCCGTCGGGCGAGCGGTGGCAGAACTTGCCGCGGTTCCGTCCGGACGCGATGTAGGAGACGACGTCGACCTCCTCCCCCGCCTCCGCGAATGCACGTTCGAGCGCGGAGCCGTACGCCGTGGTCACGAGCAGCTGGTGCGGCGCGCCGCCGGCGCGCAGGACGGGCGGCAGGGACGCGAAGAAGCGATGCACCGCGCCGGGCGTGCTGTCGTTGGCGACCACCTCGCGCAGCTCGTCGTAGAGCGGCCCGTAGCCGCGCATCGCGGCCGCGTACTGCGAGACGCGCGGCAGCTCGGGCGGCTCGCCGCGCGGGTAGTGGAAGCGCTCGGCGAGGTGCGCCGCGAGGCTGTCGGCGTCCTCGCCCAGGACCGGCACGACGCGACCGGCGAGGATCGCGGTCGCGACGTCGGCCAGCTCGTCCCCGGCCGGGGACCCGCGCACCCGTGACGCTACGCCGGGCACGTCGACCTCCTGCCGGATGATCGCGCCGTGCAGCTGCTTGAGCGCCGGGCCCGGCTCGATGCCGAGCTCGGCCAGCAGCGTGCGTCTCGCGTCCTGGTAGGCCTGCGACGCGTCGCCCTGCCGCCCGCTGCGGTAGAGCGCGAGCATCAGCTGCCCCCACAGCCGCTCGCGCAGCGGGTTCGCGGCGACCAGCGCCTCGAGCTCGGGCACGAGCGCGTCGTGCTCGCCGAGCTCCAGCTCCGCGTCGATCAGCTCCTCGCGCGCGACCAGCCGGAGCTCCTCGAGCCGGCTCGCCTCGGTCGCGGCGAACGACTCGTAGGCGACGTCGATCAGCGCATCGCCGCGCCAGAGCGCCAGCGCTTCCCGGAGCGCAGCGACCCGTGCGGCCGGCTCAGCGGCACGGGCGCCGCGCACCAGGTCTTCGAAGCGGTGCGCGTCGACGTTCGCGCGCTCGACGCTGAGCACGTACCCGGGCGGACGGGTGACGATGCTGTGATCGCCGACGAGCCGGCGGAGCTTCCCGACCGCGTTGTGCACCGAGGTCACCGCGTTTCGCGGCGGCGACCCGGCCCAGAGGTCGTCGACGATGCGGTCCATCGCCACGACCTCGTTCGCATGCAGCAGGAGGATGATCAGCAGCGCGCGGAGCTGACGGGCCGCCAGGTCGAGCGGTCGGCCCCCGTCCTCGACCTCGAGCGGCCCCAGGACGCGGTAGTCCGGCATGTGAACTACTTGTAACACCCGTCTCGTACGGCCGCTATAGGGCGCCCTCCGGCTCCCGGACGGCGACGGCGTGCTCCGACGAGGCGAGACGCCCGTCGAAGGTCGCGAGCGTGAGTGTGATCACGAACGCGCCTGCCCTTGCGTACCGGTGGGTCGGCGACGCCCCCGTCGCCGTGACCCCGTCGCCGAAGTCCCAGGCACGCCAGGCAATGCCGACACCGTCCGGGTCGGAGGACGAGTCGAAAAGCTTGATGGTCTGGCCCGCGCGCGGCGTCTGCGGGCGGTACGTGAAGTCGGCGATCGGTTGCTCCCTTCGGCTCGTCGCTGGCCACACGGTTCGTGCAGGGTCGACGACGCCGCTA
>Ga0306925_10005345_pt1 | contig 11762 bp, 7 predicted proteins | sample flu12Cox44000176_FD_203755 | JGI IMG/M metagenome (GOLD analysis project Ga0306925, IMG submission 203755) | Lab enrichment of tropical soil microbial communities from Luquillo Experimental Forest, Puerto Rico - flux8day.12C.oxic.44.000.176 (v2)... | ecosystem: Environmental > Terrestrial > Soil...
CGGCGGCCCCGGCGAACCAGGCGTACACGGTCACCGCACCCCTGTCGAAGCTCAGCTTGAAGCCGGCCAGCTCCAGTCCGAGCAGGCTCACGTACCCGATCGCGAACAGCGCGCCTGGCAGCAGGCGGGTCAAGGCTGGGCGCGGTCTGCGGTCCAGCGCCATCGGTCCGGCCACGGCCGCGACGGCGACCGCGCACTGAACGGTGATCGCGGCGAGTCCCGCCCCCAGCGCCGGGCGCCGGCCCTGCGGGACGACCACCAAGCCCGTCACGATCAACGCGACATTCACGGCCAGCATCGCCAAGACGGCGCCAGTCACCCACGACACCCCGCCAAAGACGACGCTGCCCCGGGCCGGCCGGCCGCGCCCAATAGCCACCTGGACCTCCCCGGCCGATGCGAACGCCGGACACCGCCACCCGGCCAGTACCATCTTCCTCCGCACGGTCCTGCTGCGGGCAGCGTGCCCGGCAACGCCCCGTGCACATCTGATGTCTGCTCTGCCGAGCCAGGACGGCCACCAGTCCCAGCGTCTGGCCGCGCGAAGAGCGTGACGATCGGCACGCAGCAAAGGGCTGCCAGCACCTGCGCGTATGGCGGACAACCGCTTGCGCTAGAAAACTCTTTCTATATAGAGTTAGCTTGTGGCTGGCGGATGGGGGATGCCCGCGCGGGCAGCGGCCGTACCATGCTGATCGTGGTCGCCGCTCTCGTGATCGGCGGCCTGGTGTGGCTGGCCGGCCGCCGGCGCGGCAGCGGCGCGCGCGGACGGGCCGAAGGCGTTCCGCCCCTTTCACCGCTCCGGCCTTGGGAATCGAGGCCGATCCCCGCGGCCCAGCTCCCCGAGGGACAGATCGTCGTGTCGGGCCTGACGAAGCACTACCGGAACGTCAGGGCCGTGGACGGCCTGTCGTTCGCCGTGGAACCTGGCCGGGTTACTGGCTTCCTCGGGCCTAACGGTGCCGGAAAGACCACGACGCTGCGCATGCTCCTCGGTCTGGTGGCCCCGACGGCGGGAAGCGCCACCATCGGCGGCGTCCACTACGCGGACCTGCGCGAGCCCTTGTGCCGTGTCGGCGGCGTTCTCGAGGCGAGCCGGGCCCACCCGGCCCGCACCGGCCGCAATCACCTGCGCATCCTTTGCCTGTCCGCGGGGCTCCCGCTCGGACGGGCGGACGAAGTCCTGGCGTTGGTCGGGCTCACCGCGGCCGGCAACCGCAAGTTCCGGGAGTACTCGCTGGGGATGCGGCAGCGTCTGGGTGTCGCCGCGGCGCTGATCGGTGACCCGCAGGTGCTGATCCTTGACGAGCCGGTCAACGGGCTGGACCCGGAGGGCATCAGGTGGATGCGTGACCTTCTGCGGGCGCTGGCTGCAGAAGGTCGTACGGTCCTGGTGTCCAGCCATCTGCTGTCCGAGATGGAACTGCTCGCCGACGACCTGATCATCATCGCCGCCGGGAAGCTGGCCGCCCAGGGCAGCGTCGTGTCTGTGGCCGGCTCACTGGTTCACGGCGGCCGGACCCTGGTGCGCACCCCCGACGTCGACGGGCTGATGGCGGCGCTCGCCGGCCGTGCGGCGGTCACGCCGGGGGACAACGGCGAGGTGTACGTCACCGGCGTGGATGCCGCCGAGATCGGCGACGCCGCCCAGCGAGCCGGCATCGCGATTCACCAGCTAGCCACCCAGCGCCCCCACCTGGAAGCGGCCTTCCTGGAACTCACCAGGGGAAAGGAGGCGATCCAGTGAGCCTGCCCGGCGACCCAGCGCTGGACCGGGCGTACCACCCCGGCGCGGTCCCGGTGCGGCTGGTCAGGGCCGAGATCATGAAGATCCGTACCACCAGCATCTGGTGGCTGTTCCTCCTCGGCGTGGTGGTGTTCACCGCCGGCGCGCTGTGGGCCAACGCAGTCAGCCACCACCTTGAGCTTTACCCGCCGCTGGGCGCGCTGACCGGGGCCGCCAGGGCCCAGGCCATCGCCCAGGCCGCCCGCGCCCGCACGCACTCCGGTCAGGTAGCCATCGCCGCGAGCATGATGACCTCCGGCCAGTTCCTCGGCGTGCTCTTCGCCATGCTCATTGGCGTGCTGGTCATCACCAGCGAGTTCGCCCACCAGACCGCGACGGCGACGTTCCTGGCCACGCCGCGGCGGGCCGTGGTCATCACGGCCAAGCTCGCCGCCGCGGCCTGGTTCGGCGCGCTCTTCTGGCTCGTCTCCACCGTCATGGACGCCGTGATCACGCCGTTCTACCTACACAGCCAGCATGTCAGCGTCTCACTGACCGGCTGGGTCGTGGTCCGGTCGGTGCTGCTGAGCCTGCTCGCGTTCGCCATCTGGGCGTGCTTCGGGCTCGGCCTGGGCGCGCTGATACGCAGCCAGACCGGCTCGGTCATCACTGGCATGGCCGTGTACCTGGCTGGTCTCGCCGCGGCAGAGATCACCTTCCACCTGATCTACAACTTCTACCCCCACGGCTGGGTGCTCGGCGCTCCCGTCATCGGGCCCGCGGTCGCCTCCACAGTCATGATCACGCCGGGACGGGCCTTCGCGCACGCGCCGCCGCAGTGGGCGGGCCTGGTGATCATGGTCGGGTATGCTGCGGCACTCGGCGTGAGCGGCATCGCCGTGACCCGCCGCCGCGACGTGACCTGACCCGGGAGACCCCACCGGGCCTTGGGCTTTGGTCCTCTTGCTAGATAGAGTTATCCGGTGACTCGCGTTCGCCAGCCGTCCGCACAGACAGCGGCGGTGCTGCAGGCGCTGGCCAAGGACCCCGGCCAATGGCGTTATGGCTACGACCTGTGCGCCCAGCTGGGCGTGCAGGCCGGATCGATGTACCCGATCTTGATCCGGCTCGCCGACCGCGGGCTGCTGGAAACGAGCTGGGAAACCGAGCGGGTACCGGGCCGGCCACCCCGGCACCTGTACCGGCTCACCGGCACAGGCCGCGTCTACGCCGCCTCGGTAAGGGCCGCCGCACCGGGGCCGCTCACCGCGGCCCAGCGCCCCCAGCCCCGGCTGGAAGGCACGTGAATGCCCATCGTTCTGGTGCTCACCGTGCTCGTCGTGGCGGGCACGTTCGCCGTTTTCCGCGGCAAGGGCGGCGGCGACGCGCCGGCGCGGATCACCACTCTGGCGGCGAACCAGCTTCCTCCACACCGGGGGGAGTGGGGCATTGCGATGGCCGCGGAGCTGGCGCACGTCCACGGCCGCGCCCGCCGCTGGTGCTACACCGCGGGTGTGCTGCGGGTCGCGCTGTTCCCGCCGCCCCGGCACCCCGGCCGCGTCGTGGTCGTCGCCCTCGCCGGCCTGCTGGCCGCGGCGGCCGCGACCGTGGCTGCCGCGAGCGAGGTCCCGACCCTGTCGGTGTTCGTCGCGGTCTTGAGCTTGCTGCTGTGCGCATACCTAACGGTCGCCGCCTCGCGCGCCGGGCGGCCCCGGCCGACCGCGCCGCGCTTGATCGTCGGTGCGGTGGGGCTGGCCGGCGTGGCCGCCGCGGTCGCCGCAGTGGTCCGCATCGCAGCCGCCGACCCCGCGGCGACCACGGACAGCACACATGTGTTCTCCATCTTGTCCGCGCTCGCCCTGACCGGCTATCTCACGCTCGCGCTCACCCCGCCGCGCCTCGGCGGCGACGTGAACAGGCGGCTGGCCGACGGCGTGGACCGGCGGCTGGCGAACACGGCACTGTGGTGGGGGCTCGCGGCGGCGCTGGCGGGCGGCGCCGTCTGGGCCGTCGCCGCCCTGGCCAATCCGGCCGCCCCGGAAGGTGTCACCGGCTTGCTCTCGCCAGTCGGTGTCGCCACGACCCTCGCAGCCGCGGCCGGCGCATCCGCCGCCACCGGCAGCAGGCAGGCCGGTGCCCAGGCGGGGCTACTCACCGCGGTACTCGGCGCGCCCATCCAGTTCGCCGTGGACATGACCACGCTCCTGCAGTTGCATCACTACACGCTGGCCACCGCCTATGACGTGAACGCCTACGCGCACAGCGGCTACCCAAACGTCGCCAGCTACGTCCTCAGTGACGCCCTCGCCGGAGGCATCCTCGCCGGGCTGGTGCTCTACCCGTTTGGCCTGCTTATCTGTGCGGTTCTTGGTGCCATGGCGGGCACTCGGCTCCGCCGGCTCGCCGCCAAGAGCGCGGCACACCCCACGGCATGACCGGTCCTGCTGCTGCGCTGCGCGGCAGCTGAGGACGTAACCGCCACGGTGACCATAGATACCCGCGCAAGCAGGTCAACTCGACCGTCGGGCCGAAGCCGGGATCGCCGGACCGCCTTCACGGTGGACACATATCTCCCGGCACGCGTACCGCCGTCAGCCGCGGCAAGCCACCAGTAAGCACTGGCCTCACAATCGGACGCAGATCACCGATCCGAGTATCTGACGATCACACCTGAGGAGGGCGGCCACACGCAGATCAGCCATTTCTGCGTTCAATCAGGCCGGACACTAACCACCGCTCGCCGACGCAGATCGAATCCTCTTTGCTGTCGTGGTTGTCAAGTGGCTCGCCGGGTTTTCTTCGGCGGCGGCCCGGGCGGCGGCATGGCCTGCGTAGGTGCTGTCGTGGCACGTAGGCTGGCCTCGGGCCCGGGAGTGGCTTGTCCGAAGAGCCGGTGGGCGGGGTGGGAGCCGGCCGCCCTGGAGACAGAGTGGTTCCCCGGTTGCCCTCCCGGGCCCGCAGCGCGCGCGTCGGCGCGCAAGCGCGCGTAGATGGCGTCGCTGATCCGCCGTTTCAGGCAGCGCAGGGCTTCCTTGTGGGTCTTTCCCGCGGCGATCTTCCGCTCGTAGTAGGCGCGGCCGTCGCTGTGGGCATGCGAGATCTGGGTGATCGCGGCCATGTGGATGGCGTGGTTGAGCCGCCGGTTGCCGCGCAGCGACAGCCGGTAGATCTTCCGCGGCCCGGAGGACACCTCGACGGGGGCGGTGCCGTTGTAGGCGGCGAAGTGGTCCCGGGCGGGGAACCGGGCCACGGTGATGACATCGCCGATGATCGTGGCGGCGATCACGGGGCCGACGCCGAACACGCTGGTCACGGTGGTGCCGGTGGCCTTGACCGCGGCGGCCAGCTTCTCCTTCACCTCGCGCCGCTGGCCGTCAAGGTGGCGCATGTCGGCCAGCAGCTCGGCGGCGAGCTCGCAGCGCGCCGTACCGGCCGCGCCCGCTGGCCGGATCTGGCCGAGGATCTTTTCGGCGCGGCCTGCGGTGATCTCCTCGGGAACCCCGCCGGGCACCAGCTCGCACAGCACCGCGTGCAGCCGGCAGGCGACCTGGTTGTAGGACCGGGACAGGTCGCGGTGCCGCTTCGCCCACACCTTGAGCACCACGGCGTGATCGTCGGCGATCACCTCCCGGTTCGCCGTGGAGCGCAGCGCCGCCACAGCGACGGACAAGGCATCGTTGGGATCGCTTTTGCCGGCGTTGCCGGTATGCAGCAGCCGCACCCGGGCGGCCAGCTTGGGCTGCACATCCAGTACCCGCTCCCCCGGCGGCGACCAGCTGCTGGCCTAGCAGCCGACCCAGCCCCGGCGCGCCCTCCACCGCCCAGGTCCGCTCCGGCCAGGCGGCCGCCCAGGCGACCAGCTGCCCGGCCTGGGCCGGGCAGGCGCGGATGCGTATCTTTCCCAGCCGCTGCTCGGCCGCACCGACCGCGACCGCGGTGTGGGAGCCCTTATGCGGGTCGATCCCGATCATTACTGCCATCAGCACACTCCACTTCCACCATCGGACCGGGCAGGCCGTGGCGGGCATGCCTTATACCGGACCTGCGCTGGGCGTTCGTCCCTCTTTCGAGCCACGCCACGGCAAGATCCGACAGGGCAGGCGCATCGATCTGAAGCCAGGCACACGCGAGCCGGCAGGCGGTTCGGGAGCCAGCCCCATCGGACCTCTCCGGACGCTACGGCAACCGCAACGCCAAGTCGGACGGTCTCTATGAGGCGGCTAGGGTGCGCACCCGGAGCTGATGGCGGCCCAGCGGTGGGCCTGCTCAGGCGCTGGCGGCGACCAGCAGGACGCCCCTGGAGGCTCGCACTTCGCCGTCTTGCACCCGGCCGCGTAGGGCTTGCTCGATGGCGGCGAGCGCTCGCTGCCGAGTGTGGTCGTCAGCATCGCGGAGCGCCTCGCGAACCCCGCCGGCACGGGCACTGGCCACGGCGACCTCGGGAATCTGGTCCTCACTGATCACGATGTGATCGGCATGCGGGGTAATCGTGACCGAACCGAATCCGGCGGCCTCCAGCACGGCGCGGACCCGGCCGGGATCGGCCAGCGAAAATGGGCCGGGCTCACCGGGGCCGGGCATGGGTGGCAGCGACCCGATGACCTCGGCCACCGCCGCCCCCGGGATGAGCATCCACTCGTTGTCGAAGACGCCCTGCCAGCAGACGAACGACAGCACTCCACCAGGGCAGAGTGCCCTGCCGACGTTGGCGAAGGCGGTCACCGGGTCGGTAAAGAACATCACGCCAAAGCGCGAGTATGCGGCGTCAAACCGGGATTCGCCGAAATCATGGACCTGGATATCTGCGTGCACGAACTCGACGTTCCTGATGCCAAGCCGCGCTGCCCGTTCGCGCCCCCGCGCCAGCATCTCGGCTGAGATGTCAACCCCCACAGCCTGTCCGCCGGGCCCGACCCGGGACGCCAGTTCCAGCGTCGTCCTGCCCGTCCCGCAGCCCAGATCTACCACCTTGTGCCCGGGCAGCAACTCCAGGCGATCCATGGCCAGCTCACCGGGCGGCCCGCCTACCTCCTCCAGCTGGTCCTCCAGCTCGAGCCAGGTCGGCGCGAACTGTGACCAGAACTCGGCCTGCTCAATGTTGGCGAAAGCCACCGCCAGATCCTCCCATTCATCAAGCACTGTATGCCACCAGCGCACCCCCGGCCCGAGCCGGCATGGGTTGCCGGGTAGAGCCTCGCCGGTCCGCACGCCTGGCGTGCGCGGAAGCCGCCGTTCCTCGCGTTGATCAGCGGCGGACTGCAGGTGGCCCTTGCAGGAGGCGTACGCATGCCGCGGCTGCGTGGCAAGCAGCCGCCGGCAGCGCTTCCGCGGCGCCCATAGGCTCAGCCACGTCGGCAATCGCATACGGCGAAGGTGCGGCCTGTTCGGGCCGATCCCTCCGTCCCGGTGAGGACGATCCTCAGGCCCCCCTCTGCCAGCGACCCGATGAGGAAGCGCATCTTCTCCCCCCAACGGTGGCGATCATCCGGCGGCTCCGGACACCGTGTCGAACAGCGGCACGGCACGCCCGATCCATGCTGAGGGCCGATCACTAATCGTGAACGAGCGCGGCCAGCAAGGTACCCTGCCGAATATTTGCCTACGCCGGCTGCTTGGATCGTTCGGTTGTCTCGGCCCAGATCACTCTGATCTGTACTACTGCCGATCTCTTTTAACGCGATCTTGCGGCCGGGCCGGACGGCTTCGCTGTGGCCGGCGTTCAGCGGGTTGGGCGGCGGATCGTGCGGGGCGGTCGGGCCGGCGAAATCGCGCCGAAGGCACCCACGTGATCAGGACCGTTGGCACCGCGGACAGCGGGGATAGCCGCGAGGCCGCGTGACCTGGCCTGTCGCGGGGTATCGGTGGGTATTATCACCCAGGTCCACGGCCGCATTCGACGGCGAGAAGGACTGGGGCATGGGAGAGCCGGAACAGGCGCGTGCGGCCGCTGCGCCGGGCGCCGGACCGCCCGGGGAGCAGGCGGGCGTGATCTTGACGCCGGATCAGCGGGTGCGGGTGTTCATCTCCTCCACGCTGGGGGAGCTGGCGGCCGAGCGGGCGGCGGCGCGGCGGGCGGTCGCCCGGCTGCACCTGGTGCCGGTGTGGTATGAGTCCGGCGCGCGGCCGCACCCGCCGCGGTCGATGTACCGGGCGTACCTGGCCCAGAGCCAGGTGTTTGTGGGGATCTACTGGCAGCGGTACGGGTGGGTGGCGCCGGGGATGGAGATCTCGGGGCTGGAGGATGAGTTCAATCTGGCGGCGGGCAAGCCGATGCTGCTGTATCTCAAGCGCCCGGCGCCGGAGCAGGAGCCGCGGCTGGCGGCGATGATCGAGTCCGTCCGCGCGGCGGGGACGGTGTCGTACCGGACCTTCGCCACGCCGAAAGAGCTGGAGCGGCTGCTGGCCGATGACCTGGCTGTGCTGCTGAGCGAGAGCTTCGCGGGCGCGGCGGCCGGCGCCGGGGCGCCGCCTCCGTCGCTGGCCGGGGCAGGCGAACCGGCGGGGGCGGGGCTGCCGGCCGGCACGGTCACGTTCTTGCTGACCGACATCGAGGGTTCGACGCGGCGGTGGGAGAGCGCGCCGGAGGCGATGGAGGTGGCGCTGGAGCGGCACAACCGGCTTGTCACCGGCGTGATCGAGGGGCATGGCGGGGTGGTGGTCACCTCGCGGGGGGAGGGGGATAGTTTCTTCGCGGTGTTTGCCAGCGCGGTGGCCGCGGTCGAGGCGGCCGGCGCGTGCCAGCTCCGGCTGGGGAGCGAGCCATGGCCGACGGAGGCGGCCCTGCGGGTGCGGATGGGCCTGCACACTGGTGAGGCGCGGGTGCGCGACGGCGATTATGTCGACCATGCGCCGATCAATCGCTGTGCCCGGGTGAAGGCCGCCGGGCACGGCGGGCAGGTGCTGGTCACTCAGGCCACCCGGGGCCTGGTGGAGGGGCGGCTGGGCGGCGGGTTCGGGCTGAAAAGGCTGGGGGAGTTCCGGCTGCGCGATCTGGCTGAGCCGGAGCTGATCTACCAGCTGACCCACCCTGCTCTGGCGGCCGACTTCCCGCCGATCCGTACGCTGGCCGAGCGGACCGGCAACCTGCCGCTGGCGGTGAGCTCGTTCATCGGCCGCAAACGCGAGCTGGAGCAGGCCGCGGCCGCGCTGGGCCAGGCGCGGGTGGTGACGCTGACCGGGCCGGGCGGGGTGGGCAAGACCCGGCTGGCGCTGCAGGCCGCCGCCCAGGTGGTGCCGCGGTTCGCCGACGGCGTGTGGCTGTGTGAGCTGGCCTCGGTCCGCGATCCAGGCGGGTTGGACGACGCGGTCGCGGCGGTGTTCTCGGTGACTGCCCGGGCCGGTCAGAGTGCCCGCGAGGCGCTGGTGGAGGTCTTGCGCAGCAAGCAGTTGCTGCTGGTGCTGGATAACTGCGAGCATCTGCTCGAAGCGGCGGCGGCGCTGGCCGGGGCCCTGCAGCGGTCGTGTGAGCGGCTGGTGATCCTGGCGACCAGCCGGGAGGGCCTGGGGATCGAGGGGGAGCGGCTGGTTCCGGTGCCGCCGCTGGGGGTGCCAGGGGTGGGCGCCGACGTGGCGGCGATCGCGCAGGCGGAGGCGGTGCGGCTGTTCGCCGAGCGCGCGGCCGCGGTCAAGCCCGGCTTTGCCGTGACGGCGGAGAACGCAGTGGCGGTGGCGGCGGTGGTGCGGCGGCTGGATGGGATCGCGCTGGCGGTCGAGCTGGCGGCGGCGCGGGTGCCCGCGATGACGGCGGCCGAGCTGGCCCGGCGCCTGGAACGCAGCTTCGCGGTGCTCGCGGCCGGCCCGCGGGGGGCGGCGGAACGGCACCAGACGCTGCGGGCCACCATCGACTGGTCGTTCCAGCTGCTGTCCGGGCCTGAGCAGGTCTTGCTGGCCCGGCTGGCGGTGTTCGCCGGCGGCGCCACCCTGGAGGCCGCCGAGGCGGTCTGCGGTGGCGAGAGCATCGACCCGGGCGCGGTATTCGACCTGCTGGCGGGCCTGGTGGCGCGGTCGCTGGTGGTGGCCGAGGCACACGGGCCCCAGACCCGCTACCGGCTGCTGGAGACGATCCGTCAGTACGGCGAGCAACGCCTCGGCCAGGCCGGGGAGACCGGGCGGTGGCGCGCCCGCCACGCCCACTACTACGCCGGCCTCCTTCGGCAGGTCCGCTACCAGGCCCACGACCCTAACCCGGAGGTGTTCTGGGCGGCCCGGCTCAGCGCCGATCAGGACAACCTGCTCGCGGCATGGTCGTGGGCGATCGGCACCGGCAACGTCGGCACCGCGTTCCAGATGCTGGCCGGCTTCGCGCCGGCCGAGGTCTGGAGCACTTACCCGCTGCTGCTGCCCGGCGAAGCGGCCCTGGAGCTGCCCGGCGCTACTGAGCACCCGGGCTACCCGCTCGCCGCCGCGGTCAGCGCCCTGTTCGCCTCCAATCGCGCGGATGTGACCGGCGCCGAGGAGCTGTGCCGCCGGGCGGCCGAAGCCAGCGCGCGCCAGCCCGCCCCGGACTGGCGGGTCGAGGAGACCATCTATGCCGCCCGCTCGAACATCGCGAACACTACCGGCGCGTTCGCCGACGGCGCCCGCCTCGCCGAACAGGCGGCTAATATCGCCCGGGCCGGCGGCGACCTCGCCGACGCCTCCGTCGGGCTTGCCACCGCCGCGAGCCGTTACATCGTCGGCGGTGACGCGCCCGCGGCGGTCCCGCTGGCGCGCGAAGCACTGACACTGGCCCGCCGGGTCGGCGCCCCGGCACTCATCGCGACCGGTCTGCTCGCCGTCGGCCAGGCCGTCGGCGGCACCGACCCCGGCCAGGCCCGCGCCTGCCTGCGCGAAAGCCGCGAACTCAGCACCGCGCTCGGCTATCACAGCGCCATCGACCTCATCGTGGCCACCGGAATCGCGTTGCTCGTCGGCGACCGGACCGCCGCGCTCGAACTCGGCCGCAGCGCCATCCGCGGCCTGCAGTGGGGCGGCGACCGCCGCCGGATGGGCATCGTCCTCCACCGCATCGCGGGCGCGCTGGCCACCACCCGCCCCGATGCGGCCGCGATCATCGAAGGCGCCGCCGCAGCCAACGTGGCCCAGGCGCCGATCTTCGCTTCGCAGATCAACTCGGCCCTGACGGCAGCCCTGGGTGAGGAGCACGCCCGGGAGCTCCGCGCTCACGGCGCGGACATGGACTGGGACCAGGCCCTCGCCTACACCCTCAGCCAGGCCACCCAGGCCCTCAACGAACTCCAAGCTGAGACGCAGCCATGAATGGGCTACACCCTGGTGCGGCCGGGCCGTGCTGTCATGCGCCCTAACATTCCCTCACGACTGAACGCAGAAGCTGCTCGCCGCTGACCAGCATCCGATCGAACAGTCTGCAGCGCAGGCCGCCGACACGACGTTCACAGGAGGCGGCGATCTACCGGGCTGCTCCCCGGCCAAACCCGCGCCAAGCGCCCGATTGACTGTTATGCGCCGCCACGGCGACACAGATCCCCCGCGCTAGACCCGCCCAGATCGGCGGCTACTTGTGCACCGGGCGGGGATCAGCGCTGGTCGCTTAGTGCGATCCAATGTCGGCCCTGGGGTGCAGCCTGATCGCCTGCTTGGGACGCAATCTCAAGGTTGACGGCCGCGGTCGAGAAGCTGCCCAGAACGTCCCGCGTGCCGCGGCCGTGGCGGCCTGGCCGAGGCCCAGGCGCGCAGGCCCTGGTCGGTGAGCACGGCGGAGAAGGCTTCCTCGATTGCGCCGACCAGGGGGGCGTCGTCGCCGAAGCGGGCTGGTAGGAGGGGCGGAGGGCTCGCGCGCCGGAACTGCATCAGTCCCGCCAGGTATGCCGGGTGGACCTGGTCGCCGGCGATGTCCAGGAGGTCGCGGCCAAGGCCGCCCAGCGTGATGATGCTTGGGTCCAGCGCGTTGGCCAGCCCGGCGGCTCCCGCGCCGATCGAGCGGGCCACGGCTTGGACTGCGCCGAGTTCGGCTCGCTGGGGGGCGCCGGGGGCCAGGCTTGCCCTGGCGGCAGCGAAGACCTTACGGGCGTAACTG
>Ga0306925_10005346_pt1 | contig 11760 bp, 15 predicted proteins | sample flu12Cox44000176_FD_203755 | JGI IMG/M metagenome (GOLD analysis project Ga0306925, IMG submission 203755) | Lab enrichment of tropical soil microbial communities from Luquillo Experimental Forest, Puerto Rico - flux8day.12C.oxic.44.000.176 (v2)... | ecosystem: Environmental > Terrestrial >...
AATCATACGACGATCTCGTCGACCATTGCTGTGCGGCCTGGAACCAGCTCGTCGATCAGCCATGGCGCATCATGTCCCTCGGATTGCGCCAATGGGCGCACCGGTTCTGATCAATGGGACTCGGTATTAGCCCCCAGAGGGGCAATTTGCCACCACAATGGCAGCGATGAACAAATGTTTGGCGCAGAGTAACAAATCCCGCACACGCGGCGGAGCGACTAAGAAGCGGAAGCCAACGGACGGCTATCGACAGGGGTCCTAAATGACACGCAAGCGATGGATCAACATCTCAGCCGACATTGATCATGTGAGCGAACTTCGAAAGCAGTTCCTATTGGTTCCCTGGTTGGTCCTGTTTGGGCCACGGGTGCAGCCGGTCTACGGCCCGGTCTAGCCTCACGCGCTTCAGCCACGGGTCCGTAGGTGGAGACTTCAATTTGCCCATCGCCGCTTTTTTGTCCGCCCCGGTCTCACTAATCTCTCTTGTCTTGACCAACCAGTAACTTCCAAACAGAAAAACCCCGATAGTTTCGAGGGCAAGCACGCGCCATTGGAACTTTCCCAGCGACACGGGCCACAAAGGTTCAACCGCAAACACAACAAGCAGGGGCCCAACAACCATCGCGACCCCAATCCCATGGTAAATGCGTCGATACCATTTAAGCCGCTGCTCATTCAGCTCGGCTAAAGTTTGCTGACTACACAGGAAAACAATTGCAGCCATAGCTAGAAATACGAATACCGCAAAGAAAGCGTGCGCCCACGGCCACCACAAAACCGCGGGGCCTCCGCAAACGTCCACTTTGTTAATTATACAGTACTTCGGATCGGGCGTCATGTGAACAATCGCGACTGCCATCGCGCAGACACCCAAAATACTCAACAAAATGCTCTCCACCCTTGAAAACCCGCGGTAGAAAATCAGGAAGAATCCCAACGTGAAGAGGACGCCGACAAACCAGGTCCGCATTGGGTATAACGTCGGGGAAGCGAAGTAGTAATGACTCATCGAAGGTAGAACGTCGAAACCTGTAATTAAGCTCCATCCTATCAGAAGAGGCGGCAACAAAAGAGCTAAACCGCCCATTCCACAGCGAAGTCGGAAGTCAGTCGAAAGAAGTTTACTGATAAACTCAGGAATTTCCTCTTGCGGTTTCTCTTTATGCCCTTTCATGCGTTCCCTCCCAAGGATGCGGCAAATATTCCAAAGCCGCGCAGCGGCCATAAGGACTTCAGCCGGGATTCCCCAGATGAACCCTGAACTGACGTGGATGGTAGCCGTTTTCTGAACTGGTTGGAAAGCCCAGGTACGAAAGGCCAGCGAAATCAGCATCCGGCGTCGCGCATTTCTCGGCGGCGTTGCAGCACTCGGCGCAATGCATGGCTTCCGTATGCCCGCACACGCGGCGGTCTCGCCGTCGGTCTCCAATCTGCCGGCGCGCAGCAATGTAGTCATCCGCAACGCCTACGTGATGTCGATGGAGCCCGGCCAGCCGGACCTATCTAATGGCGACGTGCATGTCGACAATGGACTGATCGTCGACGTCGGCACCGGGCTGGCCGCGCCGGGTGCACAAATCATCGACGGGCGCGGCTTCATCGTCATGCCCGGCCTGATCGACACCCACTGGCACATGTGGACGACGCTCTTGCGCAATATGTCGGGCGACGACCGCGCGCACGGCTATTTCCCGATGACCACCGCGCTCGGCAAGGTCTACCCCTGCTCCGTCGGTGAGCCCGCAGAAGATGGAATTTACAGAAAACTTCCCTATTCAACCCGCAAGCTCCACTTCGTTGCAATCTCTGGACCAGTTAGGCGCACCAGGGGCCACACCGTCCTCGGACTATTCCGAAACGTTGGGACAAGTCTTTCAGGAGCCGGTACCTCTCCCGCGATCTCGTAAAGCCCGCTGAGGGGAACATTGGTACTGACGCATGACACGGATCGCCAAGCATTCATGGCTGAACTCGTCGAGCACGTTGAGCATCCGATACTTGCGTCCATCGGGAGGCGCACCGCTTGCCCGCGCCCCGCTGTGCCGGTCGCGTACTGACCGCGAGTGCGGTACAGCTGCAACAGCTGACAGCGGACAAGGTGTCCTAGAGGCGTGGCTCATAAATCGCGATCGTGGATGCCAAGTTCGTATAATCTCCGAACCTTGGCACAAAATGCCGGGAACATGATGCAAGCGATTTGCCGCGATAGTTCTTTGTCGCCGTCACCTAGGTCCGCATAGCTGACTGCAACCACTTCTTTCGCGATCCCCATCAGATCGAGCTTCATTTCTTTGGTCTTGGCAAACAGGGCGCGCGAAAGAAATGGCGCAGTCAGACGCTCTGGCTCTTCGCGAAGATCCGCTTCGGCAATATTCAGCACCGTTCGAATTCCTTTCAGTAGAGCGTCACGGCCGATGCTGCCCTCCACCCCAGTTATTACTTCTATTGCCGGAAGGATCCTTCGACGGCCAAGACCCGCGCCGGCACGCCGTGCCGGTCGGCTACCTCACGGACGGCAGCCAGCAGGTTATTTGCATCAAGCGAGTCAAGCCCCTCTGACTTCCTCGCCCCGCCTTGTCGATCGGAAGTGAGCGGCATCGGCCAGCTTCACTTGCGCCTGGTGGTGTAGGCTTTCTCCAAGGCCTTCAAATCTTCTTCGAGCGTCGGCAACAGGGCGCGCGTCGCCTCGACCACTGCCTGCAAACCCATAGTTTTCGGTTGCGACAGATCGTCGAGTATATCCTTACACCGGCGTATCGCCCTCTCCGTCTGGCTGATCCCGTTGGCTAGCTCGGGCAATGTTAGCTTTGTGTAATCCATTCGTGGCCTCATCGATATTCGGAGGGCAAGTGGGGCGAATACTTTTTAAGATCTGGCCGGCGCGCGGCTATCTCCGGCGCATTGAACTTGAGCCAGTCGCCGCTGCGCCCCGAAGTGTAGCGCGAATCCAGCCGCTTCGACACGATGCCTTCAAACCCAAGCTGACAGGCGGCAATATGCTCGTTGAGCTTGAACCCCGGCAGGGCCTTGGTCAGCAGCCAGCGGGTTGTGAAATAACTGGCCTCCCTGACCCCTGCCCATTCGATATCCTGCAATCTGGCCATGGCTGGCGGGGATCGAATGCAATTCGATCAATTGAAGCGCCGCGAGTTCATATCGCTGCTCGGCGGCGCGGCGGCGGCGTGGCCGCTCACGGCGCGGGCGCGGCAGCGGCCGATGCCGGTGATCGGGTTCCTCAGCAACTCATGGCTTGACGTGTACGCAATCCGTCTGCGCGCGTTCCGCCAGGGGCTGAAGGAGGCGGGATATGTCGAGGGCCAGAACGTGGAGGTCGAATATCGCTGGGCGGAAGGCCAAAACAATCGACTGCCGGCGCTGTCGGCCGAACTAGTTCACCGTCAGGTAGCCGTGATCGGGCTGCGCCAGCGGCGGCCGAGCCTAGTGGTGGCGGTAGCGCTAGCCAACAAGACCGCGCGCATCGCCTGGGCGGTGATGCTGCGCGAGAAGGAATACCAGCCCAGGGCTATGGCCGCTTAGTCGCCCACGGCACTGGGGCTGGAGCTTGCGAGAGAGCAATGACGCGTGATGGCACAGTCGGTCGATCCGACGCAACCGAGCCAAACCTGACGTTTCATCGGGACATCGATCCCGTTCGAATGATGAGGACTCGGTTCGCGGACCCCATCAGGGCCAGCAGTCCACCCGGACTGCACCAACAGGCCGGACACATGACTGCAAGCGACCTCTGCGCTGCACGCCAAATGATCTCTTGCCAGGCGGGGGCCATCCACACATGAAGAGGCGCGATTTCATCACGCTGCTCGGCGGCGCGGCCGCCTGGCCGCTCGCGGCGCGCGCGCAGCACGCCGAGCGGGTGCGCCGTATTGGCGTGCCAATGGGGGAACTTATTAGTTCACAGTCTCATTCGTAAGTGGTGGCGGCAGACCTCACCTGCATTTGCAGCCTAACAGCTTGAGGTCACAAGCTTATTGGCGCGGTTGGCGGTTTGTCCGTGGCTGCGGTTGTGAGTGCGGTTGGAAGCGTGGCGGCCTTTCGAGACTGGAAGGCTACCGGACATTAGAATTATTCTTTCGGCAGCCGTTGTTCTTAGGTTCGCGTGTTTCAAGGCAGCGCTCCACACCGGGAGGAAACCCATGCGAAACGCTATTGGACTTGCGTGCGCCATGGCCGCCATCGCGCTCGTCGGGGTCGACGGCCACAGTGGTCTGGCACAAGAACAAACGAAGATGAAGCTCGCACCGCCGCAGGTCTTTCAACCACCATTCCCATACTCGCTCGGCATTGTTGCCCAAGGTAAGCGCATCGTCTACGTCGCTGGCCAAGTCGCCCTTAACGAAAAGGGTGAACTCGTTGGCAAGGACGATCCTGAGGCGCAGGCGCGGCAGGTCTTCACTAACATGAAAGCCGTGCTCGCGGCGGCGGGTGCCAAAATGGATGATGTGGTGAAAATCACGATGATTATCAAAAACGGTGCTGATTTCCCGAAGATCGGCGGTGTCCGCAAGGATTTTTTCAAAGAGCCTTATCCGGCCAGCACGGCCTTCATTGCATCGCTGCTTAATCCAGATTGGCTGGTGGAAGTCGAGGCAGTGGCAGTAGTAGATTAGAAGTCAGTTAAACCGCTTAGTGGGCGGCCTCATCGGCTCATCGAACTGCTGCACCGAAGGGCACTTTCCGCGCCTACACGGTCAAGCGATTGTCCAGGGCTTTTTTTAACAGAGCGTAGCGTTAGCCTCGTTCCAAATGCCGCGCAGCTAGCACATTTTCGGTGACATCGAAGGCAAGCTCGATGTGCTGCGCGTCGAATGCGGCAAGTGCGCGCAAGGGGCGCTATCAGGTGCGGGCAACGCGGCGCAAGGCTGCTCTGATGCGCATTAATATCTGGATCGTCCTCGCTGTCCTGCTTGCGCTCTTGGCCATCACCCGGCTCTCGCAATATCAGCACGAGACGCAACGCATCTGTGCCGATGACCCGAGCGCCACGGTGTGCCAGCGGTAAGAAGTAGTACCTCGGCCCGGCGCTCGGCTTTAGTGGCGGATTTTCCGCCGCCTTTGGCGGATTTTCCGCCAAGGTCGGCTTGCACCGTAGAGTGATGCACACCCAACGCCTTCCGCGAGGTCGCCGGGCCTATGGTCCGACGCGATCGACCCACCCGGTCGTCACACCCAAGGCAGACGGTGTTCTTGGGGTTGCCAAGCGGAGGTGATGGCGCTGAAATCGCGACGGGGCGGGACCTTGGCCGCATCCCGCTCGGGGCCAACAGGAGGAAAGTGATGACAATCAAACAGAGGCTTTATGCAAGCATCGCGGCGCTTGGCACGGTTGGTCTGCTGGTCAGCGGACCGGCGCAGCTGTACGCCCAAACCTCTGCCGCGATCGATAATGACGATATCGGCGGCGTAGTCACTGGCCCGAACGGACCGGAAGGCGGGGTCTGGGTGATTGCGGAGACCAACGAACTTCCCACCAAATACGCCAAGATGGTGGTTACGGACGACCAGGGCCGCTACGTGATTCCGGACCTGCCGACGGCAAACTATAACGTTTGGGTGCGCGGCTACGGTCTCATCGATTCACCCAAGCTGCGCGCCAAACCCGGCCAGCATCTCGATATCAAGGCGGTTGCCGCGCCAAACGAGGCCGAGGCGGCGCATTACTATCCGGCGATCTACTGGTATTCGATGATGAAGATTCCGGATCAAAGCCAGTTCGGGGGCAAGAGCAACATTCCGGAGAAGCTCACGCAGGTAGACTGGCTCAAGCAGATGAAGAATATCGGCTGCATCGGCTGTCACCAGCTCGGACAGGAGTCGACGCGCACGATTCCGGCGCAGTTCGGCTCGTTTGAGTCAGGCGAGCAGGCCTGGATACGGCGCGTGCAGTCCGGCCAATCAGGCGAACAGATGACCAACCAGCTCGCCGGCAATTTCGGCGGCGCGCCATTCAAATATCTCGGCGACTGGACCGATCGTATCGCCAAAGGCGAGTTGCCGAAGAGCAAGCCGCCGCGCCCGCAGGGCGTGGAGCGCAACGTCGTCGTGACCTCCTGGGAATGGGGCGAGCCCGATCGCTATCTGCACGATGAGATTGCAACCGACCGACGCTTCCCAACCGTGAACGCCTATGGGCGCCTTTACGGCTCGCCGGAATACTCGACCGACACCATGGCGATCCTTGATCCGAAGACCAACAAGGCAACGTTGTTCAAGATGCCGGTGCAAGATCCCGAGATGGCGGAGTCGCTTGGGCCGGGCCATGCTGCCAGCATCAAGCCGCTGCAGGCGTCGGCCTACTGGGGCGACGACAAGATCTGGGATACCCGCGCCAACAATCATAACGCCATGATCGACAAGAACGGTCGCGTGTGGCTGGCAGCGACCGTACGCGGCCAGGAGAATCCGGCGTTCTGCAAGAAGGGTTCCGATCACCCCTCGGCCAAGGTCTTCCCGCTTGAGAAATCGTCGCGTCAGGTGGCCATGCTCGATCCCAAGACCATGAAATACACCTTCGTGGACACCTGTTTCGGCACGCATCACCTGCAATTCGGCTATGACGCGAACGACACGCTCTGGCTGAGCGGCACCGGGCCGGTAGCCGGCTGGGTCAATACCAAGATGCTGGCGGAGACCGGCGATGCTGCGAAGTCGCAGGGCTGGTCGCCGTTCATCCTCGACACCAATGGCAACGGGAAGCGCGACGACTTTGTGGAGCCGAACCAACCGATCGATCCGGCCAAAGACAAGCGGATCGTGCCGGGCTCGGGACCTTATGGGGTGATGCCGAGCCCGGTCGACGGCTCGATCTGGTACACTGTCGCCATCTTCGGCGGGGCGCCCGGGTTCCTGCGCTACGATCCCGCCACGGGCCTGTCGGAGGTCTACCATGTGCCGCTGCCCGCCTTCGGCATCCGCGGCGGCGACATCGACAAGGACGGCGTAGTGTGGGGGTCGGCTTCGAGCGGACACCTGGTCAGCTTCGATCGTCGCAAGTGCAAGGGCCCGCTGAACGGCCCGAAGGCGACGGGCGACCACTGCCCGGAAGGCTTCAGCTTCTACAAGTATCCCGGCCCCGGCTTCGAGGGTCTCGGCGACAATAGCGCTGAGTCGAGCTACTACACCTGGGTCGACCAGCACAACACGCTCGGGCTTGGCGAGAACATTCCGATGTCCACCGCCAACCTCAATGACGGCTTCGCTGCGCTCAAGGACGGCCAGATGGTCATGCTGCGCATCCCCTACCCGATGGGCTTCTACGCCAAGGGTTTGGATGGACGCATCGACGATCCGAACGCCGGCTGGAAGGGGCGCGGGCTGTGGAGCACCAGCGGCGATCGCACACCGTGGCTAATGGAGGGAGGCAAGGGCGCAAAGCCCCGTGCTGTGCACATCCAGCTGCGCCCCGATCCACTGGCTCATTGACCGCCGAGCCGATCACAAGGTGGCGCGCACTGCCTAGTGTGCGCCACCTGTAAAGTGCAGTGGGCAGAGCTTGGTTGGCGAAAATTCTGCCAAATGCAGGTCCATATTCTGAACTCCTAAACTTCACAGTGCCCCGCCCTGGGGCAGCTTTCGATGAATTGGGTCTGACGTATCCCTTGCCACCCTTCGCAGAAACGAGAAGCAAGCGTAGCTCGTATTTAGAGAAGCGGACGTAGGATGTCCGATATGAGACGCCGGCGCGTGTATGCGTTGTTGGTAAACAAACCTTCGTCCTGATCGGTCGACAGCCTCGACTCATCGTTTTGTCTTTTGGCCGCCCCCGCGCAGGCGCCGTCTTTCCGGCGAGGTAACAGCTGCCATTGTCGGACAGCCACTCGATGGTGACCGGCAGGCGATTGACCGGGCCGAAGCGATGCTCGACGGCAGCGAGCATCAAATCACGAACGTCCTCGCCGCTGACGCCGCTGGTGGTGGCGAGGAAACTCATGGCCTCGCGATCACAGCAGTCGAGCGCGAAGGCGACTCGCACCCGTTCACCGTTGTCGCAGCCGATCTCAAAGCCGTCGGAGCACCAGCGGCGGTTGCGCTTATCGACGGCGATGCGTCCATCATGGCGCCGCTCGACGCCGCCGGCATGGCGATCGAGCAGGAGGCCGTGGACCTTCATCACCCGGTAAACCCGCTTGTGATTGGGCGGCGTTAAGCCAGCCGCCAGCGCTTGGCGCTTGAGGATGGCGTGGACACGCCGGTAGCCGTAGGTTGGCAGCTCGGCGATGACCGCCTTGATCTCCGCCACGAGTTTACCGTCTGGCAGCGGCCGCCGGCCGATCCGTTTCTTCGGCCGCTCGCGCATGCGTTCCATCAGATTGGAGCGGGAGACCCCAATCACCTCTGCCACGGTCGTCATCGGGAACTGTCCTTCGGCGGCGACGGCGGCAGCCGCAGCTGTTTTTTTGACCCCGTGGCATGTTCGAGCGCCTCCTTGAGGATCTCGGCTTCCAGCGTCTTCTTACCGAGCAGCCGTTGCAGCTCGCGCACCTGGCTCTGCAAAGCCCGATAATCCGAGGCCGGCACCACCTGTTCGCCGCTGCCGGCAGCCGTCAGCGCCCCCTCCACCACAAGCCGGCGCCACGTGAACAGCTGGTTCGGGGCAACGCCATGTCGGCGAGCCACCAAGCTTACCGTCATGCCCGGCTCAAAGGTCTCTTCGACGATCCGAACCTTCTCAGCCGCTGTCCAGCGCCGACGGCGCTGAACCGATGTGATGATCTCAACTCGATCCGCAGGATTGCTCATAGACACGGTTGTATGCCTCACACTTGCTAAGTGGGAGACCGTGTCCGGCCGGTTCGGGGGCTATCTCAATTCTCGGTGCAGCCATTGGCGCTCTTGGGCGAGACAAGGTGCTGATGGTTAGAGTGAAGCACCAATTTCCTGGCCGGTTGCTGGTGTTCCACTCGCTCATCTCTCAACTTTGAGATTGGTGGAGCAGTGCCAAGGTACCGCTTCAAGATTTCTTGGACAGTGCCAACATACCGACTGGATTGGATTATGCAGGGCTATTCTAGGTGCAGGCCATTGGCACACTTGTCCTTATGGCACTCCCCGGGACGGGGCGCTGATGGTCAGAGTGGGGCATCATTTTCCTAGCCCGTTGATGGTGCTCCACTCCCTCTATCCACAGGGAGGTTGGGTTCGCTGGGGTGTGGAACTGCAACCCATGCTGGGTCGTATCGGTTGTCCAAAAAATGACACTCTACGAACGATTGACGAGGGCAACTCTGAAAAAAACATGCTGGTGGCTGTTCCTGGCAGTGATGGCTATCACATCCTGATGATAGGCAATGTGAAACGATGTTTCACATGAGTGGGCGGCTCTAACACAAGCGCGTCGAATAGAACTTGCGATAGATGAAGATCGGAGGGCGAATGAAATGGCTAAAAAGAAAAGGCACTCGAGGGTGGAAATCGCGACGAAGCTAGCGCAGGCAAATGGTCTGGCGACGCAAGGGAAACTGCAAAGCGACATTGCGCGCACGCTCGGTGTGAGTGTCATGACCTTGCACCGGTGGCGCAAAGCGCCGCCTGGGGCTCAGCCTGCACACGAAACGGGTGAGCCTGGTCAGACGCGCGGCGGTGGCGACCGAATTGCTGAACTCCAGCTCGAAAATTCACGGTTGAGGCGACTGGTGACCGATCTACTTCTTGAGAAGATCAAGCTCGAAGAGACTGACCTTTTTTCGGCGTGACGGGCCGAAACTGGCATCCCGATAAATGATTGGGTGTCCTTTCCGAAAACTTCATCGGACTTGTATTCACATCATGCAGCCACGTCTTGGCCAAAGTGGCATCATCGAAATCGGCCAGGTGGCGGCAAGAGCTATTTGGCACCATCGTGCAATGCTTGAATCTCAAGCAGGAGCTCCACCACACAGTCCCGAAGCTGTGCATTCTCGGCTTCGAGTCGCTCAAGTAGTCTCTGATTGCTGCGCTCACGGGCCACCTGCAGGCTCAGTACATTTTTTACCCTCTTTGATCGAGAGCTTTCGTTCATGATTAGCCCCCTACTATCCCCACCGTCCTGCAACCGCCGGAATGGCACGGCCTTTTGCGCGCTGTGGCGGCCTTCGTAGCGGCCCGCAGTCGCAGCCCATCGATCCAGAAACGTTCGGAACTAAAGCCCCCGAACATCTCGGAACGGCAAACATCCAACCCTTCAGACAGTTCCCGCCGCGACTGCCCTTTTCTTTCCTCCCTCTTGGATTTCTTCAGAAGTGTGCTCCGGTTGCCACACTCGCCACGCTGATGCGGACTTTTGTCCGCTTTCAGCGGCAAGCCGAACTGATGTGCTGGTCTTGGGCTTTTCCGCTTTTGACAAAAGTGGACCTGGCTTGCGGTGGCCTTCTCGGCTGGTAGCGACGGCGGCGGAACGTCGCCTGAACTTTCGGCGCGACCTGCACGTCTTAGCGGCAGCCCCGATTGCCGAAACAATCGCTATTTATGAGTACACGCTTAGGCGCTCGTCTACGGCGCATGTATTCGCGCATGTAGGCTCTGCGGTCGTCGTGTACTAATTAACGCGCAGATTGCAGTCCCGTTGTCGGGTCATGTTCCCAGATAAAGCAAGGCTGCGCCGGTTGCTGCCCCGACTGCAAGCAAAATCAAAACTGTCCTTGCGGTCGCGCTAGCAGCCGCCGCGAACCATGGTCTCGATTTGCTTTCGGGCTGTTGTTCGATTCCTTTCAGGTGCCTATCGAATGCGATCATCTGCGATCTTAGGAAGCGCATGTCATCGATCAGGCGGTCGAGCTTGATTTCGATCACATTGGGGCTGCTCACGGTCATCGGTGGCTACCTTTCGTTCGCTTTCCTTGAGGAGGCGGCAGGACAATTCCTCGAATGCCAACTTGAGCCTTGCATTCGCGCACGTAGGTATGGCGCGGGCAGGCCCGTAGAGGCCTGCCCGCTTCGGCAGCTACAGAACCAATGGGGGGTGTGGGGGTGCTTCCGTATCTACCGCCGAGTAGCGTACGACGCTTCCGGCCTCGGAAGCTGTGACAGTAGTCACAGATTACTCTTCGAGTGGCCCATTATTTTTTGGACGCCGCGTGATGTTCAATCGCCGAGGCCGCCCACGAACCGCCTGTCCAAAAAATCGCACTCACTGCCGTCGTCGATCAGGCGGATAATTCAACCTACTCCTGCGCGGACCCAGGGCCAAGTCGTCGTGCGGCCAACTCAGTCATGCGAAAAAATAGACGGACAAAGCCTTCCCGTCAGCGCACTTATATACGCCTGCGTGCTCGAGTTGATCGCCTCGAGGATGCAATCAGTCATTTCTACAAGGTCATAAACGAATTGCGCAGGCGCGTTTCGACGCTGGAGAAGAAGTCAAAGCCTTTAGCCAAAAGATGAGTGGACTAATTGAATTATACTGGCGAGTGATCGAGTTTCTGGCACAGATGCCGACCGACACGAAGATATTTCTCACAATGGCAATTCTGGGTTTGGCGACAATGCTGATAGTGCTGAGGCTGATCTAGGTCGCGTCCTCATTGACGGAGCTATGGGCGAAAGTTGGTGACGGCGTGAAAGGGTAAGGCGGCGTATCGTGGGGGTATTCGACGCCTCCACTTCTCCAGCAAAGGAGTGATACGCGCCGTGACCGACACTATGTTTTCCAACTCTCTCAGCCAGGAACTTTTAGCGATCCGCTGACCGAGGTTTTGCGCAACGGCGCGCGAGCGGTTCTGGCGCAGGCCGTCGAGGCCGAGGTTTCGAGCTTGCTCAGCTGCTATG
>Ga0306925_10005352_pt1 | contig 11752 bp, 8 predicted proteins | sample flu12Cox44000176_FD_203755 | JGI IMG/M metagenome (GOLD analysis project Ga0306925, IMG submission 203755) | Lab enrichment of tropical soil microbial communities from Luquillo Experimental Forest, Puerto Rico - flux8day.12C.oxic.44.000.176 (v2)... | ecosystem: Environmental > Terrestrial > Soil...
TCTTACCCGCGGGCGGGGACGGGCCGATCGACGTAGATCAGGGCCGGGTACCGGCAAGGGTCAGGCGGGCCCGTTCCGGCTTCTGCTGCCGAGGCTGTGGCAGCGATCCGCTGGGCGACGCGTTCCCACAGGACGAAACCGGTGCTGGCGGCCTGCTCCGCCAGCACCGCGGCACCGGCCGCGGCCCCCGCAGCATCGTCACGGGCGAGTGCGACGCAGACGGTCACGGCTACCGTGTCCAGGGTTCCCACGCTGACCCCGGGCCCTGCCCTGGAGATCTGCTCAGCGGCCCGATCAGCGTCCCGCTGAGCAGCTGGGATATCGCCGGCCGACACCTCGGCCAGCGCCCGGTGCAAAGCGATACTCGCCAGCAGGGACGGCTCGGTCATTCCGGCGGCCGCCTCAGCCGCTTCCGCGATGAACCGCCACGCGCCGCCCAGGTCCCCCTCGACAAGCGCGATCATCGCCGCCGAATCGAGGAAGTGTGCCCGGCTCCGCCGCTCCCCGAGATGCTCGGAGGCCGCGAGCACCGCGGATATGGTGGCGCGCGCCTCCGCTATCCGCCCGAGACACAGTTGCGCGAGCGCACAGGCATGCTGTGAATTGGCCACACCGTCCAGGTCGCCGATGCGCTGCTTCAGCGCGCAGGACTCCTCGAACAACTCGAGCGCCCGGTTGGCCGCGCCGCGGTTCTTCTGGGTGATCCCGAGAGCGTGCAGCACGCGGGCGGCGCCGTAGCCGTCGCCGATCGTCCGCGCCTCGGTCAGGGCCTCCTCGTACAGCAACTCGGCACGGCCCAGCTCGCCGCCCTCATAGGCCATCGCCCCCAAGTTGAACAGCGCGCGGCCGGCTGCCTCGCGCATCCCGGAAGCCCGGGCCGCCGTAACGGCCCGATCCAGCCACTGGGCCGCTTCCTCCCGGTCGCCGCGCAACCGAGCCGTTATCCCGAGGACCGAGTAGGCGCGTGCCCGCACCGAGGTCGCGATACCGGGAGTGATCACCCCGATCCGGTCGGCGATCGAGCATGCCGCCTGCGCCATCGTCACGGCCGCCGCGAACTCCGACAGCATGAGGTGAGCCGCGCTCTGTACGGCGGCAAGGTGCGCCCGCAGGACATCCTCACCTTCCCCGAGTTCGGCCGCGGCGTCCCGGCAGAGGGCAAGCGCCTCCCGCACCCGGCCGCGTTGCAGCAGGCACTGCGCCAGCCGCCAGGCCACCTCGGCACGGACCGCGAGCGGCACCGACCGGCGCAGTGCCTCGCGGTAGGCATCTTCGGCCTCAGCCGCCCGCTCGGTGTGCACGAGCAGGTCCCCGCGGGCCATGAAGAGCTGCCGGGCGGCGTTCTCGGCCAGCCGTGCACTGCCGAGCAGCTCGGCCGCCAGGTCGGCAGCGCGCTCGGACCGCCCGGTCGCGGTCAGGTCGGCGGCACTGGCCACGAGCAGGTCCGCGGCCTCGGCATGATCACCCGCCCGCGCAAAGTGCCAGCATGCTTCGAGCGGATCGTTGAGCACGAGCTCACAGTGCCGCGCCGCGAGCCCGTGCAGCCGGCGGCGGCCGGCAGTGGTGCCGACCAGCCAGGCGAAGACGTGGTCGTGCACGAGGGGATGCAGGCTGGCCCTGGCCGCGTGCCCGACCAGCTGCCTGCGGCGCAGTTCCTCAAGGCCCGCGGCGACGTCGAACGGGCCGTCGAGTTCCTCGCTAGCCTCGATGAGCTGTTCGTTAAGCAGGTCAACGGGGTGGCGGAAGACGGCAAGCAGTGAGATGAGCCGGCGGCTGGGCTCAGTGAGGTCGCCCAGCGTGGTCTGGAGAAGATAGGCGGAGACCTGCGGCTCGGTTTCCAGCGTCTCGATCAGCGCGGCTGGATCCGGATCGTCCGCCCGTACCTGGCCCAGGGCGAGGCGGATCAGCATCGGGCTCGCTGCCGTCCGCCCGATCAGGCGGTCCACAAGCGGTTCTGGCAGCGTCTCCCCGGCCACCTGCCAGATCAGCGTGCGTGCCTCGCCGTCGCCGAGGCCGCCCAGGTGGAGCACGTCGAACCCGTCCAGCGGCAGTTCTTCCCGGCTCATCGCAAGGAATCGCGCACCCGGGGCAGCCGCCAGGTGCCCGATCACCGCCATCGTCTCCGGTTCCGCGCGGAGCAGGTGGGCGTTGTCCAAGCAGATGAGCGGGCGTGCCCGGCCAAGTGCGGTCGTGATCAGGTGCAGCTGCTCGTCTCTTGGCAGCGGGTGCTCGGTCTTGCTCAGGTCAAGCAGGGGCACGACTTCGGTCTCGCCGTGCCGGGCCAGGAACCTGGCCAGCCGCCGGACCACGGCCTCGACCGGGGTGGTGATGCCGGCGGTGAGGGTCAGCCAGCAGATGCCGGACTCCCGGGCCTGCTGCCTGGCGGCGTCCGCGGCCAGGCTGGTCTTGCCTGTCCCCGGTGGCCCGATGATCAGCACGCACCGCTGCGCGGCGAGGAGATCGGCCAGTTCCGCAGCCTCGGCGGCACGGTGCACGTTCGGCTGGGGAGGCAGTGGGACGTCCGCCAGGTCGCCGGCCATGGCGGGCGACACCGCGCCCACCTCATGGTGCCCGGAGCCCATCGGCGTGGCCGTCGTATGGCTCGAAGTCCGGGCTTTTTCGGCCAGCCGGTGCAACCGGGACGCGAGCTCGGGCTCGTTCGCCAGGCCAAGGGAGGGGAGGAACAACGCCGCGACGACCGAGGGATCGGGCAGGCGCTTGCCCTTTTCAAGGCGGGATATCTGGGCCTCGCTGTAGCCAACGGCGAGCCCGAGTTCACGCTGTGTCAGCCGGGCGCGGTGCCGGAGGACGCGCAGCATCCCGCCGAAATCCGCTACCGATGAGTCTGGCAGCGGCACGCGCCTGGCAACCATGGGCGCCACCACTAGCTGATCGCTCGCCATTCGGACCCGGCCTGGCCACAAGACTAGCGAACAAGTCCCCAGTGACCGGGTCCGTCGGCGGGCATGACCAGCCACGCGGCGCGGCGTGCTCAGTCGTGGCGGCCGGCCATGACTGACCTGACCGGCAGGATGACGGCCACGATCGCAGCCGCCAGGCCGATGTACGCGCCGTACTGCCAGCTTGTGGCGGTTGGCTTGGTGGCGAACGAAATGGCGGCTAGGAGCAGATTCAGGCCCACCGCACCGGCCAGCAGATGCCCGGCCGTCGTAACGGAGAATCCGGACGGTAGCGAGACGAATCCCGCCCTCAACACCAGGTACCCCAGAACCACCACCGCCAGGATGAGGACTATGACCATGTAGCCGTGCCACATCCCGTCAACGCTCACGTTGAAGAAATCACCGTCAGTTCCGAACCAGGGGAGGAACAGTGAGACCAGCAGGACCAGGGTGGCAAAGCCGGTAACCCGGTCGGCGAAGGTCCACCGCCGTGCGTCGAAGGCGAAGGCCGGGCTTGCCTCCGGCGCTCCAGGTGCTCTCTGCGATGCGGGGGCTGCCTCGCTCCGCACGCCTTGGCCCGGGCTCGAACCGGTGCTCGCGGCCAGCGGCGCGCCGCAGCTCCGGCACTGCGCCAGGGTCCAGGCGTTTACCTCATTGCACTGTGCACATCTCATCGTGCCAACTTCCTTTCGCGGCTAGCCCTTGGTGAATGACGTGAGCTCTTGGACAAGCGAGACGGCGGTGCGCTCGCCCTTGACGGTGACGTTGGTCTCGGTCTTGACCTGGCCGATCCCCTTCACGACCCAGGACTTGATCACCTCCCGGCCGCCCCCACGGCTGGTGACGGTCTGCTCGATCAGGGTTGCCTGATAGGTCCCCGCGGGCACGGTGACCGTGGCCGGGCCGACCTCGGTGATGGTCAGGCGCTCGCTGGTCTTGAACCCCAGGAAGCTCCCGGTGACCGTGCTGGTGCGAGGCCGTCCCGGGGTCAGCGCCGCCGGGCTGGGCCAGCTGACATTCACGGACGCGAGCTTGGCGCCCATGAACGAGGTGGACCCGAACGTGACAGAACCGTCGGCACCGGCGATGAAGTGGGAGGCGAACCGGAACGGTTGCTTGGACCCGTCCAGGCGCAGGCTGGTCAGCAGCGTCGCCCGCTGGCCACCTGCGGCCGCTGTGACGGCTGAGATCCGGGACGTCTCGGTGCCCTTCCCGAGGGCGGTGCTGTCCACTGCGTAGACCCAGGTGTTACCGAGTTGTGCAGGGATCACCGTCGAGGCGACGGCTGGCTTCCCCCCCGCGGTCCCCCAGGCTCCCTGGGAGCCCGGCTGGCCTTGCGACGCAACCGTGGCGGCTGTGCCAGCCGCGCACCCGGCAGCCGCCAGGCAGGAAACGCCAGCGAGGGCTGCAAACAGGCCCCGGGCGGGATGTCGTACTGGCATGGAACGGACTCCGATCTGTGATGTTGCCGCTGGCCCTGGTCAGCGACCAGGTGAGACCAGCAGACCGCGCCACGGGCAGCCCGTATGTGACATTTCTTGCCAAGCAGTTACCAGCAGCAGGACCGGTGCTTACGCCAGCCATCACCAGGCCCGGTATCCAGACGGCTGGTCGTTCCTGGGCGCGTCCGCTTCACCGAAAGGCCGTTTCTTGGGACGCTTAAAGCAATTACTGACAGATGCCGCCATGCGGCGGGATCCGGCATCGATCACTGAAGGTGGCCAGGGGGCGGGTATGGACGGATGGTCCGGCGGTGAGTGCTGACACCGGCCTGGTAGCTGGTTCCCGGGCGGTGCTGGTCGGGGTGTCGGCCTATGAGTACGCCGAGTTCCCGCCGATCCGCGCGGCCCGCAACAGCCTGGAAGCGATGTCCGCGCTGTTGTCGGATCCGGCGCTGTGCGCCTGGCCGCCTGAGTGGATCACGGTGATCGCGAACCCGATCTCCGCCGCGGGCCTGGCGACTCAGATCGCCGATCTGGCCGAGAGCACCACCGGTGTGCTGCTGCTGTACTACGCGGGACACGGTGTGCTATCGGCTTCGGGCGAACTGTGCCTGACGGTGACCTCCACACGCCCGGATCGGCCCAAGATCAGCGGCCTGCCGTGGGAGACCATGGGAGAGGTGCTGCGCGGCTGCCCCGCCAGCGTCCGCGTGGCGATCCTGGATTGCTGCTTCGCCGGCCAGGCGACGGAGGCCCTTGCCAGCGAGAGCGAGCCGGGCCTTGCCGATATCGCGCACGTCGAGGGCGTCTATACGCTGGCCGCTACGACTCGCAACCGTACCGCTCATGTCCTGCCGCCCGGCCAGCAAGATACGGCGTGCACCTCGTTCACCGGGGAGCTGCGGGATCTGATCCACGCCGGCATTCCCGGCAAGGCGCCGCGGCTGACCTTTACCGACATCTACCCGGTCTTGCGCGAGCGACTGCGAGGCAAGGGCTTGCCCGTGCCCAGCCAGCGCGGTACCGGGGCTATCGGTCAGTTCTACTTTTCGGCTAACGGCGCAGTCGCCGCCGAGCCCGCTCAGATCATTCCCGCGGAGCCTCGTGACGCCCCCCCGGCACCGCGGCAGGAGGATGCTGGGCCGGTTCAGCCAGGATCCTCACGTCACACCGGCCTGGTGGCCGATGCGCTGAGGGCTGTCAATTCGATCACCGGCGAGGGTGCCAAGGCAGAGGTGCTTGTCATGGTGGCGGACGCCGTGGCTGGTACCGACCCCGCCCGCGCCGCCCGGCTTACCGATGACGCCGAGCGCCTTGCCCAATTGATCCCCGATCCAGCGGAGAAGGAGGCGGCGCTGCCCGCCGTCGTTCAGGGCCTGGCAGTCGCCGACCCCGGCCGCGCCGAACGTCTCGCCCGCACCATCACCGACCCAAGCTGCCGGGCCCCGGCGCTGGCTGCCGTCGCGGCCGCGGTCGCATCCACCGACCCGGACCGCGCCACCCGGCTCAGCGCCGCCGCTGAGCGCCTTACCCAGGCGATGCCCGACACGGCCGAGAAGGCTGCGGCACTGGCCGCCGTCGCGCAGCGGCTGGCAGCCGCCGATCCCGGCCGCGCCGAGCGCCTCGCCCAAGCCGTCCCAAGCCCGAGCCTGAGAGCGGTGGCACTTGCCGACATCGCAGACGCGGTGGCGGCCGCCGACCCTGACCGTAACGCCCGGCTCAGCGCCGATGCTGAACGCCTTGCCCAGGCGATACCCGGCGCAAGCCTCAGGGCACCGGCACTGGCCGCCGTGGCGAGGGCCATGGCAGCCACCAACCGGCGCCGCGCCGACCGGCTCATCGGCGACGCCGAGCATCTTGCCCAGGCGATACCCGACCCGGTCAGGAAGGCGGCGGCACTGGCCGCCGTCGTTCAGGGCCTGGCAGCCATCGACCCCGACCACGCCGAACGCCTCGGCCAGGTGATAGTCAACCCGCGCTTCCGTGCCCCGGCGCTAGCCGCCGCCGCCAAGGCGCTCTCTCACACTGGTAGCGGCCCCGCCCAATAGCCGGCGGCACGGCCGGGCTGGCGCATGAACCTCCGCAAACTTGCAGGTTCAACTAATGCTGGCCTGAGGTTCGCGCTCCACGGTGTTGGCTATGACGAACGAACAAGGCCAACAGCCCGCACCCCGGCCGAACGAGGGCGCGAGCCCCGCCTGGTTCCCCCTGCAGCCGCAGGTAAGCCCGGGAGGCGGCCATTGGCAGGGCCAGCCTCCGCCTGGTGTTCCGCCCTACGGGCCCGCCGGTTCCTGGCCGCCGCCGTATCAGCCGGGCTATGGGGGGTGGGCGTACGGCCCGCCGCCTGCACCGCCGGGCGGCCATGCCGGATGGCCCGGGCCGGGAGGCCAGGGCCCTTGGGGCAGGCGCCGTGGGCGCCGCGGGCTGATGGTCGCTGGCGGTGTGGCGGCCTTGCTGGTGGCCGGCACCGCCGGGGGAGTCATCGGGGATGCCATCGGCAGTGCCCGCGCTACTGGGGTGAGTGGTTTCAGCGGGGCCGCGGGTCCCGTCAGCCCGGGCGGCGGAGTGGGCGCACTCCCGGGCAGCGGCTCCGGTGGTGCGCCGTCTGGAGGATTCGGCCAGTTCCCCTCCGGCGGGTCTCTCCCGCCCGGCTCGTCCGGCACCGCGCCGGGCGGCGGGTCCGGGCCTGCAAACGCAGCATCCATCGCCTCCCGCGTTGATCCGGGACTGGTGGACATCAATATCACGGTCGACTACGGCCAGGCGCGAGCCGCTGGCACCGGCATGGTGCTCACCCCCGATGGCGAGGTGCTCACCAACAATCACGTCATTAACGGTGCCACCTCCATCAGCGTCACCGACGTTGGCAACGGCAGGACCTACCAGGCTCGTGTGGCCGGTTACGACGCGGGCAAAGACGTCGCTGTCCTGCGGTTGTCTGGCGCCTCCAACCTGCGAACCGTCACGATTGACCGCTCGCCGAACGTTTCCGTGGGAACGCAGGTCGTCGGGATCGGCAACGCCGGCGGCACCGGCGGCACACCCAGCTACGCGGGCGGGACGGTGACGGCGACCGGCCAAACCATCACCGCCTCGGACGACCTCAGCGGTACCAGCGAACAGCTGACCGGCATGATCGCGACGAATGCGAACATCCAGGCGGGGGACTCCGGCGGCCCGCTCGTCAATGCCTCGGGGCAAGTGATCGGGATGGACACCGCCGGCTCGCAGACCTCCCAGTTCGCCTCCCAGCAGGCGGGCGCCGGCTTCGCGATCCCCATCAACGTGGCCACAGGGATAGCCACGCAGATCCTCGACGGCCACTCCGGCGGCGGTGTGCACGTGGGGCCCACCGCGTTCCTCGGCGTCAAGATCGGGCAAAGCGGTTCCGGCGGCCCGGGATCCGGGTTCGGCAACGGCGGCGCCCCGGCCTCGGGCTCCGGCGTGCCGATCTCTGGCGTGGTCTCCGGCGGTCCCGCCGCCAAGGCCGGGCTCAAAGGCGGTGACGTGATCACTTCAGTCGGCGGTCACCCGGTCGGCTCCCAGTCCTCGCTGCGGCATGTGATGGTCAACGACCTCACTCCCGGACAGAGCGTGACCGTGAACTACACCGCGCGGTCTGGCCAGCAGAAGTCGGCAACCGTCGTCCTGACCACCGGGCCGCCCGCATGACGCTGCCCCAGACGGCGCCGATGTTGTGCCCTAGCCGGTGATGCCTTACGTCCGCGCGGCCGGCAGCTGAGCCAGCCTCGAACTCATGCGGTGATCCCTGATCACTGGCGGCGTGCGGCCGGATGGGACGGCGATGTCCGGGATCCGGTCGCGGGGCGTTCACCCCGCTGGACAGGCCGTTGGGCCGTGCGCTTAAGGGCTGGCTGGATCAGGCGGGTCAGGGTTTACGGGCCAGACCGCAGTAGCCAGCTGCCTCCTGGCGGCGCCCGGGGGCGGCCAGCCCGGGCCGCCACTGATGGATTTGGACCAGGCCCGGCTCCAGCAGTTCCAGGCCGTCGAAGAAACGCAGAATCTCGGCCTGGGTGCGCAGCGTCGCCTTCGCCCGCGCCAGCTGGTTGAAGCGGCTGGCCGCCTCGGTCACCTGCTGGGGGTGGACATCGCGGGCCGGGTGGGACAGCGCCAGCCAGCTGCCGGAAGGCACCGCCTCCAACAGGCGGGCGACGATCGCGTGCGGGTCGTCCTCGTCCGGGATCAGGTGCAACACGCTGATCAGCATGACCGCGACCGGCTTGCTGAAGTCCAGCAGCCGGGCCGCCTCCGCCAAGACCTTGCCGGTGTCGCGCAAGTCGGCATCGACATAAGCGGTCGGGGCGGTCACGCCGACCAGTAGCGCGCGGGCGTGGGTGAGCACCATGGGATCGTTGTCCACATAAACCACCCGGCAGCCAGGCTCCACGGCTTGGGCGACCTCGTGGGTGTTGTTCGCCGTCGGGATGCCGGTGCCGATATCCAGAAACTGCCGGATGCCCGCCACCCCCGCCAGGTAGCTCACCGCATTGGACAAGAACGCCCGCTGCGCGCGGACATCGCGCAAGATTCCCGGGTAGGCCTCGATCACCTGCTCGGCGGCCTCTCGGTCCACCGCGAAGTTGTCCTTACCGCCCAGCCAGTAGTCGTAGACGCGGGCGATGTGCGGCACGCTGGTGTCCAGGTCGCTCGGGGCCGGCCCACTCGTGCCGGGCGAACTCTGCGACCAGTCTCCTGACATGCCGGCCTCCCCTTCCAGGCGGTTCCTAACCCGGCACACAGAGTACGCCTCGTTCCAGCTCGCAGCTCACAGAGTGGGTACTGCCGCTCGCGGTGCCGGCGGGTACCGCGGTTTGAGCTACTATCCGCGCCGTGGACATCCTGGACCTTCTTGTGCGGCGGCTTCCGCCTGGTGCGGTAGTTACCGATGCGGAGACCCTGCGGGAGCGGGCAACCGACTCCTGGACGCTGGCATTGCTCCGGCGTGCCCGGGGCGACGCACCGGCCATGCCGGCCGCGGTGGTTTACCCGGCATCCACCGCGGAGGTGGCCGCCGTGATGAGCTGGGCCTCGGAAACGCGAATGGCCGTGATCCCCCGCGGGGGTGGCTCTGGCGTGTGCGGCGCTGCCGAGGCGGGCGCGGGATCGATCGTCCTTGATCTGTCCCGGATGAACAGGGTCACCGGCGTGGACCTGGTCTCGCAGGTGGTGCATGTCCAGGCCGGCGTGCGGGGCAGCCAACTGGAGGATGCCCTCGCCAGGGACGGGTTGACGGTCGGCCACTATCCACAGTCGATCGCCGCATCCACGGTGGGCGGCTGGATCGCGGCGTCTTCCGCCGGGCAGGCATCCACGGGATTCGGCGCGATCGAGGACGTGCTGCTGGGGCTCACCGCCGTCCTCCCAGGCGGCGAGATCCTGCGCTGCCGGCCGGTACCGCGTTCGGCCGCGGGACCGGACCTGCGGCGGCTGCTGGTGGGGTCCGAGGGGACACTCGCGGTGGTGACCGAGGCGGCGCTGGCATGCCGGCCCCGGCCGGATGGCTGGCAGTGGCTCGTGTCTGGCTTCCCGTCGTTCGCTGCGCTCGCTGACGGTCTTCGCGAGGCCCGGCGCGCGGAGACCGGCGCTGCCATCATCCGGGGCTACGACGAAACCGATGCGCAGCTGCGCTTCGGGGGGCTCGGTCATTCCGGGGGATGCGTGGGGATGCTCGGCTTCCCAGCCGGTCTTGCCGGCCTGGAAGACCGGGAACGGCTGGCCGCTGAGGTGCTGCGCAGTGCGGGCGGATCGGGTGAGCTCGGCTCCTCATACGGGGATCACTGGTGGGAGCACCGCAACGATGCCGTCGCCACCTACCAGCGGATCATGGGACCCGATCGCGCGTTCGGCGCAGGAGTGGTGGTCGACACGATGGAGGTCGCCGGCCTATGGTCCGCCGTGCCCCAGCTGTACGCCGGCATCCGGGGCGCCCTGGCAGCCCACGCGGAGGCGGTGGGCTGCCACCTGTCGCACCTGTATCCGTCCGGCTCGTCGCTGTACTTCACGTTCCTGGTCAGGGGGTCCGATGACCATGACGCGGAGACGCGCTATCTTGCGGCATGGGATCAGGCAGCGGAAAGCTGTGCCGCCATGGGCGGGACACTCACCCACCATCACGGAGTGGGGCGGCTGAAAGCCCGGTTCCTGACTACAGAGCTGGGCGGGACCGGGGTGGACGTGCTGACGAGGATCAAGGCTGCGCTCGACCCGCAGGGGATTATGAATCCGGGGGGCCTGCTGCCGTGACCATCCGCCGGAGTCGGCCGTGACCAGCCCGTTCGGCCCGATCGTCGTCATCGCCAACCCACAGTCCGGGCGGGGGAAGGTGGGGAAGGAGTTCGGCGAGTTCGAGCGCATCCTGCGCGGCGATGGGCTTGACTACCGCATCGTACGGACCACGCACCCCGGTCATGCCACGGAGATCGCCCGGGCTGCCCTTGCGGGCGGTGAGCGTTACCTGGTCGCGGCGGGTGGCGACGGCACGGTCCACGAGGTGGTCAACGGGATGCTGCAGGACGGCCAGCCGGTCGCTGCGGATGCCGTACTCGGGGTCGTGGCCAGCGGCTCGGGATGCGACTTCGTGAGGTCGTTCGGGCTGCCGGGCGGCGCGGTCCGGGCCGCCCGCCACTTGGCTGGCGAGGGCGTCCGGCACATCGACGTGGGCATGGTCACCTTCACCGCCGGCACTACACGGGCAGCCAGGTACTTCCCCAATATCGCCGAGGCAGGCCTGGGCGGTGCCGTGACAGCCCGGGCATCCAGGCTCCCGGCGTTCCTTGGGCCTGCGAAGTACTTCTGCGGGTTCTGGCTGACGCTGCCGGGCTTCCGCCCAGCCACGGTCCGGCTCGATGCCGACGGCCAGGCGTTCCAATGGCGGGCCCATAACGTGGTGGTGGCGAACTGCCGCTTCTATGGCGGCGGCATGCAGATCTCGCCCAGGTCCGAGCCGGACGACGGCGCATTTGACGTCCTTGTCATGGTGGGCCCCAAATCCGACGCTTTCACCATGCTGCCGAAGGTCTACCGCGGGACTCACCTGCCCCACCGCAACATCGTGGAACTCCGGGCCGGCCGCGTGCGGATAGAGACGGACCCGCCCTTCCGGATCGAGGCGGACGGCGAAACACTGGGCACCACACCGGCCACCTTCGAGGTCATCCGGAACGCGATCCGGGTCAAGGTGTGATGGTCTCTAGCCTGGCGAATCAGCCGGACGACGTTTGACCGATGTATCGAAGGCGGTGAGCCGGGTTCTGCGCACGGATACATCCTCATCGGTGATCGCCATCTCGCGGCTGCGTGCGAGTTCCAGCTCTATGTTCAGCACCGGGAGGCCGTCCACAACCGGCTCACCCAGTGACCGGTCTTCACCGATCATGCGGACGGCCT
>Ga0306925_10005355_pt1 | contig 11748 bp, 8 predicted proteins | sample flu12Cox44000176_FD_203755 | JGI IMG/M metagenome (GOLD analysis project Ga0306925, IMG submission 203755) | Lab enrichment of tropical soil microbial communities from Luquillo Experimental Forest, Puerto Rico - flux8day.12C.oxic.44.000.176 (v2)... | ecosystem: Environmental > Terrestrial > Soil...
CGGGCACGAGGTCACCACGTGCGAGGGGCTGGCCGGAGCGGACGGCCGGTGGCACGCGGTGCAGCAGGGCTTCCACGCCGAGCACGGCCTGCAGTGCGGGTTCTGCACGCCGGGCATGATGATGGCCGCCGTGTCGCTGCTCGCGGAGAACCCCAACCCCACCGAGGAAGAGGTCAGGACCGGGCTCGAAGGCAACATCTGCCGGTGCACCGGTTATCACAACATCGTCCGGGCAGTGCTCGCCGCGGCCAGGGACGGCCAGCCAGCCCAGGAGGCGTCATGATCCCGGCACCGTTCTCCTACCGGCGCGCGGGCACCGTCGATGAGGCGCTCGACCTGGCCACCGAGGCCGGCGAAGACGGCAAGTACCTGGCGGGCGGGCATTCCCTGCTGCCGCTGATGAAGCTGCGGTTCGCGGTGCCCGAGGTGCTCATCGACATCGGCCGGCTCGCCGAGCTTTCCTACGTCCGGGACGAGGACGGCCACATCGCGATCGGCGCGCTGACCCGGCACCACGACCTGGAGCACTCAGCGCTGCTGGCCGCCGAACTGCCGCTGCTCGCGCACGCGGCCGGCCGGGTCGGGGACCCGCAGGTGCGGCACCGGGGCACGATCGGCGGGTCGGTCGCGCACGGCGACGCCGCCTCCGACCTGCCCGCCGTGGCCCTGGCCCTGGACGCGACCTTTGTCGCCCGTGGGCCGTCGGGCAGCCGGGAGATCGCCGCGGGCGAGTTCTTCCGCGGGGTGTTCGAGACCGCCCTGGAGCCCGGCGAACTGCTCACCGAGATCCGGATACCCAAGCCGGCGCAGCGTGGCTGGTCGTTCCAGAAGTTCACCAAGCGCGCCATCGACTGGGCCATCGTCGGAGTCGCGGTGCAGGGCGGGCAGGTCGCCCTGGTGAACATGGGCTCGGTCCCGGTGCGGGCCACCGGGGTCGAGCAGGCCCTGGCCGCCGGTGCGGGACCGGCCGACGCGGCGGCGCACGCCGCCGAGGGCACCAGACCGGTCGCCGACCTCGGCGCCAGCGCGGCCTACCGGGAGCACCTCGCCCGGGTGCTCACCGCCCGGGCGCTCGCCGAGGCGGCCAGCCGCAACTGATCCGGCCCGGCCGGTGGCCCGGCCCGGTCAGGCCGGGTTGCCTGCGGCCGCGCTGGCTGGCGCGCCCGCGCCCGCCGCGGCCCGGGCCAGCAGGCTCGCGGCCAGCGCGCGGACCCCGTCCGGCCCGGCGGCCACCCGGCTGGCGATCCGGCCGTCCGCGGAGACCACCACCGCCGACGGGGTGCCGGCGTAGGCGTAGGCGACCGCCACCTCACGGTCGCGCTGCACCCCGACGTGGGTGAGACGGGGGTGGGCCGCCGCCCCGGCGCTGGTCAGAACCGGGCGCCGGCTGATCAGCGCGGCGGTGAACCGCTCCCGGTACCCGGCCTGCCAGGCGGCGACGTCGGGCAGCAGCGACCGGCAGGTCCCGCAATCCGGGTCGGTGAATATCAGCAGCACCGGGCGGCCCGCCGACCGCAGCCCGGTCAGCGTCATCAGCGTCCCGTCGGCGCCGGCCACCTCGAACTCCGGGGCCGCCGCGCCGACTGGGAGCGCTGTCGTGCCGGCCGGGAGCGCCGCCACGGCGACCGGGGACGCGGTCGCGGGCGCCGGGCCCGGCGCTGGTCCGGCGGCCTGGTCCCGCCCGCGCGGCCCGCCGCCGCGCAGGCCGAGCAGGAGCACGACCAGCGCGGTGTCCACGATCACGGCCAGGGCCAGCGCGGTAACCGCGGCCACGGTGGCCACCCGGCTGGTGCCCAGGCCGCCGAGGCTAGCGCCGCCATCCGGCCAGCCGCCCACGGCGACGAACGCGGCCACAGCGGCGAGTGCCACGTTGCGGGCCAGCGTCCGCCACCCGATCGGTGCCGTGGTGAACTGGCCGAAGCAGTAACAGTCGGGGCGCTTCCCGCGCGCCAGAGTAATCGCAACGCTGGCGGAGAAGACCGCGAGCAGGGCGAGTGCTGCCCAGCCCGCGAGCGCCGCGCTCGACGCCGGGATCAGTGCCGCGGCGATCAGCAGTTCGGCCGCGGGCAGCGCGAGGGTCACCGGACCGGTCAGCCCGGCCGGCACGCCGAACGCGGCGGCGGTGACCCGGATGCCTTCGCGGCCGGAGACCTTGGCCGCGCCAGCGGCGCCGAACACCGTGGCAAGGACAAGCCTGGCCACGAGCAGCGCGATGTTCACCCGCCTAGCCTCTCAGCAATACCGGCCCCGCAGGCAAGGAGTTACGTGAACGAGCCCTCTCGTGCTGAGACCCGGCTGAGAGCGGCGCGGATTCCCTGGCGCGGATTGCTAGCGTCCTGAACGTGACTGTGCGCATGAGCCTGAAGGGCCGCTTCGTGATCGCGGCCGTGGCCGTGGTGGCGCTGCTGGCGGCCGCGATCACGCTCGGCGCCACGGCGAGCCAGCCGGCCGGCGTCACGGTCCGGAACCTGCGGATCGGCGTGGTAGACGGCCCGCGGGACGACCGGCACGTGGTCCTCGACGCCAGCTTCTTCACCCCGTCCGGCCAGGGCCGGCTCCCGGCGATCCTGCTCGGGCCCGGGTTCGGGGAGACCAAGTACGCGGATGCCCCGGAGGCCGAGTACCTGGCCCGGGCCGGTTTCGCCGTGCTCACCTGGTCCCCACGCGGCACCGGCGCCAGCGGTGGGCAGATCGGGCTGAACTCGCCGGACTACGAGGTCAGGGACACCAGCCAGCTGGTCACCTGGCTGGCCCGCCAGCCCCGGGTGCTGCTCGACCGGCCCGGTGACCCGCGGGTGGGCATCACCGGAGCCTCCTACGGCGGCGGCCTGGCGCTGCTGGCCGCCGCCTACGACCACCGGATCAACGCCGTGGTGGCGCAGAGCGCGTGGAACAACCTGGCCACGGCGCTGTTCCCGAACGCGGCGGGCGGTGGGCCGGCGGATGGGCGGGGTGGTGGGCCGGCTAGCTGGGCGGGTGGTGGGCCGGCAAACGGCGTCTTCGCCAGGCAGTGGGCCGGGCTCCTGTTCACCCAGGGCTCGGCCGGGTTCGGCACCCCGCTGCCCGGGCCGGCCAGCCCGGCGGCCGGGGCGGGCAGCCCGGTGGCCGGGGCGCCCGGCTCGGCGGCGGGATCCGCCGGCCCCGCGGCCGCGATCCGGCAGCACGTGCTCTGCGGGCGGTTCCTGCCGAGCGTCTGCGCGATGTACCAGCAGGCCGCTCAGGCCGGGCAGGCAACGCCGGCGGCGATCTCGCTGCTGCAGCGGTCCAGCCCGGCGAGCGTCGCGGGCCGGATGGACGCCCCCACACTGCTGATCCAGGGCACGCACGACTCCCTGTTCGATCTCGGCCAGGCCGACGCGAACTACCGGGCGATCCGGCGCAACGGCGGGCCCGCCGCCATGGTCTGGTTCGCCGGCGGCCATGACGGCGGCGACCAGCAGACCGGCTACGTGGAGTCGCTCACCGCGGCGTGGTTCACCCGGTGGCTCGCGCCTGGGCACCCGCCCGCCAGCGCGGGGACCGGCCGGCCCGGCTTCGCGGTGACCCGGGTGCTCGGCTTCGACCCGTCCACCGACGGGGTGACGCTGGGCATCGCCACCGCCGGGGCCTATCCGGGGCTGGCCGGCACCACCCGCACGGTCGTGCGGCTGACCGGCAGGCCGCAGGCGATCGGCCACCCGCCCGGCGGCGCGCCGCCATCGCTGTCCGGCTTTCCCGGGCTCGGCGCCCTCGGCGCGGTCGCCGGCGGCGGCACGAGCGGCGTCACCTTCGACATGCCGGGGCAGAGCGCCGCGTTCACCTCGGCCCCGCTGACCGCCGCGCTCGACGTCACCGGGTCGCCCACGGTCCGCATCCGGGTCAGCGGCGCGCCGCAGGTGACCCTGTTCGCGAAGGTCTACGACGTGGACCAGGCCGGGCACGCCACCCTGCCCGACGAACTGGTGGCGCCGCTGCGGGTCACCGGCGCCCAGGCGGGCCGTGCCGTCACCGTCACGCTGCCCGCCATCGACTACAGCTTCTCCGCCGGCCACCGGCTGCGGCTGGTGCTGACCACCACCGACTTCGGTTACGCGACCCCGCCCGCTCCCGCCGTCTACCAGGTGGCGCTGGCCGGACCCGGGCTCACCGTTCCCGGCGATCCGGCGCTGACCGTCACCGGCGGCGGCGCGCCCGGGTGGGTCTGGGCGGCTCCGCTGTGCGCGCTGGCCGCCGCGATCTTGATCCTGGCGCTGGGCTGGCGGCGCGGCCGGGACACGCGGGTCACCGGGCTGGCCCCGGTCCCGCTGGAGATTTCCGGGCTGGTCAAGCGCTACCGCGACGGCCAGCTTGCGGTGGACGGCCTGTCGCTGCGGGTGGAGCAGGGCCAGATACTGGGGCTGCTCGGGCCGAACGGCGCGGGCAAGACGACCACGCTGCGGGCACTGATGGGCCTGCTGCACCCGGACGAGGGCACGATCACCATCTTCGGCCACCGGGTACACCCGGGGTCCCCGGCGCTGTCGCGGCTCGGCTCGTTCGTGGAGGGGCCCGGTTTCCTGCCGCACCTGTCCGGCCGGGCCAACCTGGAGCTGTACTGGCGGGCCACGGGGCGGCCCGCCGGTGGCTGGCATCTGGACGAGGTGCTGGCCCTGGCCGGCCTGGGCACCGCAATCGACCGGCCGGTCCGCAGCTACTCCCGGGGAATGTGCCAGCGGCTGGCCATCGCCCAGGCCATGCTCGGCCTGCCGGACCTGCTGGTGCTCGACGAGCCGATGAACGGGCTGGATCCGCCGCAGATCAGGGAGATGCGCGACGCGCTGCTGCGGTACGCGGCCGCCGGACGCGCCGTCATCCTGTCCAGCCACCTGCTCGCCGAGGTCGAGCAGACCTGCAGCCACGTGGTGGTGATGAACCAGGGCCGGCGGGTCGCCGCGGGCCCGGTGGCGGACATCATCGGTGACGGGGCGGCCCTGCTGGTCGGCACCAGCGAGGCGGACCGCGCCGTGTCGGTGCTGCGCGGCCTGAGCGGGATCGACTCGGTGCACGCTCGCGCCGATGGCGTAAGCGTGCAGCAGAACGGCGTGCCCGCCGCGGCCGTGGTCGCGGCGCTGGTCGGCGCCGGAATACCGGTGGACCGGGTGGGCCCGGGCCGCCGCCTGGAGGACGCGTTCCTGGCGCTGATCGACGGGACGGCGGCTGGCCCGCCCGAAGCGGACAGCCCGCCTGAGGCGGCCGGCCAGGCGGGGGAGGCGACGCCATGACGGCCGCGGACCTGCCCGCCGCCCCCGGCTACCGGCCGCGGCGGACCCTGCCGCTGCGGGTCGAGGCGATCCGGCAGCTGCGCCGCAGGCGGACCATGGTGGCCGCGCTGATCCTGCTTGCGCTGCCCTGGGTCCTGGTCGGCGCGTTCGAGCTTGGCGGCCCGCCGCAGCCGGGCAGCGGCGCCCCCGGGCTCGTCGACCTCGCCACCACCGGCGGGCTGAACTTCGCCGCGTTCAGCTTCTTCGCCTCCGTCGGCTTCCTCCTCGTCGTGGCCGTGGCCCTGTTCTGCGGGGACACCGTGGCCAGCGAGGCGGGGTGGGGTTCGCTGCGGTACCTGCTCGCAGCGCCGGTGCCCCGGTCCCGGCTGCTGCGGCAAAAGCTCGCCGTGGCGCTGGCCTTCTCGGCGATCGCGGTGACCGCGTTCCCGCTCATGTCGCTGGTGGCGGGCACGGTGGCGTTCGGCTGGCACCCGCTGCGGCTGCCCGGCACCGGGGCGGAACTCAGCCCGGGCGCGGCACTGGGCCGGATGGCCATCGTCCTGGTCTACGTGCTGATCACCGAACTGGTCGTGGCCGGGCTCGCGTTCCTGCTGTCGGTGTCCACCGACTCGCCGCTCGGCGCGGTGGGCGGCGCGGTCGGCCTGGTCATCGTCAGCGACATCCTGGACGCGGTGACCGCGCTGCACGGCTGGCGGCAGGTCCTGCCCACCCACTGGCAGTTCGCCTGGCTGGACGCCATGCAGCCGCAGATCACCTGGGGCGGCATGCTCGAAGGCGCCTCGGTGTCGGTCAGCTACGCGCTGATCCTGTTCGCGCTGGCCTTCCGCCACTTCCGCGCGAAGGACATCGTCTCCTGACGGTCCCCGCGGCCTACTCGTCGGCGATGATCGAGCCGACCCGGTCCCCAAGACCCGGGTCGCGGCGGCTGAGGAAGATGCTGTAGATGACGGCGACCACGACGATGGCCAGGGCCGCGTACGGGAACCAGCTGTAGGGCTGGGACTGGCCCGGCTTGGTCAGGTAGTACACCGGCACGGCGATCGCGACCAGGCCCAGGAACGGCAGGATGACGTGCTTGACGACGCTGAACTCCTGCGGCCGGTACCTGCGGTAGTAGAAGGGCAGCGCCGCGTTCGCCAGCGCGTAGACGACCAGCACCAGGATGGTGCCCATCGTGGACGACTCGAAGAAGAAGTTGAACGGGTCCATGCTCCCGCTGTTGCCGCCGATCAGGTGGCCGAGCAGCCAGACGACGATGATGAACCCGGCGATGCCGGTGAACGCGTAGAGCGCGTTCACCGGTGTCTGGTGCTTCGGGTTCACCTTGCCGAGCCAGGCCGGCAGCAACCGCTCCCGGCCGGCGTTGAAGATCAGCCGGGCCTGGGAGTTGATCGCCGCGATAAGCACACCCAGGGTCGAGGTCAGCCCGGCCATGTAGGCGAAGAACGCGAACCCTGCCAGCACGTTGTGGGCGACGGTGATGAACGGGACCGTCGTTCCGGTGAGCGCGGTGGCGTTGTAGCCGAAGCCGGTGAGGGTGGCATAGGCGAACAGGACGTAGCCCACGCCCATCATCGCGATCGACAGGAACACCGCGCGGGGCACGTTGCGCCGGGGGTTGCCGGTCTCCTCGGCCAGCGCCGCGGAGTTCTCCCAGCCGATGAACAGGTAGACCGCCAGCGGGAAGCCGGCCGCCAGGCCGCGGAACCCGTTGGTCATATGGGACCACTGGAACGGCGCCGCGGACAGGTGCCCGCCGTTCTTGGCGATGGCGACCACCGACACCACGACCAGCACCAGCATCTCGAAGGCGAAGAAGGCCCCGGCCAGCTTCGTCGACACCCCGACCCCGCGGACCGTCATGAACACCGCCCCCGCGGTAAGCAGCACCGAGAAGATAATCCAGGGGACGTTCCAGTTGAAGTAGTACGACAGGATGTCGGACACGAACCCGCCGGAAACCGCCAGCACCGACGAGATCGCGATGATGTACCCTGCCCCGCACAGCAGCGCGGTCGTGACCGCGCTCGTCCCGCCGAAAGACTTGCCCACGAACGAGATGAAACCGCCGGTGGATGGGTGGGCGCGGGAGAACTGGGACAGCGTGTTGCCCAGGAAGGCGATGGCGACGACGGCCGCGATGATCGTCAGTGGCGCGGCGATACCGGCGGTGGCGACCAGGAACGCGAAGCCGAAGTAGAAGCTGTACGCCGGGCCGATGTTGGCCATCGTCGACGCCGAGATGTCGATCAGCCCCAGCGCGCCCCGGTGCAGCCGGTCAGGCGATTCCGGGGCCTTGGTCTCGGAGAATGGAACCGAAGCCGCCTCGCTCATGTCCACTCCTCACCCTCAGACCGCTGCGTCAGCGGCGTTGCCTGAATTGTCCGGCGCGCTGCGTCCCATGGGAAGGCCCAGCGACCAGTGCGATCAACCCGTTACCGCTGGTCCGGGGCCGGTAATAAATAACTCGGTAAAGGGTAATTAATGGCTCGGTCAAGTCGGCCAGAAGGCGCGCGCGCCGGCCCTTGCGGCGGCGGTAGTACCGCCGCCCGGCACGATGGCGCACGCGGCGCCCTTAGCTCTCCTCATCCGCGGCCGCGGGCGCCGACAGCGCCGCCCCGAGGCCGCCGAGTGCCCCGGCCTGCCGCGCCTTGCGGCGGCGGTAGTAGCGCCGTCCGAACAGGAAGACCGCCGCGCCGACCGCGATACCGACGACAAGCGAGCCCACGCTGACCAGGTCGTCCTGGCCGGTGACGACCTTGCCCGCGCCGTAGACGGACAGGCCCACCGAGATCACGTAGGCCGCACCGGCGAGGAAGTTCCAGACCACGAACTGGGAGTACTTCATCTTGGCGATCCCCGAGACCATGCATGGGGTGAAGAAGACCGCCAGCCGCCCCCACTTGAGGTACATAGCCTCCCCGGCGGTGAGCACCCCCTGCCGCCTGGCCAGGAACGGGCCAGGGTGGCTGAGCAGTGCCCGGCCCCACCGCATGCCGACCGAGTACCCGGCCATCCCGCCGACTTCGACGGCGATGATCGCAACGACCAGAACGGCGGCGATGTTCAGCTCGCCCTGGCTGGCGGCCGCGGTGGCGGCGGCGAGCACGGTCGCGCCGATACCGGGGATCCCGGCCCACCCGAGCATCACCAGGGCGAAGATGGCGAAGTAGACCCAGGAGCCAGCGGATGCCGACGATTCGGCGGCGGCAAGCGTGTGCATCGCCGGTCCTCAGGCGCTGCCGGGCGGTACGGGCCGGATGCGGCTCACAGGCGTCATCCCATCTCCAAGAGCCCGAGAATGCCCGACGCGAGCGCGCACGTCAACACCCGTAACGCGGGCCGGGCCTGAGGTCAGGCAGGCTGGAGCGGGAGACCGGCCGCGGCGGCGTTGCCGAAGTCGTCGTCCACGGCGACGGCCCGCCGGCCCCGGCCGGCCAGCAGCGACGCGGCCACGAGCGCCCGGTACCCGCCCTGGCAGTGCACCCACACCTCGCCCGCGGGCAGTTCGCCGGCCCTGCCAGGCAGTTCGCTGAACGGGATATGCCGGGCACCGTCGATGTGGCCCTCCGCCCACTCCAGCCGCCGGCGGACGTCCAGCACCACCGGGCCGGGCCCCGGCGCGGCGAGCGCGGCGGCCAGGTCGCCGAGCTTGGCCAGCCGCAGCGACGCCAACGGGGTGCCGCCCGCCCACCGCGGCGGGCCCCCGCTGACCGCCGCGACGGGCCGGTCGGCCCAGATCCGCGCCAGCTCGCGCTGGGCCTGCGCCACCTGCCCCGGCGTCTCGCCAAGCAGCGTCAGCGGTGCCCCCCAAGGCACCATCCAGCCCAGATAACTGGCGAAACTCCCCTCCAGCGGGAAGCTCACCGAGCCGGGCAGGAAACCCGCCGCGAACGCAATCCTGTCTCTCAGGTCGACCACCCACTCGCCGGCCTCCAGGCGGCGCCGCACCTCGCCGGCGGTGGCCTCGCGGGGCGGCGACAGATCCGGGGCCGACGGCCCGGCCAGGTTTGCCGGGCCCATATTGGCGTAGTAGGTGGGCCAGGTGTCCAGGCCGGCCAGCAGGCTGTCCAGGTACTCCCGTTCGGTCAGCGTCAGCACCGGGTTCGCCAGCATCTCGGCGGCGATCGTGGAGGACTGGCCGCCGGACGGCCCGGCCGAGCAGAAGCTGCCGAAACCGTGTGTCGGGAACACCGGGGTGGTGCCGGGCAGCCGGGCGAGGCGATGGGCGGAGGCGTACTGCGCCCGGGCGAGCGCGCCGGTGTGCCGCGGCCCGAGCAGGTCGGGCCGCCCGGTGGTGCCGTAGAGCAGGGACCCCCCGGTGAACACCCCGGTCACCTGGTCACCGGATTCCAGCACGTAGCTCAGGTGGGTGAAGGTGTGGCCCGGGGTGGCCAGCACCCGCAGCCGCAGCGCGTCGCCGACCTCGACCGTGTCGCCGTCGGAGACCGGCGTCCGGTCGAAGGCGACCGGGTCGGCGGCGTTGACCAGGTACGCCGCGCCGGTGGCGGCCGCAAGCGCGGGTCCGCCGGTGAGGTAGTCGTTGTGAATGTGCGTCTCGGCGATGTGGGTGATCCGCACCCCGTGCTCCGCGGCCAGTACGGTGACCCGGTCGGTGTCCCGCTGCGGGTCGATGACCAGGGCGGCGCCGCCGTCGTGGACCAGGTAGCTGCGGTCGCCAAGGCCCGGTGTCTCGATCGGCACCACCTCGGCCATGTCCCGCGCCTCCCAGCACCGTTGCCGGAGCCTTTAAATGTACGGTCATTCGTACTTTCCTTCAAGGCGCGCGGCCGCATCCGGGGGTCGCTACCTTGGGGTTCTGACGGGGCGCACAGCGGGAGGCCGGCATGACCATCCAGGTCACCCCGCAGCGGCTGGGAACGCTGTTGCGGCCGCGCAGCGTCGCGCTGGTCGGCGCCGCGGACAAGTCGGGGTTCTCCCAGGTGGCCTACCGCAACCTGGTGGATTTCGGCCTCGGTGAGCACACCTACCTGGTGAACCGGCGCGCCGCGACGGCCCACGGGCGGCCCACGGTCACCTCCTGCACGCAGATCGCCGAGCCGGTGGACCTTGCGTTCATGATGGTGCCACGGGCCGCCACGCTGGACGCGCTCAGCGACGCCGCTGCCGCGGGCATCCGGCACGCGCTCGTGCTGTCCTCGGGGTACGCGGACGCCGGGGCGGCCGGGCAGCGAGCCCAGGCGGACCTGGTCGCCCACGCCGAGGCGCTCGGCGTGCTCCTGGTCGGACCCAACCACCTGGGGTTCGCCAACTTCGTCGACCAGGTTCCGGTCACCGCGATCCCCGGGCTGCCCCACGCGGCCGGGCCCGTCGCCCTGGTGTCGCAGAGCGGGATGGCCGCCAGCGCAATGGTCGACTTCGCCACGATGACCAGCGTCGGCCTCTCCTACCTGGTGACCCTCGGCAACGAGGCCATGGTCGCCGCCGGGCACGTGCTCGACTACCTGGTCGGGGACCCGCACACCCGCGCGGTGGCGCTGTTCCTCGAGACCATCCGCGACCCGGTAGCGTTCGCCCACGCGGCCAGGCGCGCCGCCGCGGCCGGCAAGGCGGTCGTCGTGCTCAAGTCCGGCCGGTCCGAACTGTCCGCGCGTGCGGCGGCCGCGCACAGCGGCGCCGCGGTCGGCGACGACCGCCATATCGACGAGTTCCTGCGCGATCTGGGCGTGATCCGGGTGGAGGAGATCGAGGACCTGATCCTCACCGCGGGGGCGGCGGCGCACCTCGGCCGGCTGGCCCGGCCCGGCATCGGGGTGGTGTCGATCTCCGGCGGGGCGTGTGACATGCTCGCCGACCACGCCGCCGACCTGGCCGCCCCGCTGCCCGTTCTGGCCCCGGCCACCCGTGCCGCCCTCGCGCAGGTGCTCCCCGACTTCGGCACCGTGCAAAACCCGCTCGACACCACCGGGGCGGCGGTCATCGACCCGGGCCTGTTCACCCGGTGCATCGAGGCCGTGTCCGCCGATCCGTCGGTCGGCGTGGTCGCGGTCATCTGCGGCCTGCCCTGGCAGGGCGACGGCCGCCCGTGGCCGGGCCAGCCGCTCGCCGACGCCATCGGGGCGGCCCGGGCGCAAACCCCCGTGGTCTGCGTGAGCCAGGTGGTGCAGCCGATCACCGCGTACACCAGGGAGGTGATGGAGAAAGCCGGCATCCCCTACGCGATCCAGGGCTTGCGCCACACCGTCGCCGCCCTCCGCAACGTCGGCTGGTGGTCCCAGGCCACTTCCCGCCCGAACCACCCGTAGAGTGGCGGCCCGGCCGTTCTCCGCATGGCGCATGCGGCGCGGTGGAACGGATCTACCTGAAGGCCAGGAGGAACCGCGAGAAGGTCTCACCGCGGGTCATGGCGGGCCGGAGGCCCTGGGCGTCACGACCGGGTACCGGGGCACAGGGCTGCGTGCGCACTCGATCCACACGACCACGGGCCCGCCGGTCGCCCCGGCCGGTTTGACGTTGACCACCCCGAAGGTGATGTGCTGGCCGCGAG
>Ga0306925_10005361_pt1 | contig 11744 bp, 9 predicted proteins | sample flu12Cox44000176_FD_203755 | JGI IMG/M metagenome (GOLD analysis project Ga0306925, IMG submission 203755) | Lab enrichment of tropical soil microbial communities from Luquillo Experimental Forest, Puerto Rico - flux8day.12C.oxic.44.000.176 (v2)... | ecosystem: Environmental > Terrestrial > Soil...
AGATCCAGAAGATCGTCACCGATCAGGCGATGGTCGCGCCGATCTTCCAGCAGGGGTTTATCTGGGGCGTGGGCTCGCGCGTCGAGGTGCCGGGCGCCGGCTTGATCCAGGGCTATCCCTACGCCGCGCCCTGCGAGGATCTGAAGCTGAAGTAGCACTCTGTTCCTCGTCGCGCCTCGGCCGGCGGGGCCCCAGCCCCGTGACGGCCTGCTGCGAACGGCGAATCACAGGAGTCGGTATGGGAGCACGGACGGGCGCGGAGTACATCAAGGGACTCCAGGCGCAGGAGTGCGAGGTCTGGCTGCGCGGCGAGCGCGTCAAGGACGTCACCACGCACCCCGGCCTCGCCAACGGGGTGCGCGCGATCGCCTCGCTCTACGATCTACAGCACGAGCATTCCGACGAGATGACGTTCGTGGCGCCGACCAGCGGCGAGCGGCTGGGGCTGTCGTTCGTCATCCCGCGCACCCGGGAGGAGCTGACGCGGCGGGGCGCGATGATGCTTCGCTGGGCGCGTACGACGTGCGGGATGATGGGCCGCTCGCCCGACTTCATGAACGTCACCTTCGCGGCCTGGGCCGCCGCGGCGGATTACTTCGCGCGCGGCCGGCCCGAGTTCGGCCAGAACATCCGCCGCTACTACGAATACATCAGCGAACGCGACCTGACCTTGACCCACTCGCTGATCAATCTGCAGCGCAGCCGCAACGCCAGCGGCGTCTTCAACCTCGAGGAAGGCACCGCCCTTCAGGTCGTCCGGGAAACCGACGCGGGCATCGTCGTGCGCGGCGCCCGCATCCTGGCGACCCTCGGCCCGCTCTCGGACGAGATCGCCGTCTATTCGCCCCGGGTCGCCCGGCACACCGAGACCCACAGCCCGTTCGCGCTGAACTTCGCGATCCCGTGCGCGACTCCCGGGCTGAAGTTCCTGTGCCGCGAGAGCTTCGACCTCGGGCGCTCGCACTTCGACCATCCGCTGGGCTCACGCTTCGAGGAGATGGACTGTGTCGTCTTCTTCAATGACGTGCTGGTGCCGTGGGAGCGCGTGTTCCTGCTGGGCGACGTCGATCTCCTGAACGCCACCGCCACCACCACCCACTCGATGACCCACACGGCGCACCAGGGCGCCGCCAAGAACCTGGCCAAGTGCGAGTTCGTCCTGGGCCTGGCGCTCCTGATGACGAAGACGCTCGGCAACGCGCACCTGCCACACTCCGAGGAGCGCCTGGCCGAGCTGATGCTCTACACCGAGCTCACCCGGGCGTGCATGCGCGCGTCCGAGGCCGACGCGGAGCTCGACGAGTGGGGCGTCATGTGCCCGGCGCCGCTGCCGGCCGAGAGCACGCGCAACCTCTTCATGACCGCCTACCCGAAAATGGTCGAGATCCTGCAGCTCCTGGGCTCGTCGAGCTTCATGATCACGCCCACCGAGGCGGACTTCAGCGGACCGCTCGCGCCCCAGATCGAGCAGTACCTGGCCACCGACACGGCCTCGGCCCGCGATCGGGTCAAGCTGTTCCGCCTGGCGTGGGACGTTGCGGGCAGCGCGTTCGGCAGCCGTCAGGTGCTTTACGAGCGGTTCTTCGCGAGCGATCCCCTCACCCGCGCGCGGGCGCTCAGCGCGATCTATCCGAAGGACGAGATGATGGATCGCGTGCGCGCGCTGCTGAACGACGAGTAGCGGCCGGGCGCGGACCCGCGCTAGGCCGCGCGCCCGTGGCGCCAGGAGATCCTGGCGCGGTGGGCGATCGCCACGAGTATCGCGACGCCGACCAGGCCGATCGCGCCGCCGGCGGCGCACGCGGCGCGGATGCCCTGCCGCTCGGCGACGAAACCGATCAGCAGCGAGCCGAAGGGGGTCATCCCGGCGAACGTCACGGTGTAGAGGCCCATCACCCGCCCCCGAAGCTCGTTGGGCGCGATGAGCTGCAGGGTGGTGTTGCAGCCGGTCGTGAAGAGAATCTGGCAGCATCCCAGGAGCGCCAGCACGACCGCGGCCAGCGCGAAGTGGCTGACCAGCGACAGCGCGATGAGCCCGGCGCAGAGCGTCGCCGCGGAGGCTACCAGGAATCCCAGCGGCGGCTCGCCCCGTTGAAGCAGCGCGACACCGAACGCTCCGGCCACGGCGCCGGCGCCCAGCGATGACATCAGGAGCCCGAAGCCGTGGGCGCCCTGGTTGAGCACGTCGCGGGCGACGAGCGGAACGATGACGTTGAAGTTGAGCACCATGAGGCTCACGGCCACCATCAGGCCCAGCGTGAACGCGACCGGCGGCGTCGCCGCCGCGTAGCTGAGCGCGCCGAGCACGCCTTCCCGGATCCCCATCCGGCCGACGTCGGGCCGGCCCTCGGTGCGAATCGCCAGCAGCGCCAGCAGCACCGCGACGAAGCTCACGCCGTTCAGGAAGAAGGCGAGCGCGACACCGAAGGCGGTGATGAGCAATCCGGCGACGGCCGGGCCGACGATGCGGGCTCCGTTCATGATCACCGAATTGAGCGCGACGGCGTTGGGCAGGTCCGATCGGCCGACGAGGTCCGTGACGTACGACTGGCGCGCCGGGATGTCGATCGCGCGGCTCAGGCCATAGATCGTGGCGAGGACGGCGACGTGCCAGTACTGCACGCGCCCGCTCCAGACGAGGGCGGCCAGCACGAACGCCTGCAGCTGCATGGCCGTCTGGCTGATGAGCAGGACTCTGCGCTTGGCGAAGCGGTCGCTCAGCACGCCCCCCACCGGGGACAGCAGGAGGACCGGCGTGAACTGGAGTGCGCTCACGATCCCGAGTTGCAAAGGCGACCGGGTCAATTCGAGGACGAGCCAGGCCTGGGCCACGCTCTGCATCCAGGTCCCGACCTGGGAGATCAGCTGACCGATCCAGAACAGGCGGAAATCGCGGTGACGGAGGGCGCCGAGGCGAACCGGGCGGGGTACCGGCGCAAGCCTTCCGACCTCCTCGGTGGCTTCAGGCCGCCCGGACATTGCCTCGACTCTACACGTCCTCGGCCCTTGGAGTTACCGGAAACCCGGCGGCCCGCGATGGGATATGGATGGGGGGCGATCCGCGTCGGACGGCCACCCGTCCCGTGCGCGAGCTCTCGGCCCACTACCCCAACGACTCGCGCCGCTCACTTCACGCTCCCGGCCGGGAGGCCGCCGACCAGGTGGCGCTCGATCGTCGCGAACAGGAGGACGACCGGCCGGATCGCGATGACGGAGGCCGCGAAGAGCAGGTTCCAGTGCTGGACGTAGGCCGTCACGTACGAAGTGATGCCGACCGCCAGCGGCTTCCAGGTCGGATCCGGCATGAGCGTCAGCGCGCCGATGTACTCGTTCCACGCGGCGATGAAGGCGAAGATCACGGCGGTGACGAGCGCGGGCCGCGAGAGCGGCAGCACGACCTGGAGGAGTGTTCTGAGTCGGCCACAGCCGTCGACCGCGGCGGCCTCCTCGATCTCGCGCGGGATGAAGACGAAGAAGGCGCGCAGGATCCAGATGGCGAACGCCAGGTTGAAGGCCGCGTTCGTCAGGATGAGCGCGGCGTAGGTGTCGACCAGGCCGAGCTCGAAGAACTGCCGGCAGAGCCCCACGACCAGGGCCGTCGGCGAGAACATCTGGGTGACGAGGACGAGCAGGAGGAAGGCCGAGCGGCCGGGGAACCGGTGGCGCGCGGTGTAGTAGGCCGCCGGCGTCGCGGCGAGTACGACGATGGCGGTGGACGCGAGCGCGATCTTCAGCGCCGTGCAGACCATCATGGCGTAGGGCGCCAGCACGACGAGCGCGACGGCGAGCCCGGCGCCGGCAAGCGCCCGCTCGCCGGCCCGCGCGCGCCGCGCTCACGCCTCGGCCTCCCGCCAGGACACCGTCCACAGATAGAACAGGACGCCCAGCAGGATCACGAGCACGTTCACTACGCCCAGCGCGGCGGCCAGCCGAACAACCGTTCCTCAAGCCCATTGACGGGCACGCTTCCGCGACTTAGCTTCTACGGCGACGCACGCGTGGCCCGGCGTCTCCCTGCGCTCACGGTTCGTGGTCGGGAGGAGATCTCGCGATGAGGACGAAGACCAGACCGCTCCCCCATGCCTGGCTCCGCACCTGCGCCGTCGGCCTGGCGGCGGCGGGATGTGCGCACTACTGGGAGCGCTCCGGCGGCTCCGTCGAGGACTTCGAGCGCGAGAGCGCGGCGTGCATCGAGAACGCCAAGGGGAGCCCGTATGGTCCGTCCAGCCTGGAGCCGGTTTACCGCGCGTGCATGCGCGGTAAGGGCTGGAAGCGGGTCGAGGTCTCCGTCGCCGACAACAACCAGTTGAGGGGGCTGGAGGACGACGCCGACTTCCTCCGGCCGCCGTCGCCGATGAGCGGCAAGCGCTACTCCCCGACCCGATGACCAAGGCGGTGGTGGCCGTGGCGCTCCTGATCCTGACCGGCTGCAGCACCAATCTCAAGGCCACACCGCTCAAGGAGCAGAGCGCGTCGCAGGTCGACTCGGACCGCAAGCGGTGCGACGAGTGGTCGAAGAGGACCACCGCGCCCCGCAGCGGCTACGCAGCCTGCCTGGTCGCCGCGGGGTACGAGACGACGCCGGAGGTGGGCTCGACGTCGCAGACCATACGGCTGGCCCGCTCCTCCACGACCACCGACCCCACGCGCGTCCTGCTCGACGTGCTGGATTGCGACGGCCAGGCGCGGCGCGAGGCCGAGCGCGATCTCGGATTTATCTCGCGATGGATCCGCGAGAACCTCTTCTACTGGAGGTCCAACCTCGAGAAGCGCCAGCAGGTCTTCGTCGACTGCATCAAGCCGCGCGGCTACGAGGTCGGGAAGAGCTGAGCGGGAAGCCCCACCCGAACGACCCGCCGTAGTCGTCCTTCGCCCGCCGGGCAATCGGCCCGAGCGCCTCACCGTTCGCGGAGCCGTCACACTCCCTTCACCGGAACGTCACCCCCTCGGAATTACGACGCCATGGCTGCCCGCTACCGTTCGCGCGTGGTGATGCAGGTCGGCGCAACGAGCAGCTCCCTTCGACGTGGGCCAGTAGACGAGGAGGCTCCATGAACCGTTCTGCGATGCTCGCAACCGTTCTCTCGGGCTGGTTGGCAGTGGGTGCGACGGCGGCCGTGGCCGAGGTCACGCACGTCCCCGCCGCGAACACCAAGGCGCCTGGCGTCACGAAGCCGAACGTGCTGTCGCCGGAGCTGGCCGAGGTCGTGCGCGCCGCCGGCGCGATGCGGCTGGAGAATCCCGAATCGCCGGTCGTGTTCTACGGCTACAACGACGACCGGCCCAACTTCGTGCCGCTGCCGGGCGGCTCGAATGTCGAGGCCCACAAGACCGAGCCCGACAAGAATACCTACCTCGTCCTGCGGCACCAGAAGGGCGCCGATCCTCACTACGACTACGGGACCCACTTCCTGTTCCAGGGGCACGAATCCGGTCCGGGCAACATCACGCGGATCAATCTCGACGCCGACGTCGCCCATCGAGTGACTCTCATCGCCAGCAAAGACGTGACCGGCAAGGCGCTGCCGGCCTTCGACGGCTCGACCTGGTATCCGTGGGCCCAGCGGCTGCTCTTCACCGCGGAGAACGGCGCCAACGGCGGCGTCTGGCAGGCTACGCTCGACTTTCCGTCCCAGGTGGAGGACGTGTCGGGCGTGTTCGGTCGCGGCGGCTACGAGGGCATCCAGGCCGACTCGTTCGGAAACCTGTGGATCGTGGAGGATGTCGGCGGATCCTCGGGCACCCAGAACCCGCAGGCTCGACAGCCGAACAGCTTCGTCTATCGGCTGGTCCCCTACGACAAGCACGATCTGAAAGTCGGCGGCAAGCTGCAGGTGCTGGCGGTCAAGTCCCAGGCTCATACAGGTGACATCGTGTTCAACAGCGTCAACCCCGACACCGACATCACGTCGCAGGACATCAAGGACCTGCATACCTACGGCAAGCGCTTCGACACGACCTGGATCACGATTCACGACACGGCCGCAAGCGGCTTCACGCCGTTCGACGCGAACAAGCTCGCCAAGGGGGTGGGCACGCCCTTCAAGCGGCCCGAGAACGGCATGTTTCGCCCGGGCACGAATTTCCGCGAGTTCTTCTTCACGGAGACCGCCGACACCAACGCGCTGACCCAGGTCGGCTCCGCCGGCGGCGGCTTCGGCGGGCTCTTCAAGGTCAGCCAGCATCATCCCGCCGACGATCGCGGCACGTTGACCCTGTTCTATCTGGGCGACATCGACCACACCAGCTTCGACAACATCTCCTTCCTAACCAAGGATCACGTCATCGCGGTCGAGGATCGCGGGGACACGCTCCATACTCAGCACAATGCGCTCGACTCGGCCTGGCTCTTCGATGTGAACCTCGACTACTCGAACCCGGCGAACCAGCCGATCCGCATTCTTGCCCAGGGCCGCGACCCGTCGGCCACGATCGACTCGGGGCTGCTGGGCTCGGCTGGGTTCACCAACGACGGCGATAACGAGATCACCGGGATCCACGTCTCCGACGGGGATCCGACGCCGGGTGGCATCCTCGGCGCCAAGAACCCGCGGCCGTTCGATGGCCGGTGGCGGGTCTTCTACACGCAGCAGCACGGCGACAACAACACGTACGAGATCATCCTGAACCCGAGTGTGGCCATGCCGTTCCACGACCACGACCGGGATTCGGACGACGACTGACGCGAGCGGCGCACGCGGGGGCGGGGCGGCCTCGTACGCCCCGCCTCCGTACGCGTCAGGCACTCGCGAACCCCTGCTTCTCGCGCTGAGCCGCCTCGATCCGGCGCCGGTCACACGCCCCCCTCAGCCGACGGCTTTTGCTGCTCGTGTGCGCGGGCATCGTGCCGCTGGCCCTCATGTCCGGCATCGGCCTGCGCGTGTTGGCGCAGCGCCACCGCGTTCAGACCGAGCCGGTCGGGCTCGAGTTCGCCCGGGCCGTCGCGACCGCGGTCGACGCGGAGCTGCGGAGCATGAGTGCCCAAGCCGGTCGATCCGGGCGAGCTGACGGCGATCGTCGGCAGCGTCGCCGCCCGGCCTCCGCGGGCGAGCCGGCCCTAGCCCGTCATCGCCACGTAACGCAAGCCGCCTACACTGGCCGTGCGCGCATGCGGCGACTTCGGCTCGCTCTCGCCCCGGCGATCTTTGCGGCGGTCGCCGCCGCGCCGGCCGAGACCCCCACGATCGTCGTCGAGGACTGGTCGCGCCAGCCGCCGGGCCGTGCCGGCATCCCCGAGGGCTGGACCGGTCACAGCTGGGGCAGCCCGAAGTACGACCTCACCGTGATCTCCGACGGCTCCGACCGCGTCCTGCACCTGCGAAGCCGCGGCGACAACTCGACGATCAGCAAGGAGATCAAGGTCGACGTGAAGACCCATCCCGTGCTGGTGTGGCGCTGGAAGGTGGTGACCCTGCCCGCTGGAGGCGACTGCCGGCGCAAGGCGGTCGACGACGAAGCGGGCCAAGTCTACGTCGCCTTTCCGCGCTTTCCCACCTCGATGCGGTCGCGGATCATCGGCTACGTCTGGGACACGACAGCTCCGGCCGGCACGATCGTCCAGAGCGAGAGCAGTCGTCTCGTCACCTACGTGGTCGTGCGCTCCGGCACCGCAGACCTCGGCCGCTGGCTCACCGAGACGCGCAACGTGTACGAGGACTACACGCGGATCTACGGTGAGGCGCCAACCGAGACGGCCGGCGCCGTCTCGGTCGCCATCGACTCGAACGACACCCGGACGAGCGCCGAATCCTACCTGGGCACGATCCTGTTCCGCGCGCCCTGAGCCCGCCGACACTCGCGATCCATTTCAGGCGGGCCGCAGGAAGCGCGGAGAGTACGCGATGACGTCGGTCAGCGGATCGGTCACCAGCTTCACGAGCCAGACCAGCGCCAGCCGTGGCCCGTGCGCCCACAGCAGATAGGCCACGCGCCCCGCGACCACCGCCCCCGTCCACACGAACCACTGGAACGCCACGGTGGCCGCCAGGTCGCGCAGAACCCCGGTCGACCACGCGCCCGACCATACGAGGTTGACGATCGGGATGGCCAGGTAGGTCCCGAGGATCATCGTCTTGTTGCGCGTGTTGTAGCCGAGCAAGGTGGCTTCCTTGTCGTGACACGGCGGCTCGAGGATCGCGTGCCCGGTCTGGCGCAGGAAGAGCGCGGCGAGGCCGGCCCACATCGCTGTCGTCAGATCCCAGAACGCCAGCACGTAGCAGCCGAGGAACACACTCGAGCTCACGATGTGGAAGAGCTGGTTCACGGTGTCGCTGTGCGAGGCGACGTGGTCGTCCTTCTTTCGCCGCATCACCTCCGTGTAGAACGACTGCACGGGGCGCGGAACGGGCACGAGGGCCGTCAGCATCTCGCGGATCAAGCGGAGTCGCATGGTCTTCTCCCGGCGCGGGTGCTCCGCGCCCAGCCACCAGCCGTCGGACCGCATCCGGGCGGCGGCGTCGACGAGCTTCGTTTGCAGCGCCGAGTAATCCTTCTCGGTGAAGTCCATCGTTGCCAGGCAGCGGCCGGTGCCGACCCAGCTCAGGGTCACGCCCTCGGCCCGCAGGTAGTACTGCAGGAGCCAGTTGTAGCGCCCGGGCTCGACGAAGAGCACCGTCCACACCGTCGCCAGGTGCACCACGCGCACCGGCAGCGCCGCCTCGACGAGGAGGCGATTGGTCGCCTGGGCCCACTGCGCGCACCGGTCGTTCATCTCGTCGTAGAGCGCGGGGGTCGCGGGGTCGCCGAGCCACTGGAGGAACTCGTTCATCGCGCCCATGACCGCGGGATGGGCCGAGAACGTGCCGACCACGTACGCCACGCGCATGGGATGCTCGGGATCGAACCGGCGCATCAGCGCTTTCGTGCCGCACACGACCCCGATCGGCATCCCACCCGCCACCGTCTTGCCGTACACGACCATGTCGGCGCGGACACCGAAGTACTCCTGGGCGCCGCCGGGCGCCAGGCGGAAGCCGGTGTAGACCTCGTCGAAGATGAGCGGCACGCCGGCTTCGCGGCACACGGCGCGCAATTGCTGGAGCCATTCGCGATAAGCGATCGACGCGTCGCCCGTCTTGCGGGCGCCGCTCGTGAGCAGCACGGCGTCGCGTTCGGGTGGAACGACTGGAGCGGGTTGACGAGCACGCCGGCGATCTCGCGCCGGCGCCGCCGGATGACGTCGAGCGAGGCCGCGTGCATGTCCTTGAGCGTCAGGCAGTCGTCCACCGGCCGCTCGCTGCCGAGCCCGGGCTGCACACCGTCCCACCATCCGTGATAGGCGCCGGAGAAGCAGACGATCAGCTTGCGTCCCGTGTTGAAGCGCGCGAGGCGCACCGCGGCCATGACCGCCTCGGTGCCGCTCATGTGAAACGACACCTCGTCGAGCTGCGACACGGCCTTGAGCCGAGCGATGTTCTCGGCGACGACCGGATGCAGCGGGCCTAGGACGAGTCCGAGGTCCTGGGTGCGCTCGAGCCCGCGCGCCATCCATTCCTTGTAGCGGGTCACCCCCGCCACGTTGACCCCGTACGAGCCGCTCACATCCAGCGTCCAGTGCCCATCCAGGTGCTTGAGCCGCGGTCCGTCGGAAGCGGTGACCACGGCGGCCAGGTTGAAACGCTCGTGCATGTAGCGGGCGAACGGGAACGGGACGCGGTTCGCGTCGGTGAAGCGCAGGTCCGAGAAGCTCTCGCGCAGCCGCGCGCCCCAGGCGGTCGCCTCGGGATAGCGGGCGCGGAAAAAGATCGCGAGCCGCTCGAGGCCTGCCCGGCGTCGCTCGATCAGCGGTCCGCCGGCGCCGTCAGCCTGGAAGAACTCTGCGTCGGAGTAGGAGTGCGTCCTCACCCACCGGGAGAGAATGCGGAGCAGTGACGGCGTCAGCGCCCGGGCGCGCAGCGTGGAGAGCCAGCTCACGGCTCTCCGCGCCACGAACGCCGCGGCCACGACGCCGCACAGCCCGAGAACGATCCAGAGCGCGATGTTGGGCACCTTCGTCCTCCTCTCGATGCGCGTCAGCCAGCAGGAGCTGCTCGAAGCGCGCGACCACGCGCGTCCAGTCGACGGCCTCCATCGCCGCGCGGGCTCGCTGGCGCATCGGCGCCAGCGACTCGCGCGCGCGCGCCAGCGCGGTCGCTGCAGCGACGAATCCACACGCGTCGCCCGGCGGGGCGAGCACGCCGGTCACGCCTGGCTCGACGTGCACGTGGGCCGCGGCGTAGTCGTAGGCGACCACCGCCAGCCCGCTGGCCATCGCCTCGAGCGTGACGTTGCCGAACGTCTCCGTTTCGCTTGGAAACAGGAAGACGTCGGCCGAGGCGTAGTGCGCGGCGAGATCGTCGCCGGTGCGAAAGCCGCGGAACACGAGATCGGAGTGCGTGCCGGCGAGCGCCGCGCCGAGCGGACCGTCGCCCACCACCACGAACCGCGTCGCGCGGCTCACCTGCTGCATGGCGCGGTATGCCCCGATGGCGAGCTCCACGTTCTTTTCGGGCGCGAGCCGCCCCACGTAGAGAACGACCAGGTCGTCCTCGCCGGCGCCCCACTCCGCGCGGAGCGTCGCCGAGCGGCGCGCTGGATCGAAGCGGCCGTGGTCGACGCCGCGGCCCAGCACGGAGAGGCGCTCGAAGCCGGCGGCGCCGAGCTCGGCACGCAGGCGCTCCGTCGACACGAAGGTTCCGGCGCTCGCGTTGTGGAACCGGCGGAGGTACGCCGCGATTGGGCGCCGGAGCCAGCCCGCGCCGTAGTGCGACACGTAGCGATCGAAGTTGGTGTGAAAGCCGCTGTACGCGGGGATGCCGACCGCGGCGGCGGCGCGCACTGCCGACCAGCCCAGCGGCCCCTCGGTCGCGACGTACACCGCGTCCGGGCGGCTGCGGCCCCACACCGCGCGGAGTGCGCCGCCGGCCGGCAGGCCGATCCGCAGTCCCTCGTAGCCGGGCAGCCGCACGCCGCTCACGAGCAAGGTTCCCGGCTCGGGCGGGGCGCCGGCGACGTCGACCGGCTGGCGCGGGCGCACGAGCGAGACGACGTGGCCGCGCGCGCGGAGCCCCGACGCCAGGCGCGCGAGCGTCGACGCGACGCCGTTGATCTCCGGCGGGTACGTCTCGGTCACGAGGCACAGGCGGCTCGCCACAACGACATTGTCGCGGGCAGAGCGCGCAGAAATCGCGTTAAGAACCGGCTACCGGACTGTGGCGCCAGCGTGTCGTTTCAACGCCGCGAGCGGCGCGCGGTCGTAACGCCCGCGCCTCGCAGACGTATTCGATACGAGCGCAGGCCGTAATCCCGCTGACACCGCGCTCGTTCAGAATCGCCGCGATCGTGAACTCCCGCCGAGGCGCTTCTCAACCATTTCCAGGAGGTGTGGATCCATGCTGACCACGAACCGCCGAACGTTCCTCCGGTTTCTGAGCAGCGCCGCGGCCACCGCGGTCCTCCCCCAGAGCATCGAACGAGCGCTGGCGATCCCGGCGCACCACCGCACCGGCACCATCCGCGATGTCGAGCACATCGTCTTCCTGATGCAGGAGAACCGCGCCTTCGATCATTACTTCGGGACGCTGCGCGGCGTGCGCGGCTTCGGCGACCCGCGGCCGATGACCTTGCCGTCGGGGCAGCCGGTGTGGTTCCAGCCGGACGGCATGAGCTTCCTCCTGCCGTTTCATCCCACGGTCGCCGACTTCGGCCTGGCGTTCCTGGAGGACACGCCGCACGGCTGGCCGGACACGCACGCGGCCTGGAACAAT